>Ga0326726_10002305_pt1 | contig 17576 bp, 15 predicted proteins | sample MHFenrmetagenome_2_FD_207603 | JGI IMG/M metagenome (GOLD analysis project Ga0326726, IMG submission 207603) | Lab enriched peat soil microbial communities from Michigan Hollow, Ithaca, NY, United States - MHF15MN | ecosystem: Environmental > Terrestrial > Soil > Wetlands > Peat | place: USA... | reverse complement strand
TCGAAGATGCGTCGGTCGGGTATTGGCTTTCTTCCTCCGCCGGGCCTCCTTTTGTACGCTTTATTCGGGTCTCGTTTCGGTAACGGTATCAGCGGAGCCACTCTTTCCCAGAATGAATCGCTTACTTTCCATGATTTCGTCTTGTACTTTGCCATAGATACTCCTCGCTAATCGATTTCCTGTTGGAGTAAATATACCAAACCAAACTATTATTTACGAATAAGATCTAAAACAATGCTGCCAGACAATACAGGCTATTTGCAACGTCGGGATGATCTGCGCCAAGCTGCTTTTCTCGAATCTCTAATGCACGGCGATAGAGTGGTTCCGCGGCGGCGTACTTGCCCTGAGTATAAAACAATGATGCCAGATTGTTCAAATCTGTTGCAACATCGGGATGATCTGCGCCAAGTTGCTTTTCATGAATCTGCAACGCACGGCGGCAGAGCGGCTCGGCAGTGGCGTACTTGCCCTGAGCATTTAGCAATGCTGCCAGATTGGCCATGTCCATTGCAACTTCGGGATGATCAACTCCAAGCTGCTTTTCAGCAATCTGCAATGCACGGCGACAGAGTGGCTCTGCGGCGGCGTATTTACCCTGATCATAAAGCAATGCGGCCAGATTGTTCAGGTCTCTTGCAACTTCGGGATGATCAGCACCAAGCTGTTTTTCATTAATCTGCAGCGCACGGCGAAAGAGCGGCTCCGCGGCGGCGTACTTACCCTGAGCTTGCAGCAATGATGCCAGATTGTTCAGGCCTGTTGCAACATGGGAATAATCAGTGCTATGTTGCTTTTCAGCGATCTGCAACGCACGGCGAATGAGGGGCTCCGCAGCGGCGTACTTACCCTGATCATGCAGCAATGCGGCCAGATTGTTCAGGCTCGCTGCAACTTCGGGATGTTCAGCGCCAAGGTGCTTTTCCCGAATCTGTAACGCACGCCGATAGAGCGGCTCAGCAGCATCATAATTGCCTAATATCCGAAGTATTGAGGCATAATCATTCAGATACAGCGGATTCTGGTCGTCGAGTTCTACGGCCTTGCGGTAATAGCGTTCGGCCTCCTGATACCTGATTTGCAACTCGAAGTTCTGGCCTCGTAGATAATAGACCCTAGCTAAATCCTTGATCAAATCAGTATGCTTCTCCTCGAATCCCTGCAAGAGCCTGTCAACCTTCTGATAATCGAACGACCGCTTCGCATCGTCAATGCTGGAAAACAACTGTTTGAGTTCATCTCCGACGCTCTGTTGCTTGATTTGAGCATACTTCCTGTCGGCATCTTTCTCTTCGTCGAGATACTTTTGCATATCCTGCCAGAAGGTCGCCCGCTCGGCAGAGGTAAGTTCATCTATTTTCTTGTGGTACCGAGCCTCCACAAAGCGCTGGAACGCCGGATCACGTTCCGCTTCCTGCCAATCCTGCTTTGCAATGATTTTTTCCTGAGCCTCAAACCCGCTCAGAATCATGGTCTGGCTGACTGAAACATTACCGCCGCCGGACTGAATGTTACCGGTAGTAATACTCTGGCTATTCCCGCCATCCTTGCCACTGCCGCGAAACCATCCCGGCCCAAACTGGATCGATGCAACGACCACCGCAAAAATGCCCGGAATTATGGCGAGCCAATATTTGCTTTTCATAATGGAACAGTGTCTATGGATTCAATTGCCATGTCACTTCCGAAAAGATAGCGTAAACAAATGAAATATACCGATTGCGGGAATTACCGGCATATCTCTTCTGTTAAGGATCAGGGTTTTGATGTCGTAGTAAATGTTTTATCAAATCGTTGTTCTGTCAATGAAAAGGGGTTCACAACCATGATCGAAACAGGCAAACAGGCTCCCGATTTTACGCTGCCCGACGGCACGGGAAAGATGGTTTCGCTGGCGGAGTTCAAAGGCCGGAAAGTGCTCTTGATCTTTTACCCCGGCGACGATACGCCGGTCTGCACCGCGCAGCTCTGCGATTACCGCAACAACGTGACGGCCTTCACCAGCCGGGGCATCACGGTGGTGGGCATCAGCGGCGACAGCCCCGAGTCGCACCGGCGCTTCGCTGAAAAGCACGAGCTGCCATTCCAGCTTCTGAGCGACGAGCAGAAGTCGGTCGCCAAAGCCTACGACGCCCTCGGCTTCCTCGGCATGTCGCAACGCGCCTACGTGCTGATCGACGAACAGGGCACGGTGCTGCTCGCCTACAGCGACTTCCTGCCGGTCACCTACCAGCCGATGAAAGATTTGCTCGCCCGCATCGACGCCTCGTGACGGGCGAGACAACGTGCGGAGGTTGCCCGAAATCCGAATCTTTTTTCGTATCTTCGCGGGCATCCTTCAAGAACAAAATGCAGAAGAAACCAATGGAAAGAACGCTTACCATCCTGAAACCCGATTGCGTGCGCAAGCAGCTCATCGGCGCCGTCACCGACCAGATCGAGCGCGCCGGGTTCCGCATCGTGGCGATGAAGAAAACCCGCCTCACCAAAGAGACCGCCGGCGCATTTTATGCCGTGCACAAAGAGCGTCCGTTCTACGGCGAGCTGGTCGAGTTCATGTCCTCCGGCCCGTGCGTGCCGATGATCCTCGAAAAAGAGAACGCCGTCGCGGACTTCCGCACGCTGATCGGCGCGACCGATCCGGCGCAGGCTGACGAGGGCACCGTCCGCAAGCTCTATGCCGACAGCAAGGGCGAGAACATCGTCCACGGCTCCGACTCCGCCGAGAACGCCGCCATCGAAGGCGCATTCTTCTTCTCGGCTGAAGAGGTCGTCCGCGTGGACTGACCGGAATCAGGATCGACCCGGCTTCATGTAAAAGGCCGGCCCGGCACAGAAAACCGGGTCGGCCTTTTTTCGTTTGCCAATGATTTTGCAGAGACGGCGTTTATCGCGGCTCGCTCTCCCCGCCAGCCGCTTTGCCTCCGCCGGAGCGCCGCTCAAGCAGCGATTCGCTGAAGGTCTCGCCGTAAATATCCCACACCGTCACGAAGAGCGCAGCGATAACCGGGCCGATGATCAGGCCGGGCACGCCGAACATGCCGAGGCCGCCGAGCGTGCCGAAGAAAACGAACAGCTCGTGCATCTGCGTATCGCGTCCGACCAGAATCGGCCTGAAAATATTGTCGATCTGACCGACGACCAGGGCGCAAAAAACCGCGAGTCCCGTGGCCTGCAGGTAGTGACCCGACACGGCAAGAATAATGACCGTCGGAATCCAGATAATGGGCGAACCGACGAGAGGCAAAAGCGACAGCATGGTCATGATCGCCCCCCAGAAAACCGCCTGCGGGATGCCCGCCACGTAAAACGCCAGCCCCGCGAGCGATCCCTGCGCCACGGCGATGACCAGCGACCCTTTCAGCGTGGCTCTCGACACCGAAAGAAACCGGTCGAGCAGGCGCTTCTGGTCGCTCTCGTTCAGCGGCAGATAGAGCTGGATTCTCTCCATGAATGCGTGCCCGTCCTTGAGCAGGAAGAACATGGTGTACCAGAAAATAAAGAAGAGGACGAGATCGTAAATCGCCGTCCAGGTGAAGGCCGAAAAGCCGCTGATGGCCGACGAGCCGAGATTGCCGAGCAGTTCGGCGGCTTTCTGCAGAATCAGGTCGCTGTAGCTTTCGATGTCGTGGTAAAATGGCAGGCTCGAAAGCAGATGCAGCAAGCCTTGCGGATCCTTGAGCTGCTCGCGGATCAGCGGAATGACCGTGCTGCTCAGGGATAGAGCCTGCGTTATCACCACGGTGAAGAGGGCGACCAGCGGCAGGAAAACCATCAGGAAAAAGATTAACAGCGTCAGCGCCGCGCTCAGGGTTCTGCGCCCGCCGGAAAGTTTGATGAAGCGGTGAAAAAGCGGAGTGGCCAAGCCAGTGAAGATGCCCGCGAGCAGTATGGTGATCAGGAACTGCCGGATCATCGTCAGAAAAAGCGCGGAGATCAAGAGCGCCGCCACCAGCACGGCGATCTTGTTGAATTGCGGGGTGTTCATCCGTGTCATGGCATCAGGGCAACGTGCATCATTGAGAAGATTCCTTTCAATGTAACGCGCCCGCCGCATCACTGCAAAAAGTGAATCGAGCGCAACTGCGGCCTCAAAGGCGCTTCGCGGGATCTGCCTCCGCGAGCAGCATCGAGCGGACGAGGGCGACCGCGAAGATTCCGGCGGTCTCGGCACGCAGCACCGACGCGCCGAACGAGACCGGCGTGAATCCGGCCTGTGTGGCATCAGCGACTTCGGCGTCGGTGAATCCACCTTCGCCGCCAACGAGAAAGAGTATCTTTTTCCCGGCAGGATCGAATGCCGGAAAGCGCTCCTCGCTTTCGTGAGCGATCAGGCGCAAGTCGTACCCGTCGAGCGCGAGCGCCTCCCGGAAGGCGAGCGGCGGCGTGAGTTCGGGAAGATAGAAGCGGCGGCTCTGGCGGGCGGCGGAGTGGACGATGCCGCTCCAGCGTTCGAGCTTGCGCTCGATCTTGCCGGAGTCGGGCGTCGAGACCGTGCGTTTGGTGATCATGGGCACGATGCGCGTGACGCCGAGTTCGGTCGCCTTTTCGAGGAAAAGGTCGAAGCGTTGCGGCAGCTTCAGGAGCGACATAGCCACTGTCACTTGCGTTTCGGGCGGAGGCACGTGGTGCGGGTTGCGGATCGCACCTTCGAGCGAACTCTTGCCGATGGCTTCGACCGCAAGCTCCGCCGCGAAGCCCGCTCCGTCGGTGATGGGCACGAGGTCGCCCGGCTGGCAGCGCAGCACGCGAGCGAGATGGTGAAACTCCTCGCCGTCGATCACGGCGCGGGCATGTTCGAGATCGAGCTGGCGCGACTGCACGTAGAACAGATCCATCTCCGGCTACCCTTCCTTTTCGGTGACGGCAATCGTCGCGAAGGCCACCTCGACAGCGCCCGCCGCCTTCAGCGCCTCCGCCGCGGCCACCATCGTCGCGCCGGTCGTGAGCACGTCATCCACCAGCAGCACTCTCGCGGGGGAGCGCTTGCGGCCCGGACGAAAAGCGCCAGCCATGTTCTCGCGCCGCGCCTTCAGGCCAAGCCCGGTCTGCGTGCTGGTGTAGAGGCCACGTTCGAGGCACTCTGTCGCGACGGGCAGGCTGAGCACGACGGCCATTCCACCGGCAATCGCTTCAGCCTGGTTGTACGAGCGCTCGATGCGCTTGAGACGATGCAGCGGCACCGGCACGATGGCGTCAAACGGAGCCGGATCGCCGCCCTGCCGGACAAGCGCTCCGAGCCTCTTGCCGAACAGCTCGCCGAGAGGAAAAAGGCCGCCATATTTCATGGAGTGCATCGCTTCGTGCAGCGTGCCGCTGCTGCGGTAGGGATAGAGGCACCATGCGGCGGATGGCGTGGACGTCTCGTCGAAGTGGCCGCGCACGGTGCTTTGAAGCGCTACTCCACCGGCAATCGCGCCTGGGAACGGGTTGAACTCATCGAAACATCCGGCGCAGATGTGCTCCTCGCCCTTGTCGAGCGGCCTCTGGCAGAGGATGCAGACCGCGGGGAAGAGCAGATGCGTGAGCCCGTCAAGCATCGCTTGCGACAAGTTTGCCGGAGGCGAAGCAGAGAGCCGCCGCGCCGTAGATTCCCGCCTTGTTGCCAAGCCTGGCCGGAACGATCTCGAGTCCGTCGTGCATCGAGGGCAGGGTCGAGCGGTGCAACTGCATCATCGCAGGCTTGAAAATCAGCTCGCCAGCCGCCGCGATGCCGCCGCCAATCACGAACTTCCGGATGTCCATCAGGGCGGTCACGTTGGCCAGCCCGACGCCGAGAATCGAGCCGAGCCGAGCCCAGGTGCGCAGGGCCGCGGCGTCCCCCTCCCTTGCCGCCTTTTCGAGATGGCGCGGCGAGAGACGCGAAAAATCACGGCTGCACAGCTCCGCGAGACGCGGTGACCGATGGGCGCCCAGCTCCTCGCTGCACGCCAGCTCGACGATGCGCTCCTTGCCGATCATTCCCTCGATGGTGCCCCGGATGCCCGCGTGGACGTTCTCGCCCTCGAAATCGATGATCATGAAGCCGATCTCCCCCGCCGTGCCGCTGGGGCCGCGATAGAGCTTGCGGTCGAGGATGATGCCGCCGCCAACGCCCGTGCCGAGCGTCACCATCATGAAGTCACGGAACGCATTGCCGCCACCAAAGATCGCTTCGCCATAAGCGGCGGCGTTGGCGTCGTTCTCGATGATGACCGAAGTTTTGATGCCATGCGCCTCTTCGAGGCGAAGCTGAAGCTGATCGCGGAGATCATAGCGCCCCCAGCCTGGCAGGTTTGGTGGATAGGAGAGCGTCCCCTTCACTACATCGACCGCGCCCGGAGCGCCGAGGCCGACGCCTGCAAAGAGGCCCATGTCGAGCGTTTCAGCGGCTCGCTGGTAAATCGCGTCCGCCATGAACGCGAGTTGCCGCACGACGCCTTCAGGGCCAGCAGCGGTATCGGTCGGCTGGGTTTCCTCGAAGAGAATCCCTTCCGACTCGCCGACGACCGCTATCTTGATGTTCGTTCCGCCGAGATCGATGCCGAGCGCCCATGATGGCATAACCGTAACTGCTTATGAATTGAAAGGTTTGAGGAACTTCCGGTTGTGCTCGCCCGTCGCGAAGAAGTCAAGAATTTCAACCACCTCCGGCGTTTGCGGAAGGTCACGCCGCACGGTTTCAAGCGCCGTGGCAAGCAAGAGACCCGACTGGAAGATCACCCGGTAAGCGTCCCTGATATTGCCGATCTGCTCCGGGGAGAAGCCGCGCCGCTTCAGGCCAATCGCATTGAGTCCCTCGTACCGGAACGAGGCGTGGCCGCCAGCCATGACGAAGGGCGGCACGTCGAGCGCCGCGCGGGAGATGCCGCCGACCATGGCGTATCTGCCGATCCTGACGAACTGGTGTATTCCGGCCAGACCACCCACCACCGCGTAATCGCCCACGTGGCAGTGACCGCCAAATTGCACGGAGTTGGCGATCACCACATGGTTGCCGATAACACAGTCATGACCAGCGTGAACGTAGGCCATGATGAGATTGTCGGAGCCGACGACGGTCTTGCCGCTGGCCTTGGTGCCCCGGTTCAGGGTCACGCATTCGCGGATGACCGTCCGGTCGCCGATTTCAAGATACGTTTTCTCACCGGCGTATTTGAGATCCTGAGGCTCGGTAGCGAGCACCGCGCCCGACGAAATCCGGCACTCACTGCCGATACGCGCGCCATCGGCGATATGGACGTGGGAGGCGACAACCGTCCGGTCGCCAATGACGACATCATCGCCGATCACGGTGTAGGGTCCGACCGCCACCCCTTCGCCAAGCACGGCTCCGGAACCGATGATCGCTGTAGCATGAATATTACTCATGAAAATAACAACTATTGCTTGAGTGAATCAAGACGCTTCCGCAATTCGGGGAGCGCCATTTTGAGTTCGTTCATGATGCCATCCGCCTCACGAACCTTTCCCGCCGCCCGGTATGCCTGCGCCAGAGTGAAAAACAGCTCGGGTTCCTGCTGCGCATCGGTCTCGGCTGCAAGCATTTCAAGATACTGAATATACGGATATGCTTTCTGCTTTGCACCTCCGGTGGCATAGATACCAGCAACCGATCCGGCGAGCTTTGGCGTGACCGGATAGCGGCTCAACGGAAACAGAAGGGAGTAACGGTCAAGCACATCGAGAGCAAGCTTGCCGGGCGGCACGGCTTTGCGAGCGCCGGAAGCATCCGGCACCATCACCTTTTCATCCTGCGACGCATAGAGATCGAGCGCCAGCCGGACAAACAGCGGCGAATAGTTACCGAGCAGGTTCCGCGAAGTCTCCTCGATATTGACCGCCAAGTTACCGGTGTTGCGGTAGCGGTAGGTGTTGAACAGATTGCCGTAGAGCGTGCCGGGATCGGCGAAACTCAGCGCTGAAGCGCTTTTGAGCGGGACCACACGATAGACGAGGCCATCGAGGCGCAGATTGCGGTCGAGTCCGGTCATTTCGGCGGGATCGACGGTGAGGGCAAAATAGATCGGCCGCTTGCCGTAATTGTCCACCACGATGGCGTAAACGGCGATGTCCTGCGGACGCAGGTATCCCGCGCCCTGGTAAGTCAGCGCGGGCTTGATCGTCCAGCGAAGCGAATCGGAGGGAGCGCCCGGCAAGGCCACGCCAGAGCGCCGGGCGTCGTCATGCAGCCTGCGCGGCTCTGCGCCCGCCGGTACGGCGACGCTGACCGAATCGACCGGCGTGTAGGAGATGTTGGAGAGATCGTCATCGCTCATTTCGAGATTGACCGGTCGCGCGCCTCTCGGGCTTTCGTGCTTGAGTTGCAGCATGTACCAGCCGGTGTTGGCGAGACTCAGATTGACCACCCGCACGTCGGTTCGAATATGCTCCACCTCCTGAAGATACCAGAGCGGAAAGGTGTCGTTGTCGCCGTTGGTGAAGAGAATGGCGTCCTTGTCGCAGCTTTGCAGGATGTTCCACGCCCACTCCCACGGCACGTAATTGCCGGAGCGGTCGTGAGTGCGGTAGTTGGCCATGAGCATCCGCCCGTCGATGGCGAAGAGGCTGGACGCCACGACCGCGACGGCGAGCCAGAGGCCATGAGCCGGAGTCAGCGATTTCATCCTGCCGGACAGCCAGGTAAAGAGGCTCTCGACGCCGATACCGATCCAGAGCGCGAAAGCGAAAAAGCTGCCGACGTAGCTGTAGTCGCGCTCGCGGGGCTGAGGCTCGGGCTGGTTGAGATAGAGCACGAGAATCACGCCAGTCATGAGGAACAGCGCCGCCACAGCCAGCGACATCTTCCAGCTCTTTCTGAAATGAGACCACGCGCCGAACAGACCCGCAAGAAACGGCACTCCCCACAGCTTTGACCAGTCGATCACCGCCCCCTCGACATCCGAGGAGCGCCCGATGAACTGCCATCCGAAATAGCGCAGGTACATCCGGTCGAGCTGGTAGCGCCAGAAATAGTCGAACTCGCTCGAATACTTCTGATAGAAATACTGGTACATCGGCTCGGGAGACCAGCGCCGCGGCCAGATTGGCCACTCGCCGTACTGCTCGCGATTGACGTAGGAGAAAAAGGCTTCGAGCGTCGAAGGGTTGTTCTCGTTGATCGGCGGCCCGGCGTGGGCCCGAACGAAGATCAGCATGTAGGAGGTGTATCCGAGAATCAGCAGCAGCACCGAGAGCAGACCGAGGTTCAGCGTCACGAGACCCTTCTGGTGGCTGAACCAGACGCCGAAGAGCAGCAGCGCGACAAGCAGCCCCATCCCCCACCACGAGGCGGTCACGAGCAGGACAGGAATGCCCTTGATAATCAGCTTGTAAATCAGGAAAAACAGCCCGAGACTGAAGAGCATCATCAGGCTGAACGATTTCAGATCGACCGGGTACTTCTTGAAATAGTAGACGAGCGCCAGCGAGAAGAGCGCGAGCAGGCAGAGCAGGTGCACGCCGATGGAGAGGCCGATCATGTACATCACGCCGAGCAGCCACCGCTCGCTGCCGGGCGCGGGCTCTTCGTCGTACCAGCAGAGCATCATCCAGAAGATCGAGGCGGTCAGAAGCGATGAGGCCGCCCAGAGGCTGGTCTCAACCGCGTTGAACCAGAAGCTCTCGGAAAAAGCGAGCGAGAGAGCGCCAACCGCCGCGCCGCCATAAGCCGCGATCTTCTCCGGCAGACTCCACTCGTCGGGACGGGATGCTCGCGAAATGCCGATCAGCCTGACGATGATCAGGTAGGTCAGCATGATGGTCGCCGAGCTGATGAGGGTGCTGAAGAAGTTGATGCGAGCGCCGATGTCGTGAAAGATGGGGAGATGCGAGAAGAGATGACCGACGAGCAGATAGAGCGGCGCGCCGGGAGGATGCGGAATGCCGAGAGTGTACGAGGTGGCGATCACCTCCCCGCAGTCCCAGAACGAGAAGGTCGGGGCCATCGTCGAAAGATAGACCGCTTCGGCGACAAGAAATATTCCGGCAGCGATGATCCGGTTGACGGTTCTGTGAGTCATTCGGGACAGGTTGTTGACGATTCGTATCAGCCAGGCGCACTCACTCCGAAAGCAGTTCGGCGGCGACCAGATCGGCGAAAAGAAAGCCCGCTTCGGTCAGCGAGACTTCGCCCCCCTCGACATCGATCCACCCTTTCTCTTTTAACTGGACAAGGAGATCATCGAGATGCTGATGCCCTAATTTATGCCCTTTTCGCAAAAACCCAACAGAGAGCGGCTTGCAGATTCTCAGAGAGAGAAAAACCTCCTCGTCGAAGCGCTGCGCTTCGGTCAGCGTCTCGCGGAAATCAACCGCCCCGGCGGGATCGGCGAGATACTTCGTCAGGCTGCTCGCGTTGGAAAAGCGCGTCTCCGTCTCCTCGCTCACCAGAAAGCTGTGCGCCGCCGGGCCGAAACCGATGTACGGCTCACGCATCCAGCTCGCGAGATTATAGCGCGAATGGTGTCCTTCGAGCGCGAAATTGGAAATCTCGTAGTGGCGGTATCCCGCGCCGCAAAGCATCCGCGCCGCCGTCCGGTACATGGCTGTCTGAACCTCTTCGCCGGGCAGGTCGCGAAGCCCTTTGCACACATCGCGCCACAACCGGGTCTTCTCTTCGAGCGTGAGCATGTAGACCGAAATGTGCTGGGGACGGAGGTCGAGCGCCGCGCGAAGATCGCCCTCCCACTCGGCGGCGCTCTCTCCCTCCGCGCCGCACATCAGGTCGATGCTTACCGACGGAAAGCGTTCGAGCGCCCCTGCGATCGTCCGAATGGCGTCGTTAGCCGAGTGCACCCGCCCGAGCGCCTTGAGCTTGCGATCTGAAAAGGACTGCACGCCGATACTCAGGCGATTGACGCCAACCGCTTTCAGCGCATCGAGCGAGGCGGAAGAGAGGTCTTCGGGATTGGCTTCAAGCGTGATTTCGGTGTCGGAGGAGATTCGGGCCAGGCCGGAGACTTGCGACAGCCATTGCTCGATGAAGGAGGGCGGAACCAGCGACGGCGTGCCGCCGCCGAAGTGAATCGCCTTGATCGACTGGCCCGCGAAAAGCGACGCTTTCGAAGCGGTCTCGACAGCAAGCGCCTCGAAAAATCGCTCGACGAAACCAGCTTTGGTGACAAGAAAGAAATCACAGTAGGGACAGCGCTCCCGGCAGAAAGGAATGTGCACGTAAAGGCAGATCATCGGAAGCATCGCTCTATTATTATTGCTGCCAGCCCAAATCGATTTCCCAGCCCTTTCGTCCCTTAAGTCTTTTTCGTCCTTTCAGTCCCTTGAGTTTTTCTTATCCCAGTACAAAACCCGTCACCGCCTGATAAAGATCGTCGGCGACATGATCCGGAGCAATGCCCCGTTCCGCGCAGAGCGACTCCTCGTTATGGCCGGTTCTGACGAGAATCGTCTTGAGTCCGGCCCGCTGCCCGCACTCGATGTCGATCACCTTGTCGCCAATGAAGTAGGACGCCTCACGATCCACCTCGAAGCCCTCTTCACGCAGGTCGGCGATGGCCTGCTCCACCATAAGCGGCGAGGGTTTGCGACGATCCATAAAACGGTCGTACTCGGGATGGGGGTAGTTGGGATGCGCTGGGCAGTAATAGCAGCGGTCGAACGAAGCCTCGCGCTTGGCCAGTAGCTCGTTGAGGTAGTCGTTGACATCCTCGACTTCTTGGGGCGTGACGATGCCTCGTGCGATACCCGCCTGATTGGTAATGATCACGATACGGAATCCCGCCTCGCGCGCAATGGCGATGGCCTCGTCGGCGCGGTCGATCAGGATGAACTCCTCGCGGCTCGACACGTAGCTGCCAATATCCTTGTTGATCGTGCCGTCCCGGTCGAGAAAAAGAACCTTCGCGCTCTCCATATCGACGTCTCAGCCAAGCAGGTTGCGGTACAGCTCGGCGTACTTCTCCGCCGAACCGCTCCATGAAAAATCGCGCCCCATGCATTCGAGCGTGAGCGCGCTCCAGCGCTCCTTGTCGGCGAAGAGCGCCAGCGCCTCCTGAAGCTTCGCCGTCAGCGCTTCGGGTGTGTAGTCGGTGAAGATGAAGCCCGTGCCCTTGTCGCCGGAAACCTGTTCGATGGTATCCACGATACCGCCACCAGCATAAGCGACCGGCACCGTTCCGTAGTTCTGGGCAAACATCTGCATCATGCCGCAGGCTTCGATTCGGGAGGTCATGAGCAGAATATCGAGACCGGCGATCATCTGATGATAAAACGCATCGGTAAACTCGGGCCGGAAGGCCATCTTTTCCGGATTTGCCTCCGCACTCTCCTTGAGCGCCTGGTCGAACTCCTTGTCGCCCGAACCGAACACGATGAGCTGAATGTCGAGTTCGAGCAGTTTCGCGAGACTCGCCTTGACGAGCTCCGCCCCCTGAAACGCATCGAAGTTGGCGATCACGCCAACGACGGGCGTCTCTTCGGAGAAGGGCAGCCCCACCTCTTCGAGCAGCACCTTCTTGTCTTCGAGCTTCAGCTCGGGCTGCTCGATGCTGTAGCGCTTCTTGATCAGTTTGTCGGACGAGGAGTTCCACTGACGGGTATCCATGCCATTGAGAATGCCGTGGAAGCGGTCGCCGCACGCCTGCAACGCAGTGTTCATGCCAAACGAAAGCTCCGGATTATCGACGATCTGGCGGGCGTAACGATCCGAGGTGGTGGTGACCAGATCGGCATATTTGATGCCGGTGGCGAGCAGGTTGACCTCGTCGCCCTGTTTTTCGAGCGCGTCGAACACCTCCGCGTCGAGATGCTTCTGAAACACCTTCGACTGGAAAATGCCCTGGCGATAGACGTTGTGAATCGTCTGCACGACCTTCACCTTTTTGAAAAAGTCGTGTTTTGCGTACCGCGTCTTGGCAAGCAGCGCGACAAGCCCGGCATGCCAGTCGTGGCAATGGATGATGTCCGGCTGCCAGCCGAGACGCACGAGCGTCTCCATCACGCCAACGCTGAAAAAGATCAGCCGTTCAGCGCTCCCCTTGTGATCACCGCCAAGAGCGATATCGGAGAACAGTCCGTGTCGCTTGAAATATTTCTCGTTATAGAGAAAATAGGTCTGAATCTTGCTGGACGGAAGGGCGGTAACTTTTATATGCAGCATGTCGGTTTTGTCCTTGAGGCGGACTTCGATATCCGACAGCCGGAGCACATCGTGCAGACGGAACTTGCGGTCGTTGATGATACCGTACTTCGGCATCATGATGCGGGCTTCGAAACCCTCCTCCTCGAGCGCCTGCGGAAACGATGCCATGTAGTCGGCCAGAGCACTGACCCTTATAAAAGGAGACCCCTCGCCAGAGACATAAAGAACCTTGAAATTTCTTCTGGCCATCTATCTCAAACTCTGTCTAATTATTTTCTCAAATCGCTTTCATAGAATACCTTCAGTTTTTAATTTAAGAATTTTCATGCTGAGAAACAATTTAGCAGCTTTCAACTCTGAAAGGAGCGCCTCCGTGAAAGAATTTCCCGGCCTGAAAATCCTGGCAGCCGTTCTGATTCCCCTTTTCTTCTGCGCCTGCGCCGTTGACCGGCCTCCAACCGGCGGCCCGCCCGACCACTCGCCGCTCAGCGTCGTCGCCTCGCTTCCTGCCACCGCGTCGGTCAATGCTTCGCCACAAACGATTCGCATCGGCTTCAGCCACTATGTCAGCAGCAGCGAGCTTTCGAAATCGATTTTTTTCTCGCCGCTCGTCGATGATTACGAGGTTACGATGCACGGAAAGGAGGCTGAAATCAGGCTCTACACTCCGCTGAAACCAAATCGCACCTACACGCTCACCCTGCGCGCGCCGCTCAAAAGCCTCGATGGCCGCCACCAGCTCGAACGTAGCTGGACGCTACCATTTTCAACCGGCCCGGTGATCGACCAGGGATCGATTGATGGACGGGTCTGGACAAACCGCATGGCCCCGGCGCAGAACGCCACGGTGATGGCCTATCCTCTCTCTCGAACCAGCGACAACCCACAGGCAAAACCTGACTACATCGCCCAGACAAGTTCTGCTGGCGCATTCCGTTTCGACCATCTCGCGCCCGCAAGCTACCGCATCGTCGCCATAACCGACAAGAACGGCAACTTGCAGTTCGATCCCGGAAAGGAAACCTTCGCCGTCACCTCCGGCACGGCAGTTCAGACCGGCACGACCGGCATCGGATTGCGCCTCGCGCCGGGCGACAGGTCAGCAAACACCCTGCGTTCGTGCCGCACCATCAACAGCCGGGAAATCGAGATCGCCTTCAACGAACCGATTCCCGCGCGAAGCTTCGATCTTTCCGTCATTCGTATCGAAAATACTTCAACTGGAACGGTATTGCCGGTACTCGGCTATTACTCGTCGTCGAGAAACAGCGAGGACGCTACGTTCCGCCTGCTGACCGCGCCAATGGAGAGCCGCGCCTGGTACAAGCTCCGGTTCTCGCTCGGCGGCCCTGCAAGCCAACCGTCAGAACTGACCTTTGCGGCCAACCCCCGGACAGAGCGTTATCCGGAGCTGTCAGTCAGCATCGTTCCGGCCAATGGCGCGGACAACGTCATCCCCGAAACGATCCGCCCTGAATCGGGCGCATCAATCGAGCTGCAATGCAACCTGCCGGTCGAGGAGTCATCGCTCAAACCGGCGATAACGCTTTCGCTCTCCGACAAAGGGCAGGACAAACCACTGCCGCTGGCCATCACCCGCATCGACAGCCGCACCTACGACATCGCGCCGTCAGGCGGATTCCTGCGCGCACGAGAGTACCGGGCGCAGGTCAGAGCCGGTATGCTCAAGGCGCTTGTCGGCGCGCCGTCGAAAGTACCATTGGTGGAATCGCGTTTCGGCACTGCAGGGCAGGAGGCGTACGGCGAGGTCACCGGCGGCGGCACGGCAAAAGCGCCTGCGGTCGTCGTCGAGGCCCGGCGGAGCGGCTCGGCGGATGCCCGCCAGCGCGTGGTGCTGAAGCCAAAAGCCGATGGCGCTTTCAGCTTCAGCTTCCGTGATCTTCCGGCGGGCGAGTACACCATTACTGGATTCATTCCATCGACCTCCGGCGCTGTTTCGCCCGTGACGGAATGGAAAAGCGGCTCGCTCTTCTACCCGTTCGCGCCTTGCGATCCCTTCGCGGCGGTGACGGTCACGATCCGGCCCGGCTGGACGACAGAAAATGTCAGACTCGACATCCCTTCGCCCCGGCAAACAGCCATCGACGGAACTTTGCCGCCCAAAAAACATTAACCGCAATCAACGCACAAACCAGACCTCAATTTTTCAATGAGCAGCACTCCATCAAGAATCGGCCCGAACTCCATCATACAGACCGTCGGCGCACTCGAAACCGCCTACGGAAAAAGCGAAACCGAAAAACTTCTGAAGAAAATCGGTCAGGGCTACCTGATCAACAACCTGCCGTCGGAGATGGTCGAGGAGTCGAAATTCCACTCTCTGGTCATGGCCTTGCAGAAAGAGATCGGCGAAGCGGCCACCGCGAAAATCCTCAAGGAGTCGGGCGAGCGCACCGCCAAATACCTGCTCAAGGTGCGCATCCCGGGCCCGTTCCAGACGATTGTTAAGCTGCTGCCCGCCGGACTGGCATTCAAGGTATTCCTCTTCGCCATCAGCAAAAACGCCTGGACCTTCGCCGGAAGCGGAGAGTTCACCTACGGCTCGAAACCGTCGCCAAACGTCATGGTGAAGGTGACTTTCCCGTCCCATCCGGTCGTCGGCAACTTCTACCTCGGCACCTTCACCGCCCTGCTCCGCGAGCTGGTCAACCCGCAAACCGAAATCAAAGCCGACATCCGCAAGGAGAACAGCGCCATCCGCTGCAACTACCTCTGCCGGATATAAGCTGAAGCATCATGACAAGAAAAGCGGGTTCCGGCCCGCTTTTCAGTTTTTAGCGCTTTTCGGATGAAACTCAAGTCGAGACAGCGCTGTATTGAGAACATTCAAAGATGAGGGCGATTGCGACAGCGGGTAACCCGCTCTTTTTGACGAATTGAAAATGTTGTTTAAATCTCACAACGCAGTATATTTAAAATAAAGATTTAAGCCGCTTGCCTTTTTCTTTATCAGGGAAATCCTTCTAAACATTGTTGGACCTCTTATAAAAACATCGAAGCACAGCACAATGCCTGATAAATTTGAGTTCTTTAAAAACAAGCGACCAGATCGGGTGTATCTCAGCAAATCCCTCACTGAAAGGCTCAGTCGAAAGAATGAGTCCGGAGTGATTGAACCTTATTCGCGTCCATTCAGAATTGTTTCAAAAGTCATAGATAGCACTGAATCACATCAGTTCTTCAAAGACGGGAAACAGGTCTCACTCAGAATAACAGAAGGACAGAGACAGGAAATAAAAGCGAAGTTTTACGAAGACACTCGCGGCATTTCAACTCTTCAGATTCAAAAATATACCATTGAGAGCGGTAGTCCCCACAGCGTGTACTTTACATTTGTCGATAAAGAAATATCCATTCTTTTCAATTTTCTCAGAAATATCGAAATTCTTCCGCTTGATGGAGATGGCAGTGCAAAGCTCGACGACAAGTTTGTTGAAAGTATCGTGCTCACGAAAGAGCAAGCGCTTCAACTGCTAAGACAACAACCAGACCTTCTTGAAGAACTGTCAAAGAACGACATAACAGCCAAGGACGTAGCTACTCTTGGCTACCGAAGAAAACAGCTATCAGATTTTGAGAAACTGTTAACTGACCCCGCTTTCTTCGAACAATGCAAAACCGCTCTTGGGTCTAACAAAAAACCAGAAGATGTTTGGCAAAATTTCTTCGAAAAGAACACATGGATTTTTGGCTACGGTCTCAACTACTTCCTTAACTCACCTCTGGACGGAGAAAAATTTGAACAGGTAGTAAAAGGACATGACTTTGTCGGAGCAGGCAAACGCGTTGATGCACTTCTTAAAACACATGGCTTTGTTAGCGCACTTTCTTTTGGGGAAATAAAAACTCACAAAACTCACCTGCTAAAACAAACTTCGATACCTTACCGAAAAGAAAGCTGGCAAATTTCTGACGATTTGTCTGGTGGCATCGCCCAAGTACAACGATCTGTGCAAATATCTCTTTCCAACATCCGATCACGAACACTTATCAAGAACGAAACTGGCGAACCAACCGGTGAGGAAGTTTTTATGTATCAGCCCAAGTCATTTCTGGTCATTGGTTCGCTGTCCGAATTCCAGGGAAAGAATGGAATCAATGAAGAAAAATACTCATCATTTGAACTTTTCAGAAGAAACTTGACCTCCCCTGAAATAATCACATTCGATGAACTATATCAACGAGCAAAGTTTATAGCAGAGTCGAGCGAAGCATAAATAATATGCAATATTTACCCAGTGCAACTGTAAGTTCAAACCTGTGCTTTCATTAGCTTGGTTCTTCGCAAAATATCGTGGAAAACGCTTTTTTGGATTACGTCATCGTGAGATAGCCATGTTGAGTTTGCCGCAGTAAAACAGAATGCGGGTACGGTAACTCTCGAAACGATGAAACCCTCGTGCCGTGGCCTTGACAATCTGAATTTTGCTGTTCAGCCCTTCGGATACCGCGTTGGTGATGGCGTGTTTAAAATACG
>Ga0326726_10002304_pt1 | contig 17592 bp, 9 predicted proteins | sample MHFenrmetagenome_2_FD_207603 | JGI IMG/M metagenome (GOLD analysis project Ga0326726, IMG submission 207603) | Lab enriched peat soil microbial communities from Michigan Hollow, Ithaca, NY, United States - MHF15MN | ecosystem: Environmental > Terrestrial > Soil > Wetlands > Peat | place: USA... | reverse complement strand
CACCCGGCACACGCGATGAAGCTCGCTTCCTGGAAGATTGGAAGCAGCTCGTACAGCACGTTGCCGTAGTACATGACTGCGCTCACGAGCAGCAGAACAAGGCCCAGCAGTCCGACAAGCAACAAGCGCAGCTCTCGTTCGACATACAGGGCATGCAATGTCGCGAGGACCGCCGCCACGAAGAACAACAAGCCGATGTTCACCATCAAATTGTGCATTGGCGTGACGACGAGAGATGAGTAGACCATCGATCCAATGCCGGCAATTTCGATTGTCTTTCGATGAACCTTCGACTTGGCCTTCCGGGAGATGTTCTTGAAAACGAAGGCAAGACTCGCGCAGAGAAGCAACATCGCGGGTATTGCGAAGGATCTCGCCGCGTTGGCGGATCCATTGAGCGCGGTCGGAGCGAACAGCGTGGAGATGAAGTTTCGCGTCCAGTCGTACCCGACCGTACTGGCGGAGAAGGTCGTGCCGCCAGGGTAATAGGCTGCTGCCAATACGAACAAACAGGCCGAACCGAGTAGTCCGATCGTTGGCCCGTGCGTTTTCGGTCCCCCCGTCAATACTTCACTCGCAGCCCGGCGTTCAGCGCGCGCCCGTCGAGCGGCGCCCACACGTCGTTGGTCCACTGGTTCGCAAAGCCTGACGCGCGCCGGACCAGGGGAGCAAACTGCGTCTGACGCACGCCGGTCAGATTCTTGCCGCGCACAAAGAGGATCACCGGGAAGATCGCTGGACCGACGTGTTTCTCGAGCCGCGCGTCGAGCGTGACGTATGCGCGACTGACGCTGAACAACGTATCGGCGAGCACCTGGCGACCGGTGAAGCGGACGTCGAGCCCAATGACTCGGTCGTTCTCGCGCTCGTACGCCGCGTCGAGGCTGACGGCGTGCCGCTGGTTGAGCGGCACCACGCGCCGCAGCGTCGTGTCGACCTCGAAATCTTCTCCGATGATCGCCGCGATCTCCGGCCGCGTCGCGTCGATGTACGAGTACGTGGCCGTGTAGCGAAACGGATTCCCGCGGTATCGCACGTACAGATCGATGCCCTGTGTGCGCGTGGGATCGTCGGCGTTCACGAGCGCCACGTCTTCCAACGAGCCCGGTACCGTGCGCAACACCACCGGGTGATTGACGACCGTGCGATACGCGGACCCGCGCAGCTCGAGCAAGCCGTTGACGCGACCGACGTCGAGCGACCACCCCGTCGCGTGCTCGGCCTCGCGCGGCGTCGAGCGGAGGTGCGCCAGCCCGATGGCCTCGGTCTCGTCCGTCAGGGGTGTGGGCGCGTACACGCCGGCTGCCCGCGAGAGCCGCATCGTCCACGTGTCCGATGGACGAACGAAGATCGACACGCGCGGGCTGACGAAGTCACCGAATTCGCTCTGGAGGTCGACTCGCGCGCTCGAGGTGACACCGAACCAGCTCTCGGGCGTCCACGTGTGCTCGGCGAAGAGCGCCGGCGTCGTGTAGCGGTAGCTGCGCCCGCGCTCGCCGAGCGCCGTATACTGGTCGCGCTCGAGCGCCACGCCACCAACCAGGACGTTCTCGCCCAGCGATTTTGTGAGGGCGACGTCGCTGAAGATCATGTTGCGGCGGTCGCCCTCGCGGTCCTCGCCGAACCAGCGGGTCCGCCACTCTCGCGTCAACGAGGCGCGAACGGTGAGGAGCGTGTTCGTGTCGAGCACGATTCGGCCGACCGTTCCGCCGTCCGCGCGCCGAGTGTCGGCATCATCACTGAATCGGTTGAAGTCCGGCAGTCGCGCGTTGCCGAACGTTCCACTCCGCCGATTCTCGGACAGCCAGCCGCCCGTCATGAACCAGGAGCTCCGGTCGGACCGCGACCAGTATACGCGGGGCCGCACGTTGATCCGCTTGTAGCCGTTGACCTCCGACCATCCATCGCCGTCCAGATCACCCGAGTTCTGATACTGCCGACCCGCGACGAGCGTCGCGGCCCACTGCGGCGTGAAGGTGTGCGTCTGCCAGATCGCGACGTCCGACCCTTTGAGCGTCGAGCCGTTCACGACCACTTGCGATGGAGACGTCGGCGGCGCCGACACGAGGTTGACGACGCCGCTGAGCGCCTCCGGCCCGTACAGCGCAGACGTGACGCCCTTGGTGATTTCGACGCGCTGCAGGTCGAGTGCGGGAGTCTGGAGCGCATCCAACCCTTCCGGCGCGGCGCCGAACAGCGGCAAGCCGTCCGAGAGAATCTTCGCATAATGGCCGGGCATGCCGCGAATGCGAATGCCTTCTCCGGCGGAGCCCGCCGACAGCGGCTGCATGCGTACGCCGCCGGCGCGTGCGAGCAGCTCGGAGATGGTGCCTGGCGACCGGTCAATCTGCTCTTCGAGGGCATCCCGATCGATGATCTCGACGCTCGTCGGCTGATCCGACAGCCGGCGCCCGTCTCGCGTGATGGCGACGAGGCTGTCCGGCAGTGCGGCCTGCCGCGCCGGCGAGGTCTGCGGCGGCGGCTCGACCTGACGCTGCGGCGCGAGCTGTTTCGGTGGCGCGACCTGCTGCTGCGGTGCGGGCTGCTGCTGCGGTGCGGGCTGTTTCGGTGGCGCGACCTGCTGCTGCGGTGCGGGCTGTTGCTGCGGCGCGAGCTGATGCTGCGGCGCGGGCTGCTGCTGCGGGGCGGCCTTCTGCGACGGAACGACCTGACGCGGTGGCGTCGCCTGATGGTGAAGCGCGATGGTCACTATGTGAATTCCGGGGTCGACGTCTACCGCGAGGCTCTCTGGAAGGAAGCCGGTAGACGTCACGCGGAATGTGCGCCGGCCGGTTGGCACGGTGAACGCCGCCACGCCGGATCGATCGCTCACACCCTGTGTGATCCCCGTGGCGATCGTGGCGCCGGAAATCGGAAGACTGTCCGCCGTGACGCGCACGACGACCGTGCTCGTGGTTGTCTGGGCATCGGCCGATCGCGGCGCGACCAGCAGCGTGCTCGACGCCGCGAGGATGGCGAGCGCGAACAACGGCGCCGAACGCAGTCGAGCAGCGATCCGGAGAGGATTCGTCATTGGAGGTCGTACCCATCCATGTGTGGGACTGCCCGCATGTGGAGTCACGTATGACAACGCGTACGTCACCACTTCGGTCACGCGCTCGATGAGGGCGCCCCGAGAGCAGTGTTTCCCCGGCGCGCGGCGCTGTGACACGTCGGACTCCAGACCTCACAATTGACGGGGATGGCGGTTGCGCGCTGCAGTCTGGATCACATCCGGCTGCTGCGCGCGTGGGGTGCGGTACCCGGTGCGGCGGCAGTGTGCGGTGCGTCACACACTGGGGAGGCATGGACTGTCACTGCACGCGTCGTGGAACGCGTGAAGCGGCCCCGTCACTCGTACCTGAGCGACTCGATCGGATCGAGTAATGCGGCCCGCCGGGCCGGGAGCACCCCAAACACCAACCCGATCCCCACCGACACGCCGACCGCGATCAACGTGAGATCCACCGGGGGCGCCCCGTGCACGCCCATCAGCGACCCGGCGATCTTCCCGAGCGCCAGCCCGATGATGATCCCGATCATTCCGCCGATGCCGGTCAGCGACGCCGCCTCGATGAGGAATTGCTGAAGGATGTCGCCGCGCGTCGCGCCTACGGCCTTGCGGATGCCGATCTCGCGCGTGCGGTCCGTGACGCTGATCATCATCACCGCCATCACGCCGATGCCGCCGACCAGCAGCGCCACCGCCGACAGCGTGATCATCACCAGGAAGAACACGCCCGTCAGCTTGTTGAACGTGTCGAGGATCTGATCCTGCGTGATCAGGTCGAAGTTGTTGTGATCGCCGGGATGCAGCCGCCGCTGCTCGCGGAGCGCGATCGTCACCGCTTCCTGCGCGTCGCTCACCGTGACGCCGGGCCGCGGCTTTACCGGCATGAACAGCGCGTTGGTCTTGTCGATCGTGAACTGATGGTCGAGCGTGCGATAGGGAATGATCGCCTGCGTCTGCTGGCCGGGCGGCTGGAAGATGTTGGCGTCGGGCTGGTAGATGCCCACCACGCGCATCGGGCGACCGCCGATACGCACCCATTTGTCGATCGGCTGAATGGCGCCGAACAACCGCTTGGCGACGTCCGCGTCGAGCACCGCGACCGCGCCGCCGCTCAGCTCCTCGGACTTCGTGAACCAGCGGCCGTCGACCAGCTCGCCGCCGTAGATCTCCGGGTAGCCGGCATCGGCGCCGATGATGCCGCCGATGTTCGTGCGGGTGCCGCCGAATTCCACGCGGTTCTGCGCGACGCCCCAGAGGGATGCGAACCTGATCATGGGGAGCTTCGCGACGACGTCGGCGTCCGTCGTCGCCAGGTCAGGACGGACCCGGATCCACTTCGGCAGGTTCTGCGGATTGACCGGCGTCTGCGACCACACCTTCAAGACATAGAAGGTCGTCGGGCCGGCGACCTCGATCGACTTCACGATCTGATCCTGCACGCCGGAGACGATCGTCGCCATCGCCATGACGGTCGACACGCCGATGACGACGCCAAGCACGGTGAGGCTCGAGCGCCCCTTCGCCGCGGCGAGCGAAGCGAACGCCGCCCCGACGTTTTCGGGAAACTTGCGCGCGATGAGCGCGACGGTCCGGAACGCCATGTCAGTCCGCCCGCATCGCGGCGACGGGATCGAGCGCCGCGGCGCGCGACGCCGGATACACGCCGAAGATGATGCCGACGCCCGCACCGAGTGTGAGGGCGGCCGCGATCGACCACGCGGTGACGCGGGCCGGCAGCGGTGACGCCGCCGCGATCATCGCCGCGAATCCCCAGCCGCCGGCGGCGCCGAGCGCGCCGCCGAGAAAGGCCAGCATCACCGACTCGACGAGGAACTGTCGCAGAATGTCGGTGCGCCGCGCCCCCAGCGACTTCCGGATGCCGATCTCGTGCGTCCGCTCGCGAACGGCCATCAGCATGATGTTCATCACGACGATGCCGCCGACGATGATCCCGATCGCGACCACCGCAGGGATCACCGTGAACAGCACGCGCGTGAGATTCTTCCAGAAATCGACGAGCGCGCTCGACGTCTCCACCGAGAAGTCGTCCGACTGACCGGGATGCAGGTGGTGCGCGAGGCGCATCGCCTCCTGCGCGCGCCCCATCGCCGGCTCGATCTCGTCGGCCGTCGCCATCTTCACCGAGATCGTCGTGTTCTGCCGGCGGCCGTACATCGCCTCGAACGTCGTGATCGGCAGCAGCACCATGCCGTCGAACGACTGGCCGAGCACGCGACCCTTGGACGCGATGGCGCCGACGATGGTGAGCGGGATGCCGTGCACGTGAACGCTCTGCCCGACCGGATTGCGTCCGTCGAACAGCTTGTCGGTGATGTCGGCGCCGACCACCACGACGAGCCGCCGTTCGCGAACGTCGACTTCGCTGAGCGGCTCACCGTATTGAAAGCGGTAGTCCTGAATTTCCTGGTACGGCGCGGTCACGCCGAAGACGAGGATGCTGCCCAGCGTCCTATCCTTCCACACGACGTCGCTCGTTGGCGTCGGGAACCCGGACGTCATCGCGACCGCCTGCGCGTCGGGGAGCGCGGCGCGGACGACGTCGGCGTCGGTCGGCGTAATCTTTTTGCGCCGCTGCATCCGCAGCCACTCGTCGTCCTGAATCAGCGTGATGTTGATCGGCGTGCGGCGCACCTGGAACGTGTTCGAGCCGATCATCGCGTCCGCGATGTTCTCCTTGACGTACGCGTTCATCCCCTGGATCACCGCCACGACGGCGACCAGAAACGCCACGCTCACGATGATGCCGAGCAGCGTGAAGAACGAGCGAAGCTTGTTCGCCCGGATCTGGGTGATCGCGGTCAGGAAGACGTCGCCGAAGCGCATGATGGAAAACTCGACCGGCCAGGGAGGACGAGGGTCGCGGGCCGTCCTCCATGATAATCCACGGACCCCTCGCGCCGCGCGCAAGATGCGGCGATTGTTTGGGACATGACGCGCATTCATGGACTACATGGAATACGAGGTTGGATCGGTCTGGCGGGGCTGTGCCTCGCCGCGCCCGCCGCGGCCCAGCAGCGCGTCGACCTGCTGATTCGGGGCGGAACGGTCGTCGACGGCTCGGGCGGCCCGCCCCGGACGGCGGACGTCGGCATTCGCGGCGACCGGATCATCTTCGTCGGCGCCGCGGGCGCCACGACCGCCGCCCGCACGATCGACGCGAAGGGCCTCGTCGTCGCCCCCGGATTCATCGATCCCCATACCCACACCGGCGGCGACCTCTCGAATGCGCAGAATCGCTCGAACCTGCCGTACCTCACGCAGGGCGTCACGACCGTCGTGACCAACAACGACGGGGGCGGCCCGATCGACATTCGCCGCCAGCTCGACACATGGCGGACCAACGGCATCGGAACGAACGCCGCCGTCTACATCGGCCAGGGCTCGGTCCGCGGCGCGGTCGTCGGGCCGACGGCCGCCGCCGCAACGCGAGCGCAAATCGATTCGATGAAAGCGATCGTCAGCCGAGCGATGGACGCCGGCGCGATCGGCATGTCGACCGGCCTCTACTACGCGCCGGGAAGCTTCGCCACCACCGAAGAGGTGATCGAGCTTGCGAAGGCCGCGGCGGCAAAGGGCGGCATCTATGACTCGCACCTGCGCGACGAGAGCTCGTACACCATTGGCCTGATCGGCGCCATCAATGAGATCATCCGGATCGGGCGCGAAGCGCACATCCCGATTCACGTCTCACACATCAAAGCGCTCGGCGCCGACGTCTGGGGACAGAGCGACACGGTGATCGCGCTGCTCGAGAAGGCGCGCGCCGAGGGCATCGACGCCACGGCAAGCCAGTATCCGTACACGGCGTCGGGCACGAGCGTGGGCGCGTCGCTGCTCCCCCGGTGGGCCGAGTCGGGCGGCGGTGACTCGGTGCGCATTCGGCTGAACGATCCGGCCACACGCGCCCGCATCGTCCCCGAGATGGAAGACAATCTCCGCCGTCGCGGCGGCGCGAACACGCTCCTCATGACGTCGACGCGCGACAAGACCATCCTCGGCAAGCGGCTCGACGAGATCGCGAAGGCCCGCGGCGTGTCGCCCGTCGAGGCCGCGATTCAGATCATTCTCAACGGCGGCTCGTCGGTGGCGTCGTTCAACATGAACGAGAAGGACATCGAGAAGTTCATGGTGCAGGACTTCATCTTCACGGACTCCGACGGCAGCGACGGCCACCCGCGAAAGTACGGTACGTTCCCCAAGCTGCTCCGTGAATACGTGTACACCAAGCACGTGCTGACGCTGCCGCAGGCGGTGCGCCGCAGCAGCTCGGCGACGGCGAAGTTCCTCGGGCTTCCTGACCGAGGATCGCTCGCGCCAAACTATCTCGCCGACGTCATTCTCTTCGATCCGAGCACGGTGTCCGACCGGTCGACCTACGAACAGCCGACGCTGATGTCGGTCGGAATGAAGTACGTGATCGTGAACGGCGTCGTCGCGATCGACGACGGGAGGTACACGGGCGCGATGGCCGGGCGCGTGTTGACGCACCGTCCTTAGATTCCGTCGCATGGCTGACGCCGCATTCGGCACCTTCTTCGTTCCGGGCCCCACCGAAATTCGCCCGGAGCTGCTCGCCCAGATGACGCGCCCGATCATCGGGCATCGCGGCAAGAACTTCGAGGGGATGTTCGCGCGCATCGAGGCCGGCCTGCGCGACGTGTTGCTCACCGCGCGGCCCGTGTACGTCGGCGCGACGTCGTCGACGGGCTTCATGGAGATGGCGATCCGCAACGCGCCGGAGGGCAAGATCCTCTCGCTCGTCAACGGCGGATTCTCGGAACGCTTCGCGAAGGTCGCCGAAGCCTGCGAGCGGCGCGTCGAGCGCGTGGTGGTGCCGTGGGGCGAGACCTTCGATCTCAATGTGGTCGAGCGCGCGCTCGCGGCGGAACGATTCGCCGCGCTGTGCGTCGCCCACTCGGAGACATCGACGGGGGTGCTCACCGACGTTCGCGCCGTCGCCGAGCTGGCGCACAAGCACGGCGCCATGGTGCTCGTCGACAGCGTGTCGGGCGTCGGCGGCGCCGAGCTCACGGTCGATGCCTGGGGTCTCGACTTCGTCCTCACCGGGTCGCAGAAGGCGCTCGCACTGCCGGCGGGTCTCGCGTTCGCCGTCGCGTCCACCGAATACGTCGAGCGCGCGAAGCACGTGAAGGACCGCGGATTCTATTTCGACGTGCTGCAGTACGAGTCGTTCGCCGCGAAGAATCAGACGCCGAGCACGCCGGCGACGTCGCTGCTGTACGCGCTCGAGGCGCAGATGGGCGACATCGGGCGCGAGGGGATCGAGCGGCGCTGGGAGCGACACCTCGCGATGCGCGATGCCACGCTCGAGTGGGTGCGCGTCGCCGCCGAGCGACGCAACATCGACCTCGGTGTCGTCGCGGCCGAAGGCATTCGCTCGCCGACCGTCACGGCGGTGCGACTACCCAGCGGGATGAGCACCAAAGAGGTTCGTGAAGCAATCACGGCGCGCGGCTTCACCGTGGGTGGCGGCTACGGCCAGCTGAGCGAAACGACGTTTCGCATCGGCCACATGGGCGACCACACGCTAGACGGCTTGAGGCGCTGTCTGCAGGCGTGCGAGACGGCGATCGCGGAGCTTGCCGAGCGTCGACCACTCGCGCGAGTGTAGGGCGACGGGTCGCGCGCCGTCGGCTTACAACCCGACCGCGAACCCGACCCGCAAGACGAAATTCCATCCGCCGCCGGTCGTGCGGGTCTGCGTTCGCCCGTTCGCTAGCGTCGCGGTCAGATCACCGAACCAGGTGTATCCCGCGCTGGCCCCGAATTCGAGGAGCGTCGGGTGGCTGCTCGTCGCGCTGCCGAAGGGAACCATCAGGCCGCCGCCGAGGTTGGCGGTGAATCCCGTCGCAGACGCGTTGAAGCCGGTGCTGTCCGAATCGTTGCGCTGCAACACCGATCCGCGCGCCGACAGGTAGGGGAAAACGCTCTCGCTGCCGACATCGATGATCTGGCGCGGCTCGCAGAACACGCCCTGAAGCTTCACGTCGCCCTGAAACTTCGTGAATGTGTGATAGGTCCCTTGAAATCCACAGCCCAGGGATGTGGTGGGGCTCAGCTTCCGCCTCGCCTGAAGCTCGAAGCCGCCGCCGGGGTCGATGCCGCTGTACGCGCTGCCGCCCAATCCGGCGAGGAGCACCGAGCCTTGCACCGACCAGGTGCTCCTGGTCTGCGCGGCCGCCGATTGGTGTGCGATGCAGAGGACGAGCGCCGCGAGGACCAGCCGCGAACGAGGGCGCATCCGAGCTCCGTGCGGGAGGGGGTGTAAGAAGACGCGCAACCCTAATTCCGACGAGAACACGCGTCAAGCATATTCGTATACGCAACCTTGACGACGTCCGTCGGGGGAAGATACGATCCTAGTCCCACCCCCACCCTCCTGCAGAGCATCGTCCTGCAGAACGCCGTCCGCCGGTCGGGGGGCTGTCTCGAGCTCATTCGGAGAGGCCTTATGCGGTCGTGCAGCCAGCGTCGCGCGCGCGCGTTCGTCGCGTCGCTCATTGCAGTGGTCGGGCTCCAGGCGTGCGGGGGTGGAGGCAACCAGTGTCCGGTCAGCGCGCCGAATTGCAACAACCCCGGTAACACCGGCGGGACGCCCACCGTCGTCTCGGTCACGATCTCCGGCGCGCCGTCATCGATGACGGTGAACCAGACGGCGACGGTCACCGCGTCCGTCGCGGTGACCAACGGCGCGTCGACCGCCGTGTCGTGGTCGTCGTCGAACACGAACGTCGTCAGCCTCGTTTCCAATGGAAACACCGCGAGCATCACGGCGGTCGGCGCGGGAACGGCGACGATCACGGCGACGGCGCAGGGCGATGCAAGCAAGAGCGCGTCGACGAGCGTCACCGTCACCGGCGTCGCGTCGGTCACGCTCAATCCGACGACGATCACGGTTGCCGCGGCGGCGACGACAAACATCACCGCCATCGTCACGTCATTCGGCGGCGCGTCGACCGACGTGACGTGGACGACCGGCAACGCCGCCATCGCCACGGTGGGGTCGAATGGTGTCGGTACGGCCATCGTGAAGGGCGTCGCTGCCGGGACGACGACGATCACCGCGACGGCCATCGGCGATGCGAAGCGCACGGCGACGGCGGCCGTCACCGTGACGGCGCCCCAGGTCACCCAAGCCATCACGCGCTGGACACCGACCCATGTTCCGTTCATCAACGGGCCGAGCGGCGAGGTGACGGGGCTGTGGGGCCCCAGCGCCACCAATCTGTTCGCCGTCAGCTTCGACGGCGACATCGCACGCTATGACGGCACCGCGTGGACGACGTCTCTCACCCAGGGCGGCTTCTTCACCGCCGTGCACGGGACGTCTGCGAGTGACGTCTGGGCGGTCTCGCTAGACAGCAAGATCTGGCATTTCAATGGAAGCTCGTGGACATCGTTCCCGCATCCGCGCACGTCGGGCTTCCGGGGAGTTTTCGCCCAGGCGGTGAACAACGCGTATGTAGTCGGCGACAGCGGAACGGTGCTTCACTTCGACGGGTCGAGCTGGACGCAGATGTCGGGTGTGCCGACGACCACGCAGACTCTCTACGGCGTCTGGGCATCGAGCGCGACCGACGTCTGGGTCGTCGGCGTCGCCGGCATTTCGTACCACCTGGGCGGCGCGAGCTGGGGCATTTTGCCGACGGGTCTCACCACGGACACGCTCTTTTCAATCTCCGGATCGGCGCCGAACAACGTCATGGCCGTCGGCTCGCGTGGTGTCGCCCTGAGGTTCACGAGTCTCACGTGGTCGCGGGTCAACCAGCCCGTCACACCGAACGCGCTCTTTGCCGTGCACACGCTGTCGACGACGGAAGCATATGCGACTGGTGCCGACGGCGTGCTCGTCAAGTTCGATGGCACCTCGTTTTCGCAAGCCTCGGTGGTCAAAGTCCCGTGCGGCGCCGTCTATTCCTTCGGCCCAGCTGGAACGTTCGTCGGCGGGCTCGATGGCATCACTGCCGTGACGCGAAACACGACGGCGACCATCGTCAGCTTGAGCGGCGCCTACAACGGCGTCAGCATGCCCAATGCATCGACCGGATTCGCGGTTGGCGATTTCTCGACCATGCTCCGCCTGAACGGAGGGACATGGACGCCGGTCGCTCGCCGCGACGGGTTCTACTACGTGGGTGTCTGGGCGGAAAGCGCCACGAACGTGTTCGCCGTCGGCAACGTCGGCATCGACCGGTACAACGGAACGACCGTCGCGACCCAGGTCGACACCGCGGCGCTCGCCGGGAAAGTCATGTGGGGCATCTGGGGCTCGAGCGGCACGAACATTTTTGCCGTCGGTCAAGCCGGCACGATCTACCACAATGACGGAATCTCGTGGAGCCCGATGCCCAACACGGGCACCACACAAATGCTGAGAAGTGTCACCGGGACGAGCGCCACCAACGTGTTCGCCGTCGGGGACAACGGGACGATTCTTCGATACAACGGAACGGCGTGGTCGGCGATGTCGAGCGGCGTCACCAACGGCTTGTCGAGCGTGTGGGCGGCCGACGCGAACAACGTGTTCGCCGCCGGCACGAACGGAACGATCCTCAAGTTCAACGGAACGTCGTGGTCTCCCATGAGCTCAGGCACGTCCGCGTTCATTGCGGCGGTGGGCGGCGCGAGCGCGACCGATGTCTACGCGGTCGGATCGGGCGGATTGATCCTGCACTACAACGGAAGTACCTGGACGAGCATGAGCAGCGGTACCAATCGCGGGTTCAACGCGATTGGCGGCTTCGTCGGCGGAACAGCGCTCGCGGCCGGTGAGGCGAGCACGCTCGACATCGGTTCCGGCGGTGCGGTCGCGTCGTTCGTCCCGAGCATCGCGCCATCGCGGGCCATCGTCGGCGCGGGCGGATCGGCGACCGCGGCGCCACTCCGCGCGACCGGGTCACCGTTCTCCGAATCGAAACGGACGCCGCTTGGTGCCGCGAATCGCTACATCCAGCGATAGACGAGAAGGGCGATCAGGATCAGCGCGAGAACCGCCGAGCTCACCAGCCCGAGTCGGGCCGCATCCCAGCGCGGTCGGCTCGGTGTGGGCCTGGGCGATGAGCCGCCGCTGCCGGAATTCCTCGGCACCGACACGCGCCGGCCAGTCGTCTCCCCGGACCGACGACGCCCGACCTGATCGGCGGAGGGCCGCCGCCGTGCTTCTGGAAGTTGGATGGTCGGGTCCGAGGGCGCGAACGTGGCGGTCATGAGCAGGGTCGGTTCGGGACCCGATTCGAGCTGAAGTCCCACGACCTGCCCTGTCGCCAGATCGCGGCCGAAGTAGACCATCCCGCCGCCTTCGACCCGCGACATCTCGCCGACGACCTCGTACTTCCCAGTCGCGGCCTGGCGCGCAACGCGGCGCAGCTCCTCTCGAGTCTGGCCCGCGGCCGACGGCGCCACGCCCGAGATGTCGCGGCCGCAGCGCGAGCAGAAACGCGACCATTGGCGCAGCACCGCCCCGCAGTGAGAGCAGCGGGTTTCGATCTCGGGCAGGCTGGGATCGATCTGACGGACGACCTCGAGGCCGAACTCGCGCGCCTCACTGTCGGACACCAGCGGTGGCAGCCGAAGCGCCACCAGCGTGTCGGTGATCAGTTCGCGTGCGAGGTAGACGGGCGCACCGCCACTCCCCAGCCCCAGCCTGGCCACGATCTCGTATTCGCCGGCGAGCGCGCGCGCCAAGGCGTCCCAAACAGCATCCTCGTGCATCAATTGACCTCCGACGGTCGATCGCCGTCTTACGCGTAGCATGAACTGCGTGAACGGCAACCGGGCGCCGATACTTTACTATTGCCAGCCCACTAGCCGACTCGCAACTTCGGCCTCTTCCAATGGACGACGCTACATCGCCCTCCGCCCCAGGCGCCGTCTCCTGTAGCATCTGCGGTGACCCGCTCCAGCCGAGCGACCGCTTCTGCGGCTCGTGCGGCGCGCTCGTGAACGCCTGTCGCAGCTGCGGCCAGCGGCTCGTCGCCGGCGACCGCTACTGCCCCTCGTGCGGCCAGTCGGCCGACTCGGCGCAAGTTACTGCCCGCATCTCCGGCGGGGGGGCCGAGGCCGCCCATTCCCCGTGGACGGGCATCTTCGACAAGCTCCAGACCGCGACATTGGGCGAGTTCCAGGTCATTCGGGAGCTGGGGCGGGGCGGGATGGCCGCGGTCTACCTCGCGCATGACATCCACCTGGATCGGAAGGTCGCCATCAAGGTGATGTCGCCGATGCTCGCCAGCGATCAGAAGATGGTCGAGCGGTTCCGTCGCGAGGCCAAAACGGGCGCGGGGCTCAAGCATCCCAACATCGGCACCGTTCACCGCGTGCTCGAGGGCGAAGGGCTCTACTTCTTCGTCATGGATTTCATTCGCGGCCGCCCGCTCGACGCGATCATTCATCGCAACGGCGTGCTGTCCGTCGACGTCACGCGCGCGCTGCTCTATCAAATCGGCAGCGGACTGGCCTACGCGCACCGCCGAAAGATCTATCACCGCGACGTCAAGCCGGCGAACGTGCTGGTCAGCGGTGCCGACGGCACCGCCGTCGTGACCGATTTTGGAATCGCCAAGGTCGCCGAGTCGCCGAATCAGACGCAGACCGGCGCGATCGTCGGAACGCCCGCGTACATGGCGCCCGAGCAGATCCTCGGCCGCGAGATCACGGCCGCCGTGGACCAGTACGCGCTCGGAGTGATGGCGTACGAGATGCTGACCGGTGCCCCGCCCTTCGTGGGCACGAGCTTCGTCGTCATGCACGCCCACACGGAGCTGCAGCCGCGATCCGTTCGCGAGTCGCGGCCCGACTGCCCGGTCGACCTGGACGAAGCCATTGCCCGGATGCTCGCGAAGGATCCGACTCAACGCTGGCCGTCGCTGCCGCACGCACTGGCGGCGATGGGCGCCACGGTCATTGGCGAAGACGATCCGATTCGCGAGGAGCTCATTCGTCTCGCGACGCCCGACGACGTCGAGTCCGAGCGCTTCACCACCAACACGCCGCTCAGCCCTCCGCCGCCGATCGCGACGAGGGGCGCGAACATCGCGATGGTTGCCATCTCGCCACCGCCGGAGCTGATCGAGGTCGGCGATTCGTTTCGTCTCGTCGCGAGTCCGCGCGACATGCAGGGCGCCGAGATCACGAGCATCCCCGTGGACTGGGCGACGACGAACGAGGCCGTGCTGTCGGTCCAGACCGACGGAACGATTGTCGCGCACGCGGCCGGCACCGCCGAGGTCTCGGCGACCGCGGGGCGCGCGAGGGGCGCCGTGCTGCTCACGGTGGAGCCGAGCCGGGTTTCGAGTCTTCATATGTCGATTCCGCCGGGCATGCTCATGGCCGGCGATCGCATTCAACTCTCCGCTCGCCCGGTCGACAAGCGCCAGAACCCGCTGCCGTATCCCGTCCGCTGGGGTGTCGCCGATCCGAACATCGCCCGCGTTTCGCCGGACGGCGTGCTCGAGGCGCGCGCGCCCGGAACCGTCGAGGTGTACGCGGAATCGAACGGCGTGCGCGGCGCGGCACGAGTGCAGGTGTCACCGCCCGCGGTGGCCGCCGTGCAGCTTTCGGTGGACCCGCTCAAACCGGTCGTCGGCGATCGCGTACGCGTCATGGCCACACCGGTGGACGCGCACGGACGACCAGTGCGCGACCGCTCGCTCGGTTGGTCGTTGAGCGATCTCTCGCTCGTGAAGATCGTGTCCGACGGCGTGTACGAGGCGGTGTCTCCGGGCACCCTGCGCGTCACCGCGGCGTGCGAAGGCCACCAAGCGACGATCGACGTGGTGATCTCGGTCGCGCCGGTCGCCGCGCTTCGCATTTCGCCGCCGCCGGCCACGGTCGTCGCCGGCAGCACGTTCCGTCTGACCGCGACGCCGCTTGACACGACGGAAGGCTCGCTGGCCAATCGGCCGATCGCATGGAGCACGAGCGACAGCCGGCTCGCCACCGTGACGCCGGACGGCACGGTCACCGCGAACGGACCCGGCGACGTGAAGATAGTGGCGAGCTGCGAAGGGAAGAGCGCGTCGGTGGCCGTGAGCATCAAACCCGCGCCGGTGACGTCGGTAAGGATCATCGGACTGCCCGCGACGGTGTACCTGAAGATGTCGCTGCGTCTGTCGGCGATCGTCACGGACTCGCGCGGACAGAAGCTCCAGAAGACACCGGAGTGGCGCTCGTCGAACGTCGCGGTGATCACGATGTCGCCGGCCGGGCAGGGCACCGCGCTGAGCGTCGGGCGCGCGCGCATCAGCGCATTCGTCGACGGCGTCGAAGGCACGATCGACGTCGATGTCGCCGAGCCGCCGATTCCCAAGGTGGTCGTCGTGCCGGCGCCCGCGGTGCCGTCGGAGTTTTCGGCGACCGGGATCGTCTCGTCCAATTCCGCTCCCGTCGCGCCGCCCGCGTCGCGGCAGGCGGCGTCATCCACGCCCGTCGTCGCGCCGGCGGTTCCCGCGCGTCCTGAGCCGGCACGCGTGGCCGCGCCCAGCGCCGGCGGAAAACGGGGATTGGTGTTCGCGAGCGCCGGGGCGACGCTCGTGGTGATTGCGGTGGTCGTCGCGCTCACGGCGAAATCGAATCCGCCGGTGGCGCCGCAGCGCGCCGACTCGCCGGCCGTGCAGCCCGCCGCCACACCGACAACGCCCGCCGCGACGGTCAGTCCACCGGCGAACAATCCGCCGCCCGACACGGCGCAGCCGAAGGCCCCGCAGCCGGTCGAGAAGAAGAGTGCGCCTCAGCGCTCAGCGCAGATGACTGCGGCCAAGACCGCCCCGAATCCGGTCTCGCCGCCGGCGCGGCCTCCGGTACGCCAGCCCGACGTGTTCAAGATCACGGTTCTCTCATCGCCACCGCCGATGCACATCGGCGATCGGGCGACGCTGCGCGCAAGTGTCGAGCGCACCTCGGGCACGGCGGCGATGCCGCGCGTTTCGTGGGAGTCGAGCCGACCCGCCGTGCTCGCGGTGGATGCGGCGACCGGCACCGTGACCGCGATCGCCGAAGGACAAGCGACGGTGAGCGCCGTCGGCGGAGGAACGCGCGCGGACGTCGCCATCACGGTGCTCGCCGCGGCTCCGGTCGTCGCCGCGCCCGCTCCAGCGCCGGTGCGACAACAGCCCGCCGCCGGACCGCCGCCCACGGAAACGCCGGCGCGACCGGCCGGTCCGTCTCCGGAAGAGATCCGCGCGAAGGGCGGCGACGCGCTGCGTGAGTCCGCCAACGCGATGGCGACCGCGCTCAAGTCGAAGGACATCGCCACCGCCACGCGGCTCTTCGGCGACGCGCGCAATGGCGACGCCCAGGATTTACTCCAGCAACTGCCGAAGCTGTTCGATCTCAAGGTCGTCGCACAACTCGGGCAGCCGCAGGTGACCGACCGCGCGGGCTCGCTCGACTACCAGGTCGCGATCCACTGGACGACTCCCGCTGGACCGGGCCGCGACAAGCTGGTGACGATACGCGCCGAGGCTGAGCGCGCCGGCGACGCGTGGACGATCGCGCGCCACCGCCTGGTCGGCGGCTGGCGCTGACGACTACGGGGCGCGCTCGACCACCATCACCACGAAGGACCCCGGCACCATCGGCGGCCGGCGGCGCGGATTCGCCGCCGTGGAGTCCTTCGGCGCGGGTCCGAACTTCGCGCCCGCGAGATAGATCTTATGCGTCGCCGGATCGAGCCCCATGTTCCGCGACGCTGCCGACGTGGCCAGCGTTTGGATGACGCGATAGCTGTCGGGCGAATCCTGGTGAATCACCGTGAGCGTTCCGTCGGCATTCGAGGCGAACGCGTCGCCCGTCGCCGGATCGTACCCGGCTCCGTCCACACCGCTTCCGATGGGCACCGTGGCAACGACCTTGCCGGCTCCGTAGTCGGAGATCGCCATGACGCCGCTTCGGCACCCGCTGAACAACCGCCCATGCTTGGTGTCGATCGCCATCGACACCGGCTGCTTGCACCCCGGCGTTGGCCAGCGGCGTGACACCGTGAGCGTTCTCGTATCGATCTCGACCACCTCGGCGTTGTCGACGAGGTTCGCGTAGACCTTGCCGTCACCCGCGGACGCGCCGTACTCCGGCTTTCCGCCGAGCGGAATGTTCGTTACCAATTTGCCGGCCGGGTCGATCACGGTCGACGAATGCGCGTCGCCGTTGAAGGTGAAGACGCGATTCGACGTCGGATCGTAGATGATCGCGTCGGCGTCCTCGGCGGCCGGAATGGTCCCGAGCCGCTTGTACGTCGCGAGATCGAACATGACGACCGAGCTGTCGTCGCCCGATGTCGCGAAGCCGTGACCGCTCGCCGGCGCGACGGCGACGCCGTGCGCGCCATGAATGCCGGTGACTTCGCCGAGGAGCTTGCCCGTCTGCGCGTCGACGACCATCACCCGGGTCTGCCGGCCGATGAAGACTCGATGCGTCGGAGGATCGGGAACGACGTAGTCCCAGCTGCCGTCGCCGCCGAGCGGGTAGGTCGCGGTGATACGGTACTGTGCACGGGCGGCGAGGAGCGGCGCTGATGCGAGCAGCAGGCTCGCGGCGAACGA
>Ga0326726_10002303_pt1 | contig 17593 bp, 15 predicted proteins | sample MHFenrmetagenome_2_FD_207603 | JGI IMG/M metagenome (GOLD analysis project Ga0326726, IMG submission 207603) | Lab enriched peat soil microbial communities from Michigan Hollow, Ithaca, NY, United States - MHF15MN | ecosystem: Environmental > Terrestrial > Soil > Wetlands > Peat | place: USA... | reverse complement strand
CAGGTGGCGTCGACCGGCTCATGCTGCTGCTTGATCCAGCTCTTCAGTGTCGGGCCGGAGTAGTACGGCATGACCATGTAGGCCGTGCCCTTTTCCTGCCAGAACTGGTGCACCTTGACGAGCGCCCGATGCTCGAACTTCGCGAGCAGCTTGGCTTCGTTGATGAAGCTGCGCAGGCCGGCTTCGAACGCTTCCCGATGCTGGGCCGACGAGCGCACGTGCACCGACAGATCGTTGTTGCGCGTGGCGAGCGCGGTCGGCATGTATTCCTTGATCGCGACCTGGCGCTCGAGCCGCGTGTCGGTGGCCAGGTAGACGACGCTGAAGCCGCCTTCGCCGAGCACCCGGTCAATCTGGAACTCGCGCAGCGCGTAGCCCGTGGGAAGGTGGCCCGCCGTTCCGCCCTGGTTGGCTGCCGGACCGGTCAACCCGACCGATTCATTGCCCGATTTCGCCGTCATTGAACGGACCTCGGCGCGTAATCTGTTGCGTCAAGGCCACGAATGGCAGCCGCCCCGATCAGGCTGCGGGGAGCTTGCCCCGCGGGCGTGAGCGTTGTTTCGCTCGTGGTTGCCGACATCAGGGACGCCTTTTCAGGGAGAGCACCGCTAGAACCGCCTGCCAACACCCTCGAATACGGGGTGGGTCACGCGAAAAATAGCCGCAAAAGGTCGCTACGAAAACATGAATTTGCACGTTGTCTGGTGGCGGGAGGACCGGCCCCGACGGTCGGTCGAATTCCGCGCCGGGCAAGCGGTCGGAGTTATGTGCGCAGCAGTGTCCCCTGCCGGGGAAGCCGCCCAGGGGGCGGCTGCTAGATTGCACAGTTACGCATCGCAATACGATTGAGGATGGAGGCAGCATGAGGCAGTCACGATGGCGCGGGCTCACGGGCGCGCTGCTTGCGACGGTTGTTTTCGCCGCGGCACCCGCGTGGGCCGAAGAACCCGGTCCGGCGCAGCGCGCGGGCAAGGCCGTCGACAAGGCCGCCAAGAAAACCGGCGAGGCGATGAAGAAGGCGGGCGAAAAGGTCGGTGAAGGCGTCGAGACCGCGGGCAAAGCGGTTGCGCGGGCCGGCAAGAAGACCGGCGAAGCCGTCGGCAAGGCGGTGGAAAAGACCGGAGAGGCGATCGAGCACGTCGGCGAGAAGGTGAAGCCCCCCGGCGACAAGAAATGACGCAACTCACCCGGCTGCCGCAGTGGCAGGCGCTGCAGGCCGAGCGCCACGCGCTCGCTGCATTTCATCTGCGTACCGCCTTTGCCGCCGATCCGGGGCGCTATGCGCGCTTCGAACGTACGTTGGCCGCTGGCGACGCACGACTGGTGCTCGATCTTTCCAAGCACCGCATCGAGCAACGCACCCTGGAACTGCTGCTCGAACTGGCGATTGCGCGTGACCTGCGTGCGCGGATCGACGCGATGTTCGCCGGCGAGCGCATCAACACGACGGAGCAGCGGGCGGTCCTGCACGTGGCGTTGCGCGATCTCTCCAACCGTCCGGTGCGGGTTGACGGGCGCGACGTGAAACCCGACGTGGCCGCCGTGCGCGAGCGTTTGCTCGACGTGGCCGAGCGCGTGCGCGACGGGCGCTGGCGTGGCCATACTGGCGCGCCCATCACCGATGTGGTCAATCTCGGGATCGGTGGCTCCGACCTCGGGCCGCAGATGATGACGCTGGCGCTCGCGCCGTATCACGACGGTCCGCGGGTGGCGTTCGTCTCCAACGTCGATCCGGAACATCTGCGCGGCACACTCGCGCGGCTCGACCCGAAGAGCACGCTCTTCGTGGTCGCGTCGAAGACCTTCACGACACTCGAGACGATGACCAACGCGCGCGCGGCGCGCGCCTGGCTCGTGCAAGGGCTCGGTGATCCCGCCGCGACCGCGCGCCATTTTGTGGCGCTGTCCACGAACGCCGCCGAGGTGGCCGCCTTCGGCATCGCCCCCGAGAGCATGTTCCCGTTCTGGGACTGGGTCGGCGGCCGCTATTCGCTCTGGTCGTCGATCGGAATGCCGATTGCGCTTGCGGTGGGGCGCGCGCGTTTCATGCAGATGCTCGCCGGTGCGCACGCGATGGACGAACACTTCCGCACCGCTGAGTTCAGCGCAAACCTTCCGGTGCTGCTCGGTCTCCTCGGGATCTGGTACGTCAACTTCTGGGGCGCGGCAAGTTTTTCGATTGCGCCGTACGCGCAGCACCTGGCGCGCTTCGCCGCCCATCTGCAACAACTCGACATGGAGTCCAACGGCAAACGCGTGACCCTCGAAAGCGAGATCGTCGACTACGCAACCGGGCCGGTGATCTGGGGCGAGCCGGGCACCAACGGCCAGCACGCGTATTTCCAGCTTCTGCAGCAAGGACCGGCGTTGATCCCGGTCGACTTCATCGTTGCGGCCGAGTCGCCGCATGCCGACGATATGCAGCACCGGATCCTGGTCGCGAACTGCTTCGCGCAGGCCGCCACGCTTGCGATCGGCAAGACCGCCGACGAGGCGTCCGCCGAAATGCTCGCCGCCGGAAAGGGCGAGCTGGAGGCGCGCCGCCTCGCGCACCACCGCGAGTTTCCGGGCAACCGGCCGAGTTCGACGCTACTCGTTCAGCGTTTCGATCCGTTCACGATGGGACTGCTCACGGCGTTGTACGAACACAAGGTATTCGTGCAGGGCGCGCTCTGGGGCATCAATTCGTTCGACCAGTGGGGCGTGGAACTGGGCAAGCAGATCGCCACGTCGTTGGGCGCCGCATTGAGCGATACCAAGGTGCCGGTGGATGCCGCAGCGGCGGGCATCGTCGGAGCGTGGCGCGCGATGCGCGGTGTTGTGTAGCGCTTCCCTGCGCGCGATCAGCGTCGGCCACTAGAATCGCCGCATGTCGAAGGGCTTTGTCCACCTGCGCCTGCATTCCGAGTTCTCCGTGGTCGACGGACTGGTGCGGATCGACGATGCGGTCGCCGCGGCCGTCGCGGACGGGCAGGGTGCGCTGGCACTGACCGACAGCGCAAATCTGTTCGGCGCGGTGCGCTTCTACTCGGCCGCGCGCAAGAAGGGCGTCAAGCCGATCGTCGGCTGCGACGCATGGATCACCAACGCTGCCGAGCGCGACGCGCCGTATCGCCTGCTGCTGCTTGCGGCCGACCGCGGCGGCTACCGCAACCTCTGTGAACTGCTCACGCGCGCGTGGCTCGAGAACCAGCATCGTGGCCGCGCCGAGATGCGCATGCATTGGTTCGCCGAGGGTTTCGGCGAGGGACTCATCGCGCTGTCGGGCGGTATGCAAGGCGAGATCGGCGCGCACCTCGCAGCGGGGAACAGCGCGGGCGCGCGCTCGGCGGCCGCGCGCCTCGCCGAGCTTTTTCCCGATCGCTTCTATATAGAGCTGCAGCGCGCCGGCCGGCCGGGCGATGCCGGCTACGTCCAGCACGCAGCAGCACTGGCAGCGGAGATGCGCTTGCCGGTGGTGGCGACGCATCCGGTGCAGTTCCTCAAGCGCGAGGAGTTCCGTGCGCACGAGGCCCGTGTCTGCATCGCCGAGGGCTACACGATCGGCGATCCGCGCCGGCCGCGCCCGTTCACCGAGGAGCAGTACCTCAAGACGCGCGCCGAGATGGCTGAGCTCTTCGCGGACGTTCCGTCCGCGCTCGAGAACAGCGTCGAGATCGCCAAACGCTGCAACCTGCAGCTCACGCTCGGCAAACCGCGGCTGCCCGAGTACCCGACGCCGGCGGGCGTCACGCTCGACCAGCACTGCGCCGATCTCGCCGCGCAAGGCCTCGCGCGGCGGCTTGAAGCGCTCTACCCGGACGCGCTGCAACGTGACGCCGCGGCTGCGCGTTATCGCGCACGCCTCGAACTGGAACTCGCGACGATCGCGAAGATGGGTTTCTCCGGCTACTTCCTGATCGTGGCGGACTTCATCAACTGGGCGAAGCAGAACGGCGTTCCGGTTGGGCCCGGTCGCGGGTCCGGCGCAGGTTCGCTGGTGGCGTACTCGCTCGGCATCACCGATCTCGATCCGCTGCACTACGACCTGCTGTTCGAGCGCTTCCTCAATCCCGAACGCGTGTCGATGCCGGACTTCGACATCGACTTCTGCCAGGACAACCGCGACCGGGTGATCGACTACGTCAAGCGCAAGTACGGCGCACATTCGGTGTGCCAGATCGCCACGTTCGGCACGCTCGGCGCGAAGGCGGTGGTGCGCGACGTCGGCCGCGTGCTCGACCTGCCGTACACCAAGTGCGACCAGCTCTCCAAGCTGATCCCGCACAACCCGGCCGATCCGTGGACACTCGACCGTGCGCTCGAGCACGAACCTGCGTTTGCCGAGGCGGTGCGCGAGGACGAGGAGTACCAGCGCATCATCGAGCTCGCGCGCCCGCTCGAAGGGTTGACGCGCAATGTCGGCATGCACGCGGGCGGCGTGCTGATCGCGCCGGGCCGCCTCACCGATTTCTGCCCGCTCTATTGCGCGCCGGGTGCGCAGGACGCGGCGGTCAGCCAGTACGACAAGGACGACGTCGAGGCGATCGGCCTCGTCAAGTTCGACTTCCTCGGGCTCACCACGCTCACCATCCTCGAGTACGCGCTCGAGTACGTGAAGAAGCTCGACCCATCGTCCACGCTCACGCTCGATTCGATTCCGCTCGACGACCCGGCCACCTACGAGATCTTTCGCAGTGCCAACACCGCGGCGGTGTTCCAGTTCGAATCGCGCGGCATGCGCGATCTGCTCAAGCGCGCCAAGCCAGACAAGCTGGGTGATCTGATCGCGCTCAACGCGTTGTTCCGGCCCGGGCCGATGGAACTGATCCCCGACTACGTCGAGCGCAAGCACGGCCGCCAGCGCGTCGACTATCTCGACCCACGGCTAAAGGAGATGCTCGACGAGACCTGCGGGATCATGGTCTACCAGGAGCAGGTCATGCGCATCGCGCAGATCATCGGCGGCTATTCGTTGGGCGGGGCCGATCTGCTGCGCCGCGCGATGGGCAAGAAGAAGCCCGAGGAGATGGCGAAGCACCGGTCCATCTTCGTCGATGGTGCAGTCAAGAACGGCGTCAGCGGCAATTCGGCGGCCGAACTGTTCGACCTGATGGAGAAGTTCGCGGGGTACGGCTTCAACAAGTCGCACAGCGCCGCGTATGCGGTGGTCGCGTTCCAGACCGCCTACTTCAAGCGCCATTTTCCGGCTGCCTTCTACGCGGCCAACCTTTCCGCGGTGATGGACGACACCGACAAGGTGAAGGAACTCGTCGAGGACGCCAAGGCAAACGGCATCAAGGTGCTGGCACCGGACGTGAACGCGGGCAACTACCGTTTCGAGCCGGTCGACGTGAAGTCCGTGCGCTACGGCCTCGGCGGCATCAAGGGGACCGGCGCAGGCGCCATCGAGGCGATCATCGCGGCGCGTACCGCGGAGGGCCCGTTTCGCGATCTTTTCGACCTCTGCGGGCGGGTCGACAAGCATGTGGTCAACCGTCGTGTGGTCGAGGCACTGGTGCGTGCCGGTGCGCTCGACTCATTGAACGGGGCGCAGGCCGATCGCGCCACGCTTCTCGCGAGCGTGGGGCGTGCGATCGACAGCGCCGAGCAGGCGCTTGCGCATGCCGGGCAGGTGAGCCTGTTCGGAGAACCTGCGCAGTCGGACACGCCGGGCATCGACTATGTGCCGGCGAAACCGTGGACCGAACGCGAACGCCTGGCCAACGAGAAGCTTGCGCTCGGTTTCTACTTCAGTGGCCACCTTTTTACCGAATTTGCGGCGGAGGCCCGCAAGCTCGCGCCGACGCGCCTCGCGGACGCGCGCCAAGGCGGGCGCGAGACCGTGCGGTTGGCCGGCATCATCGTTTCGTCGCGCAGCCAGAACACGCGGCGCGGCCGCATGGGCGTGATCGTGCTGGACGACGACACTGCGCAACTCGAGCTGATGGTCTTCTCCGAACTGTACGACCGCAAACGCGCGCTGCTCAAGGAAGACACGCTCGTCTTCGTGACCGGCAAGGTGAGGTTCGACGAATTCAACCAGCGCCATTCGATCAGTGCCGACGACGTGATGGATCTTGCCGAGGCGCGCGCGCGCGCCGAGGCGCGCCTGCGTATCGAGCTCGATAGCGCGATCGACGTCGCGGCGCTGAAGGGCGCACTCGAGCCGTATCGCATCGTCGGCGAGCCGGGCCGCGCACCTTCGAACGGCGTGGTCAATGGCAATGGACCCGGGTGCCGCGTGGTCGTCGGCTATCGCAATCGCGACGGCATCGCCGACGTCGCACTGCCTGAAGCGTGGCGTGTGCGGCCCGACGAAGCGCTGCTGGCCGAGCTCAAGGCGCAATCGAAGATCCGCGGCGCCTACTTCAAGTACGGCTGAGCCGCTGCGCCGTGGGCGCAATCCGCATGCGATGCGACGTCCCCGGCTCTAGCGCGCCCGCACGACCAGCGCGGATTTTTTGCGTTGCGCGACCTGCCGGTGCCGGGGCTATCGAAGGTCGTCCGGCCGGGCGGCCAGTTCTAGGCGGTCGACGCGCCGGCCGGCGCCGGCGTTGCGTTCGGCGCCAGCCGGCGCAGCGCTGCCAGGTGCAACGCTGCGACGACGGCCCCGAGCAACGTTCCCGCGATCACGTCGAGCACGACGTGCTGGCGCGTGGCGAGCGTCGAGTAGACGATGCCCAGGCACCAGACCCAGTTGAAGAGCAGAAGCCCCCGCGCGCTCCGCATCTCGCGCAGCACGCGGTCGAGCCAGATCCCGGTGAAGACGGCGAACGCCACGTGCAGAGACGGGCATGCGTTGGCCGCCATGTCGACGCCCTTCAGCACCGAGAGCGACGGGTGGCGCGCGACATCGAGCTCGAACACCGGCACTGCGGTGGGCCACCAGTAGAAGATCGCAAGGCCGATCAGGCTCATTGCCAGCGTTGCAAACCCGTAGGAGAAGAGTTCGCGGAAGTTCTTGAGCAGCGCAGGTGCGATCGAGACGTAGACCCACAGCGAGACGTACAGGACCAGCGCGCCGGGCTGGAACTCGATCAGCCGGTCGAGCGGCGTAAGCGGCATCGTCGTCAATTCGACGGCCGGGTTGCGCAGCACCCAGAAGTAACCGAAGAAAAAGGCGCCGATCCAGCACATCGTGCCGACCGACTTGGTAAGCCAGAGAATGCCGATGCGCCGGAACAGTTCCGAGCGCCAGGCGCGTGCGTCGATGAAAGGGGTCATGCTCATGCCGATCGCGCGCCAGCGCGGTTCTTCCGCCGAACCATGGCGCGGTCCGAAGGATATCGAAGCGCCGGAAAAGGGGGCGGCGCGGCGCTCACGGCACGGACCGCTCCGGCGCCAGCCGCGCGTTTTCGAGTTCGACGCTGTCGTGCCAGTACCCGTTGAAGGCCGGGCTGTGGATCTCGCTTACCGACGCAATGACACGCGAGCGCCGGCGCGCCTCGACCGCCGAATCGAGCGCCAGCAGCGAAACGCCGGCGAAGTCGAGCCGGCTGTTGTCGGCGCGTACGGCAATTTCGCCGCTGAGATCACTCGCGGTGACGACCACTTCGGAGTTGATCGCGTCGAGCGCCACATCGGCGCTGCGTGCCTGCACGTTTACCAACTGCACGATCGAATCGCGGATCACGAGGTGCTCCGCGGTGAGATCCACCAGTCGCACCGCCGTGCAATTCTCGATGAGGACGTCGCGATAGTGGCCGCCGTATTGGCGATCGACCTGGCCCGAACACTTGAGATCGGTGGTCTCCACGGGCGGCGGCGACCACGGTGCGCGCGGCGCGGGATCGCGCGTGAGCGCCTCGTTCAAGAGCGCGAGGAACTGATCGGGCGCAGCGTCCATCGGCGTATGGCCGATGCCGGGCAGGGTGCGCAACTGTGCATTCGGCAGCCGGCGCGCCAGCACCTGCCCCGTACGCAACGGCGCGATCGTGTCCGCCTCGCCCCAGATGAGCTGAACGGGCTGGCGCAGCGTGTAGATCGCGGTGCTGAAGTCTTCGTCGACGAGCGCAAGCGCGGCGTTCAGGTTCGTGCGATTGCGCAGGATCACTTCCCAGGCGAGCTCGCTCTGCCGCAGCATGCGCGTCGGATCGTTCGGCAGCCCGAAGATGCGTTCGACCGCGGCGCGGCCGAAGTCCTTGACGCGTGCGACCGGATCCTTCATCACTTCCGGCAGGTTCTCGATCGGCAGCGGATCGGTCGCGGAATGCTTGACGAAGGACGTGCGATGCAGGATGCCGGCGACGTCGACCAGCACCAGACGGCGCACGCTTGCCGGATAGTCGCTTGCCAGCCGCAGCGCGACCGCGCCGCCCATCGAATGACCGACCACGATCGCCGGTCCCTTGGCGTGACGCGCGAGCACGTCCTGCACAACGCGTGCGTAGTTCTTCGGCGAATATTTTCCGAGCGGGCTTGCCGAGTAGCCATAACCAGGCAGGTCGACCGCGACGACGTGATAGCGCCGCGCAAGCTGCTTCATCACGTCCACCCAATCGGTGAACGCAATCTGGCCAAGGCCGTGCAGGAAGAGGATGGTCTGCGCGTTGGCGCGGCCGGCCTGCACCACGAGCATGTCGCCACGGAAGACCGCGTCGCGTTCGAACTCGAGTGTCCAGTCACGCGGAAGCTTCGCGCGCAGCGCGTCGACCGTGAGCAACGCTTCCTTGCAGTAGATGCATGACGGCGGTTTCGGCGCCGCCTGCGTGCTCGAGGGCGGCGCCGATGGGGCGGCCTGCGCGCGCGACGCCGCCGGAAAGCCGGCCGTGCCCGCGAGGCCGCTCGCGACGAAGAGCAATCCGAGCAGTGCGCGCGTCGCGGCCACGCCAGCGCGCTTGTCGGCTCAGTGGCGCCGGAACGCCAGCACGACGTTCGTGCCGCCGAACGCGAACGAGTTGCTGATCGCGGCGCGCAGGTCGGGCACGTCCTCGCCCGCCTCGCGCACCAGCGCAACGGCGCACTTCGGATCGGGACGCGTGCAGAACGCCGTCGGCGGGACCTGGCCGCGCTCAAGCGCGAGCACGGTGATCATTGCCTCGAGCGCCCCCGCGCCGCCGAGCAGGTGGCCATGCATCGATTTGGTCGAACTCACGCGCAGCCGCGCGATGTCCTCGGCCCAGACGTTGCGCAGCGCTTCGCATTCGACGACGTCGCCGGCCGCGGTCGCCGTGCCGTGCGCATTGCAGTACCCAACGTCCGCAGGCTTCAGGCCCGCGGCATTCAACGCGCTCGAGATCGCCCGCGCCTGGCCCCCTGCGTCCGGCTTGGTGAGGTGGGTGGCGTCGCAGCTCACGCCGCTACCGACGAAGTCGGCATAGACACGGGCGCCGCGCCGCTCGGCCATCGCTGCGGATTCGAGCACCAGGAACGCCGCGCCCTCGGCCAGCACGAAACCGCTGCGATCGAGCGCAAACGGCCGGCACGAGGTTTCGATGTGCTCGGGATCGGGCGTGGCGAGCGTCTGCAAGGCCTGCCATGCGCGCACGATCGCCGGAACCAGCATCGCCTCGGTTCCGCCAGCGAACGCGACATCGATCTCGCCTGCGCGAATCGACTTGCCGGCCTCGGCGATCGCAACGGCCGATGACGAGCAGGCGACGCAATAACTGAGGACCGGACCCTTGTAGCCGGCGCGCATTGCGATATGCGCAGCGGGCGCGTTGCCCATGCCCGCCGGGATGCTCAACGGTGGGACGCGACCGGTGGTCGCATATGATCGGAACGCGGTTTCGATCGCGATCGCGCCGCCCATGCCGCAGCCGACGAACACGCCCACCCGCAGTGGATCGACATCCCTCAGGCCGGCGTCGGCGCGCGCCATCTCGGCGGCGCCCACGGCGAGCTGGCTCACGCGATCCACGCCGAGCATCTGCAACTTGGTAAACCAGCGCGCAGGGTCGAACTCGACCGTGCCCACTGCGACCGGCTCGCTCGCGCCGTCCCATCGACGCAAGCCCGAGCGGCCGGCCATCAGCGCGTCGAACATCGCGCCGGGATCGTCGCCATGCGGTCCGATCACGCCAAGACCGGTGACCGCGACGGGAGAGTCACCGGGCCGCAACAACCGGGATGCCTCGAGAAGTCTGGGTAGCAGTGCCGCGCGCCGCTCAGCGCATCGGCAGCGCGTTGGACTGGGCCGGCGGCGGCGGGCGGTTGCCGCTGCGCAACTGGTCGATCAATGTCGCGAGCCCGCCCAAGGTCGTGACCTCGCGCGCCGCCTCCAGCAGTTCGACGCCGAATTTTTCCTCGACCGTGAACAGCAGCTCAGTCAACGCAAGGGAGTCGAGCCCGCTCTCGAGAACGGACGCGTTCGGATCGATCGTGCTGGCATCGATGTCGAACTTCTCTTTGATCAGCTCGCGCAGCTGCTCGAGCGTGTCGCTCATGATGGGTCGCTCCCTCGTTTTCCGCGCCGCCCGTGGCGTTTGCACGCCAGGCGCGCCACACGGCCCCCTGCGACGCGCAGGTCATCGTTGTGCTGGACGGCCCTATGGTAGCCGTTCTCTGCCGCTGCCGGGTCGCGTCGGATCGGCGCAACGTCGTCGCGCACGCCGCAGCATTCCACGCCATCATTCTCGATTGCGCGGAACCCACTCGCTAGTGCGGCCGGGCGCGTCGGCGTGCGGGCGGATCGCGGACGGCGGGTGCGGCCGTAGCATCCGGCGCGGTCGGGTTTGCGGCACGCGCCACGCGGGCCAGCGTTTCACCGAGTTGGACCGCCTCCCGCTCCGAGACAAACGCGCCGAAATGGCGCTCGACCGCGGCCTGGTAGACCGGCCACATCCGCTTGCGCAGCGCGCGTCCCGCGGCCGTGATCACGCAGTACGCGCCGCGCCGGTCCTCGGCCGCCGCGGCGCGCTCGATCAGGCCGGCTTCCTCGAGACGGTCGGCCAGGCGGGTGAGATTGGAGCGGGAGAGCACGACGTGTTCGGCCAGCTCGCGCATGCGTAGCTGGTGGCCTTCGGCGCTCTCGAGCGCCCACAGCACGTCGTACCAGCCGAGCGGCGGCAGGCCGGCGGCGCCGAGTTCGGTTTCGATGCGATCGACCAGTCGCGCGTGCGCGGTGAGCAGCACGGCCCACGCATGCGCCTTCGGATCGGTGGCGCGCTCCTTGCCCATGTCTGCAGTGTCGCAGAAAGTAGTTGCATTCGCAATCAAAAGCTGCTGCAATGTAGTTGCAAATACAATGATCTCATTTGCAATTAATGGCTGCGCCGGGCGACTCGGCGCAGCCGTCCCGCCAACCGTACCCGGCCCCGCCGGACCAGACCGAAAGGAACGTTTATGTCGAAGACGATCGATCGCCTGCAACTTCAGGCCCGCCTTGCCACGCTGCCGCGGCCCATCCTGGTCGAGGCCCTGCCTGCGAAGTACTTCGCGGACGGGCACCTGCCCGGCGCGCGTCATCTGCCGCACGACGAAGTGCGCGCCCGGGCGGCGACGGTCCTGCCGGACCAGCATGCCCCGGTGGTCGTGTATTGCGCGAGCGCAACCTGCCAGAACTCGCACATCGCGGCGCGCGTACTGGAACAGATCGGCTACACCGATGTCGCCGTCTATGCCGGCGGCAAGAAGGACTGGAGCGAGGCGGGCCTGCCGATCGAATCCGGCACGAGGCCGATCGAGCAACAGGCCGCCTGATGCCGCGCCGGGGTCAGGCGCCGGGGTTGGGAAAACGCACGCGAACCAGCAGCCCGGCGCCGCCTGGCGGATCGAGCAGATCGACCTGCGCGCCATGCCCCAGCGCGATCTCGCGCACGATCGCGAGGCCGAGCCCGCTGCCGGTCCCGCCCCCGGGTCCCGCCCGATAGAAGCGCTCGAACACGCGTTCGCGCTCCTCCGCCGCGATGCCGGGGCCATTGTCCTCGACCTCGAGCACCGGCGTGCCGTCATCGGTGTAGGAGCGCACCGTCACCTCGCTGCCGCGCCCCGCGTATTCGAGGGCGTTGTGCAGCAGGTTGCCGAGCATCTCGCGCAGCAGGAACCGCCGGCCGCGTACACGGGCCGGGGCAAGTGCGAAGCCGAGGTCGACGCCCGCCGCGACGGCCTGCGGCACCCACTCCTCCGCCGCTGCACCCGCAACGTCTTTCAGTTCGAGCGGTTCAGGCTCGGTGGTCTGCACGCCCGGGTCGCTGCGTGCCATGGCGAGCAGCTGGCCGGCCAGGCGCGCGCCACGCGTCGCCTGGGCGTGCAGGCGGCGCAGCGCGGCGTCGACGGGTGGCTCGTGCGGCTCGAGCAGCGCAAGTTCGATTTCGGTCTTCAGCGACGTGAGCGGCGTGCGTAGCTGATGCGCCGCGTCGGCGATGAAGGCCTGTTGCGCGACGGAGGCATGACGCAGCCGTTCGAACAGCCGGTCGAGCGCACTCACCAGCGGCGCCACCTCGCTCGGTGCTGCGACGGCGAGCGGGCGCAGGTCCTCCATCGATCGTTGGGCGATTTCGCTGCCGACCTCGCCGAGCGGACGCAGCGCACGCGTCACGCCCACTGCGATCGCGGCGCCGAGCGTAACGATGAGCAGCAGCATCGTCGCTGCTGCTCCCTTGGCGGCGGCCCCGAACATCTGTTCGCGCTTGAGCATCGTCTCGGCCACGCGCACCTGGCAGGCACCGGTGCCGCATGCGACGCCCCGCACGGCGACGCGGACCTCATGCGCGTCGAACCGCCCGTCGAGATAGGCGAGTTCGCCGGGGAGCACCAGGCGACCGGCGTTGAGCAGTTCGCGGTCGCCGGCGAGCAGCTTGCCGTCGGGCGCCACCACCGCGTAGTAGATGGTGTCGGTCTGGTCGGTGCGGAGCGATCGCTCGGTTTCTTCGGTGAGACCAAAGACCACGCGTCCGTCCTCGACGCGGATCAGGTTCGCGAGTGCAAGAGCGGTGTCCCCCAGGGCATGGTCGAACGCCGCGCTGGCCGGGCGGGCGCTGAACCAGTACTGCAGCGCTGCGCCGGCCGGCACAAAAACCACGAGCGGCAGCAGCAGCCACGCGAAGAGCGTCCGCTTGACGCTTCCGCTCGTGGGGCCCGGACGTGCCGGTTTGTCAGGTGTCATGCGCGGCCTCTTCGAGCATGTAGCCGAAGCCGCGCACCGTGCGGATGCGCAGTTCGGCTGTCTCGATTTTGCCGCGTAGTCGTGAGACGTAAACCTCGATCGCGTTTTCGGAGAGCGCTTCGCTCCAACCCGCGACCGCCTGGGTGATCTGGTCTTTCGAAACCACCTTGCCGATCCGCTGCAGCAGGCACTCCAGCACCGACCATTCGCGCGCCGAGAGCTCGAGCGGGGCGGTATCGATGAAGGCCCGCTTGGCCTCGAGGTCCATGCGCAACTTGCCCAGCGTCAGAACGTTGTCGGTGCGCGCGCGCGCGCGCCGGGTCAGCGCCAGTGCGCGGGCGATCAGCTCGGCGAGTGCGAACGGTTTGACGAGATAGTCGTCGGCGCCATCCTGCAGGCCGCGGACGCGGTCTTCCACGGCGTCGCGCGCTGTGAGCATGAGCACCGGAACAGTCGAGCCCTGTGCACGGACCCGGCGCAGCACCTCGAACCCGTCGATTCCGCTCAAGCCGACGTCGAGGATCAGGAGGTCGTACGGATCCTGCTTGACCGACCGCGCCACCGGTTCGCCGCGCGCGGAATGGTCCACCGTCCAACCCTGCGAGCGCAGGGCGCGCTGCGTGGTCTCTGCGACCTGCGGATCGTCTTCGACGAGGAGGATATGCATCGTTTCAAGTTTTCCTGCCGGCGGTGCGCGGAACGGACGTTCGCGACCCGGCGTGTGCCGCGCTTGTCCGCAGAGAATAGGAGTTCGGCATCGCCACGTAAACGCACCGAACCGAAGGGTCGTGCACGGCGCGGCGCTTCGCACCGGGCGGTGGTGGCGCGGCGACACGGCTGGCGCGACGCCCCACGCCTGCCGTTTTCCGCCGACGGCCACCACCATCCTGTCCGCGGGACACTCGCCGCCCCTCCGAGTCGAGCGAGCGACGTCGTGCCGGCACAAGCCTGCGCGCGGCGGTGGCCGTGACAGCCACGGGTGGGGGAGGAGGTCCGAGAAAGGATGTCGACGTCCACCGCCGCGCCGGCTCGTGCGGCGTGCGACGCATTGACTCGCAGCTTGCCCGGGGTCTTTTGCGTCCGCCTTTCGCGTTTCTGACGCCAACCTGAAGCCCCCGGCGTATGCTCGCCGCACATGAACCAGAGACTGTCCGGCGGCGCAATCGCGGTGTTCGAGTACCGGTGCACGGCGCAGCCGCACGACCGGCCATTCGCCGAAGTTCATACGCGTGACTCCGTGGCCCTCGTGCGCAAGGGCAGCTTCGGCTACCGCGTGCGCGGCGAAGTGTTCGACCTCGTCGCGGGGTCGACGCTGGTCGGCCGTGCGGGCGACGAGTACATGTGCACCCATGAGCACGTGTGCGGCGACGAGTGCCTTGCGGTGCGCCTCGCGCCCGCGGTGACCGAATCGCTTGGTGCCCGGGCGGATGTGTTCCGCTCGCGTGCGGTGCCGCCGTTGCCGCAGCTGATGGTGCTGGGCGAACTGGTCCACGCAGCGTTTGATGGACGCAGCAACGTCGGTGTCGACGAAGCAGGTCTGCTCTTTGCAGCGCGCTTCGTCGAAGTGGTAGGTGGTGAGCGGCCGCGCGCGCCCGCGCCGACCGCGCGCGACCGGCGCCGTGCCGTGGAGGCAGCGCTGTGGCTCGAAGCAAATGCCGCCGAGCCGATTGATCTTACAAGCGCGTCGCGTCAAGCCGGGTTGAGCGCGTTCCATTTCCTGCGCCTGTTCGAGCGCGTGGTGGGGGCGACGCCGCATCAGTACCTGACCCGCACGCGCTTGCGCCGCGCGGCACGGTTGCTCGCCGGCGATGCACGCCCGATCACCGACGTGGCGTTCGAAGCGGGTTTCGGCGATCTCTCGAACTTCGTGCGCACGTTCGGCCGCGCGGCCGGTCTTTCCCCGCGCCGATTCCGTCAGGCCGCGCGCGGTGACCGCAAGATTTGCCAAGAACGGCCGGCCTGCGCGACCTAGGATGAGCGCCTCTTTCGGAGGCTCATCCCATGATCGACCACATCGGTTTGAAAGTCGCGGATCTCGAAGCGAGCGTGCGGTTTTACGCGGCCGCGCTGCAGGAACTGGGGCATGTCGTCGGGTCGCGCGGCGACGGTTATGCCGGGATCGGTCCGCGCGACGCACCGGCCCTTTGGCTCTACGGCAGCAACGAACCGGCCGGACGCGGCACCCACGTCGCGTTCAGCGCAACCACGCGCTCCGCCGTCGATCGCTTCTACGCTCAGGGGCTGAAGGCAGGCGGACGCGACAACGGCAAGCCTGGCTTGCGCGCCGACTACAGCCCAACGTACTACGCGGCGTTTCTCATCGATCCGGACGGCAACAACGTCGAGGCGGTCTGCTACGCGGCGGCCTGACGCCTGGTCCAAGCCGGTTCGGCAGCGGCGGTCACTCGACGGCAATCAGCCTGTCGCGCAGCCCGATCGCAACCGCCTCGGCGCGCGTGGCGGCATCGAGCTTGTCGAGGATGCGGCCGACGTGGAATTTGGCGGTGTGTTCCGAGATGCCGAGATCGTGGGCGATGTGCTTGTTGGCGCGCCCATCGGCGAGCAGCCGAAGTACCTGAAGCTCGCGCGGCGTCAGCGGCTCGACGCGCTCCACCGGGCGTCGCTCGTTGACATCGTCACTTCGGCGCACCATCTCGTTGAAGAGATCGCTGCGCATGGCGACGAGTCCGGCCGACACTGCCTCGATGGCTGCCGCGATCTCCCGGTCGCTCGCCGCGGCGGGAAGGCAGGCTGCGCCGGCGGCGGCGAACGGCGCGAGCAGCGCTGGTTCGGCATCGCTGAGAACGACCAGGCCGATGTTGGCGTCGAGCGCAGCGCTCATCGCCACCGGGTCGGCGCCGCTGCCTTCGACGATGGCGACGTCGAGTTGCATTGAAGGGCGTTCGACGAGCGCTGCGCGCAACGCCTGCAGCGTTGGCGCAACGGCGACCAGCTCGAAACGCGACGCGGCCTCGATCACGCGTGCGAGCCCGGCCTGCGCGAGCGGCGCGACCGCGACGATCGCGATACGCAGCGCGCGCATGTCAGCAGTGGCGGCGCGGCCGTTCACCGACCGTCACCGCGCTTTCGACTAGAACGCCGCCGCGTGCAACCGCGGCGCGCAGCGGCTTGCCCACGCGATCGCCGGCGAGCGCTGCTTGCAGCGCATCGACGTCGTGCACCTTGTGCTCGCCCAGTTCGAGCAGGATGTCGCCAATCAGCCACCCTGCCTTCTCGGCGGGTCCATCCTCGGCGATGCCGCTGATCAGCAGTCCCTGTGGCGGATCAAGCTTGAGCTTCTGTGCGAGTTCAGCGAGCGGCGGCGAGGCCAGTGCGACCGGCTGGGTGCTGATGCCGAGATAGCCGCGCGCGATCCGGCCCTTTTCGAGCAGCACGTTGCCGACGCGCTCGATCGTAGTCGTCGGAACGACGATGCCGTAACCACGGGCCAGCGCCGAGGTGGCGATGCCGATGACGCGTCCGCGCGCATCGGCGACCGGAGCACCCGAGAAGCCTGCGCCAAGTCCGCCATCGAGGCGGATCAGCCGGTCGATGCGGCCGCCACGCCATGTCTGCCACGCCGGCCCGGCGCGGCCGATCAGGCCGTGATCAACGGCGAGATCGCCATGGCCGCCCCGTGCGACCGCGAGCACCCAACTGCCGGTGCGCACGCTTGCATCGTCGACGAGTGCAACCGGCGCGAGGCCGGGGTTTTCGAGGCGCAATACTGCGAGGTCGGTGCTGCCGTCTGCGCCGGCAAGCTGCGCCTTGGCGTCCGAGCCGTCGGGCAGCGTGACGGCAATGTCGGTCGCGCGCGGCAACGCATGCGCGACCGTGACGATGATGCCGTTGCGCCAGACAACACCTGTGACGGTCTCGCGTCGCCCGACGTGTACCGCCACCACATGGCGACCGAGGGTCTCGACCAGTGCGGCAATCTGGTCCGACCAGGCTTGCAGCGGGTTGCCGGCTTCTTGTGTGTCTTGCATCGTGAACTCCGGGAAATCGTGCGCCAAGCGTGCCGCGCGACACGGCGCCGCGCATCACCCGTTCGGGCAGCGGGGCCGAGAAAACCCGAGATAGATGGAGGCGGGGGCAGCCGTTGCAACCGACGCAACGCTGTGCAGGTCAGCGCGGCTCAGCGCCGCCGTAGCTCGACCGCGCGCGCATCCGTCCGGTTCATCGGGGCGCCGAAGACCTGCGCCCAATAGATGCCGGCTTCCGTGGCCGCACTGGTGGCAAAGGCGACCGCCATCTCGGTGTAGTCGGGGCTCATCAGGTTGGCGCAGTGCCCCGGGCTTGCGAGCCAGCTCTTCACCACGCTCTCACTGTCGCGCTGGCCGGCGGCGACGTTTTCGCCGGTGGCCGACCACACGTAGCCCACGCGGGTCACCCGCTGGGGCGGCGTGCTTCCATCGCTGCCCGCATGGCTCAGTGCGCCGCGCGCGGCCATGTCGTGCGCGTGGGCAAGCGCGGCGCGCTCGAGCGTCGCGGACCAGCGCAGCGCCGGCGCGGCCGCGAAGTCCTGGTTGCCACAACGGCGCGGCTGCGCGCGTGCACGGT
>Ga0326726_10002302_pt1 | contig 17594 bp, 16 predicted proteins | sample MHFenrmetagenome_2_FD_207603 | JGI IMG/M metagenome (GOLD analysis project Ga0326726, IMG submission 207603) | Lab enriched peat soil microbial communities from Michigan Hollow, Ithaca, NY, United States - MHF15MN | ecosystem: Environmental > Terrestrial > Soil > Wetlands > Peat | place: USA... | reverse complement strand
ACGGGAGACAATCGTCTTTCTAGAACAGGGAAAGTATAATCCCTCTCTCAGGCTCGCTCACGATGTGGCCCGTGCCCTGCATACGAGGATCGATGACCTGTTCATCTTTGATGATGACCCCGGACCCGAATGCCCGGAACTTCGGGAAATTCTCGTAGATTAAAGAAAGTCCCGATTTATAGGAGTGCCAGCCCGGATTCGGCGGACAATTTGGGACATTCACTTTTTTCCGTTATGGTACACAGGTCCCTAAGAATCAGTACCGTAGCAACCTTATCTAGCGGCTGGTTGTCATTCCCGCATTTGGGCGAATAAATGCATGACGGACATCCCTCATCACACCCGCAGTCACGGACCAGTTCATGTGCACTTGAAAAAACGTCGGGAAGAATCTCGTATGCTTTCTCTGCAAGTCCAATCCCCCCTTCGTAACCATCATAGACAAAAATCACTGGTTCGCAATTCTCACCAAACGCCGGAGACGATAATCCACCGATATCCCAGCGATCACACATTACATGCAGGGGCATGAGAGCAATAATCGCGTGTTCAGCACCGTGTAGCCCTCCGGCGAGATCGAGATTTGAGTGGACTATGCGTTGTTCGGTATCAGGTGCGGGAATAACCCAGAACGCTTTTGTCCTGAAGGTAATCGGCGGCAGATCAAGGGGTTCCATACCAATGATGGTATCTTTTCTTTTTATCTTGTAGCTGGTATACTGTTCAGTCACTTCTACTTCGCCAAACGCACACTGTGCTCCGTGTACCATACGTGTCTCCAGGATCTCAATAATAGAGAGATCAACCTCTTTGAGCGGTTGTGTATAGTAATCGACATCAGTCTCTGTTACCCGGACGGTATGTGTTTCCAGATCCATTTCGCTGACTATATAGGTGTCGCCCTGGTGCAGCAAAATCGCACCTTTATGAGCCTCGCGGTAGACCTGAGAGCGGTCCATTATTTCGAGGATCCGGCCATGACACAGGATCCGGAAGGTTGAACCTGGAATGCCATCAAGCCTCACTGCATCCGCAGCCCTCCCCCGCCCGGAATACACCCATCCGCGGCTTGTTTTCCTGATAAGGTCAGCGGAAGCAAGTTCAGAAAGGAGATCTGGGAAGGTCTCTCCGAAATATTCCTGGTCAGGTATCTCACGCAGAGGTAATTCCGCAGCAGCGCAGAGCAGATGACCGGAAACAATATACGGATTTCCCGTGTCGATAATTGCATACTCGTGCGAACGGCGGAAGAAATGCTGAGGATGACGCATGAAATACTGGTCGAGAGGGTTTGCGAATGCAACAAGAATCGCAAGAGACTCTCCGCCTTTTCTCCCGGCCCGACCGGCCTGCTGACGGGTTGACATCATCGTTCCGGGATAGCCGGCAATAATAACGGCATCCAATGATCCGACATCGATTCCGAGTTCAAGCGCATTGGTCGATACAACCCCCTTCATCGTGCCTACTTTCAGCTGGTGTTCGATGACTCGCCGTTCCTCCGGCAGATAGCCAGCCCGGTAGGCTGATATCGATTCTGCGAGACGAACAGATGAACGACGGATATCCTCTCGTGACCACAGCGTTACCAGTTCAACCATTTTTCGTGAGCCGGTAAAACAAAGAGTCTGGAGATCCTCTTTCACACAAGACACCAGAAGATCTTTTGTCTCCTGGTATGTGGAGCGTTCACCGATACCATCGTAAAACGGGTTGTACAGGACAAAGTGTTTCGTACCATGTGGAGAACCATCATCATCAACGAGCTCGAATGGCTGTCCCGTAAGCTTACCAGCAAACTCCAGCGGATTTGCAAGAGTTGCGGTCGAAAGAATGAACTGTGGGGATGAGCCATAAAAATGGCACAGGCGCACCAGCCTCCTGATTAGTAAAGCGATATGAGATCCAAAGACTCCCCGGTATCGATGTGCTTCATCTATCACGATAAATTTCAGGTGGGAAAAGAAAGGGCGCCACTTCGCATGCCAGGACATCACCTGGTGGAGTTCATGAGGATTGGAGATGATAACTCGTGAGTTCTCACGAATCGATGCCCGTTTTGACTGGGGGGTATCGCCATCGTAGATCGCCGGCCGGGCTGAGATACCGGTGAACTGCGCCATCCGTTCGAGGTTGGTGAGCTGATCATTGGAAAGCGCCTTTGTCGGGTACAGGTATAGCGCACGAGCCTCAGTGTCTTTTTCAAGCACTTCAAATACTGGAAAGTTGAACGCAAGCGTTTTACCACTTGCTGTAGGTGTGGTAATGATTACGTTTTTCCCGGAACGTATGCGGTTTATGGCATTGCACTGGTGGGAGTAGAGGCGAATCTGGTGCTGGATGAGATACGAATTGAGGATATCTCCAGGAGGTACCTCAAGTGTCCCGAATTGCGGTGGTTCCTGTTCGCTTATTTCTATGTGAACCACCCGGTTCCGGTACACTGGATTTATACCGAGAAGCCGGATAACATCAGCGACAGCCATAGCTCTCCTCCAGCAGGTTGAAAAAGAGCAGAGCGAGCGATACAACGTCCTGCTTATTGTGCTTTACAATCGGGATGAGCGGCCCACAATTGCCTGTCCGCAGGTATGCTTCATAAAATTCCGGGACCATCTGCCCGGGAATATCGTCATCACGGCAGATGCCCAGAATCTCTGTTTCCAGTGCGGCGAGGCGCAGGGACAGAAGTTGATCCTTCCATCTCCTGCGGCTGAAATGGAGTACATCGAAGTGGGGTATTCTTGCCAGAGAGCCCATGCCATAATAAGCAAGCCGGTCTGAAACATAGGGAACATCAAACGATTTGCCATTGAATGTTACCAGTGCCGGGCGATCACCAGACACATGACCGAGCGTTGCCATAAGTGCAGCTTGTTCCTCTTCAATGTCACGAAGAAGGTACTGGTGAACTTCAAGATTGCCATTCTCAATTATACCAATACCAAAGAGAATAATTGGGCGGGAAAATAGTCCGAGTGTTTCGATATCAAGAAATACGTAGTCTTCCGGTTCATGAAGTCCTGCTGTACCAAGAACATAAGGATGGGATTTTGCATGCCTGCATCCGATTAAATCCATAATTTCTATTGACCTCCCGCCATGCAGGCATTTGAGTACATCGTGGGCATATCTCCGAAACTTCGGGTGTTGCATCAGATCTGGTAATGTCCGGAATCCTTTTGACTTCAGCCGTCTTTGTGTCCTGGGCCCTATGCCATGCACAAGAATAAGGTCTGCCATAATTTCAGATCTGAACTGATCCGGATCCAGAAATGGTAGTTTGAGAGATTGTCGGCTTTGCAGTGAAAAACAGGTGCCGCATTCGTTAAAAATTTCAGTGCCCGAAAAGATTGTCTCGAACGGGACATTTTGGTGCTCCCCCATTAAAAGCTCGAGCTGATGGTGCGCCTGTTCATAATCTGATGAAAAAACAATGTTATTTGAAAAACTGGTTCCAAACACATTTCCGTCACGGACAACTTCGTATTCCCGCATCGTTTCCATACGGTGCTGCCAGAGGGCTCCAACCCGTGAATGGACATGTGTAGATGACATCGTCTGAATACAAAAACGGCGTCCGGGATTTAAACATCCGGCCGTGGGGGGTGAAAGTAAAGCAAACCTCAAGGGTAAAGGAATATAGAGTTATCTGGCATAATACCGATAACCTTTATTTAAAGAGGTTCCCGGATTCCCTGGCACAGCTACGATCTTTAATGAGAGTAAGGAGACCATTAATAGTTATTCAACGAGTAACTCTGCTTGTCTGTGGTGATCCTAAAATAGCTGAGCTTACAGAGGCTGGCTTACGAGGGCAGATGCGTTCGACTTTGGAAATACATTCATGAACATATCGGGAGGAAAGAATCTTCCCGATACACAGATGAATCTGATATACCGGAATACAAAACTGCATCCTGCAGGTATCCGGCAACGCTTCAATAAAAGGGCTGAAATGAAAGACGTCAGGGGTTTTCTTATCGATCTTGATGGGGTTCTGTATGTGGGAGACAAGGCAATCAAAGGTGCCCGGGAATCCATCGATCTCCTCAGGGATAGTAAATATAAGTTCAGGTTTGTTTCCAACACCACCCGTAAATGCCGGAATACGATTGCAGAGCAGCTGTCATCCATGGGGTTTGATATTCCCAATGAGTATATTTTTACGCCTCCCCTCGCTGCAGTTGCTTATTTGAAAGATGCCGGTAAACACCATTGTTACCTCATGACAACAGGAGATGTATACCGGGACTTTGAGCAGGAATGTATTTGTGACACCGGTTCCATGGTCGATTTCGTTATCCTCGGTGATGCTGGTGACAAACTTACCTATGACAGCCTGAACACCGCGTTCCGTTATCTCATGAATGGTGCGGAGCTGATTGCACTGGAAAAGGACCGGTACTGGTTGGCACCTGGCGGCATTTCCCTCTCTGCTGGCCCCTTTGTTCGGGCCCTTGAATTTGCGACCGGCAAAGTAGCGACAATCGTGGGAAAACCCTCAAAAACATTTTTTGATCTTGCCCTCCGCGATATGGAACTTTGTGCTGATCAGGTAGCAATGATCGGGGATGACATTATTACCGATATTGGCGGGGCCCGAACTATCGGTATGCAGGGCATTCTTGTCAGGACCGGAAAATACCGGAAAGACGCATTAGACGGTGCGGTGATCAAACCCGGATACATTATTGACTCCATTGCCCAGTTGAGAGATATTTTGTAATACCGGTGACAAAGAATACCCTTGTACATGGAGGATAATGCATAACCGGTTTTTCAAACTCATCGGTCTATTTTTATTCATTATTATCCTGGCATTTTCGGCTGTGCTTAGCAACGCAGTTTTTTTTCCCAAAGAAACGGTAATTGTGCCCCATATCGTTCCTGAGCAATCGCGTCTCCTGTCATCCCAGCTCAGTATTTCCCATCAATTCCCGTTTGAAAAAACCACGGTCTCATTGACACTTCCTATCAATGTCTCGGTTTATGAAGGTGCAAAGCAGGCAGAAAAGGCTACAACAGTGTTTGGTAACATCTCAGAAACGATCTGGCTTCCGCAAAGTTACCGTGCAATGGTACAGGATCCGGCACAAGACAGTCTTTATACAGCAATTCTGGCAGAAACTGACAAAATCAGGATCCAGCAAAAACTTTCTGATGACGAATATCTCGAACTCATTGTAGTCTATATTCAATCACTAAAATATGAAACCCGTGAGCAGAACCCGGCAAAATTCCCGGTAGAGACCGCCGTTGACCGTGCAGGAGATTGTGATGACAAGAGCCTGTTATTAGCCGGGTTGTTATCTTGGGAAGGGTATCCGGTTGCCCTGCTCCTGTTCGGCCCTGAATCACATATGGCAGTTGGAGTTGGATCTGATGATTATCTCTACAAAAACACAGGCTATACCTTTGTGGAAACGACCAATTACTCATTCGTCGGAGTGCCTACGGATAAACTGGGGGGAAACCTGACCCTGTATTCGGATCCTGCTGTTATTCCAATCAGCAATGGCACAAAATTTTACAGCAGTGGAAGTGAGACCCGGTATATTCACGATATGTATGTGCTGTCTGACCTGAAAGCAAAGGAACTCGAACCCCAGGTAAAAAGTGTGGAGGTTGACCTTACATCCCAACAGGAAAAAATTGCACAGCTCGAATCACAAATACAGAAGATACGAAATACCGGAAATAGTGGCAGTTACAATGCACAGGTAGCTGTTCATAATGCACTTGTTTCAGACTACAACGCCCAATTGAACGCCTACAGACAGCTCTTTGACCGATATGAAAAATATGCCCACATTCACAATTATATCCTTGATCATATGTACGACAGAAAAGGTGTGTTTGAATATGTAAAAAAGAACATGCCCGTCTGATGGTACCCGTATTAACTTGTTCTTTTTTATGGGTTCAGGACCCCAATCGATGGCAGAGGGTATTCTGGTGAAGACATTATACCATTTTCCGCCGCAATAACAAGTCGCTGTAGCGCCATATCGCAGTATTGTTGCGATACATCAATACCAATAAAACGCCGGTGCAGTTTCCACGCGACAAGTGTCGTTGTCCCTGCACCGTTGAACGGGTCAAGGACGATGTCGTTTTTATACGAGAAAAGTTTCATCAGCCGCCGGGGCAGCTCCTCGGGAAACATCGCGGGATGGCTGTAATCTTTCATCCGGATCTCCGGGGGAAACGACCACTTGCCGAGCACCCATTCCTTGAATTCATCACCAGTGATATCTATATCCTCGCGCCGCCCTTCTTTCTTGTGGGTTCCCTTGTCAAAGACTTCGATAAACTCCCAGGTATACTTTATATAAGGCATTGATGGGGATTTCCAGCTCCCCCATGCTGTATACTTCGCGTTATAGTTATTCTTCTCCCAGAGGAATTCTGCTTTCCAGAGAAGACCAAGGTTCGCAAGCTGATGAGAAATAACGTGGTGAGTGGGGACGTAATCCGAGAAGAGTGGCTGGATATTTACTGCAATCCGGCCACCCGTCTTGAGCACTCGCTCACACTCACGCCACACAATAAGGAGTTGTTCAAAATAACTGGTCCACTCATGAGTATCGTTATTGGAGTCCTGTGCATAATCATGGCCGAAATTATAGGGAGGAGATGTGATAATCAGGTCGATACTCCGATCTGGTATACACGCGAGTGCCTGGACGGCGTCAGCACATATGATACAGTTGACAAAAGGTAAAATCTCTCTCTGTTCGTTGGGTAGAACTGAATTTTTCGCACCCTTCGAACCCTTCCTTACAATCGACTTTTCCTTTTTGTCCCGTACCTTTTCAGGTCTCATGGATAGTATCCTGTGTGTACTAAACCCGATGATGTGTTAAAAGATCCGAAACATTACCACTTTTTTTAGTACCGTGAAAAGCGTTTAATGCAGTAATCGACATAATCTTTACGATTGTTCTATGCTGCATATTGAAAACCTGCATGTGAAGGTCGGTGACAAAGAGGTGTTGCACGACATAAATCTCCACATCGAGGAAGGAGAGACCCATGTTCTGCTCGGGCCCAACGGGTCGGGTAAAACAACACTTCTCATGACTATAATGGGATTTGCCAACTACACGATAACTGAGGGAAAAATTATCTTCAAAGGAGAAGATGTGACAACGAAGAAAGCCAATGAACGGGCGAAACGAGGCATCGGTATGCTTTTCCAGCGACCGCCCACCATATCCGGATTGAAACTTGGGAAAATGCTCACCGCCATATCCAAGAGCAAGAAAGAAAATATTCCTGAGCTTGCCAAATCGGTTCATATGGATAAATTCCTTGAGCGGGATATCAACAAGGGATTCTCCGGTGGGGAGATCAAACGTAGTGAGGTACTGCAGCTGATGATCCAGAACCCTGACTTTATCATGCTCGATGAGCCGGAAAGCGGTGTTGATCTGGAAAACATATCGCTTATCGGTACTGCCATAGGTTCACTGCTGGAAAAAGACAAGCATCTTATCAAACGTAAAAAAAGCGGGCTTGTTATCACGCATACCGGTTTTATCCTTGATTATCTGGACGCTGACAAGGGGCATGTGATGTGCGACGGGGAAATTAAGTGTCATGGCAACCCCCGTGAGATTTTAAAGGATATCAAACAACGCGGATACAAGGAGTGCCTCGAATGCCGTCACCAGTGAAAGTCCCTGAACTCTCCCAAACTGACCAGGATCGCATCGCCCAGGCAGGTATTGATCTTGCCATGGGAAACCGCTGCGGCAGCTATCTCCAGATGGACCAGGACATCGTCCAGGCAGAATGTTCGCAACAGGGCATAGAAGTCCTCTCGTTTAAAAAGGCGATGGAAAAATATGACGGCATGAAAGAGTATACCTGGCAGGCAGTATCACCGGAAAAAGATGACATCACCAAATACGTTGCAGCACAGAAAGAACCGAAGGGCTACGTCATTATTGCACACAAAGGCTCAAACAACATCCTCCCCATCCAGGCATGCCTCTATCTCGGGCGGGAACAGATCCAGCATGTTCACAATATTATCGTTGCTGAAGAAGGCGCAGAGCTGCACATAATTTCAGGTTGCACCAGTGGAGCGCACGTCGGCAAAGGAGGCGCTCATTATGGCATCTCTGAGTTTTTTGTCAAAAAGGATGCTAAGATAAGTTTCACGATGATCCACAACTGGAGTGAGAATATTGAAGTGTACCCGAGAAGCGCTTCGATTGTTGATGACAATGGGGTGTTCCTTTCCAACTACGTCTGCATGCAACCGGTGAAAAAAATCCAGATGTATCCTACAGCGACCCTCAGAGGAACCAACACGGTCGCACGCTTCAGCAGCGTTGTCATCTCTACACCTGGTTCCTATATGGATCTCGGTTCCCGTGCCATTCTTGAAGGAAAGGGTGCGAGTGCTGAACTGATCACCCGTGCCATAACAAAAGGCGGCACAATCATTTCACGTGGTCATATCAACGGAAAAACTGCCGGGACCCGGGGGCATCTTGAATGCAAGGGACTTATCCTGAATGACGGTATTATCTATGCAATACCGGAAATTGAGGGGTCAGTTGTAGGTACGGAACTCTCTCACGAAGCTGCAGTTGGCAAGCTCGCCCGGGATGAGATCGAATACCTGATGTCCAGGGGGCTTGACGAAGATGAAGCAACGGCGACAATCATCAGGGGGTTCCTGGATGTGAAGATTGCCGGGCTTCCTGAAGCATTGCAAAGGCAGATCGATGCCTCCATTGATGTAGCAGAAAAAGCAGGATTTTAACCAGCAGAGAATCCCATGTCACTGTTTCCACGAGCTGATGAACGTCTGAGGATGGTGGAGTACCAGATCGCAGCCCGGAACATACGTGACCCGCGTGTCCTCTCAGCAATGAGGGAAATTCCGCGCCACCTTTTTGTTCCTCCTCCCTACGACAAATCGGCGTACGAAGACTGCCCGCTGCCGATAGGTAACGGCCAGACTATCTCCCAGCCTTATATTGTTGCACTGATGACAGAGCTCCTTGCCCTGCAGCCAAATGACAGGGTGCTTGAGATAGGGACCGGGTGTGGTTACCAGGCCGCAGTACTTGCAGCACTTGTCCAACAGGTAACGACCATTGAGCGGATCCCCGAAGTTGCAAGGCTGGCGAGGGAAAACCTCGCGACTGTCGGTAGTAAAAATGTTGAAGTGATCGTAGGTGATGGAACAGTCGGCTATCCACAAAAGGCTCCTTATGACGGAATTATTATTACCGCTGCGACACCATCGGTTCCCCAGCCACTTATCGAACAACTGGCTGAAGGGGGCAGACTCGTAGCACCCGTGGGGGGGCGTGACATCCAGGAACTCATCCGGCTCAGAAAAAAAGATGGATCAATAACAGAGGAGCTCCACGGCGGCGTCAGGTTCGTTCCCCTTATCGGGGAATGCGGATGGAGTGGGTAGATCTGTGAAAATTATCGATATCACGCGTCCTCTTTCTGAAGGTATCCTCACATATCCTGGTGATATTCCCCCGGTATTCCGGCAGGAGGACCACGGACACTACCTTATCACCGGCCTGCACATGAGCACTCATACTGGTACTCATATCGACGCCCCGGTTCATTACCTCAAAACCGGTAATACGATCGACACTATTCCCCTCTCGCATGTCATGGGAACCTGCCGGGTACTCGATGTAACCCGTGTGGGTATCAATATCACCGCGAATCACCTGAAAGGCCGGCTGGATAATATTGACAGGCTCCTTTTGAAAACCTCATTTTCCAACACTGATCGGTTTGTGGAGAATTACCCTTCCCTAACGGCAGATGCGGCTCGTCTCATCACCAGTAGGAACATGAAATGTGTTGGTATTGATACACCCTCGATAGAATCTTACGAATGCGACGGAGCCGTGCACCGCGAGCTGCTCAGCCGGGGATGCATTATCATTGAGCTCCTCGATCTTTCTAAGGTTGAGGAAGGAGATTATATCCTGGTTGCACTGCCGTTACGCTTCACTGGGCTCGACGGTTCACCTGCCCGTGTTGTTCTCCTTGATGAAAATGGATGTGAATAAATGGACCTTATCCTTGACACCGTCAAAAAACTCGAATCGATGATGAAAGACAGCGGCTGCGAGGAGAGCGGGGTTGTCATTGACGTACGTTCAAATACCGTAAACTGTCAGTTTGAGCGAGGTGTGTGTATGACTGCGTCATTTGGCGGGAGGAGTGCCGATTTTATTACCTATGACCCCATCAGGGCAAATACAAAGATCTCGTTCATGTTCGGTACACCTCTTGATACACCTGCGGTCCGGGGTGCTGCCGTTGCAATTTTGAATGTTGCCACTGGTTTTTTCTGTCTTTCAAGAGTACTCCACTCGTGTCCCGAATCATCACACGCCGAGTGTGGCAGGCAACTGCTCAATGAACTGGGGGAAAAAAGGATCTTCTGTATGGGAAGCATGCCCGCTATCGATGCTGCAATCAGAAGCGCTTTTGTCAAAAATCCTCAGGACGCTGAGGTGATTCTCATAAATGGTGAAGGTATAATAGAAAAGGGCACAGGTGACTTAATCCGGAACAATAAAGATACAAAGCGGATCATATGTCTCGGCCCTTCAACAGCTGGTGTTGCACGACTCAACCAGTTTGAGCTCTGGTGCCCCTTTGGAACCTGCTAATATACTACCGGGGAAAAATTTAGCCCCCGTAACACAGAAGAAATAAAGAAGATTCGATACAAGAGAGGTAAACTCTTTTTGGCAGCGATCCAATAAATCACCATGCTTTTCGGGTCCTCTGGAATACGAAGGAAGTTCGACCAGACACTTGTCGACACTGCCTTAAGAGTTGGCTCTGCGCTGGCATCCGGATCCTCCGATATTCTTGTAGGGATGGATACCCGTACGACCAGTCCACTCCTTGCACACCTTGTAATATCCGGAATTCTCGGAAGTGGTGCAACGGCGCATGTTACCGGTATCGCTCCAACACCATCTGTTGCTTATAGTACCCGTACGGTAAAAGCCGGGTGTATGATCACCGCATCTCACAATCCCGAGGAATATAACGGGTTGAAACTCTTCAACATGGACGGTTCGTCATTTACTCAAGCCCAGCAGGCAGAGATGGAGGAGCTCATAAAGGTACGGCACTGGACTGACTGGCAGCACCAGGGGGGTGAGTATTCGATAGATGCGCTCACCCCTCATAAAAATGCGATTCTGGATAAGGTAAATATCGAGGCTGGAACTACCGTTGTTGTTGACTGTGGAAATGGTGCAGGGTGCGTTCTCACTCCGGATCTTCTGGCAGATGCTGGTGCAAAGACTATCTGTATCAACTGCAATCCCTCGGGCCATTTTGCCCGCCCTTCAGAGCCGCTGAAGGAGAATGTGGGTTATATTGGAGAATTGGTGAAGAAAACTGAATCTGCCTGTGCGGTGGTTCATGACGGGGATGCTGACCGGATGATGGCATTTGACAACAAAGGAAGGTACATTGACGGGGACCATCTTCTCATGCTTTTTGCCAAGTATCTTGATGCAAAACATGTAGTTACAACAAGTGATGCATCTATGATTATTGAAGAAATCTCTGATGTCAGACGTACACCAGTCGGGGATACCTATGTGTCTGAAGAACTCCTGAAGTGGGGGGACTTCGGGGGGGAACCCTCCGGGGCATGGATTTTCCCGAAGATCTCCTACTGTCCAGATGGCCCGTATGCCGCCGCTCTCTTCTGCGAGATCACATCTGAGTGGAATGTCGCAGCCGAACTTGATGCTATGCCGACCTACCCCATTCTCCGGGAATCATTTGTGTGCGAAACTGCACGGGAAACAGTCTCGGCTCTTGGTGCAGCAAGCCCTACGGATGGGATCAGGACTGCTGATGAATCTGGCTGGTGTCTGATCCGTGCGAGTGGCACAGAACCCAAAATACGGATTACCGCAGAAGGTAAAACCCTGCAGAAAGCAAAGGAAATTCTCGAACAAGGACGCAATATGATTAAGCAGGGGAAAACTGCTTAAATGTTGTAGTACGAGGTTAACGTATGGAGTGTGTCGTTCTTGCCGCAGGAGAAGGGAAGCGGATGCGCCCCCTTACGGCGAAGCGCCCAAAGGTAATGCTCCCTCTTGCTAACCGTCCCATGATCGAGCACCTCGTTCTTGCCGCACGTGACGCGGGGATCACCAAGTTTGTCTTTGTTGTGGGGTATGGTGAACGGGAGATACGCGGGCACTTTGGGGACGGATCTGCCTTTGGGATTCAGATCACCTACGCCTCACAGCGACAACAACGTGGGACAGCAGATGCTCTGCGATCTGCACACGATCTTGTTACAGGGCCGTTTATTCTGTTAAATGGCGATATGATCGTTAAAAGCAAAGATCTTGCGGATCTCTGTAAATGCCATGCCCCGTGCGTGAGCATCAGTACCACCGATCACCCGGGGGATTACGGGGTAATTATGGTGGAAAATGACCTTGTAACCGGACTTGAGGAAAAGTCGAAACATCCGCAGTCCAGCATGATCAACGCCGGAGCTTATCTATTCTCACCGGATATTTTCGATGCTGTTGATAGAGTTCAGACTTCGAGCCGGGGGGAACTTGAACTCACCGATGCTCTTTTCGAATATATTGCGGAAAAGAAGTTGACAGCACACCGGTTGTCATACTGGATGGATGTCGGGAACCCATGGGATATGCTTGATGCAAACATTACGCTCATCGACACGCTATCCCCAGATATCAGAGGGACTGTGGAAGAAGGAGTAACTTTTAAGGGAACCGTAATTGTTGGGGAAGGGAGTGTGGTGAAATCTGGAACCTATATCGAAGGACCTTGCATCATAGGAAAGAATTGCCGTATAGGCCCGCATGCCTTTATCCGTGGGGCGACCAGTATTGATGACAATTGCCATATCGGCCACTGTTCCGAACTTAAAAACTCCATCATCATGAAGGGTACGAAGATCCCGCACTTCAACTACATCGGAGATTCAATCGTTGGTTCAGATTGTAATTTTGGTGCAGGTACTAAAATCGCAAATTTGCGGCATGACCATGCCAATATTAAAGTTTGTGGAAAAGATACGCGAAGGAAAAAATTCGGTGCCATTATTGGAGACGGGGTCCAGTTCGGGATCAACTGCTCCATCAATGTCGGAACAATGATCGGGAGCAACTCACGGTTCGCACCCAACTCGTATGTTGCCGGATGCATCGGGGAAAATGCAATTATCCGGTAGGTGAAAGAATGCAGGCAGTCATATTAGCAGCAGGAGAAGGAAAACGGGTCCGTCCATTAACAAGAGGCAGACCCAAGGCGCTACTTCCAGTAGCGAACCGCCCGATCATCGAATACGTAATTGAGGCGCTGTTGAAAAACGGGATTCGCGATATTGTAGTTGTTGTTGGCTATAGAAAAGAGCAGGTAACACGGTTTTTAAACCAGCTCGATGTACCCATTTCAGTAGTAATTCAGAACAAACAGCTTGGTACTGCTCATGCGCTCAAGTGTGCTGATTCGCTCATTTCCGGGGATTTCCTTCTCCTGTCAGGAGATAACTATATTGATCCTCATTCAATCGGGAGGATAAAAGAGATCAAAAATGCAATGCTGGTAAAAGAACATCCCAGTCCGTCAAACTTTGGCGTGGTGCTCTTAAAAGACGGACTCGTGACCCGGATTATCGAGAAACCCGAGCATTCACCAAGTTTCATGGTGAGCACTGGCATTTATTCACTGACAAAAGACTTTTTTTCGTATATTCGTGAAAACGATATCACCGATGCTGTCTCCTCAATGCTCGCTTCAGGAGAACATCTGCAGGCTGTCATTGCGGATGACTGGCAGGATGCCATCTATCCCTGGGACCTCCTGAAGATGAATAAGCATCTGTTAAAAAAGATGCCTGAAATCCGTGAAGGTTCTTCAAGCAGGCAGACCATCATCCAAGGGACAGTAAGGATAGGGAAAGGTACCACAATCGGCCCCAACAGCATTATATCCGGGCCGGTCATCATCGGGAATGACTGCGAGATTGGCCCCAACTGTTGCATCATGCCCAATACAAGTATCGGCTCACGGGTGAAAGTTGAGCCATTCGCGTTTATAGAAAACTCACTTATTATGGATGACACAGCCATCGGTTCTCACTCACGGATCATCGATACAGTGACGGGGCAGGGGTGCCGGCTTGCGGACCACACTACAACATCAGTATCTGCAAAACTGATGAATATCGAGGGGACGGTCATAAAACCGGAATTCGGAGCTGTATTTGGTGACCAGGTCACATCAGGGCCTTTCACAATCTTCAAAAACTGTATAGTAGGTAATAATGTCACAATTGAAGGTGGGAGCAGGATTATCTCTCGTATCCTTCCCGACGAATCAATGGTGATATGAAGTGTGCGGCATCGTGGGTTATATCGGCCGAAGGCAAGCTGCCCCTATCATTGTGGAAGGGCTCAAGAAACTGGAATACCGTGGTTATGATTCGTTCGGCGTTGCCACTATCAGCGGGAGTATTGAGCTGGACAAACACCAGGGGAGGATATCCGATTCATCAAGCTCAGCGATTAACCTCAAAGGAAAGATCGGGATAGGACATACGCGCTGGGCAACGCATGGTGTTCCCAATGATGTCAATGCTCACCCGCATCTGGACTGTTCCAACCAAATTGCAGTAGTGCACAATGGGATAATCGAAAATTATGCAGAGCTCAAGAGGGAGTTGATAGTAAAAGGCCACATATTCCGATCTGAAACCGACACTGAAGTTGTAGCACATCTCATCGAAGAGGCGTATGAATCAGAAAAAGATCTCCTGGCAGCTGTCCAGAAGGTAGTTCCCAAACTGGCAGGATCCTATGCATTGTTAGTAATTGCCATTGGTGAAGACCGGATTATTGCCGCCCGGTACGCAAGCCCCCTCGTTCTTGGAGTGGGCGATGGGGAATTTTTTGCCGCATCCGACATGATGCCAATCCTTGACCACACCGAACGGGCAATGTATCTGGAAGATGGAGATATTGCCAGTCTATCTCATGCGGGGGTAGAGATTTTTCATGAAGGTAAACCGGTCACTCGGCCTGTCGAATTAATAGACTGGTCACAGGAAGACACCAAAAAAGGCGGGTTCCCGCACTACATGCTCAAGGAGATCTACGAGCAGCCACAGGCTTTTTACAATTCTGTCAGGGCAATAACAGGTGAAACACTTCCCGCACCAATAAGGAACCCCGCATCGGTGACTGTCATTGCATGCGGCTCCTCCTACCATGCCGGACTTATTTTCAAGTACCTTCTTGAGGATTCCTGTGCGATTCCAGTACGTCTCGAATTCGCATCTGAGTTCAAATATTTCCCCCCCCCAATTCAGGGACTCGTAATCGGGATCTCGCAATCCGGGGAGACCGCTGATACGATCTCTGCACTCAAACAGGCAAAAGTCAATAACTGCGCAACACTTGCGATCACAAACATACTGGGCAGTTCAATAAGCAGGAGTGCAGATTTCACCCTTTTCATGCGTGCGGGACCAGAAATCAGTGTTGCTGCGACTAAAACATTTATCGCACAGCTTGCGGTTCTGATGCAGATCATAAACTTCATCCGTGATGGCGAATTTGAGGAGATATTGCGTAACGGGCACCGGGCAATAGAAGAGGTACTGCTTATAGATTTATCTGAAGCTGTCGAACTCTGCAGGAATGCCCGTAGTATCTTTTATGTGGGGAGAGGGCCTTTTTATCCAGTATCTCTTGAAGGATCACTGAAAATGAAGGAGATCTCCTATATCCATGCAGAGAGTTATGCTGCAGGAGAGTTGAAGCACGGGCCGTTTGCCCTGCTCTCAACAGAGACACCTGTCGTAGCTATCTGCATGCCGGGCGAGACCTATGGGGTGATGATCTCTAATATCAAGGAGATGAAAGCACGCGGAGCACCCGTAATTGCCCTCGGAGAAGAGGGAGATTCGGAACTTCCTGAGGTAGTGGATATCTTTATTCCCCTGCCGGTGACCCCCCCTTTCATTCAGGTGCTGACAAGTCTTGTCGTACTTCAGCTCCTGGCCTACTACACCGCGGTCGGTTTAAACCGTGATGTAGACAAACCAAGAAACCTTGCAAAGAGCGTGACTGTCGAATGACTGAATATGGTATAAACACTATTGGCAAAGGAGCACAGATTTTCGAACCGGTAACCTTTGGATTTCCCTCACGGGATCACATGGGTGAAACCAATTTCACTGGAACAACAATCGGGAAAAATGCAGTAATCAGGTCAGGAACCATAATTTACTGTGATGTGATGATAGGGGATCATTTTCAGAGCGGGCATAATGTTATGATCCGTGAAAAGACCCGGATAGGTAACCATGTAGCCATCGGTACGGCAACCGTTATTGAAGGTAATACCATTATCGGGGATGAAGTAAGTCTGCAGAGCATGGTCTACATTCCAACCGACACAATAATCGGTAATCATGTCTTTATCGGGCCCAATGCCGTTCTGACAAACGACCGGTACCCACCAACGCGTATTGGCGGACTTCAAGGCCCGCAGATAAAGGATGGCGCGGCAATTGGTGCAAATGCCACCCTGCTCCCCGGCGTCTGTATAGGGGAAGGGGCGCTGGTCGCTGCCGGTGCAATTGTAACCCGCGATGTCCCGGCGAATATGCTCGCGATCGGTGCTCCGGCAAGACTCACTAATCTGCCTTTGAATATGATCAGGGAAATAACAAAAAAATAACGGGTACACGGTATTATTGCACTACCAGTTTTTTGATTGTGACCCGATCCTACCAAACGGTAGTAAGTACAACATTCTTTTCTGAAAAACGAAAAAGAAGAGTTCCCTTTTTTTATTAACAAAACACCAAGCAATGGGGGTATATATTCTGTCTGAAAACAACCAGTTCTCTTTTCAATGAATTTTAAAAAAACATTGCAGAGAGATTTTGTCAATTTAAGAGATATTCAGGAGGTTTCCCTGAAGAATTCAACCAAATTTATTAATGGTCTCAATTTAAAACCAATTACCCAAGAAAGGTTGATTCCATGGAACATATTGATCTTAAAAACCGCCGAACCCAATTGATCATCGGCCTTGTCGCATTATTTTCGATCTTTGCCCTGTGGCTTCGTTTGCTCCCGATGCTTAATATGGGTAATACAGATGTCCTGATGATGGTGGCAAGCGATGACCCGCTTTACAATCTGCGCCAGGTTGAGCAGATACTCGCAAACTTTCCGAATTATGCGTGGTATGATCCAATGACCTTTTTTCCGACAGGAATGCACGTTCCCTGGGGACCCCTTTTTCCTACCATAATCGCGGTCTTTTGCCTCATAACCGGTGCTACAACGCGGCCGGAGATCATCAGCATGGGGCTTCTGATTCCACCCATTATGGGAACGATGATAGTGGTGATCATGTATTTTGTGGGCAAAATCTGCGGTGACTGGAAGACAGGTCTTCTGGCATCAGGTTTTACCGCGGTAGTGTCTGGCCAGTTCTTTTACCGGTCGTTCTATGGATATATGGATCACCATATTGCAGAAGTTCTTTTTTCAACG
>Ga0326726_10002300_pt1 | contig 17596 bp, 22 predicted proteins | sample MHFenrmetagenome_2_FD_207603 | JGI IMG/M metagenome (GOLD analysis project Ga0326726, IMG submission 207603) | Lab enriched peat soil microbial communities from Michigan Hollow, Ithaca, NY, United States - MHF15MN | ecosystem: Environmental > Terrestrial > Soil > Wetlands > Peat | place: USA... | reverse complement strand
CCGATAAGATCGTGATGTTGCCGAGAAACGATCACGACTTGCCGAACGAGCGGATTGAGATCACGGTGACGATCGTCGAATAACAGCGGTGTCTTACAGACGTCGGTACTTCCAGCGCGCGATACGGAATGTACACACCCGATGTGCGGAGGTGGAGCCCGGGAGACCAAGCTGCTCAGGGGTGTGGAAGAGAGAACGCTACTTCATCTTTTCAATGAATGTGCGGAGGTGGGCTCGCTCGGACGGAAAGAATAGAACGAAGCAGAGACCAAAGGCGCGGCCCGAGACCCAACGGACTGAGGCGCGTTCGACTTTCACGGGCGGTGACTGGTCGGGCAGCTGAAGGACGAGCTGAACGTCGATCCCTTCCGCCAAATTAATATCGGATTCGGCTCGACAGCCGGCTGTCGAGATGTTTGTGATCGTGGCGTCGCCTTCAATCTCACCGGAAGAAAATCCCAAAGTGCAACGTAACTCCACCCGTCGTGCTTTTCTAATCTTTCGTTCTTTGTCTGCACTCATGGGGTGTGGGCTATTGTCCTCGGGGTTGGCTACCGGTTAGTGGTGGTGTTGACACCCCGGTCCATGGGTATGCGCCTCAGACGCCGGGGGCGGCATGAACTGCTGCCCTGGCACAATGATGTGGCCCGGTTCACGTTGTTTGGTCAGGTGTTCCGCAATTTCAGGATGGTAGGCCCGCACATAGCCGATAAGCCCGCCGAGGAACCGTTGCGATTGAAAGTCCGTTCCGGAAAAGCGTGACACGAATGCGATCGCGCGGTCGAGGATCTCCGGTGCGGAGGACGCATCGGCGATGTCCTGCGGATTCTGCTTCTTAAACGTGTCGTATTCCTTCTTCAAATGTTCTGCGAATACCGGCATCGGGGCAGCAGGCACATGGAGGGGACTGAGGGTGCGCCGCAAGGCCTGCAGCGCCGCAACAATCTCCGCATCTTGGCCGTCGCGGCGGTTTTGGAAGTAACCAAAGATCACCACTTCAACGAGATTGAATAGAGCCACGGCCTTCTTGTCGCCGAGATCGGTCAGTTCACGATAGAACTCCCGGCGCACGGGCATGAATTGCACCGCCAGCCGCTTCTGCTGATAGTCGTTCCCGGATTCGAGATAGACACAGTCAGCCGGGCATGACACCCGCACGATTCGATGTTCGCCGCAACATTGGCTGCAGATCAGTCCCGCCAAGGCGGGGCAAGGCCGCTTGCCTTTTCGTTGCGTGCAATAGGCGCATTGGCTCACTTATTTACGGGTCCTTCCGGCGTCGGCTTCGGCGGGGGCGGGATGAAGCCATAGTCCGCCAACGTCCGTTTTTCTTGTTTCGACTTCGCACTGCTGGGGGTTTCGAGCCCGTTCATCTCTGCCGCATGCGCCAATTCATAGGGTACAAGGATGAGGTTGTTTGCCCGGTCGATGCTGAGATCTCCCGGCGAGGGCAAGAATTCAGCGATGACTTGAAACCGCTTGTCCCAGCTCATGCGCCAAACTTTTCCGGTTGTAAAATCGGATACGTACATGTTGCCCCAACGGTCGAAGTCTACTCCGCGGAGATTCTGAAAGCGGTTGGAAAAGAAACTGTTGGAAAAGAGTTCCGTTACCATGCCTTCCGGAGAGACTTCGGAGATCTTGCCCTTCTCCCAACTGACCGCGATGATCTGACCTGATTTGGGATGGACGGCAAGGCCAGTGGGCCCCGCGAGGGAGGGGTCTGTGGTGAGAACCGAAACCGTCTGAGTGGCCAGATCGACGCGGTAGATCGTGTTTGCTTTCTGATCGGAGCAATAGAGGTGTCCTTTGCCATCGAACGTTACGTCGCTCAACGAGGTCGGTAGCGACTCAGACCGGGAGGTGGCGGGCGACCGGATGGTGAGTGCCATGACCGGCTTACCGGTGGTCGTGTCAAAGCCCCGCAGCGTGTCGAGATCGGCTACATAGAGCACGTGTTCAACCAAGGCCATGCCTTTAGGGGCATGGAGGGTGACGTCGTCTTTCCCTCCTTGGATAAATTTCAGACTAAGGAGTTTGCCATTGGGATTGAGCTTGGTGATAAATCCGTTGTTGTCGGCGGCCTCCGCCTCGCCGTTCACGCTTGAGATGAAATAGTTTTTCTCGAGAGGATCGTTGACGAAACTATAAGGCGACTGCAGCTCAGTGACGGTGATTTGGGCGTTGAGCGGGCCGGCGATCACGAAGGACATGACCCCGAGAAGCCAGACTGCTGGATGACTCATGACACGTATCAGAAGGGACCTCACGGAGAGGGTCTGTTCACAAGATAGATGACTGTTGATTGTGATTGATGAAGGCATCGTAGCTGCCAGGCGAGAAGCCTGTCAAGAAATCGACGTAAGGTGTGAGGGGTGAGGAGCGAGGGGAAGGGCGGTAAGCATACAGGCGAGCGATCGCATGATTCTACGGTCCCTCGCCTCACTCCTCACCCCTTACGCCTCACGAGTTGGCAAGTCGTTGACTTGCTCAAAAATGCCCTGCTATGGTGCCGTGTTTTTGGCGATCTTTCAACGGAGGAGGAATCCGTGGCGGCACGATTGATCGATGGCAAAGCATTGGCATTGCAAGTGCGTGAGAGGTTGGCGATTGAATCAGCGGCAGTCTTGGCTAAAACTGGGATGAAGCCTGGTCTGGCGACGATCCTGGTGGGGGATGATCCCGCCTCGCATCTCTATGTGAAGAGCAAACAGAAAGCCTGTGATGCGGCGGGCATCTATATCGATGATCACAAATTGCCGGCGAGCACGACGCAAGCAGAATTGTTGGCCTTGATCGAGAAAGAGAACGCCGATCCCAAGATCCATGGGATACTGGTTCAGTTGCCACTTCCGAAGCATATCGACAGCAAAGTTGTGCTCGAAGCGGTGTCGCCCGACAAGGACGCAGACGGATTTCATCCGTACAACTTCGGTCGACTCGTTGAAGGGCATCCGGTGTTTGAAGCCTGTACGCCAAAGGGTGTCATTAAGATGATCGAATCCACCGGCGTGAGTATAGAAGGAAAGCGCGCCGTGGTATTGGGGCGGAGTAACATCGTTGGCAAGCCGTTGGCGCTCATGCTGCTCCAGCGCAATGCCACGGTAACGATTTGCCACTCCAAGACGAAGGATTTGCCGGCGGTCTGTCGCGAAGCTGAGCTGTTGTTGGTCGCAATTGGGAAGGCTAAGTTTGTCACGGCCGACATGGTGCGAGAAGGGGCGGTCGTCATCGATGTGGGAACGAACCGGCTCCCCGATGGGAAGGTCGTCGGCGATGTCGATTTTAAACCGGTCAGTCAAAAGGCCGGCTGGATTAGCCCTGTGCCGGGTGGTGTAGGGCCGATGACGATTGCGATGCTGCTGGACAACACGGTGGAGTCTGCGAAGAGAATGGCAGGAATGCCGTAGCAGTATGAGGCACTCCCTTGCTCGCAGAACGCGCACGATAAAACAGTGCTCACTTGGGGAAAGAGCACGTCTTAGTGCGCACGGGGAGCGCCCCATTCCTCCTACAGCTCTGGGTGGGAGTAGAGGAGTAGAGGGAAAAGCATGAGTCGGGAGCCGAGGCGATTACGAGAGGTGCTCGATCGGGGACAGTTTGCTGTCACGATTGAGTACAATCCTCCCAAAGGCACCAACATTTCTGGCGTGTTAGAGAACGCCAAACAATTGGTGGGGCGTGTGCATGGGGTCAACGTGACGGACAACACGGCCGCCATTGTGCGGGCCGGGTCTCTCCCAGTCTGCCGACTTCTCTACGAACTCGGTCATGATCCGGTCATGCAGATGACCTGTCGTGATCGGAATCGGATTGCGATGCAGTCGGACCTCATGGGCGCCTCCATGCTCGGCATCCAAAACATTCTGTGCCTCACCGGGGACTATCCGACCGTCGGAGATCACAAAGAAGCAAAGCCGGTCTATGATCTGGACTCCGTCCAAGTCATGCAGCTCGTGCAAGGACTCAACAACGGGCGAGATTTTGTCGGGAACAAGTTGGATGGCGCGACGCAGTTTACCATTGGAGCTGCCGTGACTCCGGAAGCCGATCCACTGGGACCCATGCTTGCGAAGTTTGAAGTGAAGGTGAAAGCAGGCGCCCAGTTTTTCCAGACGCAGGCGATTTACCATCCGGAGCAGTTTGGGTCCTTCATGAAGGCGGTGCGTCCATTTAAGGTCAAAGTGTTGGCGGGTATTCTCGTCCTCCGGAACGCCAAGATGGCAGAATTTATGAATGCCAATATTCCCGGTGTGTCAGTTCCCCAGGAGATGATCGACGAACTCAGGGCTGCCGGCCCCGAGCGCGCGGAAGATGTGGGGGTGGATATTGCGGTGCGGACAATCAAGGCGGTGCGGCCGTACTGCGACGGGGTCCATATTATGGCCATCAAGGCCACGCACCGGCTGGCGGACATTATTACCAAAGCGGAAGTGGGTTGATGACGATCCCAGAGTTTCAGCGGTACAAACATGACAAGAAGAAGCTCATTGTCGTCACGGCCTACGACGCGCTGTTCGCACGCATTGTCGAACAGGCGGGCATCGAAGCGATTCTGGTCGGGGATTCACTGGGTGTGGTCGTACAGGGGAAGGCCAATACACTGTCTGTGACGATGGACGACATGCTCTACCACACGAAGCTGGTGGCTGGGGCTGCCCAACGAGCGCTCGTCATCGGCGATATGCCCTTCATGTCCTATCAAGCCAGCAACGAGGATGCGCTTCGCAATGCGGGACGGTTTCTGCAGGTTGGGGCTCAGGCCATCAAACTCGAAGGCGGCGCCGCTGTCGTCGATCGTGTGGCTGCGATGACCAGTATCGGCATTCCGGTGATGGGACATCTCGGCATGACTCCTCAATCCGTCCATCGATTCGGCGGCTACAAAGTACAAGGAAAAGAATCGGATCATGCGCTGGTGTTGCTGAATGATGCCAAGGCCCTTGAAGCAGCCGGCGCCTTCGCCATCGTCCTCGAAGCAATTCCCGCCGAGTTGGCGAAGAGCATCACAGAACAGGTAACCATTCCCACCATCGGAATTGGCGCCGGTCCGCACTGTGATGGCCAGGTTCTTGTGCTCTACGACCTCCTCGGGCTGTTCGACGATTTTGTGCCGAAGTTTGTCAGACCCTATGCCCATCTCAAGGCTGATGCACTCCAAGCCCTTCGCCGTTACAAAGAAGAGGTCGAGGAAGGCAAGTTTCCCAGCGACTCCGAGTCCTACCATTAACAGGCTGCTGAAAAAGGCTAACATTACCACCCGCCCAACCCCGGCGCGCCAGGGCGCGCTCTTTCCCGATCTTCGTTCTCGGGTCGAAAGAATCCTCAACGTACCCCAGCGGGAAAGAGCTGCTCTTGCAGCTCGGGGTTGGGTGGGTGAGAAGCCTCACGCTTCCGGTTCTTTCTCGCCTGCGGCCTTGCCATGGGTAAGACGCGCGTCTCGGCGCGCGTGGGATGGGAGGGTGAGATGGATGGCCTTTTTGAGCAGCCTGACCGCAGCGAAAAGTTTGCAGATTGCAGTCTTCATCCGCAACTAGATCTTCGAGCCCTTAAGCGAAGCAGGGGGCTCAAGCGCGAGGCGAATTTGATAGGGCGTAGAACTCGCAAGCGGTGTGGAGATAACCCTGCACGCTTCAGAAATAGCGATGACGTCGATTCCCATATAAAGATGAGGCAGACTTTGAAGACGTGCGAGCCCGTTGCGTGCGAGTTTCTGCGCCGCTTGTTCGTTGCCGAGGAACCGCTTGAGATTGGCGGCGGCAAGTTGAATAAGGGCTTGAAAGAAGTTTCCCTGCTCGCTGTGGTGCCCCACTGCGTGCCACAGCCCCTCGAAGACTTCGTGACATTCCCACCAGTAGAAGAAGTTGTAGAGGTCGACCCCATACAGGTAATCCTCTGCCTGTTGCCATTCTTCAGGTGGAAAGGCTAGGAGCTTCGGCTCCGGCTGATCATAGGAATGGCCGAGTGGATCGCGACGCGGGTGCGGGTGTTTTCCCGGAAGGAATCGATAGGATGGAAACGGCCTCGTTGAGTAACGAGGCCAAGTCGGATCCGGAGGGTGAGGCTCGATCACGGACGTGCTCGTCGGACACCTGCGACTTGGAAGACTTGGCGATCTTCCAGTCGAACTGCGGTCAGTTCTCTTCCCCACACGCAGCCACTGTCGATCGCCAACAGGTTGGGCTCGATGTGCAATCCTAATGCAGCCCAGTGTCCGCAGATGACCGTTGTATCGGAATTTTTTCGGTTTGGAATGCGGAACCAGGGAAGATATCCCGAAGGAGCCTGTTCCGGCGGGCCGGAGAATCCCGACGTCTCACCGGTTGGGGTGCACGTTCGGAGTTTGGTCAACACACGAGTGATACTCACGAGACGTTCGTCGCCAGCCAAACTGGGATGCCATCGAGGTGATAGTCCGTGGAAAAGGGCTTCGAGGACGGTTCGATAGTGTGGACCGCATAATACCGCTTCGACTTCTTTCGCAAGATTCACCGCTTCATCGATGGTCCATTGAGGCAGGAGACCTGCGTGCACCATCAAGAACGATCGCTCGCGGTAGTGGAGGGGCTGGCGGCGAAGCCAGTCCACCAATCCTGCTCGATCCTCTGCCGCCAGCACATCCTGAATCGTGTCTTTCGGCCGGAGAGTGACGATGTCTTCCGCGACAGCGATTAGAAACAGATCATGGTTTCCCAGAACGATCTGTGCGGCAGGACCCAGCTGTTTGATGTATCGGAGGACCTCAAGCGAGTTCGGTCCTCGATTCACCAGGTCGCCGACAAACCACAATCGGTCTGCCGAGGGATCAAAGTTAATGCGATCGAGGAGTTGATTCAACTGCGTGGAACAACCTTGCACATCGCCGATGGCATAGGTGGTCATGGACAGGCAGTAGGTTGGTTGAATCCAAATCGTGTAGGGGAGCGTCTCACGGAAATCGTGCTTCAATCACACTTCTGAGTCCACCGCGCGCTGCGAATGTCCCCGTGACCTTCGCCCATACCGGGCGGCAGGCTTTGACAATGTCCTGCAGAATACGGTTGACGGCGTTCTCATAAAAGATTCCCACATTTCGGTAGGCATGGATGTACAGCTTCAGGGATTTAAGTTCGAGGCATTGTTTGTCGGGCATGTAGTGAAGAGTGATCGTTCCGAAATCCGCCAGGTCGGTTTTGGGACAGATGGCGGTATATTCAGGAATCTCAATCGTGATTTCATAGCCCTTGTATTGGTTCGGAAATGTTTCGATGTCAGGCAGTGCAGTGGTAATACCGCTCTTTGCATGGTTCTCGTTGTAGCCAAGCTGTGTGGTCTTCGACTTTCTTCTTACTGTTTCACGTTTCACGTTTCACGTCTCTTTAGACTTGTTTCATCCACTCCACTTGTCCGATTTTTTCCAGTTGGATATAGAGAGTCACCCAGGGGCAAGCCATCTCGGGGTACACCTCACACAATCCTCCTTTTCGAACGCCTCCGCAGGGGCCGTGGCTCATGAATTTCGGGCACTCAGCTTTGAGCGAATCGTCTGGAATCGGAGGGCGTTTATGGACTCCACCGGCATGCTCAGCGCCTTCGCTTTCTCCGGGGATGATCACGCGAGTGGACATAAATGCCTAGTCTAGACAGGTTTTGTGGAATCGGCAATCTTTACTTTCTAGTAGTATGAAATCGGCTGCACGTTCGGTAGGTCAGAAACATTGTAACCCACAAGTTGTTAGGGCGAATGGCCTACAGGTTTGGAGTGTGCTAGGCCTTCTATCGGGCATGGTGGGCCTTCTGAGAAGTTGCGTTGATTATCAAAAAGTTATAGTATTTCGCCAGGTCTGTATTTCGAGAACAGAGTCGATGTTTCTCATTGACAGTCTTTTTTGGGCTTTGCTACCATACACAGTCCAGTGAGCAGATCAGTCCAGTTGATTCAGCCTCGAATTCCTGCGGATCTGTTGCATATAACCGTATCTTTCCGATAGGCAATGGATTGTCGTTGCCACGATAGAGGGAGGTGTTCCGATGAGTCTTGATTATGTAAAGTTTTCAGGTGGATTTGAGAAATTCATGCCCAAGGAATATCGGGACATGGTCGAGCATGGCCCGTTTGGAAAGAAAATTTCGGTCTCCCAAATGGGGAGCTTCAAGGAAATTCTCGAAGAACATCCCATGTGTGCCGGTTGCGCGATGACTTTGTTCATACGGCTGGCGATCATTGCCTTCCCCAACCCGGAAGATACCATCACTGTCGGAACGGCAGGCTGTGGACGGTTGGCGATTTCACAGGCTGCGATTCCGTTTGTGTATGGCAACTACGGCGATCAAAACGGTGTCGCGAGTGGGCTGTCCCGCGGGCTGCGGCTACGGTTCGGTGACAAGCCGAAAGATGTGGTGGTAATGGCGGGAGACGGCGGCACGGCGGATATCGGCTTCCAGCAAGTGCTCCACTCCTGGTTCCGAAAGGAACGGTTCACCACGATCATGTTGGACAATGAAGTGTACGGCAACACCGGCGGGCAGGAGAGCGGAATGACCAATCGTGGCGCCGTCTTAAAGATGGCTCCGTTGGGGAAGAAGTTCGAGAAGATGGACATGTTGCAAATGGCGAAAGTGGCTGGGTGTGCATATGTGGCGACGGTGGTTCCGAACAATCCCCGCCGCGTCGAGAGCGTCATCAAGAAAGCCGTGTTAATTGCCCGCGAAGTAGGCTCGACCTACATTCAAGCCTACACCTCCTGTAACATCGAATATGCGATTCCAACCGACAAGGTGATGGAAGACGCGAAGACCGTTGAGAACGATCGGTATCAATTCACGGAATACGTGAGCGAGGAGGCCAAGCAGTATCTGACCGAGCGGTATGGCTACAAAGACTATCTTCCGAAGGCGACTGCTCCTGCCGCTGCGATTTCAAACAAAGCATAAGCGACTCGGAGGGAGGCCGGATATGGCAAAGCGCTTCAACATTCGGATGGCAGGTGTTGGCGGGCAGGGTGTCGTGACGGGATCACACATTCTGAGCACTGCGGTGATCCATGCCGGCGGTGAAAGTACAATCGTCCCGTTTTATGGATCGGAAAAACGGATGGCGCCGGTCGAAAGCTATGTCCGTGTGTCGGATGAACCGATCTACGAAATTGGGGAAATTACCTTCCCGCATATCATTATTATTTTCCATCCCCAGGTCATTACCCACGGCAAGTCGTATACGATGCCGTTCTACTTCGGCTTGAAGGAAGATGGGATTGCGCTGATTAACAACGATGGCCCGATGAACCTTCACAGGGATCAGCAGCGTGAATTGGACGAACGCCGTGCGAAGCTCTATTACTTCCCCGCCACCAAATTATCCCTCGAAGTTGCAGGGATGGACCTCGCGACGAATATGGCTTTGATGGGCTGTATCGGAGCCATTACAGGACTGACTTCGGTTGAAGCGCTGGAGCAGTCGGTAAAGGATCGGTTCCTTGGCAAAGGATTTGTCGTATCCGGCGGAACCGCGGCGTTGGACAGTGTTGTCGAGCGGAAATTCAAAAAGAAGCAAGAGTTAATCGATAAAAATGTGGCGGTGATTCAGGCCGGCTGGAACTACGCAGTCGATCACGGTTGGGCTGCAGCATCGGTCAAACGGTCGGAAGCCCGTGCGACCGTCAGCGCCTAACCAGGATTAGCACGAAGGAGTACCATGTATCTGGTAGCCAATATCGATGTTGAAATCTGTGCCTCGAAGAGCTGTAAGCTCTGTACACAATATTGTCCTGAAGCGAATACCATTCAATATAGCGAAACCATGGGGACGGATAGAGGCTTCAAGTATGGCACTGCCTATGTGGCAGTGGACCGGTGCAAGGGTTGCGCGCAGTGTGTGTGGGTGTGCGACAATATGGCAAAAAACAATGCTATCAAGATGATCATGATCGATCAATTGCCGCTGGCCGCTGTCACCGACAACATTAGGTATGAAGAGAAAACTACCGTCGCGGTTCTGTCCGATCCCATGATTGTGGTGGGTAATTAGGGAGGTACGGGAGTGGCAACGACGCTCGACACAAGAGAACGCATCATTGTCCCGGGTCCTGCCGGATTTCATCCACCGTCGGCGGCTCAGTTGGGAGTCTCGCTGCCCGACCCAGGGCAGGGGCTCTACTATGGGTTGTTGGAGGAGAATGAGGACAGGGTCATCGAAGAGATGGCCCGTAAAATGTTGACCAGCCCCAATGCCACGATCTTCCCAGGACCGTTAGTGCTCTGGGCCTGGAATGATCACGCCGTTGAAAAGGCCAAGGCGGTGCTGGAGATCGCCGCCCAGATTCCGGAGGTCATGATCATCCCCATGCCGGACTATCGCCCGAAGTATCCGAAGATCGACCCTGAAGAGGTCATCAACCCGAACCATCCGAACTTGACAATTTGGGGCAACAAGATTGAGGCCTGTATCTTCATCGGCGTACATTGCCATTATGCCAATTTGACTTTGAAAATGATTCGCGCCGGGACGAACTGTCTGACAATGGCAATCTGTGCGGAGCAGGGGCACGAAGATGCGATGCTGACGATTCGTGATTCGGACACGATCAAGTTGAGGAAGACCGCGCAGATTTTCAAGCGAGTGCGCGAAGAAATGGGCATTAAGTTACCGGAGAACGGCGAAAACGTGCGATTTACCGGCACGCAATCGAGAGTTCATGGCGGGAAAACATACACCAATCCCCTCACTTTTGCGCCTGTAGCTGGTCTTGCCGGCGCGGCTGCCTTCGGCCATTCGGCCGAGCAGATGAAACGTGAAGGATGAGCAAGGTCGAACCGCACGGGCGATATAGCGAAGAGGTATCACCATGAGCGAAGCACTCGAAGCAGAACAGAAGACAAACCCGCAGGGCGATCCCATCACAAGCGTCGCAGCGCCTAAGCCTGTCGAGGGGCCCGGAAGGAAAGACCCCCATGCCGAAGCGAAGCGGCAGAAGGTGGTCACGCCGGAATATCTGTTCCTCGAAGCCCCGCGGACGAAAGAATTCATTACGGGCAGCGAAGCGGCCAAAGAGGCCGTTCGGCGCTCCAGCGTGGACCTGGCCATCGCCTATCCGATCACCCCGCAGAGCGAAACGATGCAGCTCATCGGCGTGCTCTACGGCGAAGGGTACGTAAAAGAGTACTACCGTGGTGAAGAAGAAGTCGGTGTTATGGCGGCGATCGCGGGCGGGTCACGGGCTGGTGTCCGCTGTTTTACTGCGACCGCCGGTCCCGGTACGCTCAGGGGCTTAGAAGGAATCGCGTCCTGGCCAGGGCATCGGCTGCCGGTTGTTGCTATGTTCACCTGCCGCGTCGTCAATGCCCCGTTGGCCATTCAGCCAGACAATGTTGAAGTCGCCTATCTTATCAATAGCGGCATGATCGTGTTCCACGCCGAGAACCAGCAGGACATGTATGACTTCATCATGGCGGGGTTCACGATCAGTGAGAAGAACGATGTGACACTCCCGGTCGGTGTCTGTTGCGACGGCTTCTTTGTGACCCACGCCCGTGGGTACGTCCGGATGCAGGACCGCAGCATGAGGCTTCCACCTCGTGAAGCATGGCGCGGTGCGGTGCCGGTACTCGATGCGGAAAATCCTCCCGCCCGCCTATCCCGCGACGCTCCGGTTCAGAAGTCGAACTTCATGGCCTACAATATCCATGCGGTTTGGCAGCAGGAAGTGTGGGCCGCAGTCGAACGCTCACGCAAGTACATCAATCAGTATATGGGCGGGTTGCTCACGGCTGAGAATGTGGACGATGCCGAGGCGGTGATCATTGCCTCAGGTAGTGCTGCGGCTCAGTCGAGGGAAGCCGTTCGAATTTGCGCAGAAAAAGGTATCAAGATCGGTTTGATCAAGGTTCGGTCGCTCCGTCCGTTTCCGACAAAGGAATTACGGCAACTCTGTGGGAAAGCGAAGCTCATCGTCGTTCCGGAGTTCAACTATGTCGGATGGCTAGCCAAAGAAGTGGCCACGGCGATCTACGGGTATTCTAAGGCCAAGATCATCGGCGGGCCGCGGGTGTATGGCGGTCAGTCGATGCCGGTTGAGTTGATCGTGGACGAAGTCGAGTCCGGTCTGACCGGGAAGAAGTCGACCAACGTGGCGATGTCTTCGATTATGGGCGGAGCCGTCAATCAGGATGACGTAGCCCATTTCATGCGTAGCATCTGACGAGGCCGCGAGTTTAAAACAAGAGCCCGATCCTTATGCAGGATCGGGCTCTTTGTTTTTGTCTGGCTTTCAGCCATCAGCAGTGAAGAACTCCGAGCTGATCGCTGACAACTGAAGGCTATCCTTGCAACTCGTCCTGCACCATCTCTTCAGTCTCCGGCATGCCATAGGCGACGTACTTGGCATAGGAGAGATAGATCATCGCGCTATCCCTCATCGCTTTGGAGCCTTGCGACAGGCGAAAGACTTGGTCAGGGTTGTGGGATGGAGCTGCACCCATCGTGTCCACATGGCTTTGAAGGAGTTGGGTGAACCGTTCCATTGAACGTTCCACATCTTTGTAGGCCAACAAAATTGCGTCTGTCATGGTTGTCCTCCTAATCGCCATCAGCTTACACTATGCCTATGCAACCCTTCAACGACAGGAAACCGGCTGGTCTCTCATCAGAAGTTCTAAAGGTTCTGGCGAGGGAATCGCCAGGAAAGGATCTTCATGGCAACGCATTGGCACAGGCAGTCGTGAACCTTTCACGTCTCTTCACGACGGCGCGTGCAACATTGTCGCCGCGTTACCTGGATGATCCGACACACGCTGCCGCCTATCTCTCGTATTTTCTCCCTGTAAACCTCTCAAAAATCCAAGTTCTGCTGGATGAGCTGCCGAACGACAACAGTTCTGAAACACCAGACCGTCCGATGGCGGTGCTTGACCTCGGTTGTGGCCCAGGGACTGGGGCGTTAGCCCTGTTGGATTGGCTGTGGCATCGCAGCCCGGAGCGGGCGAAATCCTTGTCGGTGCTGGCTGCCGACACGTCCCACGAATCTTTACAGGACGCGAAGAGATTGTGGGAGGCCTATTGCCAGGAGGTGGGAATATCCAGCACAGGTCTTCGTTGCGTCGAGGGCAATCTGGAACATCCGCTCAAAGGGGATCTCGGTAAACAGATTGTGCGTGGTGGGCCCTATGACCTCATGATCATGGCAAATTGTCTCAATGAATTGTTTCCTGCAGCGGTTGATTCTACGGCAGATCGTGCTGCGGTTGTCGGCCAGCTCCTGCCGTTTCTTGCGCCGCATGGCACTATCATGATCGTCGAGCCGGCCTTACGGCAGACGGCCAGAGCACTGCATCAAATGCGTAATCGCCTGCTCAAACAGGGCCATTGTACGGTCTATAGCCCCTGCCTGCATGAGGGAGCCTGTCCCGCGTTAGACCATCCAGACGATTGGTGTCATGAAGAGCGGCCTTGGCAGACGCCTCCTGCGATTGCTGCGCTCGATCGAGACGTGGGGTTCATTAAAGACGCTTTGAAGTTTTCCTACCTGCTGTTGCGTACAGACGGTCGCACCATTGTGCCTCGCAGTCCGCAGACCTTCCGGGTCGTGAGCGAACTGAGAGAATTGAAGGGTGAGAAACGAGCCTGGTTGTGCAATGAAACGGGGCGGCCTGAAGTAGGCCGACTGGATCGGAATGCCTCCCCTCAAAATGCGGCCGTCGATAGCTGGCATCGGGGCGCGATCGTTCAGATTGAGCGGATCGTGCGTAAGGAACGAGAAGGGAAAATCTCGCCGGTTGGAAGAATTGAGAGTGATGTTGCCGTCGAAATCGTTCGTACCGTTTGAACCTCCGCAATCAGGAGAGAGGAAGCGTTCGGCCTCTCGCTCCTGCGCCTCCCGCGGCACCCCTTCCTCGGCGCTCTGAAGCAGGAGGGGGAGGCGGCCTGGTCGTCCTCCTGCTCGCGGAACGCGCGCCCTTGGAAGGGCCTCGTTCGACGCGCGCAATAGAGGATCAACCAGGCCACCTCCTGGAAAAACAAACGAGCAAGCTTGGAGGGACCATTGTCCGTTAAACGCGTGCGCGTATGGAATCAAGCCCCACCGCTCCGGCGCAAGTCGCTCGATGCCGCATGTTTCCTTGAGAGTATGGAGCCGGGACCGGTCGCTCATAGACCGGTCCCGGCTCTTGGGTGAGCGGAGGTACATCCTTACTTTGCGTTGAAAAAACACCTAAGATTTCCGTGGCCAAGATGGGAGAGACAAGTGAACAGAGACATTCCAATAAAGGATATCCCGCAGAATATATTGGATGACGTCATTCTTCTGCTCAAGAACTATTTGGTCGCAGTCTATATTGTTTTGCCTGAGAAACAGCAATCTCGCCCGCGACCTATTGGATCTGGAACCTTTGTGGAGATCGAAGGCACGCACTATATCTTGACCGCCGCACATGTCTGGCATAAGGCCAGAGAATCGGAAAAGATTGGTCTAGTTCTTACCGACTATCAATCATCGTTTATGGTGCTACGTGATGCCATCACTTACCAAGAGTTGTGGGACGGCAAGGTTTCAGAATGGGGGCCTGATATTGCTCTCTTAAAGCTCGCGCCATCCGACGTGGCCACTATAAGGGCGCATAAGTCGTTCCTAAACCTTGCTCAGCAGAAGGAGGCTCTTGCCGCATGCCCACCAGTGATCGAAAAGGGGCTTTGGGCAGTAACGGGTATGGTGGGGGAGTTCACGGAGGTTCAACCAAATCCCGAGGCAAGAACTGTTACATGTCACATCCACGGGGAAGCGTTCATTTCTGCCGTGCAGCGGACGCATGAGCACAATGGTTATGATTACTTCGACCTCGGAGCTAATTTGCAACTTCCTGGTGTTCCTTCGAGCTTTGTAGGGGTTAGCGGCGGTGGACTGTGGCAAATCAACCTTTCGATGGCGAAGTCCGGGACAATCTCGTGGGATGAGAAACGGTACTTTCGCGTGTCGCATTCTGGGAATCAGAGAAAACAGATGGTCATCGAATAATCCGGTGCCACGGTCCTAAAAGCATTTTTGAGAAGGCGTGGGACTCATGGGCTCTACCTTCCAGAAAGAAATAAAAGACCACAAGGGAATTTAATCGGTTTGGTCATGTGAAGGCGACGAGTTATTAAGCAACTCGTCGCCTTTTTGTTTTTAGGAGCTACAGCGTGGGGGAGCAGCACGTGGGAGTCGCCTGCCGACTTCACCGGAGGCGCGGGGACCCGCTGAGGTTTCAGCGAGAAGGAAAGCTGGAACTGACCACGGCACCACGGTCGCAGACCGTGGCCACGGGAATTCCAGAAGGCTTCCGCTCGCTGAAACTCAAAAGGGTCGCGCCAGGAGGTGCGGAGGCAGGCGGCTCCCACGTGCTGATTGTTTTAGAGGGTCGTTTGGAGGCTATGCTAATCCGCTTCGGGCTCAGCAGAACCGTGCTGGTGACTGACTCGATCTTCGTCGAACATCTCCGCCATTTCTTCGGCGATTATGTCACCTTCGTCTTGAATGGCAATGAGCGGGATTTCTTTTCTCACCTTGGCCGCGGGCTCTGGAGCTGGAGCCTCGGGGACCTTGGCGGGAGTCTTTGGTGTCTCACTCATGCGGGAATTATACACCACGCAGGGGGTGAAAAGGGGAGTTATTCAAACGCTTCCAGGGAGGAGCGCTCCGGGTATGTTTTCTGGCAAGAGGTACAGGTCAGGAAATAGATGGATTCTCGGACAGACATGGTGATACGAAAATTGAGGCTCACCCCTCGGTGGTTACAGATCGGACAGGACATCTCTTTAAGGCGGTAAGGGATATCCGGCTGTGTGCGAAGGTAGAACTCCATATCCGTGTAGATTGGGAAGGTGTAGTAGCATTTCCTACAGATGCCTCGCCATTCACCATCTGCCTGCATAGAGCGTTCATCAATACCAAAGCTTGACCCCTTGCAAATGGCGCACTGGACGGTTTCGAGCCTGGTTTCAACTTCTTTAACGGTCGGGCTTGGCATTGGAGAGGCTCCTTGGGCAGAAGTCGGCGGCATCGTGTAGACAGTATAGCGTTCCCATGGAAGAGACCGCAACGGAATAGAATCAAGATTTCTCCTTGACCTGGAGAGCGCGCTGCTTATACTAATCCCACCATGCACCTGATCACCGAGACTCTGTTGGTTGGGAATATCAACGACGCGAGGGAGCCGTCACTAAAGATCGGCGCGCTGCTCCTCGTTGCCGCTGAGTACACATTGAAGCCACCCAGCGCGCTGTTGTATGGCAGGATTCCATTTTCGGAGTATGCCGAAGCCGAGCCGCTCTTATTGGACCGAGCCGTGAGCTGGGTCGAACAGCATCTTTCAGGCAATCGGGTCATGGTCTGTTGCCGTGCCGGCATGGGCAGGTCCGTGTCGGTCGTGATGGCCTATCTTTGTTGTGTCGAAGGGATGACGTATGATGAGGTCTTAAAATTGGTCATGAAGCGTCGTCCCGGCGCCATGCCTCTTCCCAACCTCGAAGAAGCTATCATCCAAGTTCGCCTGCTTCGCGCGGCTCGCGCGAAGGACAAGAAGCGACTCGCTTCACGCCCAGCCCGCGCGTAACGACGAGGTCGAAAGTACCCTCAAGAGCAGTTCCCTCCTATGCGTTGCCTTTTGGGCTTCGTCCATGGCCTAATCTAGCAGGATGCTGAAAAAGTCCGCCACCATCGTTCTCGCATCGCTCAGTGGCTCAACGTACCGAAGCCTACGCCTCGCCTCTTCGCTCGCTGCGGCCTTGCTGGACGGCCTTTTTGAGCATCCTGCTGGTTATTCTGCCACAATCCCCATGCGTAATATCACAACGAACATTGTACAAAATCCGAGTTTGTCCGCAGTCTGCTAGAGTGTATGGCACACATGCGCCCCCTTCACTGAGGATTTCTCTCCATGCCGGAATTACCGGAAGCCGAAGTCGTTGCCAGACAGATACGGGTTCGTCTCTTTGGCGCACACCTCAACGAGTGCTGGGTAGGACGAGCGGATATTGTCCGGGAAGGGTTGCCCACGCTCTCGTGGTATCGCGGTGCGGTGCTGGAAGACGTGGAGCGCTATGGAAAGAGCGTCGCGCTGGGATTTAAAAAAGATGACGAACTCAGATATGTCGTTGCAGAGCTTGGCATGACGGGCCTCCTACTTTTTCGAGACACGCAAACTAAACTTCCGCAGCACGTTCATGTCCGCATGTCGTTCACGGGGGGCCATGAATCAGAACTGCGCTATTGGAACCCCCGACGGTTCGGACGACTGTCTTTGCTCGATCGGGCGGGACTCGACAGCTATCGCGCTCGGCGCTTCGGGGTCGATCCTCTCACGGTGCCGCGCGAGGAGTTCGTCCGTCTCATGCAAGCCAGGCGAGGACGCCTAAAGCCGCTCTTGATGCATCAACAAGTGATTGCAGGGATTGGGAATATCTACGCGAACGAAATCCTCTTTCGCGCCAGGCTCCATCCGAACCGCGAGGTGAGTCGGCTGCGCGGAGCGACGATAGCCACGCTCTATGACACGATGCAGACGGTGCTGCACGAGGCGATTTCCTGTGGCGGATCGAGCGTCAAGGATTTCTATGCACCGGACGGCACAGAAGGCGGATACAAGCGCC
>Ga0326726_10002299_pt1 | contig 17596 bp, 11 predicted proteins | sample MHFenrmetagenome_2_FD_207603 | JGI IMG/M metagenome (GOLD analysis project Ga0326726, IMG submission 207603) | Lab enriched peat soil microbial communities from Michigan Hollow, Ithaca, NY, United States - MHF15MN | ecosystem: Environmental > Terrestrial > Soil > Wetlands > Peat | place: USA... | reverse complement strand
GATGGCTGGGCGCTACACGCTGCTGATCCAGAACGGCCTGACCGAATTCCTGCCGTTGGCCCTCGACAAGAAGATGGGGGTCATGCTGGCGGGGGTGTTCAATTCGGGGATCCTCGCCACCGGGGCCGTTCCTGGAGCCAAGTTCGAATACGCGGCGGCACCGCTCGAGATCATGGAGCGGGTGCGCAGGATCGAGGCGATCTGCGCGACCCACGGCACGTCGATCCGGCGCGCCGCGCTGCAGTTCGCGATGATGCACCCGGCGGTCGTCTCGGTCGTGCTCGGCGCGGTGAAGCCGGCAGAGATCGAGGCGAATGTGGCTGATGCCGAGCACGCGGTGCCGCCGGCGCTGTGGCGCGATCTGAAGTCGGCCGGCCTGCTCGATCCTGCGGCGCCTACCGACTGAGATCCGTCGCGAGCGGTTGCGCACGGCGCAGCTCAGCATCGCGTCAGCGGTTCGCCGCTTCGAGCGATCGTCGCATCAGCGAGGCGATAGTCAGTCGACCAGTACGCAACGGCGCCCCGTCGACCGCGTCGCACTACGTGCGGCCCCGCACGGTGTGGGCAGGCTTGCGGCGGTGTACCTACGGATCTTTGCGCAGTTCGGCGGCCAAACAACGTCTCCGATCGGACACAACACCCGTCGTATCAGCGCATCGGGAGTTGATGCTGGAGCTTTTTCGCACACCGGTCGGACACTGTCCGTAGGTCTTGAGCCAGTCCGCGTCCGCTTAAGTGCTTGATTTGCTTGGCTCCCCGACCTGGGCTCGAACCAGGGAGCTATGGATTAACAGGCTGGGGCTCGATCTGCCCGATGACCCGCATGAATGCTCGCTTTCTGTGGGTGATGGTTCCAATACATTTCGTCCCTTTCGCTGAGCGAAGGCGCCAAACGTGCCCAGATCGCTCTTTGGGTATTGGAAGCATTCGCGCCCCGATTTCTCGCTCGTCTATTCGTCGCGCCCGATTCCGATCGGTGTGGCGGCACTGAGCAGCATCGCGCCGCGTGCTCTGCGTTGGTCCACCGAGTGAGAGGTCAGTGTTCTCGTGCGGCCCGCGGTATCCGTGGCGCGTGCCCGCAAACGGAGCTTTGACTTTCCCGGTCCTTTGGCTTGGGGGCCCTAAGCGGACACTGAATATCAGACTTACGGAGCGACTCACAACACTGGCTCGACCAGTTTCACCGTCGAGCTGACACGCGCACGGCCCCTGCGATGCCCAGGCGGATCCAGGGCCAGTGGCGCAAGCGGGTCAGGAACGATGCGGCCCAATAGCCCACCGGGCCCGTGCCGACCACCACCACCGGGTGGTGCTTGGGATCGATGACGTCGCACGGCGACGGGAGTGTTTGGCGGCGTGACGCTCCGCTTCGAGGCCATCGCCACGCCCGCACGCTACAGTTCATCACATGGCATATGAACTCCATTACTGGCCGACCATCCAGGGCCGCGGTGAGTTCGTGCGGCTTGCGCTGGAAGCGGCCGGCGCGCCATACATCGACGTGGCTCGTGGCGCAGAAGAGTCGGGACTGGGGGTACCAGCCATGCTGCGCTACATGCAAGACGGCAAAGTGACGCATCCACCGTTCGCACCGCCCTTCTTGAAGGACGGTGAAGTCCTGGTCGGGCAAACCGCCGCCATCTTGCAGTACCTCGCACCACAACTGAAGTTGGTGGCTCGCAGCGAACGGGCACGCATCTGGACGCAGCAAATCCAGCTAACTATCGCCGACATGGTTGTCGAGGCGCACGACACCCATCATCCGGTCGGCGCTGGCCTGTACTACGAGGACCAGAAGGCCGAAGCGCTGCGTCGCGCAAAGGAATTCCGTAGCGCCCGCATGACCAAGTTCCTGCAGTGGTTCGAGAGCATTTTGGTACGCAACCCGGCTGGCATGCGGCACCTGGTCGGCGGCCGCCTGAGTTACGCCGACCTATCTCTGTTCCAACTGGTCGAAGGTCTGAGCTACGCCTTTCCGAAGGCGGCGGCAAGGGCGCTGGCGAAGACACCCAATGTCGTGCAACTGCATGACCGAGTTGCCGCGCTGCCAAGGATGGCCGCATATCTGCGCAGTGAACGGCGCATCCCGTTCAATGAGCAGGGCATCTTCCGCCACTATCCCGAGCTCGACGTTTAGTAGCAGCCGAGCGGCCTGGTGCGGGCAATCCATACCGCCACGGGATTGCCAAGCGTCAACCCGGCCAATTGCTGCGGTCACTGTCGGCCAATAGGAAACCTCGTCGCATCGTCCCGGCATCGACGACTACTACGAGGAGAAGGCAGCCGACGGCAAGAGTCTCTTTGAGCTGCTCGTTGAGCGAACGAAGGTCGAACGGCGGCGTGGGTCATGCAGCAGTCGGCGGCCACCGAGCGCTGAAACCTCGCGACCGACCCATGGCTTCCGCCATCGTCGGCAGTTGACGCTCATCAATCAACTATCAACTCGATTGAAAAGGTTCGCTGGTCGACCGGTGCCCGACTCGTAGACTTTGTTGTCCGCATCCATCGCAGGCGGCTACAGGGGTCCATCATGTCAACCGAAGCCAAATGCCCGTTCCATCACACCGCTGGCGGTGGCACATCGAACCAAGACTGGTGGCCGAATCAGCTGAGGCTGAACATCCTGCGCCAGCACTCGACCCTGTCCGATCCCATGGGCCGGGACTTCAACTACGCGCAAGAGTTCAAGAGCCTCGACCTGCAGGCTGTGAAGAAGGATCTGCGGGCGCTGATGACCGACTCGCAAGACTGGTGGCCGGCGGACTTCGGCCACTACGGACCCTTGTTCATCCGCATGGCCTGGCACAGCGCCGGCACCTACCGCACCGGCGACGGTCGCGGCGGCGCGGGACACGGCAACCAGCGCTTTGCACCGCTGAACAGCTGGCCCGACAACGTCAACCTCGACAAGGCGCGCCGGCTGCTGTGGCCGATCAAGCAGAAGTACGGCCGCAAGATCTCATGGGCTGACTTGATGATCCTCACCGGCAACGTCGCGCTCGAGTCGATGGGATTCAAGACCTTCGGCTTCGGCGGCGGGCGTGAGGATATCTGGGAACCCGAGCAAGACATCTACTGGGGCGCTGAGGACAAGTGGCTGGCCGACAAGCGCTACGCCGGCGAGCGCGATCTCGAAAATCCGCTCGCTGCCGTGCAGATGGGCCTGATCTACGTCAACCCCGAAGGCCCGAACGGCAACCCGGATCCGATCGCTGCCGCCAAGGACATCCGCGAGACCTTCGCCCGCATGGCGATGAACGATGAAGAGACGGTGGCGCTGATCGCCGGCGGCCACACCTTCGGCAAGACCCACGGCGCCGGCCCCGCCTCGCATGTGGGCCCCGAGCCGGAAGCGGCTGGCATCGAGGAGCAGGGCCTGGGCTGGAAGAGCAGCTTCGGCACCGGCAAAGGCGGCGACACGATCACCAGCGGCCTGGAAGTCACCTGGACCACCACGCCCACCAAGTGGAGTGGCAACTTCTTCTGGAACCTGTTCGGCTACGAATGGGAGCTCACCAAGAGCCCGGCCGGCGCGCACCAGTGGACGCCCAAGGGCGGTATGGGTGCCGGCACGGTGCCGCATGCGCACGACAAGTCCAAGCGCATCGCCCCTTCGATGCTGACCACCGACCTCTCGCTGCGCTTCGACCCGGCCTATGAAAAGATCTCGCGGCGCTTCATGGAGAACCCGGATCAGTTCGCTGACGCATTCGCCCGGGCGTGGTTCAAGCTGACGCACCGTGACATGGGTCCGCGCGCACGCTACCTCGGCCCGGAAGTGCCCGTGGAAGAGCTGGTCTGGCAAGACCCCATCCCAGCGGTCGATCACAAGCTGATCGATGCGCAGGACATCGCCTCCCTCAAGGGCAAGATCCTCGGTTCGGGTCTGTCGGTCTCGGAGTTGGTATCGACCGCCTGGGCGTCGGCGTCCACCTTCCGTGGCTCCGATAAGCGCGGCGGCGCCAACGGTGCGCGCATTCGTCTGGCACCGCAGAAAGACTGGGAAGTCAACCAGCCTGCCCAGCTGGCCAAGGCGCTCGAAATGCTGGGGGCCATCCAGCGTGCGTTCGACAGTGCTGGGTCTGGCGGCAAGAAGGTCTCGCTGGCTGACCTGATCGTCTTGGCCGGTTGCGCAGGCATCGAGCGAGCGGCCAAGAATGCCGGTCACGAGGTGACGGTTCCGTTCACGCCCGGACGCATGGACGCCTCGCAGCAGCAAACCGATGTCGACGCCATGGCCGTGCTCGAACCGGTCGCTGATGGCTTCCGCAACTACCTCAAGGCCCGTTACTCCGTATCGGCCGAGGAGTTGCTGGTCGACAAGGCGCAGTTGCTGAGCCTGACCGCGCCCGAAATGACGGTGCTCGTGGGCGGCATGCGCGTCCTGAACACCAACGTCGGCCAGACCCGACACGGCGTCTTCACCAAGAAGCCGGAGGCGCTGACCAATGACTTCTTCACCAACCTGCTCGACATGAGCACGCAGTGGAAGGCGGCTTCGAAAGACGCTGACGTGTTCGAAGGCAGTGATCGCAAAACGGGCGAAGTCAAGTGGACCGCCACGCGTGTCGACCTGGTCTTCGGTTCGAACTCCGAACTTCGCGCCCTGGCCGAGGTGTACGCAAGCGCCGACGCGCAGAAGAAGTTCGTCGACGATTTCGTGGCTGCCTGGAACAAGGTGATGAACCTCGATCGCTTCGACCTGGTCTGATCTGCGAAGACTTCGGTCGGCGACGAATGCCGCCGAGGTGGGTCAAGGGTTGTGACCGCCAGTGTCGCGACGCCGCGCGAGCTCGGGCTGCCTTGAAACGGCCCGGACCCGCGTCCTGTTCACCGAGTCCCCGACGCCAGCAATGGCCGTTTCGAGTCGGTGGCGATGCCGGCGACAATGGCGCATGAGCAAATCGACACCTTCAACCAGGGTCTCCCCCAGCGGCCTGCGCTATTCAGCAAAGATCTCTGGATCTCCGTTCACCGGCGTGCACACGCGTTCGTGTTTTCTGTGCGGAAAGCATCGGCAAAGCGCTGGACTCAAATCAAAGCGAGTCTTGGGTCGCATAGAGATGGTCTGTGCCCCAGCGTGCTCGACGCCAGACTGACCGCGACTATCGGCAACGCGCACACGCTGGTGCAGGTTCGGGCTCCTCACCCTGACGCGTTAGAGGCCGCGGAATCGCGCAATCTGCGGACTGGCATCATGATGATGACGATCACGGCACACCAGTGAGTACCTGAATGCCCTACCAGCTCATCTATTCGTCTCAAGCCTCGCGACCGATGACGGCCACTGGACTTGAAGAGATCCTCTTGGATGCGCGCGCCGGCAACAACGCGCGGGACATCACAGGGGTTCTTGTCTACGTCGATGGCGTTTTTCTTCAAATCATCGAAGGTGACAAGGAAGCCGTTCTTCGCCTGATGGCAAGCCTCGGCAAGGACTCGAGACACAATTCGATAAAGATCATTCACGAGGGTGAGATCAAGGAACGAACCTTTGCGAGTTGGAGAATGGCGTACCTGGACGCGACGCCAGAACAGATGGCAGCATGGGCGGGGCTCGCTGGGACGGCAACGATCGAGTCCATTCTTGAGGACCTGAGCCACTCCACTCACCGAGCAGCGCGGGTGCCAGGCAACCTTCTGAAGGCGCTCGCGCCTTGAACCCGGCGTTCATAGCGGGGGAGGACCAGGCGATCCGTCACGCAGAGGCAATGACCCGCTGGGCCCCGCCGCGCGCGCGGACCCACATTCCATCGGGAGGGCGATAGCACGCTAGAGTCCGGCCGTGGACGTGCAGAACCTGCGTATTCGCCGCGTGGCGATCGACACTTGGCGCGAGAGCGTGGCGTACCTGCACCGCGATTGCGCCGCTGTGCGGGCGGCGGGCTTCCAGGCCCTGAGCAAGGTGACGGTGCGGGCCGATGCCCGGGTCATCAGCGCGGTGCTGAACGTGGTCGACGATGAGGCCATCGTGCAACTCGACGAGTTGGGCCTGTCGGAAGACGCGTTCATGCGCCTGGGTGTCGAGGCGGGCCATGCCGCCGACGTGTTGCCGGCCGAGCCGCCCGTTTCCCTGTCCGCCTTGCATCGCAAGATTGCCGGCGAGCGGCTGTCGCGCGAAGACCTGCAGGCCATCGTGCGCGACATCGCGCAAGCCCGCTATTCCAAGATCGAGCTGGCCGCCTTCGTCGTCGCGACCAATGGCTACGACCTCGAGCGCGACGAAGTGCTGCACCTGACCGAGGCGATGATCGACGTCGGTCGCAAACTCGATTGGCAGCAGGCGGTGCGCGGCGGACCGGTGGTGGACAAGCACTGCATCGGCGGCATTCCGGGCAATCGCACTTCGATGGTGGTGGTGCCGATCGCCACCGCGCACGGGATGCTGTTTCCGAAGACCTCGTCGCGCGCCATCACGTCGCCGGCCGGAACGGCCGACACCATGGAGGTGTTGGCCGAAGTGGAACTGCCATTCGATCGCCTCAAGCAGATCGTGCGCGACATCAACGGCTGCGTGGCCTGCGGAGGGACCGCCGGGCTGTCACCGGCCGATGACATCTTGATCTCGGTGGAGCGGCCGCTCGGCGTCGACTCGCCGGGGCAGATGGTGGCGTCGATCCTGTCGAAGAAGATCGCCGCCGGCTCGACACACCTGGTGCTGGACATTCCCGTCGGGCCCACCGCGAAGGTGCGCTCGATGCCGGCGGCGCAAAGGCTGCGCAGGCTGTTCGAGTACGTCGCATCCCCGCTCAATCTGCAGCTGGATGTGATGATCACCGACGGCAGCCAGCCGATCGGCAACGGCATCGGCCCTGTGCTCGAAGCACGCGACGTGATGCGCGTGCTGCGCAACGACCCTGCCGCGCCGGCCGACCTGCGCGAGAAGTCGCTGCGCCTGGCCGGCCGGGTGATCGAGTTCGACCCCGACGTACGCGGCGGCGACGGCTGGCGCATCGCGCGCGACATCCTCGAATCCGGGCGCGCCCTGGCGCAGATGGAAGCCATCATCGATGCCCAGGGTCGGCGAACCGATGTGCCCAGGTTGGGCGAACTAACGCACGAGGTGAACGCCGCGGGAGCAGGCACCGTGACCGCCATCGACAACCTGCGCCTGGCCCGCATCGCACGGCTGGCCGGCGCGCCGCAGGTCAGCGGTGCCGGGGTGGACTTGCTGCGCAAGGTGGGCGACCCCGTGGCTGCCGGCCAGCCGCTGTACCGCATCCACGCGCGCTACCCTGCCGACCTGGGCTTCGCCCGCGAAATGGCCATGCGCGCCAGCGGCTACTCGCTGCAATCTGCCGGCGCTGTACCCGCATGAACAGCACTCTCGCACCGGGTTGTGTGCTGTCGTTCGACGACGAGCGCGGCTTCGCTGCCGCGCTGGCGCTGGCGCTGGAGGTGCCGCTGGCGGTGATTGAGCGGCACCGTTTCCCCGACGGCGAACTGAAGCTGCGTCTGCCTGCGGCATTGCCGCCCTGCGTCGTGCTGGTGCGCAGCCTGCATCAGCCCAACGAGAAGCTGGTGGAGTTGCTGATCGCCGCCCCTGCAACACGCGAGCTCGGCGCACGGCGCCTGTTGCTGGCCTGCCCTTACTTGGCCTACATGCGACAGGACATCGCCTTCCTGCCTGGCGAGGCGGTCAGCCAGCGCCACATCGCCGGCCTGCTGGCGAGCCGCTTCGACGTCGTCGTGACCGTGGACCCGCACTTGCATCGCATTGGCTCGTTAGGCCAGGTGATGCCCGGGTGTCAGGCGGTGTCTTTGTCCGCTGCCCCGATGCTCGGAGCGTGGGTCGCGCAGCGGGTCGACCGACCGCTGCTGTTGGGACCCGATGAAGAGTCGGCGCGATGGGTGCGCGAGGCAGCACAGGCTTGCGCGCCAGCGGCTGATCATGGGTGGTGCCGAAAACATCGTGAGGGCGATCGCGACGTGGAGATCATGTTGCCGCAGGCGCTTGACTTCACGGGCCGGGCGGTGGTGCTGATTGATGATCTGGCCAGCACCGGTCGCACGCTGGTGGCCGCGGCACGGTTGGCGCTGAGCGCCGGTGCCAGTTCGGTGGATGTGGCAGTGACGCATGCGCTGTTCTTCGGCAATGCGCTGGCCGAACTGCGAGCTGCCGACATCGGCCGGGTCTGGAGTACGGATTGCGTGCCGCACGAGAGCAACGTCGTCTCCGTGGTGCCGCTGCTCGCATCGGCGCTGAGTCGATGCTGACTGCGCCGTTCGGTGGCGCTGTGCGGGGACAGCCGCGCTGAACAGATCGAATCAGAGCGCGATCCCGTACACCGATCTGGCGACGGCGCGGAGTGGGCGAGCTTGGCGACTAGGCCGCACGGACCAGGCGCAGCAGCGTCAGCTCCGGGCGCGTGCCCAGTCGCACCGGCGGGCCCCAGGTGCCGGTGCCCGCACTGACGTAGACCCACAGACGACCGTGGCGCGACAGCCCGGCGACGTGCGGCCCGTGCACCAGCCGCACAGCAAGTGTCCAGGGGAAGAACTGTCCGGCGTGGGTGTGTCCCGAGAGCTGCAGGTCGAAGCCGGCCTGCTCGGCCAGCGGCGCGAGTTTCGGGTGGTGCGCGAGCAGCAGGCGGACCGCCGGGCCCACCTCGGGGGCCGCGGCCAGCGCCGGCTGCGGCAACTGCGGCGGGACATCGAGGTGCGCCGCCGGATCGGTCACGCCGCCGACGACCAAGCGCACCACTCCGCGCTCAAACAGCCGGTACTCGTTGCGCAGCACCTGCAGGCCCAGCGCCTCGAACTGCTTCACCCAGGGCACGGCGCCCGAGTAGTAGTCGTGGTTGCCGAGCACGAGGAAGATGCCCTCCTTGGCCGTCAGGTCCGCCAACGGCGCCACGTCTTGCGCGAGGCGGGCCACGGTGCCGTCGACGATGTCGCCCGTCAGCGCCACCAGGTCGGGCGCAAGCGCATTGCTCATCTCGACCACACGCCGCACATAGGCGGCGCCGATCGTGGGGCCGACATGCAGGTCGCTGATCTGCACGATGCGCAGGCCTTCCCATTCAGTGGGCAGGTCGGCGAGCGGGATCTCGACATGGCGCACATGCGGCCCGCGCAACGCGGCCAGCGCGCCGACGCCCAGGGCCACCGCCGCGCCCCAGTACACCACGGCGGCGCCCGCCGCGCCCAGCCCCGCGTGCAGGCTTGGCGCGGCGCCGGCGCTGAGCCACAGCAGCGCATCGCGCGCGAGCGACAGCAGCAGCACGAAGTTGAGCCAGCCCATGGCCAGGTAGCTCGTCGCATGAAGCAGGTCGTCCGCCCTCGTATGGTTTTCGCGCTCGTAGACCCAGTACACCACCGGCACCAGCCAGACCAGCACGAACGGCAGCGCGAGCAGCACGCCGGCGAGATGCGACGACGTCAGGCGCCACGCGGCGTATGCGTACGCCGCGGCGAGCAGCGCGCTCAGCACCAGCACGAACGGACTGAACAGCCGCTTCACGCCGCGCCCCGCAGCGGCCGCCGCGCATGCTTGGAGACGACGCCACCCAGCCCGCCGGCGATCAGTGCGGTCACGTCGACGATGATCGGCGCGAGCACCACGCCGCCGGGCGAGGCCAGGTACAGCGGCGTCCACACCGGATCGAACTTGGCCTTGTAGTGGCGCAGGCCCTCGAAGTTGTAGAAGTGCTCAGCGTGTCGGTACACGAAGCTGCCGACGCGGCTCCACAACGGGACCTCGGCTTGCTCGAACCCGGACAAGGGCGCCATGCCGAAGTTGAACCAGGCGAAGCCCTGGGTGCGTCCCCACAGCAGGAGCTCGGCGAACAGGAAGTCCATCGTGCCGCTGGGCGCGTCGGGGCGATGGCGCATCAGGTCGACCGAAAGCTCCTCGTGGCCGGCGCCGAGCCACAGGTTGGCGAAGGCGACGATCTCATCCTCGCGTCGCACGACGGCGACCGGAAAACGGCTCAGGTAGCGGCCCTCGAACGAAGCGTTGGAGAAGCCCTTCTCGTGCGTGGCCTTGCTCTCCAGCCAGGACTGTGAGATCGCCGCGAGCGCCGGCAGCACCTGCGGCACCGCCTCGCATGGCAGGATCTCGAAGCGCCAGCCGCCGCGCAGCAGGTGGGCACGTGCCTGACGCAGGTCCCGGTGCACTGCTGTGTCCAGGGTGAACTTGGCCAGCTCGACGCGCGCCTCCTCGCCCAGCGGCGTCAGCGACAGGCCGAGTTCGGCGTACAGCGCGCGGCGCTGCGGCCGCACCTCGAAGAACACGCACCAGCCGTCGCTGCGATCGCTGAGCTCGCGAAAGCGCCACGCGAGTTCGCGGACACCAGGCTCGCTGCCGATCGGGTCGCCCATCGCGATCCAGCTGCGGCCGTGCCGGCCGTACATCAGGAAGGCGTCGCCCGCGGCGCTGAAGAGCAGCGACTTGTCGGCGCGGTAGACCAGGTTCGCGTAGGTCCAGCGTGAGCGCTCGACGAGCGGGCTCGCGCGCTCGATGTCGGAGCCTGCGGGTGTCGGCGCTTCGGCACGCGGCGGCCGGATGAGCTGGCGCAGCGCGAGGAGCATGAACAGGCCGATCGCGCCCACGGTGCCGCGCAGCGAGCGCGAAGCTTCGGCATGCCAGGCGAATTGCCACCACGACTGTGCAGCCCAGGCCGCTTGCCGGTGCGCGAACACGGTCAGGCCGGCCATCGCACCGAGCACGATCAGGAAGGATGCCGTCCACGCCGGCGTGAACGCGCTGTCGAACAGCGCGGACCGGCGATAGAACTGCCGGCGAACCGGAAGCAGCGCCAGCAGCGCGAGGCCAAGCAGGCCAGCCTCCTCGTAGTCCCATCCCTTCAGCAGCGACAGCAGCACGCCGGCGCCGAGCAGGCCGCAGGCGATCAGCCAGGCTGCATCGAGCCGCCGCTGCAGGCCGCGCGCCACGACCAGCAGCGCCGCGCCGATCAGGCTGGCGACGAAGTGCGAGGCCTCGATGACTGGCAGCGCGAACAGTCGCTCCACGAGCGCGAGCCGCCCGACGGCGGCCGGTAGCGCGCCGGACATCAGCAGCACCGCACCGGACACGAAGGCCAACCCCGCGAGCATCTGGGGCGCGACGCCGGCGAGCGTGCGCACGCCGCGCCCGAGCCACGCCGTTCCCGTGGGGGCCAGCCGCACCCCGCCACGCAGGCCAACCACGGCCGCCGCCACGAGCAGTGGCAGTAGCAGGTAGACCGCGCGAAAGGCTAGCAGCGCGGCGAGCAGCGCACGGCTGTCCACGCGCGGCCCGAGCAGCAGCACGATCACCGCCTCGAAGACGCCGAGCCCGCCAGGCACCTGGCTCGCATTGCCCGCCACCAGCGCGATCAGGAACACCGGCATGAAGGCGGCGAAGCCCAAGTCGACGCTCGCCGGCAGGAGCACGTACAGCGCAGCAGCCATCAGGCCCAGGTCACCGCAGGCCACAACGATCTGCCCCGCGGTCAGCCGCAACGACGGCAGCCGGAAATGCCAGGGGCCCAGCCCGAGTTCGCGGCCGCGAGCGCACAGTGCAATCCAGCCGAGCAAGACGAGCCCGCACAGCGCGCCGAGCGGGCGTGTGCCTGTCACGAGGAGGTGCAGCGCCGGCGGCAGCGCCAGCGGCGCCGCGAGGAAGAAGAACGCGCCGAGGAACAGGTAGCCGAGCCAGAACCCCAGGCTGCACAGCAGCACCAGCCGCGTGATCTGCGGTGCCGAAAGGCCGACCGCGGTGTAGAGCCAGAAGCGCACCGCGCTGCCGGTGAGCAGCGTGTTGCCAAGGTTGTTGCCAAGCGCGCCGGACAACATCGCTGCGCCGGCGGCATCGCGCAGCGGCACGCGCTCGCCAATGTGGCGCAGCGCGAGCAGGTCATAGCCGGTGAGCACTGCGTAGCCAATCATCGTGAACACGAGCGCCGCGGCCAGCCGTGCTCCCGGCAAGGCACCGAGCGCATCGACCACATCGCGGTAGCTGTCGACCGGCAGGGCCTCGTGCAGCACCCACAGTGCGAGCGCGAAGAAGGCAATGCCGGCCAGCGGCAGCACACGCCGCAGCCAAGCCAGTACGCGCGTGCCCATCACGGCACGGTGCTCGCGGTCCGGGTTCACCAGCTCTGCACGATGGGCTTCATGATCCAGAGGCCCCACCTCAACGCACCAATGCCGGGTAGAGCCTCACGGCCACTGCCATCCGAGAACACCAGATTCTCTCGCCCAGTGAGCATGCCGTCGGCCGACAGCATCTGCGGCACGTAGCCGATTCGTCGCCGGACCTCCGCCGGCGCATCGAGGATGCTCGCGCCAGCCGCGAACGCCTCGCCTGCCGAAGCGTCGGGTGAGGTGCCGCACGTCAACCGCGCGGTTCGAAACTTGGGCGTCAGTCATTCAGCGACGCGGACGAAGTCGATGAAGCCGCGTTCGACGTCCGTCAGGACCAGCTTGACGCGCAGTTGGCGACCCACCTCGAGCCCGTGCGTACCAGCCACCAGCCGGCCTTCGGCTGGCGGAGTGAAGATGCGCACCCAAGTGCCAGCGTCAGAACAGCCGGTGACGATGCCATCGAACCGCTGTCCGACACGCGACTCCAGCACGAGCGCCGCCTCGGACTTGCGCATGCGCCGTTCGACCTTGCGCACGGCATCCTCTTGCATCGTGCAGTGACCGGCCAGCGCAGCCAGTTCCTCCGGGCTGTAGGGGGACCGACGTCCGGCGAGGTGCGACTTGACCATGCGCAGCGTGATCAGGTCGGGGAAGCGGCGGTTCGGCGCCGTCGAGTGCATGTAGTCCTGCACTGCCAGTCCGAAGTGACCCACCGGGGTGCTGCCCGCGCGCTCGACGACGTACTCGCCCGGACCCATCAGCTTGACGATGACCAGCGAGAGGTCGGGAAAGCGCAGCGGGTCGGCCCGATGTCGCTGGGCGAGGAAGGCGCCGAGCGATTGCGAATCGGGTGACTTCGGCAGGTTCACGCCGTAATCGCGTGCGACTTCCACGATGCGCAGCCACCGATCCGGCGAGCGAACCACCCGGCGCAAGGAGGCGCCACCCGCGTCCGCCAGGTGCCGCGCCGTGCACTCGTTGGTGGCGATCATCAGCTCCTCGATCAGCTGGCGGGCGCGGTTGTGCTCCTGCTGCCGGATGTCGACCACGCGTTCGCCGTCGAACACCGCGCGGGGCTCAAAGGTCTCCAGCTCGAGCGAACCCTGGTTGTGCCGCCGCACGCGCAGGCGCTGGGCCACCTCGTCCTGGGCGCGCAGTTGCGCCTCCAGGCCCGCGATGCGGCCCGCCGCATCCGGCAGCGGGCCGTCGCCGCCAAGCCAGGCCGAGATCGCATCGTAGGCCAGCTGAGCCTTGTTGCGGACCAAGCCCCGGTAGACCGATGCTTTCGCGATCGACGCATCGGCGGCGATGACCATCTCGGTCACGATTGCCAGTCGGTCCTGGTCGGGGTTCAGGGAGGTGAGGTCGGTCGACAGGCGCTCGGGCAACATGGGAAACATGCGCGCCGATGTGTAGACCGACGTGGTGTTCGTCCAGGCATGTGTGTCGATGGCCGTGCCGTTGGCGACCAGTGCATCGACATCGGCGACGGCCACCAGCACCTTCACGCCGCCGGCAGGAAGCACCTCGCAGGCGGTGAGCTGATCCAGATCGCGGGAGTCGTCGTTGTCGATCGAGCACCAACACAGCGCAGTGAGGTCGCGGATGTCCGGAGCGTTGTCACGGCCGGGCCCGGCGATCCCCGCCAGCTGCGCGCTGACGGCCGCCGGGAACTCGGGCTCCAGGCCGCGCTCGACCATGGCCTCGATGGCGATGCGGATCAGGTCGCTGCGGTGATGGTGGTGACCGGCTTGGGGCATGCGGACTCCGATTTCTGCACTCACTGTCAACCGAACCGGCGGATGTAGATCTGCTTGATCAGCGTGGTCAGCACGCAGTCGCACAGCAGGATGCCACCAACCAAGGGGAGAAGGCCACCGGCAAGACCTGCAGTTTGAAGTATCCGGCCAGTGGCGCCATCGGCACGCAGTGGGTACGTGGAGTTGCAGCCGGCTATCCGTCACTCTCAACGCATCGCGCGCGTGGTTCTGCGCTGGGTCCGCCGAGGGAGAGGTTAGTGTTGAGATCAAGACTGCGATGTCGTGCCCGACCTGAATATTGGAAGCCCCCAAAATCCGTCCGGCAACGAAAAAGGCCTTGCATCTCTGCAAGGCCTTGATTTTCTTGGTCTTTCTGGCTCCCCGACCTGGGCTCGAACCAGGGACCTACAGATTAACAGTCAGGAAATTTGAGACTGCGTGGGACGTTGTGGGACTCCAAGTACCTTGGTGAATCAAGTGCTTAGCCGAAATGTTTGTCCCAGGTGATCCCAGTTCGTACCATGAGTGCGGAGGCGCAAGGAAGCGAGTCGCACTCAAAAGCGAGACTTGGCAGTACGACGGCAGGTGCCGCGCCAAGCACGAAGGCGCTTGACGGCGCGGGCGCTGGAGGCCAGCTCGATGACCGGTCTCACCATGTCGCAGAGGCTGCTTCGGCCTAGCCTCCACCCGCAAGTCACACCCGCGGCGTCCATCCTCTGCGGACTACCACTTCTGCGGCAATCGACGCGAGGTGTGGAACACCCGCAGGATCTCGATCGTGTCGCCGCGGACGCGGTAGGGCACGATGTACCGTGTCTTGAGGACCACGAGCTCTCGCGTGTTGGGCACTCGGCCGGGGCGCCCAAGCGCTGGTTGGGTTGCGAGCATGGCCACGGCCGCCAGCACACGCTGGACGACCAGGCGAGCTGCCGCCGGGTCGTCTTCGGCGATGAAGCTGGCTTCGGCGTCGAGGTTGCGCAGTGCGGTGCGCAACCATCTAACGCGCATTCACTCTCCACTTCTTGGCGAGCGTTGCCACCTCCTCGTCGCTGGCATAGTCGCCCGCATTGGCCTCCTTGATCGCGGCCTTGATCTCGCGGATCTGCCACTCGTTGTTCTCGACGAACTCGCGAATGGCCTCGGCCGCCAAGAAGGACTTGCTGCGTTGAGTGGCGTCGGCCAGTTTGTCGAGGCGCGCCTTGACGTCGTCCTCGAGGCGAAGGGTCATGGTCGTGGACATGGGGTATAGGTCAGCGCATTGGATTGTGTACATCCTAGCACTACTGTAGCCTGGTGCGTGCCCCCGCCGGCCTTTGAGCACGATCAATGCACTCGCGCGCAACATACCTACCGTTGCCCGCTTGGAGCGAGGTCCGTCAGGCCCAACACGACGTCCATGAGAATCCACCAACTGTCAGCGCTCGATGCCGTGGCAAGCCTGAAGAGCGGCGCGGCTGGGCTGAGCCGCGCCGACGTCGAGCGCCGCCTGCACGAATTCGGCCGCAACGAGGTGGAGCAGGTGGCCCGGGCGCCCCTATGGTTGCGCCTCGCCAGGGAATTCACGAGTTTCTTCTCGCTGACCCTCTGGGTGGCCGCGGGCCTGGCTTTCTTCGCTGAATGGAGCGATCCCGGCCAAGACATGGCGAAGGTGGGTTACGCCATCGTGACCGCGATCCTGGTGACTGGACTGTTCTCCTTCTGGCAGGAGTACCGCGTCGAACAAACGCTTGCGGCGCTGCGAAAGTTGCTGCCGCAACAGGCCCAGGTACTGCGCGAGGGCAAAGTCACTCGCGTGCCTGCGGAGCAATTGGTGCCAGGGGATATCGTCCACTTGGAGCAGGGTGACAACATCCCTGCGGACTGCCGGCTGCGCGCAGCTCCTCAGCTGGATACTGGTCTTGGTCCCTTTAGTAGGCCGGACCATCCACGGTGCGAGTTCCACTCGATGACGTCCAGGAGAAATGCCATGGCGATGATGAAGGCGGCAGTATTTGTTGAACCCGGACGCATCGTGCTCGAGGACAAGCGAATCCCTGATGTTGGCCCGCTCGACGCGGTGATCAAGGCGACCACGACCACCATCTGCGGCACCGATGTCCATATCCTGAAAGGCGAGTACCCAGTCGCTCGCGGCCTGACCATCGTTGCCAGCCAGTGTCCCTTGTGATTGGCTGGATCGCCGCGGCGCGCTTACGTGGGAGCCTGCCCGATCCGCGGAGTGCGCGGCGGGTGACAAGTCGGGTGGGGTGGGGCGCTACCTCGCTGTCCGCAATCGTTGACGATCTCAGCGGGCACGTCGTCTCAGTGTCCGCTCTGACCGCCTTGTCACCGGTTGACCCACTTGTGCAGGAGCCAGCTGCGCAGGGGGGTCAGGCGCGTCCGCGTGTAGTTGTTGGCTGCCATCCTGATCGCTTCGGCCTGGGTCGGATAGGTGTGGATCACGCGCGCCACCGTGCGCAGGCCGATGCCGGCAACCATCGCCAGCGAGATGCCGTTGATCATCTCGCCCGCGTGACTGGCCACCACGGTCGCGCCGAGGATGGTGTCGGTGCCTTCGCGCACATGGATCTTCACGAAGCCGTCTTCCTCGCCGTCGGCGATCGCACGGTCGACATCGTGCATCGGCACGGTGAAGGTCTTCACCGGAATGCCACGCTCGCGCGCCTGCTTGACGTACAGGCCGACGTGGGCGATTTCCGGGTCGGTGTAGGTGCACCACGGAACCGTCAGCGCACTGATGCGTTGACGGCCAAGGAATAGCGCATTGCGAACGACGATGCGGGCCGAGGCATCGGCAGTATCGGTGTATTGATGCTCGAGGCAAACGTCGCCGGCAGCGTAGATGCGCGGGTTGCTTGTGCGCAGGAAGTCGTCGACCCGGATGCCCACTTGATCGTCGTAGACGACGCCCGCGGCTTCCAGGTCCAGGCCGGCGACCGCCGGGACACGCCCAATGCCGGTCAATATCTGGTCGACCGCGATCGTTGCGACGTTGCCGTCGTTGATCGTCTCGACGAGCTTCCTGCCATCCTCGACGCGTACGTTGACGACAGCGGTGTTCAGATGGATCTCGACCCCGTCGCGCGCCAGCGCGTCGGAGACCATCTGGGCAGCGTCGCGTTCCTCCTTTGCCAGGAACAGCGGCTCGTCGTGGGCAATGATGGTGTGCGCGCCGAAGCGCCCGAAGGCCTGCGCCAGTTCGCATCCCACGGGGCCGCCGCCGATCACGAGCAGGCTGCGCGGCAGCACGGTGAGGTCGAAGACGCTCTCGTTGGTCAGGTAGCCGGCTTCGGCCAAGCCCGGAATCATCGGCAGGATCGAGCGCGATCCGGTCGCAATCATCGCCTTCCTGAAGCGCAGCCGCGTGCCTTCGACGTCGACCGCATCGCCGGTCGTGAAGCGTGCCGCGCCGAAGAACACGTCGATGCCTTCGGCCGCGAGGCGCGTTGCCGAATCGACGCGACTGATGCGCGTGCGGATGCGCCGCACGCGCTGCATCGCCATCCCGAAATCGACCTGGATGTCGTCGGGAGCGCGCACACCGTAGTGGGCGGCGCTGCGCATCTCGGCGTACAGCCGCGAGCTGCGGATGAGGGTCTTCGAGGGCACGCAGCCGTAGTTGAGGCAGTCGCCGCCGAGCAGGTGATTCTCGATCAGCGCGACCCGGGCGCCGAGCGCAGCGGCGCCGCGTGCCGCCACCAGCCCGGCCGGCCCCGCGCCGACGACCAGAAGGTGGTAGGGATCGCGCGGACGGGGATTGCACCAAT
>Ga0326726_10002298_pt1 | contig 17597 bp, 17 predicted proteins | sample MHFenrmetagenome_2_FD_207603 | JGI IMG/M metagenome (GOLD analysis project Ga0326726, IMG submission 207603) | Lab enriched peat soil microbial communities from Michigan Hollow, Ithaca, NY, United States - MHF15MN | ecosystem: Environmental > Terrestrial > Soil > Wetlands > Peat | place: USA... | reverse complement strand
TTTCTTTAGACTTATAGTTCAAACCGTAAAATATGAAATCATAAGAAAATTAGACAAGGTTGAAATTCGACGCTATCCTAAAATTGTAATTGCTAAAGTAGCCAACTATGAATCAGATAGTTTTGGCCTTCTTTTTCGATTCATTTCCGGAAATAACAAAGAGAAAGAAAAGGTCAAAATGACTGCTCCAGTGGTCTCACAGGAGACTTCGAAAGAAATCAAGATGACATCACCTGTTCTTTCAGATTTTTCAAACGAGGGCTACATGGCTTTTGTTATGCCTTCTGAATTTAGTCTTGAAACCACCCCACTTCCCTTGGATAGCCGGGTCAAAATAGAAGAGCTGCCTTCAAGGTCGGTAGCTGTTTTGCGTTTCTCTGGAAGCTGGTCTGAAGCTCACTTCGAAGAAAAAACAAGAGAGCTACTGCAAGAGCTAGCTAATGCAAAAGTGAAAACGAAAGGCAGCATCTTTACCATGCTGTATAATCCGCCGTTTACTCCCAGCTTTTTGCGAAGAAACGAAGTAGCAGTGGAAGTTGAGAATGAAAGCTAGATGAGAGCATAATAATAAGTTTTAGAATGAACTGAGTTTAGGAAGGCGACCTTATCGAAGTCAAATTCCAGTTGACTTGATGAGGGATACTGAATTGTGGTGCGGTTAAGGTGCGGTCGCCGGGATTTGAACCCGGGTCGTCAGCTTGGGAAGCTGATGTCCTACCAAGCTAGACTACGACCGCCCTGCATTTCGGCTAAAATAAGGGTTCTTCCCTGTTAGATAAGTTTTATTTAATAACCAACGCGCCAATAGGAATCCTCGATTAACATGAAGAAACGGTTCCCTGTAACCGTCGTCGTGATGGCTCTTCTTTTCGTTTCAGTGTTGGGAAGCGCGTTTGCACAGGACAGGCTCCCTGGTGTGTCTGTGGGAAACGAGTTTACGTACAGTCAACAGAGTTACTGGCTGACGACTGACCCGAACGCACACATTCCCGCTGGATTGGCGGACGTGAACATGACGGCTTACTACAAGGTCACGGTCACGGGTGTATCTGGCACAAACGTGTCGACGCACACTGTTTGGCAATTCGCGAATGGTACAGAGGTTCAAGAAGATGGCAGCGTTAGTACCGAAACAACTGCTTATCAGGGTGGTTACTGGGTGACCATCTCGAGCAACCTGAACGAAGGCGACCGTGTGCATCCCAACTCCGCTCAAGATTTGAGCACGATAAACGGCACCCTCGCATTTAATCCTTGGACCACGCCCGACAACCTCAACTACCAGCGGCAAACCAACTATCTAATTCTCGACTTCAACTACGAGCAAAGCGACATACCCAACTCGACCTACACGGAACACGTCAGCACATACTTCGACCGGCAAACGGGCGCCCTCGTGCACCTGGAGGACGTGCACACTTACCACAATCCAGACATAACGCTCACTGTGGTGTGGAATCTGGTCTCTCAGAATGCCTGGACCAGCCTTGTCACAGGTCAATCTCCGCTCTTCATCGCGGCTATCGCAGCAATTATCGTGATTATTGTTGTCTTGCTATTTGCGGAGGTGAGGTATTGGCGGAAACGGCTCAAACGGTCACCATCCGATGCCAATAAATCGCAGAGCGAAAGCCGTTCTGACGACCTCGATCAACTCGAATGTGTTAGTTTCCGTTTTGACGGTTTTCTCCGCAAATAATAAAAACCCCAAACCGCTAAAGCATGACTCCTATGAAGCTAACAGCATACATCACAATCCTCCTCGTCGCATCCATGCTCCTCGTCGCCATCGTCCCGACTGCTTCGGCGCAAGAAGCTATCTTGGCTGGCGTGAAACCTGGCGACCAATTCACGTACACCGTGGCGGGTACATATTCTTCGAATGCCCCCCTCTCGGATGTCCCTGATGAAATTCTGAACGCCGCGGCGACCGAGTTCTTCAGGATTACCATTGTCAGCGTTTCGAGCCCTAACATCGAATACGAGTGGGTGTGGCATTTTACGAACGGCACTGAGCGGACTGATAATGGCACCCATGGCATCACTAACATCGAGATTCCCTCTGAGAGCTTAGGTCCTTTCCAGCTAATGGTCTCCGCTAACCTCACCACTGACGAGTCAATTCATCCGCACTACGGTCCGCGGTTGACTTTCAACGAGACAGTCATGTGGCCGTACTCGAATTACACGCGGGCGACAAACAGGCTGCAGACGGAGACTCAGGAGCAGAACAACCAGACCGCAGTCACCAAGTACCGAACCGTGCAGTCAGACGCTTACTACGACAAACTAACGGGGATGCTGGTTTCTCTTGACGAAGAAACCTTGTACCAGAACCCTAGCTTCACCACATCTCTCAAATGGACTCTGTCGGGGCAGACGGCGTGGACCTACGCGAGTTCGGGCTCGTTCCCGCCTGCACCGTTTTGGACTTTGCCCGTGATAATCGCCGTGGCAATCGTCATTGCTTTCGTCGTGGTGGCGCTGGTGTGGTTCGTGAGCAGCAAGCGCACGCAAGCCCGAAGACGGCAATTGCTGAAGAAGCAGTAACCCATTACTTTCTTCACGCCGCCTCGCCAAAACCCAAACTCATTCAGGCTCTTTTCTATCAAAACCGTTATCTCTTGCAACCACGAAAGAACATAACCGAAACGGAGAAACCCGCTCATGCCCAAAAACTTCACGTACACCGACGCAGGCGTAAACCGCAGCCAACGCGCCGAATCCAAGAAAAACCTCAAACTCCTCGAAGCAACCTACCGTCACAGCCACCAAGGCCAAGTCATGCACCTGCCGTACGGCAACATCTTCCCCCAGACCGACGACACCTTCCTCGACCTCGTCATCGAGGGCGTCGGCACCAAAGTCCTCCTCGCGCAACTCGCCGACAAATACGACACCATCGGCATCGACGCCGTCGCCATGGCAGTGAACGACGTCATCCGCTCGGGCGCTACCCCGCTGGCGATTTCAGACAACATTCACGCCCAAGCTAGCGACCCAGTGCTCGTGAAGGCGTGGCTCGCGGGCATTGCGGCGGGCGCTGAGCAGGCGGATTGTCCAGTGGTTAGTGGAGAAATCGGCGACGTAACCGAAATCATCCGAGGCATAGCGGAGGGCGCAGGCTTCGACATGGTCGTCGCATCCATCGGGCAAGTGGCAAAGGACAAAATCATCACAGGCAAGAACATCAAGCCCGACGATGTGATTGTCGGGTTGCGGAGCAGCGGGCTGCACAGCAACGGCATCACCATGGCACGGAAAATCCTCTTCAAAAAATGGGGCGGCAAACACGATGCTCACGCCAAAATCGACGGACTGGACAGGGAGCTGGTTCTGGAGGCGCTGGAGCCCACCAAAATCTACGTGAAACCCCTCCTCGCAGCCGCCGAGGCAGTCCACGTGAAGGCAGCCGTCCACATCACGGGCGACGCCTACCTCAAATTCAACAACCTCACCCGCTTCTCGCCAGGCATAGGCTTCGAATTCACGAACTTCAAGCCGCTGCCAATTTTCCGAGTGATTCAGGAAACCGCACGGGCGCTGGGTTTGACGGTGACGGATGAGGAGATGTTCCGCACGTTCAACATGGGCTGGGGCTTCGCAATAATCATCGACAAAAAAGACGCAGACAAAACCCTGGGCATCTTAGAGAAGGCAGGCGCTGAAGCAGAACAAATGGGGAAAGTGACGAACAGGCAGGGAGTCAAGATATGTCATGGAGACAAACGAATAACTCTGCAATAGTCTGAGCCAGCGTTTGTTAGAAGCCAAACTAGTGTTTGGAAACAAAAAAGGAGAATTGGGGTTTTTTTGTTCATCTCTTGCGGCTAATCCACCAGATGAACCCTATGGTTGCGGGAATGGCAAAGATTACGGCTATCCAGATGAGTATTGTTATCATTGAGCCTACGACGTAGTCTAAGGAGAAGCCTGCGATGGGTGCGTTCCAGTTGCCGTCGACGTAGACTTTTAGGGCGAAAGCGATGAAGAGTAACGGCGAAACCGCGCCTCCAGCTTTGCTTGATCGTGAACTTTTTGCAGAGAGGTTGTATTCTTTCTTTTCTTCTTCAGGTATTCTTTTCCACCACTGCCAACCTATTATCGCGGCTATGGCGACTGGGATTCCGACCAAGACGAGCTCCCAAAAGATGGCGTTGAGGATGAAGAACAGCACGTTGTTCATCGTCCACGCATTCAAGGTTGCTGGGACTAAGCCTGTTGACTGCGCGTTTCCCACGAACCAGACGAACACGTAGACTGCACCTGCAGCCGCCAAGACCGCTGCGACGACAAACACGGCGAGCATGTTCCAGTGTCTTCTAAAGAACTTGCCCCAATCAGAACCTGTTCCGGTTTTGTTTTCTTCAGTCATTGAACTCACCTCCTTCCAAGCGTTCCCACGGGGGACGAGTTGTTGTTCGTTCCCGCGTTTCCTGTGACGTTTCCTTGCTCTGGTTGCGTGGGTGTTGGCGTATAAGGGTATGGTTGTCCGTTGTATGGTTGCTGTGGTCGCGATCTCATGGAGAATAATCCTATTGTAGCGTATATCCAAGCTATAAGTATCAACAGTAAACCGACGACGATGATGGTTAGTATGGCTCCCCACCAGAGCAAAATTCCAGCAGTGGTGAAGGATGCTTCTCCTGATTTCTCTGCGAGTATGTTGAAGGTTCTTCTCAAGTGAGACGCCGCGAGTACATAGAATACGAAAGCAGTGACAATCCCCGCCAAGAAAGCTATCAAGCCCACTCCGAAGGCCACGTTGGGCACGAAGTCAGCAGTAAACGTGAAGCCTGTTGCGGTCCAAACGCCAATGACCATTGCTGCAATGGCTACTCCGGCAGCTAGCAGGGCGACTATGTAGAATTTGACGCCCGTCCATGAGTTTTGGTAGAGTTTTTCGTCTTGATAGTAGTTTGACAGTTCTTTCATACCTCTGAGGAATAGGACGACGCCGATGATGCCTAGTATCCAGCCTACGTATGGAACCAGGCCGAGCAAGAGCAGTATTGCGCCTTCAGCAGCCAAAGTTCTGGCATATTCGTAGTTGACGTTCATTCTTTTTTGCCTCCATTCTTTTGGAGACCTACATAGCGGATGCGGGATATAGCCCTAACATTTAGACGAAAATCTCCACGACGGCACTAACGTTTAGAGTGGAGGCTCTAACAGTTAGAGTCCTATCGAAACGGCTTGTTCACGATGAAAACGGGAGTTTGCTTTATCTCTATCTTCCGCTTAGCAAGAGGTCAGGGACGTAGTTGGCGAAATCACGTGGAATAAGCGCAGACATTCAGTCACCCAGAACCAAACTGCTCTACTTTATTTACTCCGCCCCCAGCAGCAGAATTAAAGCTGAACCCGGGGTAAAATCCAGCATAAGCTCCGCGTTGGGCTACAAGTCCGATGGGCACTTCCACTACGACTGGAACTACCTCGTGAACGCAAGCATGATAGAAGAGAAACAGGGTCATTATCTCGTCACTGACACAGGGAAAAAGGAGTTCGCTTTGTACTCAACGGCTTCGATGAGCAACTGGATAATGGTTGTTATGGGAGTTGCTATGATTTTCTTTACGATTGGGCTTAATCTGGAGCTCTTGCCAAAGGAGAGCGTGGCGTTTTTCGGGGTAGTGCTGATTTTTGTCGGGTCTCTATTCTTGTTTGTGAGCCGAAGAAACAAACCTAAACTGACACCGAAAGCTAAAGCCTTGCTCAAAGAACTAAGTCGACATTAACGCGCATGCTGTTTACGCTTTTGACAGACGACCGAAGCGTCACGAATAATTAAACAGGGAAAAACGCCCTAATATTTTGCACTTTAACTGACGAAAGCGTTTAAATCCCCATCGAAGGCATTTACACGCATGAAATACCGCGTGAAAGTCGAAGTTGCCCTCAAACCCGGACACAGCGACCCCGAAGGCGAAACCGTCACGCACCTCCTCACGGAACTCGGCTACAAGGTAGACTCCGCCAACGTGAGCAAAGTCTACAGCATCCACCTCGAAGCCGAAACGCCGAAAGAAGCCCGTGCCAAGGCAGAGGAGATGAGCAGGAGACTTCTGGCGAACCCGACCAAAGACAACTACACGATTACCGTTGAGGAGCAACGATGAAAGCAGCCGAACTCTTCACGCACTCCAAAAAGAATCTATCCGTTTTTGAAGTTAACACCAACAACGCTTCCGACAAACAACTCACCGAAGTGGCTGACGAACTGGGCTTGTGCCTGAGCCTCCAAGAGATGAAAGTCATCCAAGCCCACTTCAAACGTCAGAAGCGCAACCCAACCGACGTCGAACTCCAAACCATCGCCCAAACATGGTCCGAGCACTGCTACCACAAGACGTTCAAGGGCAAAATCCGCCTCCCCGACCGGGAAATCGACAGCCTCTTCAAAACCTACATCGCCAAAGTCACCCGAGAAATCAACCCGCGGTGGTGTTTCAGCGTGTTCGAGGACAACGCGGGCATCGTCACCTTCGACAGGGGCTACGGCATCGCAGCCAAAGTCGAAACCCACAACCACCCCTCGGCGGTGGAGCCGTTCGGCGGGGCAGCCACGGGCGTCGGCGGAGTCATCCGCGACATCCTCGGCGTGTGGGCAGACCCCATCGCCTGCACCGACGTCCTCGGCTTCGGACCTTTAAACTACGATTACGCGAAGCTCGCGGCGGGCGTGAAGCATCCCAAGTACGTGTACATGGGTGTGACCGCGGGCATCGGTGCCTACGGCAACAACATGGGCATCCCCACCGTCAACGGTGCCATCTACTTCGACGAATCTTACACGGGTAACGTCACCGTCTACTGCGGCTGCATCGGGCTTCTGCCGCTGAAGAAATTCAAGAAAAACGCAAGAGCGGGGCACTTGATTTTGTTGGCGGGTGGCAAGACGGGGCGAGACGGCATCCATGGCGTTACCTTCGCATCAGCGGAACTCACTGAGAAATCCGAGGAGATTTCGCGTCCCGCGGTGCAAATCGCCGACCCCATCGAAGAGGAAAAACTGAAACGCGCCGTCGTTGAGATTCGCGACCGCGAACTAGGCTCCTCAGTAACCGACTTGGGCGGAGGCGGCTTGTCGTCGGCGGTGGGCGAAACCGCGAAACGCTTCAACTGCGGCGCCGTCGTAGACTTGGACAAGGTGCCGTTGAAGTACGCGGGGCTGGCGCCGTGGGAAATCTACATCTCCGAGTCGCAGGAACGCATGCTGCTCACGTTACCGCCTGAGAATTTGGCGAAGGTTTTGGAGGTTTTCGAGAATGAAGATGTTGCGGCCAACGTCGTCGGAACGCTAACACGGGAGAATTTTCTGGTTCTTCGTTATCAGGGCGAAACGGTCGCCGAGTTGGACATGGATTTCCTCTTCACCGCGCCGCCGAGCATGAAAACGGCAACGTTCGAAAAAACCTCTTTTGAAGAACCTGTTTTTGCGGAGCCGAAGGACCTCACGAAAACTCTTCTTCAGCTTCTGGGTGCGCCGAACATCGCCAGCAAGGAGAGCGTGGTTCGCACGTACGACCATGAGGTCAAGGGCAACACGGCGTTGAAGCCGCTCCAAGGTGAGTATGCGGGTCCAAACGACGCAGCCGTTCTCAAGCCGCTGGAGGATTCGTGGATGGGACTCGCGATTTCGTGTGGCATGAACCCGAGCTATGGAAAGATTGATGCTTATTGGATGGCGGCTTCCGCCGTGGACGAAGCAATACGGAACAACGTCGCCGTCGGCGGTCGGAGGATAGCGTTGTTGGATAATTTCACGTGGGGCAACCCCGAGAAACCCGAGCGCTTGGGCTCGCTGGTCAGGGCATGCGAAGCCTGCTACGACTACGCAACAGCCTTCAAGGCGCCGTTTATCTCGGGCAAAGACAGCCTCTACAACGAATCCCCCTTGGGACCAGTGACGCCGACGCTACTCATCACCGCCATCGGCATCGTATCCGACATCCGCGCAACCGTATCGATGGAGACCAAGAAGCCCGGCAACTCGGTCTACGTCGTGGGCGAGACCTTCAACGAACTCGGCGGCTCAGAATACTACAAACTCCTGGGATACATCGGCAGGAACGTCCCGCAGGTCCGCAAAGCGCAAGCCAAGAAGACCTTCGCGGCAATCACGAAAGCTATCGACCTGGGCTTGGTTAAGGCGTGCCATGACCTGTCGGAGGGCGGGTTGGCGGTGGCTGCGGCAGAGATGGCGTTGGCGGGCGGTTTTGGGTTGGAGCTGGATTTGGCTGAGGTTCAGCGGAAAGCCGTTGACCGTGACGATTGCGTGTTGTTCTCTGAGTCGAACAGCCGTTTCCTCGTGGAAATCCCCGACAAAGCCACGGCCGAGTTTGAGGCGTTGATGAAGGGCAAGGCGTTCGCTGAAATTGGAAAAGTTACGAGCGTCTCAAATTTCACGATTCGAGGCTCAAAAGGCGAAATCAACGTGAATGCCTCACTTGCCGACTTGCGTCACAGCTGGAAGGCAACGTTGAGCAGCGGAGTGGGCGAAGCATGAAGCTCGAAGACATCAAAGTCTGCGTACTCCGCGTTGGCGGAACCAACTGCGACAGCGAAGCACAACGCGCCTTCCAGGAACTCGGCGTCCAGGCCGAAACGCTGCATTTGAACGAGTTGCTCAAGCGCAGGAGCGTCATGGATTATCAGGTTCTTGTCTTTCCGGGCGGTTTCAGCTTCGGCGACTACGTCCGAGCAGGCGTCATCTGGGCTCAGTGGCTCAGGGCGAAGCTGGGCAAAGAACTGAAGGCTTACGTGGACGACGGCAGACTCGTGTTGGGCATCTGCAACGGCTTCCAAGTCCTCGTCGAATACGGGCTGCTGCCGGGCTTCGAGGGGGTCAGCGCTGTTCCCGAGGCGGTGCTGGCGGCGAACATCCCGCAGGGCTACAACTGCCGCTGGATCCACCTGAAGCAGGAGAACCAGGGCAAGTGCGTATTCACGAATAAGATTCCCAAGGGCAGGGTGCTCAAGATTCCCGTGGCTCATTCGGAAGGGCGTTTTCTATTCCCCAAAGAAAAAGAACAGCAACTCCTCGAGAAACTCGTTGAGCAGGATATGCTGGTGTTCCGCTACTGCCACAAAAACGGCGACTACGCCGAGGGTGCGTACCCGACGAACCCGAACGGCAGTTTTCACGATATCGCGGGCATCTGCAACCGCGAAGGCACAATTTTCGGTTTGATGCCGCATCCCGAGCGGGCGATGTGCTGGTGGCAAGAACCCGACTGGACCCAACGTGAGCGGATGCCGCAGCACGGCGACGGAAAACTGATTTTCGAAAGCGTCATAGACCACTTACTTAAGAAGCGATAAATCCTTCACGTACGGCAACCCCGCACGGGCGCCCATTTCCATGACGCATCGTGAAGCCACGAAATTGCCCAGCCTGCCGCAGTCGTTGAGGCTTTTGTTGTTGAGTAAGCCGTAGAGGAAGCCCGCGCAGAACGCGTCGCCCGCGCCCGTTGTGTCTACTGTTTTGACTCTGAAAGCCTCAATCCGAAGTCGCTCGCGGCCATCGGTGATGTAGCAGCCGTCGGCGCCGAGCTTCACCGCAACGACCTTAACGCCTCGGCTGATGAGGGCGTCGGCGCCCTTGCAGTAATCCTCCTCGCCAGTTATGAGCTTGAGTTCGTTGGCGTTCGGCATCATGACGTGGCATTTCTTGATAATCGGCTCCAATGCGGCGTAGCCTTTTCTCGCGTAGAGGGCGCCGGGGTCGAAGCTGACGGTGACGTTTTCAGGAAGTGCCTCCAACAGCTGTTTTTGGGTTCGGAACGATTGCTCGCCCACGAAAGACGTCAGGTGCAGGAACTGCGTCCGCGAAACGTAATCCGCCTCAACCTCCTCGAACGTTATGGTGTCGTTAACGCCAGACTCAATGTACAGAGCGCGGTCGCCTTTGTCGTCGACGAAGCCCATGACCTGCCCGCTGTCCCCCTGCCCAACGCGAACCACGCCCTCGATGTCGACGCCTTCTCTTCGAAAATCCTCCAGCAGCAACGCACCTTCGCGGTCGCCCGCGACTTTGCCGATGAAGCCAACCTTACAGCCAAGCCTCGCCAACCCGACGACGGTGTTCGCCGCGGAGCCGCCGCACGATTCGTTATGGCTTTGGATGAAGCTCTCCTCCTCCGCTGCCGCGAGGCGGTTGACTTTGAAGAGTTTGTCCACATTAAGGGCGCCGAAACCGACGACGTCAAACCCCGCCATGCTACGTCAGCTCCCGCAGACGTATGTTGTGTTTGCCGAGTTTGCCGCCGTAGTTGCCCGCCGAAATCCTCACGACGTCGTCAACTTTCAATGCCGCTTCGATGCCCGCTTTCATTGCCTTCTTGACGGATTCTAGCGAAACGCCGTTGATGACAATCTCGGAAATGCAGCGGACGCCTTCGGGAACACATGACTCTTTGCCGAACCGCTTCTTCAACGACGGGCAGTACAGGTGATTCGTAGTCGGGCCAATCAGCGGGAAATGTGTTTCTGGTTTGGAGCCGGCGGAGCACACGTCAAACGGCGTCACCACGCCCTCCACGCCGTGAATCGCCGCTAGGGCTTTTTCTCCTGCTTTCTGCATCGCGGTTTTGGTGCGGCACATAGCCCAGAAGTTCGCACCCATCACCCCACGGGCGAAACCCACGTATCGTTCGATGATGAAGTCGGGCACCATCAACGGCACCACGATGACCTCCCTGCCGTGGCGCTTCTCGGTCCACTCGTAGCGGTCGCCGCAGTGCCCCACCCGCTCCATCATGTCCAGCTTCCCCTCTGCGTTCGGCAGGGCATCGTAGAACGCCGTGAAGGGTTTAACGAGGATGTCCTGGCGGATTCGGTACGATAATTCGGTCTCGAATTTTTTCAGTGAGTCGGCGAAAGGCTTGTTTGGAATGATTTGCCCCCAGAACTGGAGGATAGCGCCCAAGCGTTTGTCAGGCGTTTCTTTCTTCTTAAGCCAACGCTCGACGCCGCCTTCCACCCTGCCGATGACGACCGAGGGCGTCGCGGTTGAGTCTTCAGCCGCTTTTCGCAAGGTTTTCGCGTCGTCGGCGGTGACGACTACCCGACAGAAAATTCCCTCAAAGGCTTCAGCATAAGTATCTTCTATCTCCGCTTTCGCCATTTTATCCGAGTCTCCCCACGGCTTCGCCCCTCACCCGCTTCCTGAACGCGCTGCTCTCCAGAACCAATATTTCCATATTCTCCGCGGTGACTATTTGAACCTTGGGCAACACGTCAGGATACAACATGAAGAGTTTTTCACGGATTGTTTTGTCGATGGACGCCTGTTTGATGGTTTCATGACTCCAATTTTCCAAGACTTGCAGAACTTGCTGTTGATCGAGTTTGCTGAACAAATCCGCGATGATGGCGGTGACGACGTTGTTTTCAGACTGCACAGCAACCTCGGCGTTTCTCACAGCGTACTCGTTCCCGTTGAACGAAACCGTCAGCCCGCCTGCTTCCCTGACAAGTTTGAACGCTTCGACGTCGGTGATGCTGTCGCCCACGTACATGATATCCGACAGGCTCACGTCGGTTTTCCGTGCCGCATCTTTGATGGCCTCCGCTTTCTCGCGCCCGCCGACGGGTTTCACGAGCCTGAACACGATGCCCGCGGCCATTCGACTGAGTTTTTCCCAGAAGATGTCGTCGAGATGCGTCACGGTTTCCTGGTGTCTTGGCGAAAAATCTTCCAGAGATTTCGCGTTTGGCGGTATCGTGACTACGGGCATCTGCGCTATTTCGGCTGCAAACTCACGTAGCTGCGCGGTGTCCCGTTCTGGAAGCCCGTACTTGTCGAGGCTGAGGCGGGTGCAGTATGTGTTCTCGAAGGGGAAACCGAGTGTGTCGCAGAGTGCCCTGATGTAGTGCTCGTAGCTCGTGCTCACGATGAACGAATCCATCTGGTTCCTCACCTGTCTCAGCGTGTCCCTGCTCCCCGCGATTAAGAGAAGATGCTGAGCCGAGAATTCACGTAAGGCGTTGTCGGTGACATCGTAGGCTTTGAGGAACGGCAGAATCAGCTTCAACGTGTCACCCGCGTTGTAACCGGGTTTCTTGACGATGTCTGCGAGCACGTCGTCGTACTTGCTGATGACCGCGAAGAGCTTGTCACCGTTCGGCACAAAATGTGCGGTTGCTTCGAAGGCGTTGTCGTTTTTGCTTATTGGTCCCTCGCAGTCCGACAGAAAAACGCGTTTCACGCTTGTTGCCTCAACTGTTTGATATGTTGAACACATTTTGCTATGTGCTGTTTTGAGGCTATGTCAGTTCGATTCCACAAGGCACCGCCTGATATGGCGTTAATGCCTTCCAGCGAGATGTTTCGGGCTTCCTCCATCGTGTCTCCGATGCCTAAGACTCCGACAGTTCGGGACTTCAACGTGTAGGTTTTGCCGTTCCTAAGTTCCATCGACCCAGGGTAGACGCGGATTCGGTCGCCGTACTTGCTTTTCAACGCATACGCTTTTGTTAGGTCAACGGGCGTATCCAATTCTGCATTGTTCACTCTGTTGGGGAACACGTCGGCGTATCCACCGTAGGTTGGAGGAACTTTGTAGGTCAAAACAGTCGCGACTTTTTCGACTTCCACTCTTTTCAGCGACCCCTCAACCATGCCGAAGCAGATATCTACGAAGTCTTCTTTCAAGGCGGGAAGGATGTTGATGATTTCGGGGTCACCCGGGCGGCTGTTGTCTTCGAGGATTTTCGGTCCATCCGCACTGTGCATAAACGCCAAGTACAATGGAACCCCACGCAGTGCGGAGGGGTCTGGTGTTTTGGCGGTCCATTCTTTGAAGATTTTTTTTGCGATGGCAAGTTCGTTTTCGCGGTCTGACTTCATCATAAATGGTAGCTGGTCGATTTTGTTCTTGTAGCTGCCCATGCCGCCCGTGTTTGGTCCCCTGTCATCGTCGAACGCCCGCTTGTGGTCCCGTGTGTCGGGCAGCGGGGCGAGGTGTTTGCCGTCGCAGAAAGCCATGAAGCTGGATTCTTCGCCGTCGATTTTCTCCTCGATGATTACGGTGCCGTAATGGAAGTTGGACATGAAATGCTCGAAAAGCTGCTCGCGTGTGGTGAAGTGGTCGCCCCAGACTCCGACGCCCTTGCCGGCGGTGGGTTTGTCGGGTTTCACGACGGCTTGGTTATCGAGTTCGCCCAGCCACTGATAAACCGCTTTCCTCGCGTTGTCCACGTTGGGGTAGTCCTCGGGCTTGAAAACCCTGAAACGCGGATTTGCCTCGGGCGCGATTTCCTGAAAAAGCAGGCGCTGCTCCACCTTACTGGCTTCAATGGCATAGTCCTTCTTCGGGCAAATGGCTGGGATCCCAGTTCGTGCTTCGAGGAGGTCGCGGACGCCTTCGATGATGGGTTTTTCGGGTCCAACCATGGCGAAGTCGATGTCGGGTTTGTTGGCTTCGGCGAATCTGCAGATGCTCTCGATGTTGAGGTCGGGGATGACGACGTGTTTCTCGGCTTTCTCCACGTTGAACGGATTCAGCTGCTTGTCTGCGATGTAGAGTTTGACGTTGTAGTTTGGGCTTCGGGCGAAGGCGTCCACCATGGCGGTTTCTCTTGCCCCGTAGCAAACGACGAGTATGCCCACTTTCTCCATTACTTGCACCCTTTTGGATTAGAATTGACTGTGAGGGTTAATTTGCTTTGTCGCTAGCTGCGCAGTTCTGGCATGTTGGCGGCGCAACAGGCTCGTTCTGCTCGTAGATTCTGCCCTTCTCCGTGTAACCGTTCATGAACCTAGTTTTCATTTCGTCCGCCATCTTCTGCGCCAACGACGTTGGGTACTTGCCCGTGATGCACGCCATGCACAAGTCGTCGTGGCTCTCGCCAGTAGCACGGACCAGCCCGTCGATGGATTGGTAGCAGACGGCGTCGGCGCCGATGATTTTGGCGATTTCCTCCGTGCTGTGTCGTGAGCCAATGAGTTGCCCGTAGCTGGACATGTCGATGCCGTAGAAGCAGGGTCCGATTATGCGTGGGAAGGTGACGAACATGTAGACCTTCTTGGCGCCTGCCTTGCGAAGTTTGTCTATAATGATTTTCGTGGTGTCGCCGCGAACGATGCTATCCTCGGTTACGATGACCCGCTTCCCCGCAACCTTGGGACCGAGAATGTTGACTTTACGGTCGATGGTCGAGAAGCGCTCGTCGTTGAGAAGGATGAAAGCGCGTTCCGTCACGTACCTGTGTCGTCGGCTGGCTCGCTCCCACCGCAACCCCGACGCTTCGTGCACGCCCATGGCGGGGTCGTCGCCCGTTTCGGGTACGGACATTATGATGTCGGCGTCCTCGACGATTTGGGGGAATTCGTGGACGATGTTTCTGCCGAACTCCTCGCGGATTTCGTACACATACCTGTCGTCGAATCGGCTGTCGGGTCGGGAAAAGTAGGCGTACTCGAACGCGCAGAACGCCTTCCGCGGGTTCTCGATGAGTTGCTGCCGCCTAAACCCGTCTTTGGAGGCGGTGACGAGTTCGCCCGGGTTCAGCTCAAAATCCCTGACTAAGCCGTTTATGTCGAGGCTTACCGTTTCGGATGAAAAAGCGTAAATCGAGCCGTCTGCGCTGTGCCCTGCGCACAGGGGCTTCACGCCGTGCGGGTCTTTGAAGGCGAAGAAATCGCCGTTCCCCGTTATGCCCAGAACCGAAAACGCACCGTCGAGGCTCTCCATGACGGTTTTAACGGCGGAGGCGAGTTCTTTGCCCTTGGTGAGTTCTAGGAGGAGTTTGTGGCAGACGAGGTCGGAGTCGCAGCTGCACGTGAAGTCCATGAAGTTCCCCGTCATTTCCTCTCTGAGCTGCTGGGTGTTCACGATGTTGCCGTTGAACGAGACCGCGACCTTGATGCCGTTGGCTTCAGCGGTCATGGGTTGCGTGCCCTGCACGATGGATTGGTCGTCACATTTGCCCGAGGTTGTGTAGCGGACGTTGCCGATGCCTAAGGAGCCTGGGAGGCGTCCGAACCATTCTTGGATGGCGCTCGTCTTGAGTTTCGGAACAAGGTCGAGGCTTTTGTGCGTGAAGAATTTTCCATCGTGGTAAGTGAGGAATCCGTGAGATTGGTGTCCTCGGTGGTTCTGGGCGCGGAGACCCCAGTAGACGCATGGGAAAACGGGCTCGTTCTCGTAGCTTACTGTGCCGAAGATACCGCAGCCTATGCTTATGTCCCCTCGAAGCCGAGGTTGACATTTAGAGCGATAAGGGGTTTATACGCCTTTAGTACATTTTCCGCTAAAAAGCATGGGAAAAAAACCTTGCCCGTGTCAATAGCAAGAATGCAAACGCTATTAACCCACGCGTCATCTCCATCACGAAGGGATTCTGCATGACTGGGATGAGACGAAAAGACAAAGAAATCACCGACACCAACGAAATCAAAAGCATCCTGAAACAAGCTAAATTCGTCACGTTGGCGATGAGTTTACACGATGAACCATACTTAGCGACCCTGAGCGTCGGCTACGACGAACCACGGAACTGCATTTACTTCCACTGCGCCCCAGAGGGCAAGAAAATCAGCATCCTCAAGGCGAACAGCCGAGTTTGGGGGCAGGCGCTCCTCGACCGCGGCTACGTGCAGGGCAGCTGCGACCACTTGTACGCTACAGCCCAGTTCAGCGGCAAAGTCGCGTTCGTGAGCGACGTTGCCGAGAAGGAGCATGCATTGAAAACGATGATTCAGCAGTTGGATGACAACCCCGAAGCACTCATCAAGAAACAGCTTCTGCCACTGTCGGTTCAGAAGATCTGCATCGGAAGAATCGACATCGAGTTTTTGAGTGGGAAGAAAGCCGAGAAAGTAATCATCTCGCAATAATGAAGGCGATGGAAGTGGGTCTAGCCAAGCGTCAGCTTCTTTCCCGTGCCTATGTACACCACGGCTTCTGCCACGTAAATCGCGTGGTCGGCAATCCTCTCTAGGTACCTCACCACCAGCACGCTTGAGATGGTGCACTCATTCGTTGCCTGCGCGTCCTTAACGAGTTTGTCGAGGAATCCGAAGTACATGGCATCCACCTCCTCCTCGATTTTGGATACGGTTTGTGCGAGTTCGGGGTTGTGGTTCTTTAGTGCGTTCAGGCTTGTTCGCATCATGATGAGGACTTTTTCGCTCATTTCCGCCACGTAATCGCGAATCCATGCTTCGCACGCTGTTAATCCGCCTAAGCGTTCGTTGATGGAAGCTATATCGAGGGCGTATCTGCCGTACCTGGCGAAGTCATAGGCGATTTTCATGTATGATTTTATGGTTCTAAGGTCGGATGCGACTGGCTGGAAACGGGCGATGAGTTCGAACGTTCTGTCCTCCACTTGGTTGGACATCGAAACCAGCATCTCGGACATTTCGCTGACTTTAGGTTGAACTCGCTTGCCTGCGATGTAACCTTCAACCGAAAGAGCGACGGCATTGTACGTGAGTTCCCCCATAGTCATTAGTAACGCGGATTGGCTTTCCAGACCCCTGTCTATTATTCTGCTCATACTTTTCTTAGTCTCCTAGCCGAATTCTCCTGTGATATATTTTTCTGTGAGTTCGCTCTTCGGATTCTCAAATATTTCTTTGGTCGGTCCGAATTCAACGAGTTCCCCGAGATACATGAATGCGGTGAAATCTGAAACACGCGCTGCCTGTTGCATGTTGTGTGTAACGATTACGACCGTGTAGTCGTGTTTGAGCGACACGATAAGCTCTTCAATCTTCGCCGTGGCGATGGGGTCTAACGCTGAACATGGCTCATCCATCAGAATCACCTCAGGTTGGAGGGCGATAGCTCTCGCAATGCACAGTCTCTGTTGTTGTCCTCCTGAGAGGCTTGTTCCAGACTTCTTAAGGTCGTCTTTCACCTCATTCCACAGTGTGGCTTGCTCGAGGCTTCGCTTCACCTCTTCGTCAAGATTTTTGTTCTTCTTTGCTCCAGTTAGTCTCAACCCAGCAGCGACGTTGTCGTAGATGGACATCGTGGGAAACGGGTTTGGCTTCTGGAAGACCATGCCGACTCTCCGACGAATCATCACGGGGTCCACATCGGCGGAGTATATGTTTTTGCCATCGAGCAACACCTGCCCTGACATTTTGGCGCCTGGAACGAGTTCGTGCATCCTGTTGAGGCATCTGATAAACGTGGATTTTCCGCAACCTGATGGTCCGATGATTGCGGTGACAGCGTTGGCTTGGATGTTCAAACTCACGTTCTTCAAGGCTTGTTTTGCGCCAAACCAGGCGTTCAGTTCGATGCTCTGCATCTTTGAATCGGACGTTTGGGATGTCATCGTTGGAGTCTGCCTCTGCTTGCCAACCTCACGCTTACGTTGAGAATCAGGACTATAAGGATTAGTACAAGCGACGCGCCCCAAGCTTGAGCTTGTATCTCAGGGGAGGGCTGTCGTGAATTGAGAAAGATTCTGAGAGGCAAAGCGTCCATCGGTTGGTTAAAGCCCTGAAAAAAGTAGCTGTTACCAAGAATCGTAAGCAGTATGGGCGCCGTCTCTCCGGCAATTCTGGCGACAGCGAGGAGAGAACCGGTGATTAAGCCACTTTTTGCCGAGGGCAACACGACACTCACGAT
>Ga0326726_10002297_pt1 | contig 17602 bp, 14 predicted proteins | sample MHFenrmetagenome_2_FD_207603 | JGI IMG/M metagenome (GOLD analysis project Ga0326726, IMG submission 207603) | Lab enriched peat soil microbial communities from Michigan Hollow, Ithaca, NY, United States - MHF15MN | ecosystem: Environmental > Terrestrial > Soil > Wetlands > Peat | place: USA... | reverse complement strand
GCGGTTTGTCCGCGTGAAACCCAGCTTTGTCTCGGAAAGCGCGAATGATATTCCACGTCGCGTCTATACGAGACCAGGCTTCTTGGATCTGGCCCTTTTCCTTTGGGAACAATTCACACCAGAGGGTGATCGCGTTCATTCCATCTTTGCTCTTGTCCACCAGAAGGGCAAACCAGCTCAACTGTATCGTCCGTAAGCTGTCGACAAAATCCGAGGATATTCTGCCGACTGGGGTGGGTACAGTGAATTGCTGGGCGATAAAACCCTGTCGAAGTGCTGCAAGATCGAAGAACTCGATTACCTTCACTCGGAATACAAGGTATCTGCGGAGAGCGTGCCTTCTCATCTCTGCGTTCATGGGAATCTACACAGCACCAGAGTATCTGTTCGACTGCGGCCGTGGCAACTTCCTGACAAATCGGCAGTGTGGTTTGGCTTACTCGAACCTTAGCGCTTCGATCGGATCTAGCCTCGACGCTTTGCGCGCCGGATAGAAGCCGAAGAAGATGCCAATGGCCATCGAGAAGATGACTGCGACGACAATGGCCATGGGCGAAATCAGCACCGCCCAGCCCAGCGTCTTGGTGATTACCAGCGACGAACCGACGCCGAAAAATATGCCGATGGCGCCGCCGATCAGGCTCAGCACCACGGACTCGCTCAAGAACTGCCACTGCACATCCTGTTCGGTGGCGCCGATGGCGATGCGGATTCCGATTTCGCGGGTGCGCTCGGTCACCGACACCAGCATGATGTTCATGATGCCGATGCCGCCCACGATCAGCGAAACGCCGGCAATCGAGGCCAGCAGCAGAGTCATCACGCGCGAGGACTGGTCGGCCAGTTCGGCCACGTCGGCCAGGTTGCGGACGAAGAAATCGTCGTCCGTTCCAGGACGGATGCGGTGGCGATCGCGCAGCAGCAAGGAGATCTGCTGCTGGGCGGCGTAGGTGGCGGGCTGCGAAACGGCCGAGACCATGATGAACTGCAGCCAGTTCTGGCCGGTGATTTTTTTCTGCAGCGTGGTGATGGGAATGGTGATGGTGTCATCCTGGTCCTGGCCCATGCCCGACTGGCCCTTGGCGGAAAGCACGCCCGTCACCTGGAACGGCAGATTGCCGATGCGGATGGTGGCGCCAATCGGGTCGGTGGCGCCGAACAGGTTCTGGCGCACGGTCTCGCCGATTACGGCGACGTTGGCCGCCTGGGTGACGTCATCCTGCGAGAAGCTGGAACCCGCGGACATGGGCCAGTCGCGGATCTCGAAATATTGCGGTTCGGTGCCGGTGAGGCGTGTGAACCAGTTCTGATTTTCGAAAACCACTTGGGCGGTGGAACCGGCGCCCGGCGCGGCTTTCGCCACTGTCGGGACTTCGCGCTCGATGGCCTTCATGTCGTCGTAGAGGAGCGTCTTGGTCTGGCCCCAGCCCATGTGCAGGCCGCCGCGCGTGACCGTTCCGCTGGAGATGAACAGCAGGTTGGTGCCCATGGACGCGATCTGGTCCTGGACCTTCTGCTGCGCGCCCTGTCCGACGCCCACCATGGCGATGACCGCCCCGACGCCGATGATGATGCCCAGCATGGTGAGGATGGAACGCATTTTGTTACGCGCCAGGGCGCGAAGGGCGATTTTTAACGTGGCGGCGAAGTCCATATAGCTAACCCAAATTGTAATTTGCAATTTGTAATTTGCAATTTATCGGCATGCAGGCCTTTGTGCTCCGTCTTGTTTCCGCAAATTACCAATTACAAATTGCAAATTACAAATTCCTTTCAGTCTTCCAACGTCGGCATTCTCAGTAAAACGTCGGCGGCGCGGGGCCGATTCTGAACCGCGTCGTCGCGGCGGATTTTGCCATCGCGGAAGACAACGATGCGCTGGGCAAAATGCGCGATGTCCTGTTCGTGCGTTACCAGCACGATGGTCAGGCCATGGTCATTCAGGTCCTGAAAAATCTGCATGATCTCGACCGAAGTGCGGCTGTCGAGGTTTCCGGTGGGCTCGTCGGCGAGCAGGATGGACGGCTGGTTCACCAGCCCGCGGGCTATGGCCACGCGCTGCTGCTGTCCGCCGGAAAGCTGCGACGGGTAATGGTCCATGCGGTCGGCGAGGCCAACCATGTTCAGCGCCTTTTCGGCGCGCGCGGTGCGCTCGGCAGGATCGAGGCGCGCATAGAGCGTCGGCAGTTCGACATTTTCCAGCGCCGTGGTGCGCGCCAGCAGGTTGAACCCCTGAAACACGAAACCGAGTTCGCGGTTTCGGATCGCGGCCAGCGCGGACTTAGGGAGCTGCGACACGTCGGTGCCGTTCAGCCAGTAGCGCCCGCTGGTGGGCTTGTCGAGACAGCCGAGCAGGTTCATGAAAGTGGACTTGCCGGAGCCGCTGGAGCCCATGATGGCAACGAACTCGCCACGGCGGATATCGAGCGAGACCCCGCGCAGGGCGTGGACCTTGGTTTCGCCCAGGTCGTAGTACTTGTGGACCTCCTCCACGCGGATCACGTCAGGGATGGGGTCGCGGGTAAGTGAGAATTCGGGTTGAAGGATGGTTGCCATTTTTGGTCTCTCGGTCGTCCTGTCGTGCCGTCCCTACGGGACTCGGTTGAGTTATTCGATCTCTTCCCAGGGCTAACGCCCTGGGCTACCAGCGTTCGCCCCTGCGGGGCTTATCGTCCGCCCATGCGCGGGGCGCCGCCGCCCATGCCGGGGGCTGGCGTGCCGCTGCCGGCGGGTTTCGATGCCGAAGCTGCACCAGTCACGAGTTGATCGCCCGGATTGATGGCGCCATGCAACAGCTGCGCCACTTCGGTGAAAGTGTGATCGGTGATGCCGGTCTTGATCTGCACCGGCACCAGCTTCTTGTCGGCGGTCAGCTTCCACACGATGCCCGTTTCCTGCAGCACCGGAGCTGCCGGCCGCGGCTGCGCCTCGGGATTCGTATTCGCATTGGCGCCTGCCGCGGCGCCTCCTGTGTTCGCGCCTGCACCGGCGGCGCCGCCACGGCCCTGACGTCCCTGACGTCCTGAGGCCTTCGGAGTGATGCCGGCTTGCTGTTCGAGCGCGGCGATCTGCTCCGGCTTCAGGTCGGGCGTGAAGCGCAGCGCGCCGTTGGGAACCTTGACCACGTTGGTCGCGGTGGCCACAGGAATGGTGACGTAAGCGGTCATGCCCGGAAACAGCTTGGTGTCGGGGTTGTCGAAATCAACGATGGTGTTGTAGGTGACGACGTTTTGCACGGTCGTGGGATTCATGCGGACCTGCGAAACCATGCCGCGGAAGGTGTCGCGCGGGAACGCGTCCACCTTGAAGGTGATGGGCTGCCCCGCCTTGATCTGGCCGACATCGCTCTCGTCGGTGGCGGCATAGACCTGCATCTTGGTGAGGTCTTCGGCGATGCTGAACAGGGTGGGCGCCTGCAAGGAGGCGGCGACGGTCTGCCCGACATCCACGCTGCGGGCGACGACGGTGCCGTCAATCGGAGAGCGGATGATGGTGTGATCGAGGTTGGTTTTGGCGACGGAAACGGCCGCCGCCTTCTGCGAAACCTGTGCCGCAGCCTGTGTGACCTGGGCGCGCGCGGCACTGACCGCGGCCTGCGCGGTGTCGGCATTGGCCTTGGCAAGATCAAGTTGCTGCCGGCTGATGACGCCTTCCTGGGCGAGCGCAGAGTTGCGCGCGTAGTCGGAAGAGGTCTGCTCGGCCGTGGCCTGCGCCTTCACCAGTCCGGCTTTGGCGGCGAGCAGATTGGCCTGCGCGTCCGCCAGGTCAGCCTTGGCCTGGAGCAGTGCGCCTTGAAACAACGAGGAATCGATCTCGGCGATCACCTGGTTCTTCTTCACGTGCGAATTGAAGTCGGCCGAGAGCTTGGCAATCGTGCCGGAAACCTGCGAGCCGACCTGCACGGTGGTGACGGCGTTGATGGTGCCGGTGGCTTCGACCACGTCGTGAATGTCGCCACGCTCGACGTTCGAGGTGAAATACTGTGGCGAGGACGTGCGTCCGAAATCAAAGGCCGCGAAGATGCCGACGGCAATCACCAGCGCAGCCACGATGGCCCACTTGCTCCTGAGGTATTTCATATAAGTTCTCCGAATGGCTACTTGATTGGACCCGGAAGAGAGCGAGGCAGGAGTAAAGAGTCGGTCAGGGGAGAGTAAAAGTTTGTAAAGGTGGGCGTGAAGTGAAGTTCGAAGTGTGAAACTTAAGTGCTAGTCAGTTGTCGAGAAGAACATTGCACCGCAAAGGACGCAAAGACAAATGCAGGTCCCTCGACTCGGAGGCACAAATTCGGCTTGTCGTTGCTCGGGATGACATCAGGTTTGGATTTGGCATCAGGAAAACGAAATGGAACGCGTGCTGATCGTTGACGACGATGTGGAGCTTTGCGAGCTGGTGGCGGAGTACCTGACGCCGGAAGGCTTCGAAGTGGAAGCCGTGCACAATGGCGAGCAGGGACTGAAGCGGGCGCTCGCGGGCGAGCACGTAATCGTGATCCTGGACGTGATGCTGCCCGGGATCAGCGGGCTGGAGGTGTTGCGGCGGCTGCGGGCGGAGTCGCGGGCGCCGGTGCTGATCCTGACCGCGAGGGGCGACGATGTGGAGCGCATCGTGGGGCTGGAGATCGGCGCCGACGATTACCTGCCCAAGCCGTTCAACCCGCGCGAACTGCTGGCGCGCATCCGGGCGATCCTGCGGCGCTCGCAAGGGCCGGCGTCGCCTCCCCTGGACAGGATCACCGTGGGTGATGTGGAGCTTGATCCGGCGGCGCGAACCGTGCGGCGCGCGGGAGATGCGGTGGAACTGACGTCGGTGGAGTTCGGGATGCTGGAAGCGCTGATGCGAGCCGCCGGCCAGGTGGTGACGCGCGATCAGCTCGCGCAATCGGTGCTGGGACGCAAGTTCATGCCGTACGATCGCAGCATTGACATGCACGTCAGCAAGCTGCGCAAGAAGCTGGGCGATAGTGGGGATTCGGAACGGATCAAGACCATCCGCGGCGTCGGCTACGTGTTTACACGGCCGAGCGACAATCCCAGCAGGCCAACAGCGAGCCTGCCAGGGAAGGAGGAGGAGCGGTAAGTGCGCAGCCTGTTCCTGAAAATCTTCCTCATCTTCTGGGTGACGATGGTGGTGGTCGGCGCGGTGCTGATCTATACCTGGGGTATCCAGCCGGAGGTGATCGTATCGCGCTGGCGTGGCGCCACCAGCGATGCGGTCGCACTCTACGCACAGTCGGCGGCCGAGGAGCTGGACCGCTACGGGATGGTGGCGCTGAACAATTATTTTCAGCGGCTGGAGCAATCGTCGCAGATACGGGCGGCGCTGTTCGACGAAGGCGGGCGGCTGATCGCGGGCCGGGTTTCCAAAGACGCAGCCGAGTTGGCGCCCCATGCGGGACAGGGCGGCGAGCCGGCATTCAAAATCCAGGGCAGCACGGCGCTGGCCGCGCAACGCACCATCGGGCCAACAGGCAGGGTGTACATCCTGGTGGCGGAAATGCCGCGCGGTCCGGTGGGCACGCTGCGGCGGCTGGCGCGGGCACAGGTGGAGCAGTGGATTGCCGCGATCCTGCTCTCCGGGCTGATCTGCTACCTGCTGACGCTCTACCTGACGCGTCCCATCCTGCGCTTGCGCGAAGGCTCGCGGGAGCTGGCGGCGGGCAACCTGAGCGCGCGCGCTCCGGCGGAGTTGGAACGGCGTCGCGACGAACTCGGCGACCTGGTGCGCGACTTTAATCAGATGGCGGAGCGGATCGAAAGGCTGGTGACCAGCCAGCGGCAGCTCATCAGCGATATTTCGCACGAGCTGCGGTCGCCGCTGGCGCGGCTGAACGTGGCGCTGGGACTGGCACGACAACGGGCGGCCGCGGAGGCCACCTCGGCCCTGGACAGGATCGAGCGCGAAGCCGAGCGGCTGAATGAAATGATCGGCAAACTGCTGTCGCTGGCGCGCATGCAGGGCGCGGTGGGACCGCGGGAAAAATCACGAGTGCAGTTGGACGAGATGGTGAGAGAAGTGGCCGAGGACGCGGAGTTCGAAGCGCAGGAGCGAAACTGCGCGGTGCGGATTGTGGGCAGCGTCAAGTGCGCCACCGAGGGCAGCTCGGAACTGCTGCGCAGCGCGGTAGAGAACGTGGTGCGCAACGCCGTGCGCTACACCGCACCGGGAAGCGAGGTGGAGATCACGCTGGCTAACCGCGACTCGAGCGCGGAGATCATCGTCCGCGATCATGGCCCGGGCGTGCCGGAGGCGGAGATAGCAAATCTGTTCCGTCCGTTTTATCGGGTGGCGAATGCGCGCGAGCGCGAGACCGGCGGCACCGGGTTGGGACTGGCGATTACCGACCGCGCGGTGCGGTTGCACGGGGGAACGGTGGCGGCGGCGAACGCGCCCGGCGGCGGGCTGGTGGTGAAGATCACCGTGCCGGCACAATGTGGGTGAGTCGCGAGTTGCGAGTTGTGAGTTGTGCGTGAAGACCCTCAGCGGCTGAAGGCGCCATTTCATCTTGCCTCGAATGCGAAGGGTTGAAGCCCTGCGCCACCCGGTTGAGGTCGCTGATTGCGACCTCAAGACGGGTTCACCTCAAAGCAAAAACATGGATCCCTGAGCGCACGCCAACCCCGGGCGCGCGCTCAGGATGACGCCTTTCAAAAGTTAAGTCTGTCCTACGGTCCAGCGACATTTCATTCTGTCCAGCGACATTTCAATTGCGCAATGGCAGCGCGCACACGCGAAGGCGCGCGTGCCACACCGAAGCCCGCGCACATGCAGTGGTGATGAGAGTCACAGGGAATTCTCGCATCACGGGAAGGGGTGTTGCCGATGACAGCGCGGGGTGATGCGGGTCACAGCAAGTGTGCCCGCGGGGGCTGACAATCGCCCGTGAGCGAAGCTTGTGCACACGGGCGAGAGGCTCGTGCCACGCAAACTCATCTGGCACGCGGGCCAAAGACCCTCGGCACATGAGACCCGTGTCCCACGGTTTCGCTACACGGGGCGCACATGAGAGCGAAGACTGCCACGGTTGCGCTGGGCGTGCTGCTGGGAGTGGCGCTGGGGGTGGGTTCCTACACCTTTATCTATGCGCGCGGCTACTCCTACCTGTCGAACAATCCCGCGTCGTGCACCAACTGCCACGTGATGAAAGAGTTTTATAACGGCTGGCAGAAGGGGAGCCATCACGCCGCCGCCAAGTGCAACGACTGCCACACGCCGCCCGGCCTGCTGGCGAAGTACGCCACCAAGACGTCCAACGGATTCTTCCACTCGCTGGCGTTCACCTTGGGACGATTCCCGGATTCCATCCGCATGAAGGACCGCAATCACCGGGTGACGGAAGAGGCGTGCCGCAACTGCCACCAGGACGTGGTGGACGCGGTCGAGGGCACGCATCGCGAGGCGGCGCAGATGAGCTGCATCCGCTGCCACGCCTCCAGCGGACATTCCGAAGCCGTGGCTTCCACCAACACTTCTCTGGAAGGAAACCTGCCATGAGCGATGAGACACCGAAGGAAACGATCATCAACAAGCGTCTGCTGACGATCACGGTGGTGCTGGCGGCGATTGCCGCCGTGGCCGCGACCGGACTGCTGGTGAACATCTTCGAGCACCGGCAGGAAGCCAAGAACCCGTTCTACAAGACGGTGGAACTGAGCGACAAGATTGACGATCCGGCGACATGGGGCAAGAACTTCCCCATGCAGTACAACCTCTACCTGCGCACCAGGCAGGAGGCGGCGACGAAGTTCGGCGGCGACGAGGCGCAGGCGCGCCCGGCGACAGGCGACGACCCGCGGCCCACGATTGCGCGCTCCAACCTGGAGAAGGACCCGCGGCTGAAGGCAATGTGGGCCGGCTACGCGTTCTCGGCGGACTACCGCGAGCGCCGCGGTCACGAGTACATGCTGACCGACCAGATGTACACCGGGCGGCAGAAGTTCGCCAAGCAGCCGGGTACCTGCCTCAATTGCCACGCGTCGCTCTATAAGGCGTACCTGGAGCACGGCAACGGCGACATCACGGCGGGCTTCGAGAAGATCAACAAGCTGCCATACGCCGAGGCGGTGAAGCTGGTGAAGCATCCGGTGGCTTGCATTGACTGTCACGAGCCCAACACCATGCAGTTGCGGATCTCGCGGCCGGCGTTTATCGAGGGCATCCGGGCGCTGAAAGCGTCGCAGGGCGTGGCGGATTACGACGTCAACAAGACGGCGAATGTGCAGGAACTGCGCACGTACGTGTGCGCGCAGTGCCACGTCGAGTATTACTTCAAGCCGCCGGACAAGCGGTTGACGTATCCGTGGTCCAAGGGCGTCGAGGTGGAGAAGATCGTCCAGTTCTACGATGACGAAAAATTCAAGGACTGGGTACACGGCGACACCGGTGCGCCGATGCTGAAGGCACAACATCCGGAGTTCGAGATGTGGAGCCAGGGCATCCACGCGCGGTCGAACGTGGCCTGCGCCGATTGCCACATGCCATACCGGCGCGAGGGCGGACTGAAGATCAGCGACCACCACGTGCGCAGCCCGCTGTTGAACATCAACCGCGCCTGCCAGCAGTGCCATCACTGGGACGAAAAGGAAATCAAGGCGCGCGTGGAGGAGATCCAGAACCGGTTCTTCACGGAGAGAAACGTCACCATGGACGCGCTGATGGATTTGATCCGCGATATCAGCGCGGCCAAGACGAACGGCGCGAGCGACGCCGAGCTGGAAGCAGCGCGGGGATTCCAACGCAAGGCGAGCTTCTACCTGGATTTTGCCATGTCGGAGAACTCCATGGGGTTCCACGCCCCGCAGGAGTCCACGCGGGTGCTGGCGGAAGCGATTAACTTCTGCCGGCTGGGGCAGTTGTCACTGCGCGCGCCCGCGGGCAAAAACGTTCCATTGCAGAAGGCCAGCTTGTCGGCTCCTAGCACGGGAAAGTAAGAAAACCTTGCACATCGGTGTCCTGCCCGGCGGAAGATCGCCGGGCGTTTTTGTTGGCAAGGCACAAGGCGCAAGGCCGTGGCAGGAAACATCCGGGCGATTACTGAGCGGTTCCTATCCTCGGTCACGGATGACCACGGATGAAAACGGATATGAAACAAGCAGGCCTGGGCAGGCAGGAGCCCTCTTGAAATGACAAATCTTAGATGGAGTTGGAGACAGATTGAGTGGGGTTGGAGATCACGCCACAAACACAAAAACCCGGGGGTGGGGAGGATGAGGGGATATGAAAGGTGCAGCGAGACCCCACCCGCCGGGAAACCTGATCGAAGTCTGCCCCCACTGGCGGAAAGACGTATGTGATCCAGGTCACAGATAAATGTGGCGGGCCCCGGAAGGGAAAACTACTCGCGGTCGCGGGAGAGGCGGCAGAACCGCCGCGACCACCAGTCCCCAGATGGTCGGGTGTGCTACGTCAGATCCGCGGGACATCCTCACGGTTGGAAATGATGAATGGCGAAAGCGGCGCGACAGTGTGACAGAAGTCACGCAGATCTGGAAAAATCAGCAAATCCGACCCGAGTAGTGCAGACACAGGCGCGCGGAACGCATCTATATATACGAGTGCGTGTACCTACGCGTGTGGGCGAAAGCGACCTATGTTCAAACTAAACCGTTCCTTCCTGGCCCTTCTCATTATTCTTGCGGCGTCGGGATTGCTCGGCCTGGTGTTCGGGCAGCGAGTACAAACGCAACAGAACGACGACGCCGGCCTGCAACAGAACCTGCGACAGTTCACGCAGGTGTACGACGTGGTGGAGCAGAATTACGCCGAGCCGGTAAAAGCCGACAAGGCGATCTACGATGGCGCCATCCCGGGCATGCTGCGCGCGCTGGATCCGCACTCGACGTTTTTCGATCCCAAAGCCTTTACACAGCTCAACGAAGAACAGCGCGGAAATTATTTCGGCGTCGGGATGGAGATCGGGCCGCGCGGAAACAAGATCGTGGTGATCTCGCCGTTCGTGGGAGCGCCGGCGTACAAGGCGGGAATTCGTGCCGGTGACGTGATCATGGCGGTGGACGGCAAAGCGACCGACAACATGACCACCGCGGACGTCGCGGACTTGGTAAAAGGCCCGCGCGGATCGCAGGTGCACATCAGCATCCTGCGCGAAGGCGCGCAGAAGCCGCTGGAGTTCACCGTGACGCGCGACGAGATCCCGCGGCACAGCGTTGACGTGCATTTCATGCTGCGGCCGGGCGTTGGATATTTGCATATCAGCTCGTTCATCGAGACTACTGACCGCGAATTGGAGCAGGCGCTGGACGATTTCGGCAACCTGAATGGATTGGTCCTCGACCTGCGCCAGGACCCGGGCGGGCTGCTGAAGGAAGCGGTCGCGGTGTCCGACAAGTTCTTGCCCAAGGGCGCGGTAGTGGTGTCGCAGCGCGGGCGGTCGTCGCCGGAGATCGTGTATCGGGCGAAGAACGGCAACGGCGGCAAGGACTATGCCCTGGTGGTGCTGGTGAACCGAGGCACCGCGTCGGCGGCGGAGATCGTCTCGGGCGCCATCCAGGACCACGATCGCGGCCTGGTGCTGGGCGAGAACACATTCGGCAAGGGACTGGTGCAAACCGTGTATCCGCTGTCGGACAAGACCGGACTGGCGCTGACCACGGCGAAGTACTACACGCCCAGCGGACGGAGCATTCAGCGCAAGTACACTGGTATGTCGCTCTACGACTATTATTACGGCGCGGGCAGCGAAAACAGCACCGCCGGGCGCGAGGCGAAAACCACCGACAGCGGACGCACGGTGTACGGCGGCGACGGCATTACGCCCGACGTGAAGTACGCGACTCCGAAGGCGAACCGCTTCCAGAACGACCTGCAAACCCATTACGTCTTCTTCGACTTCGCCAAGCGCTACCTGAGCAATCACCAGGTGCCGAGGAACTTCACCGTGGACGACCAGGTACTGCAACAGTTCCGCGAGTTCCTCAACACGAGCAAGGTGACGTGGAACGAGGCCGAACTGCAGCAGAACCTCGACTGGGTGAAATCGAACATCAACGGCGAATTGTTCTCCGAGGTCTTCGGAGTGGACGCGGGACTGCGGGCACGGGCGGAGTTGGATCCGCAGGTCCTGAAAGCTCTGGAACTGATGCCACAAGCCAAACAGCTCAGCGAAAACGCGCGTCGGGTGATGGCGGCGCGCGCGACCAGAAGGCCGGCGGAGAAGCAGTAGCGCGAGTTTGCGAGAACTCATCGGTGCGAGGCGGCGAAAATGCCGCCTCTATCTTTTTCACCGGTGAACCTTGCTCCCTGAAAAAATTTTCCCAAAAGGGCAGGTGGCCAAAAAAAGAGCGGCCGCCTGTTCAGGGAGAGAAACAAGGTTGGATTATTCGCCGGACTTTTCCGCCGAGTGCAGGACGCGGAATGTGTTGCCGCCGTTGGACGGACCAGCAGCAGGGCGTCCTCACCGTTGGGAATTTTGCCCAGCGCCTGCTTGACATCGGCAGCGCTTCCGGTCTGCTGCCGGTCGAATTGGCTTCTTTTTGGCGGAACTCTATTCGCGAGTTCGAAAACCCCTGGCCCTTCGACTTCGCTTAAGGGCAGGCTCTAGCCAAAACCGGGCTAGACCGGGGCACCCAGATGTCGTTTACAGTCCGAGATACGCGGCGCGGACCTGCTCGTTATTCAACAGATCGCTGGATGCGCCTTGCAGCATGATGGCGCCGTTTTCGACGACGTAGCCGCGGCTGGAAACGCTGAGCCCGTCCACGACGTTTTGTTCCACGATCAGAACGGTGACGCCCATCTCGCCGATCTGGCGAATTTTCTGGAAAACTTCTTCGACCAGTTTCGGCGCCAGGCCAAGCGATGGTTCGTCGAGCAGCAACAGCTTGGGTTCCGACATCAGCCCGCGCGCAATGGCCACCATCTGCTGCTCGCCGCCGGAAAGCGTTCCGGCCGATTGCTTGCGCCGCTCCTTCAGGCGCGGAAACATCGCATACTGCTCTTCCAGCAACCGCGGGATCCTGGGCCGGGTGCGGTCAATGTAGGCGCCGAGCACCAGGTGCTCTTCGACCGTCATGTAAGGAAACAGTTGCCGGCCCTCAGGCACGTGGCTGATGCCGCGGGCCACGATTTCGTGCGCCGGGGTCTTGCGGAGGTCCTGGCCGTCGAATGTGACAGCGCCTTTTTTGGCGCGCAGCAGGCCGCTGATGACGCGCAGCGTGGTGGTCTTGCCGGCGCCGTTGGCTCCGATGAGGGTCACAACCTCGCCGCGGTGAACTTTCAGGCTGATATTGAACAGCGCCTGGAAGTCGCCGTAGGAGGCTTCGACCTCGGTCATCTCCAGCAGGGGCGAGTTGCCGTTGGCGCTCATTTTTTCAAGAGTTCCTTGTACTTCGGTCCGAGGTAAGCCTCGATTACTTCCGGCCGGTGGACGACATCCTGGGGCTTACCTTCCGCAATCTTGACGCCGTGATCGAGCACGACGACGAGGTCGGCGATCTTCATCACTACCTGCATGACGTGCTCGACACCGCCGATGGCCGCGATGCCCCACTCCGGCAGGCGCTTGAGCAGGTCCGCCAACTTGAGTGCCTCCGAGGTCGGCAGGCCGGCCACAACTTCGTCCAGCAGGATGAGCTTGGGCTTGGTGGCCAGAGCGCGCGCGATTTCGAGGCGCTTCATCATGGGCAATCCCATGCCGCGCGCCGGCAGATGCATGGCCTTGGTCATGCCGAGAAATTGCAGCACCTTCGCCGCTTCCCGCTCGGCCACGGCGGGCGACGAGGTGTGCAGGAACGCGCCCAGCATGGTGTTTTCCAGTACTGTCAGGTTGCGCAGCGGCTTGACGATCTGAAAGGTGCGCCCGATGCCGAGCTTGGCGGCGCGGTCGGGCGACAGGCGAGTGATGTCGTGACCGTCGAAGAGGATCTGGCCGGCATCGGCCTGGTGGACGCCGGTGATGAGGTTGAAGAGCGTGGTCTTGCCGGCGCCGTTGGGGCCGACGATGAAGGCAATCTCGCCGGTCTCGATGGACATGGAGACGTCGCTGACGGCTTTCAGGCCGCCAAAACGCTTGCTGACGTTTTTGATCTCTAAAAGGGCCATAGGTGGTCCAGAGAACATTGCAACTCACAAATCGCAACTGGCTCGCAACGCACCCGCGAGGGCGCGCGTGCCACACTCGAATCACTCTGAGGTCGGTTGCGGCAGTGGCACGCGCTTGCTCTCCTCTACCGGTCCGGGCGACGGCGTGCTGGCGAAGGGCGTAGGCGGCGCCGACTTGAACCAACTCAGCTTGCGCATCAGGGTTCCCACGATTCCTTCCGGCAAGAACAAGACCACCAGCACCACGAGCACGCCGTAGATGAGCAGGTGCGCCTCCTTGAAAATGTTCTTGAAAACTTCCGACGCCGTTTCCAGCACGAGGGATCCAACCAGCGGTCCGAGCAGCGTGCCGGCCCCGCCCAACATGGGGAGGATGGCGATCTCGACCGAGACCTCGACGCCGAACATCTGGTCGGGCACGATGAACAGGAACAGGCTGGCATAGAGCGCGCCGGCCAGAGCCGAAATCGCCGCGCTCAGAAGCAGCGCCCACAACTTCACGCGCGCCGTGTTCACGCCGACCGAGAGCGCCGTATCTTCGTCTTCGCGGATGGCCATTAAGTAGTAGCCGAAGCGGGAGCGCTCCACCCAGTAGCTGAGCGCGAAGGCCACGATGGTGAGCCCGACGCAGGCGTAATAAAAAGACACCATCGTGTTCCGCGGAAACAGCGAGGGCACCGGCGTGCCGACGTCACCGCCGGTGACATTGGGCAGGTTCTTGGCGATGAGGCGCAGCACTTCGGTGAAGGCGATGGTCGCCAGGCAGAAGTACGGGCCGCGCAAACGGAATGAAACGCTGCCGATGATGAGGGCGGAGATCATCGCCAGCACTACTCCGGCCACGATCGCCGGGAGCGGCGAGATGCTGGGGCTGAGCAGCGCCAGTCCGTAAGCGCCGACGCCGAAATAGGCAGCGTGACCCAGCGACAACTGCCCGGCGTAGCCGCCCACCAGGTTCCATGCCAGTCCCAGCGAGGCAAAGAGAAAAAGCCGGAAGATGACCTGGAGAAAGTAGTCGTTGCGCAGGAACACCGGGATGAGCAGCGCCACCAGAAAAATCACCGCGCCGATCATCACCTGCGGGCGCTTCATGCGCGCTGGCTCCCGAAGATGCCGCTGGGCTTCAGCGACAGCACAAGAATGAAGATCACGAAGTCCACCACCAGGGCCCACTCGTTACCCCAGTAAAGGCTGGTAAGACTTTCGATGACGCCGAGAGCGAGTCCGGCGGCGGCGGCGCCCTCAATCGAGCCCATGCCGCCCATCACCACCATGAGAAACGACTTCAGGTTGAACAAGTGTCCGACGTCGGGATAGAGATAGAAAACCGGCAGCAACAATCCGCCTGCCATACCGGCCGCAGCCGCGCCCAGTCCGAAAGTGACCGCCTGCACGCGGTGGATGTTGATGCCCATCAGCGGCGCCGAGTACGCGTTCTGCGCAATCGCCCGTGCCGCGCGACCGAACATGGTGCGCATGACGAAAATGTAGAGCCCGGCTGCAGCCAGCAGCGCGATGCCGAAGGAGATCACCCAGGGTGCGTTGAGCGAGATCTGTCCCATGCGGAAATTGCGACCAAGCAAGGCGAAATTGAGCTGGTGATAATCGGCGCCGAAGATCAGCAGGACGCTGTCCACCGAGATCAGCGAGACGCCAAGCGTCAACAGGATGATCATGAACTCGGCTTGCACCGGGATGTGCCGCACCAGCCCGGCATAGACCACCGCACCGATGGCGAAGAGCAACACGCCGGCGATCAGGAATCCGAGATAGGGATTGACGTGCCCGTATTCGAACAACACCCAGGTGGCGTACATGCCGAGCATGAGGAAGGCGCCGTGGGCGAAGTTGACGATGCGCATGACGCCGAAAATCAGCGCCATGCCCATGGCGATCAGGGCGTAGAGCGCCCCGGTGAGAATTCCGTTCAGGATGGCCTGCACGAAAGGATAGAACCAGTCCACGGCGTCACCCCGCTCGCAGCTTCAGGTTCACAGTTCGCCCTTGGCCTTGCGCTGTGCCCACGTCGGGGTTGGGATGATGGGCTTGGCCTCAGCGGCATCGGGCGGCCACACCACTTTGTATTGCTGATCCTGCACCTGCGTGATCAGCACGGGGTGGACGTTCTGCCCGTGGGCGTCGAACTTGATGGGGCCAAACGGCGTCTGGGGCAGGTCGGTGGTCTTGATGGCGTCGCGGATGGCGGCCGGGGTCTGCGCCTGGGCGCGCTTGATGGCGTCGGCGGCCACCATCAGCGTCGCATAGGCCTGCATGGCGTGGAACGCGGGGTGGGTTTTCGTCATCTGGAAAAATTTCTCGTCAAACTCTTTCGACCCCGGCCACTTCGCGGTCGCCAGCCACTGCGCGGTGGAATACGTGTAGTTGGCGTACTTGCCGGCGCCCTTGTCGGTAGGGAACTCGGCGGCGGCAAAGCCGGTGCCGGCCGAGGTGTAGTACTTGGGATTGAAGTTCACCTGCTCGGACTGGCGCATGAGCGTGGTGGCGTCCAGCAGGTACGATGCGAAGTAAACGACCTCGGGGTTCTTCGATTTCACGCGCTGCAGCAGGGACTTGTAATCCGGGGAACTGGCCTGGTAAACCTCGGTGTCCACGATGTTGAGTCCTTGCGCCGTGGCCGCATCGGTCATGGATTTGAAATTGGCCTGGCCGAAATTGGTGTTCTCATGAACGATGGCCAGCTTTTTCGGATTGCCGTTGTTTTTCAGAAAGTCCAAGGTGGACCTGGCGTAATCGCCGGAGCCCGCGCACACTCGGAACACCCAGGGTGAGTTGGCCTGCATGATGTTGTCGGCGACGGCGGTGGGAATGATCAGCGGCACCTGCTTGGCGGTGACCACCGGTACGATAGCGCGCGTGCTCTCCGAGGAATAGGAGCCGAGAATGATGGGCACGTGGTCCTGGTCCACCAGTTTATTGACGCCCTGCACCGCCTGGTCGGGCTTGCTCTGGTCGTCGTAGAAATCCAGTTCGATCTTCTTGCCGTTGATGCCGCCCTTGGCGTTGAGCTCTTCCAGCGCGATGGCATAACCGTTTTTGTGCGCCTGGCCGAACGCCGCCTGGCTGCCGGTGAGCGACGTGATCACGCCGATCTTGACGGTATTGCCGCCCCCTCCGCCTTTATTTTGGCAGCCGCACAGCACTGCGATTGAGAGCAGCAGGACAGTCAGGAGCACAGCAGCGGTTTTGGCGCGCATGGGCTCTCCTTGCCAGCAGGAATCAGGTGAAATCCGCCCCACCTAGCGGGAGAGATTGTACGCTTCCACCCTGCAAACGGCGACAGGCGCCAGTCGTTGCGACTGGCGCCCGCGGTTGATGAGAGGTTGTTGGTTGAGTCTACGGGAAGTACCACCGGAACGCGGTCAGGATTTCGTGCTGCTCGCCAGTCGGTCCGCCTTTGGTGGCGCCCGTGGCGTCCAGTCTTCCCGCCCATACACTGCGGCGGAAATACCCGTAGAATGCGCCGAACTGGATGGTGCCCGCCGGTCCCTTGTAGAAGCGGTACCAGAAGCCAGGGGAGACCTCCATCAGGTTACGATTGGAAGCAGCGCACCCTGGCCCCGTTCCGGCAGTGAGGACGGCCGTTGAGCCAGTCGTGGTGGTAACCAGAGTGGCGTTTGTAGCTACAGTTGGTATCTCCATCTGGCAGCCGCGCAGGTCAGCACTGACCAAGCCGTAGCCGACGCCGGTCGGCAACAAGGCCGTCCCACCGGTGTAGTACGGTGAGCGCTGAATGTACTCATCGCCGGCGTAGATAAGGAAGTCGAACTTCGGAGTCGGGTGAGTCTCGATTCCGACCGCGCCGGAGTAGCCGAGGAGCGGTTGCAGCGTGCCATCCGGACGAATGGTGACGTCCGTCGTATTCGGGCTATAGCGGCCAATGCCGCGGCCGCCGAGGGTGGTAATTACAACGTCCACCTTCTTGGCAACCACCGGCAGGACTGCGTTGAACGAAACTCCGGCACCGGGTGTGGTGTGGTTGGTGCCCGCATTGCTGTTGCCAGCGCTCGCGGTCAAGGCAACGCGGTCACGGAAGAAACGGCCGAGGACGCCGAGTTCAAAGTGACCCCAGCCGGGCTCAAATGCGATCTTGCCAATGAGGTCCGGGGCTCCATTGCTGGATAGTCCGGCTGCGAAAGTGCTGCACGGGGCAGAGCCGGTTACGCTGATGGTGGAGGCACCACTCCCGATAGTAGCCGCGGTCGGCGCGTTATTGCAGTTAGCCGCAGTGCCGGGCGAGATCGCAGCGCTGCCCTGCAGGCCCCAGACGGTGAAACCGGCGGGAGTCGCGCCGGCAAAGGTGGTTTGCCCGTTTTCCGCCGCGAACGCCACATAGAACTTCTTCTTGTCTGCCAGGTTCCACGTCTTGTACACACGGAAGCCGCTTTGGCGCGTGTAATGCCAGCCCACCACCAAGGACGCGCTGATGTGTGCCGGCAGCATGAGGCCGCGTGGCCCCACGCCGGTGCGGTTGGCGGTGATCAAGCTCCAGGTTTGTCCGCCCGTAAAGGAGACGCCGCCGGGA
>Ga0326726_10002296_pt1 | contig 17602 bp, 14 predicted proteins | sample MHFenrmetagenome_2_FD_207603 | JGI IMG/M metagenome (GOLD analysis project Ga0326726, IMG submission 207603) | Lab enriched peat soil microbial communities from Michigan Hollow, Ithaca, NY, United States - MHF15MN | ecosystem: Environmental > Terrestrial > Soil > Wetlands > Peat | place: USA... | reverse complement strand
TTTTGCGGCGCCGCTGATCTTTCTGTACATTGATTTTGTTGTATTCTAAGGTGAGGGGGTGGAGGGATGAAGCGAAATCGCCGGATTCACGTGGTCACGATGGGATGCGCGAAAAACATCGTGGACTCGGAAAAGCTGATGGCACAGCTCCGGCGCAGCGATTTTGACGTGACGGCTCAGCCGGAAGAGGCTGAGATTGCGGTGATCAATACCTGTGGTTTCATCGAGGCCGCAAAGGAAGAGTCCGTTAATGCAATCATGGAGCACGTCCGGCGCAAGGGGAAGGGGAAGCTCAAGAAGATCTATGCGATCGGATGTCTGACGGAGCGCTACCGGGAGGACCTGAAAAGGGAAATCCCCGAACTTGACGGGGTCTTCGGCTCCAATGGTGATCCCGGATTCCTTCGTGCGCTGGGTACCGGGCTCCGCTATGAACTTCTCGGCGAGCGGGTTCTGACGACCCCTTCGCATTTTGCCTACCTGAAAATATCCGAGGGCTGTGACCATCCCTGTTCGTTCTGCGCGATTCCTCTCATGCGCGGCAAACATGTGAGCCGTCCTTCGGGCGACATTCTGCAGGAAGCCAGAATGCTTGCAGACCAGGGGGTCAAGGAATTGATTATCATCGGCCAGGATACAACATCGTATGGGAAAGATTTGCAGGGGAAGCCCGCATTGTCGGAACTCCTTGAAAAGCTTGCCGACATTCCTGGCATTGAATGGGTACGCCTCATGTACGCATACCCTTCACAATTTCCGACAGACATTCTGCCGTTGCTCGCATCGCATCCCCGGATTTGCAGATATCTCGACCTTCCCCTTCAACATGCAGCCGACGAAATTCTCCGGTCCATGCGACGGGGAACTAGCCGCCGCAATCTGCTTGAGCTGCTCCAGACCATACGGTCGGCAGTCCCCAACGTGGCACTGAGAACCACGGTCATCGTGGGGTATCCGGGTGAGACAGAAAAGGAATTCGAGAAGCTTGTTGAATTCGTTCGCGACATGCGTTTTGCTCGGCTGGGGGCCTTCACCTATTCACGTGAGGAAGGGACAGCGGCGTGGCCTTTGGGCGATCCTGTTCCTCGGGATGAAAAGGAACGCCGGCGGTCCATCATCATGGAATTGCAGAAGGAAATCTCCGACGAACGGAACAGCTCCCTCGTCGGTTCGCGTGTCCGTGTTCTTATTGACCGTGTGGAGGGAGAGCTCGCAATCGGCCGCACTGAACACGACGCTCCGGAGATCGATAACGAGGTGTACGTTGACGGGGGTGGCCGTTTGACTCCCGGAATTTTTTGCGAAGCGGAGATCCACGACGCAACGGAGTACGATCTCTACGGGAGGATTTGAGCATGTCTGTGTCACGAGGGGTCACATCACTGATTCTTCTCTATGGCTTTGCTTTCAGTTTGTTGTCTGCGCAACTGGGACCGGATTACATTCCCCAGGCCGACGCATCCGATGCCATAGTGTTCGACCCGCTGGCTTTTGCCGGAAGCGTTCCGGGTGTTTCCCGCCTTGATGTGTACATCAGGGTCAACTACAATGCGTTGACCTTTGTCAAGCTGGGGGATCTGTACGATGCGTCGTTCGAGGTTACGATCGGCGTAAGCGATAGTACGGGACTGCCGGTCACCGAGAAATCGTGGACCGAATCGCTCAAAGGGTTAACCTTCGAGCGTTCCGTGTCACCTTCAGCTTCGGACCTGTTGCGCAATTCGTTCGAACTCCCTCCGTCGAAATACAAGCTGTCTATTCTGGTTCGGGACAAGGAGTCTAAGGTCGAGCGGAGGGCCTCGGTGTGGTATATCGTCCCTGATTTATCGCAGGGCGACATTGCAATCAGCGATGTCATGCTCCTGAATCGCGTCACCTTAGAAGGGCAAACCAAGAATATCGTCCCGAATGTCTCCGCGAACATCGGTGAGCTCCCGGAGGGTTTTTACACGTTCTCGGAGATTTACAATCGTGGAAGCCTCGATTCCGCACGCATTGTTGCCCGGATACTGTCAACCTCAGGTGCAGTTCTCTACCAGACCGACACTGTCATGTATGTGTCGCAGGGAAGAAACGATGCGTTGGTTCACTTTACACCCCGAAATCTCTCTCTCGGCGACTACATCCTTTCGGAACACGTGTACGCTCTGCATCCCCCGTCCACCGGTGGCGATTCTGTCGTTGCGCGCCGGTCACATCCCGTTTTCATCCGTTGGAAGGGACTCCCGAGGAGTATCAAAGAAATTGACGAGGCGATTGAACAGGTTCAGTATATTGCCAAAGAGGGGGAGATGGACACCCTGAAGTCCGCGACCACGCTGGAGGAAAAGCAGAAACTATTCCTTGACTTTTGGAAACGTCGAAATCCCAATCCGAATACGGCCCACAACGAAAAGATGCTCGAGTACTACGGTCGGGTCGCCTATGCAAACAAGCATTTCACGCATTACCGGCCGGGCTGGAAGACTGACATGGGAATGGTTTTTATCGTGCTGGGTCCCCCGGGGAGCGTGGATCGTCATCCCTTCGAGATCGATTCGAAGCCATACGAGATCTGGTCGTACTACGATCTCAACTATCAGTTTGTCTTTGTGGACGAGAGCGGCTACGGCGATTATCGCCTTATCACGCCATTCTGGGATATTTATAACCGACGCCATGACTGACCTGCCACGTTTCGTGTTGAAGGTTTCGATACCAACAGGTATACTTGGAGCATGCGCAGGTTAGCCCTCCAACGCTCATTCCTTCCGCTGTTCCTCAGCTCCTCTCTCGCGTTCGGTGCTACAGTCCGTTCGGTCACGATCGAAGGGAATTCCGTTTTCACGGCAAGAGATATCGCTGCATGGATTGCGATCAGGGAGGGAGGGATATACAGCGCCTCGGGGCTTCAGGCCGATCTTCTCACCATCACGGGGCGCTACCGTGTCGAGGGGTACCTTGCAACAGAGGCCCGAATACTCTCCCTGCGATTCAGCGCAGACAGTTCGATGGTGGACCTGACCATCAGGGTCGACGAGGGACGCCGAAGCGTTGTCGCAAAATTGCGCGCGAGCGGCATGACTGCACTGACCGATGACGAAATCTTCGTGCAATTTGACACTTCCCCGGGAAGTTCTCTGGTGGAAGCGACTCTTGAGAGGGATATCGAGAATCTTCTCGGGAGATACGAAAACATTGGTTTTCCGTTTGCACGATGCACGATTGCGGGGATCACCCCGCATGAAGGGCCCGAAAACGACTCGTTAGACATTGACCTTCTTGTCAGCGAGGGGAAACACATGACGATTGACGAGGTCAGCGTCGAAGGAAACAAAGAAACGGCAACCAGTGTCATCGTCCGTGAGGCACGCATCGAGCCAGGTGAAATTTATCAGCCTTCGAAGGTCGATGCCATTCGCCAGAGGCTGAACCGGCTGAACATCTTCTCGTCTGTAGCGGCACCCGAGCTCTATACCAGGGGCAGACGCGGCGGTCTGCTGATCAAGGTGCAGGAAGGGAACACAAACGTGTTCGACGGCATCCTTGGCTACGTTCCGGCTTCATCGCCGTCGACATCGGGATACTTTACGGGACTGGCGTCCGTTTCGATGCGCAACCTCTTCGGGACCGGGAGAAAGTTGAGCCTTCGCTGGCAGAGGGAAGATCAATCCACCCAGGAGATCGGCGTCCGTTATGCGGAGCCATGGGTATTCGGATTTCCGTTGAATGCCGGCTTTGGATTTGTGCAGCGTCAGCAGGACACCGCATTTGTCCGCAGGACGATTGACCTCTCGGGTGAAATGATGCTGTCGGAAGACCTTTCCTTTTCCGTCGTTTTCACCACGGAGCGCACAATTCCCGCCGGAGATTCCATACAAGCGGTGTCGGCGTTCGGTATCAATGCGACGACGGTTGGCCTTCAGATACGGTACGACACCCGCGATGACATTTATAGTCCCTCCAGCGGGGCCCGGTACGCGACTGAGTATCACTATGGCCGAAAATCCATTACGAGCATACCTGCATCTTTGATCGGCCCCGTTGAACACGGGGGCATTCTTCAGAAAATCGGCGTGGATCTTGACTTCTACCTGCCGACTGTTCAAAGGCAGGTTGCGGCGCTGGGGGTGCACGGGAGGGAAATTCGGACTGGGCAGGTGCAGGCAAGCGAAATGTACCGGTTTGGCGGTGCGACGACCTTGCGCGGATACAGGGAGAACCAGTTCCTCGGATCCAGGATTGCCTGGACGAATGCGGAATACCGGTTCATACTCGCGCGGCATTCCTACTTCTTCGGGTTCTTCGACACCGGGTATTATTTCCGGCCAGCCGACAACGTGAGCAGCGTCCCCGGCGCGGAATCGTTTCGTTACGGGTATGGCATCGGCATTCGCATGGATTCACCTTTGGGTAACATCGGAGTGAGCTTCGCCCTGGGTCAGGGCGATTCGTTCAGCACGGCGAAAATCCATATTGGCCTGCTAAATGAATTCTAGAAAGCCCGACAGGCATACCAGAACCGGGGATTTGTTTACGTTCGAACAGGAGCTTCGCAATAAGGGTTACCCGCTGATCGCCGGTCTGGACGAGGCGGGGCGGGGGCCGCTCGCCGGCCCTGTTGTTGCCGCAGCCGTCATTTTTCAACAGGGCACAGTCATAGAGGGAGTGAACGATTCGAAAAAACTCTCCGCCGACACACGTGAACGGCTATTCGGCGACATTGTCCGGCTGGCTCTCGGCGTTGGGATCGGTCTGGCCGAGAACACGGAGATTGACACGCTGAACATCCTTAATGCAACGTTTCTGGCAATGGATCGGGCCATCGCAGACCTCCGTCAGAAACCGGATCTCCTGCTTGTTGACGGAAACATTTTCAGGGCTGGACCCGCATCGTTTGCCATTCCCTGGCAAACACGCATCGGAGGAGATGCAAGAGATTTTTCGATTGCGGCCGCCTCGATCATAGCAAAAGTGGCCCGTGACAGGCTCATGATGGAATATGACAGCCAGTACCCGGGATTTGGTTTTGCCCGTCACAAGGGCTACGGAACCAGGAAGCACCGTGAAGCTATCGCGCGGCTCGGTCTCTGTCCGATACACCGCCGTTCGTTCGCCATTTCGGGAGCCGGATCATCCACCCGGGATATCATCAATGCGGAGGAAAGAGATGGAGAGGAATCTGCGTCGCAAGGGAGCCGACGGGGAATTGATTGCACGCCGCTACCTGGAACATTGCGGATATCAGGTTCTTGAGCAGAACTACCGTTTCGGAAAAAAGGGGGAAATCGACATCATTGCAAGGGATGGCGAGTACCTCGTTTTCTGCGAAGTGAAATCACGGGAATCGGATGAGTTCGGTCCGCCCGAATATGCACTGACGAAACACAAGCAGAGTCAGGTTCGCAGGATAGCGCATGCGTACCTGTACCTGCGCAAAATCAAGGATCAGGCATGCAGATTTGATGTCGTTGCGATCCGCTTTGAAGGGAAAAGGCCTGTCCTGAGATTGCTCAAGAACGCGTTTTGAGAATTCCGGTTGACACCGGACGGAGGATTGCCGGATGAATGCATTGCCGATCATCGTCGGAACGCTTTGCGTGCTGGCGATTGCGTATCGTTACTACAGCGCTTTCATTGCTGCAAAGGTCGTCGCGCTCGACGATACCCGTGTCACCCCGGCACATACGTTTAACGACGGCCAGAACTATTATCCGACAAACAAATGGGTACTGTTCGGACACCATTTTGCAGCGATTGCCGGAGCGGGTCCGCTTATCGGCCCGGTGCTGGCCGCACAATTCGGTTACCTTCCCGGGCTGCTCTGGCTCCTGATCGGCGTGGTCGTCGCCGGGGCCGTTCAGGATTTTACCGTGCTGGTGGCCTCGATACGCAGGAAGGGGCGCTCGCTTGCGGACATCGCGAGGCATGAGATCAGTCCGCTGGCCGGACTTGTCGGTTCCATAGCGATTCTCATCATTGTCGTCATCGCTCTTGCGGGACTCGGGCTGGCCGTTGTTAACGCTCTTCGTGACAGCTCATGGGGGACCTTTACCATAGCCATGACCATTCCGATCGCCCTGTTTGTCGGCCTCTGGATGTACCGCATCCGGCCGGGCAAGATTGTGGAAGCGAGTGCCATCGGTGTCGTGGCAGTGGTCGCATGCGTTTACCTGGGAAGTCTGGTTCCCGGTTCGCGGCTTGCACCGTATTTCACGCTCTCGGCGGAAGGCATTGTCATAGCGATGGGAATATATGGGTTCATCGCTTCGGTCCTCCCCGTATGGTTGCTGCTGGCACCCCGTGACTATCTCAGCTCGTACATGAAGATAGGGACGATTGCCCTCCTTGTTGTGGGCGTCATCGTTGTACACCCCGACCTCAAAATGCCGGCCCTGACAGAGTATATCCATGGAGGGGGACCGATCATTAACGGCAAGATCTTCCCCTTTCTCTTCATTACCATTGCTTGCGGAGCTATTTCAGGTTTTCACGCACTGGTATCCTCGGGAACGACACCGAAAATGCTGAATGCGGAATCTGAATCACGCATGATCGGCTACGGTGCAATGCTCATCGAGGGACTCGTCGGCATCATTGCCCTGATCGCCGCCTGTTCTCTTGAAACAGCCGACTATTTTGCGATCAACGTGCCCCCCGAAAAATATGCACTCCTGAATATGGTTCCCGTCAATCTCCGGGAACTTTCTCAGGAAGTCGGAGAGTCGGTGGTGGGGCGCCCGGGCGGAGCGGTTTCGCTGGCCGTCGGTTTTACACAAATCTTCGCCGGAATACCCGGCATGCGCCAGTTCATGTCGTTCTGGTATCATTTTGCAATCATGTTTGAGGCGCTCTTTATTCTCACGACCATCGATGCGGGAACAAGGATCGGACGATTCCTTGTACAGGAATTCGGCGGGAGGGTATGGAAGCGGTTTGAACGGCCTGACTGGATACCGGGGTCTATCGTCTCGACGACATTCGTCGTGTTTTGCTGGGCATATTTTATCTGGACGGGGAGCATCGGCACGATCTGGCCGATGTTTGGCACGGCAAACCAGCTTCTTGCTGCTGTTGCCCTCGCTGTTGCCACGAGCGCAATCATCAATGCCGGGAAAGCCCGCTATGCGTGGGTTACACTGGCTCCCATGCTCTTCGTGGCCGCGACAACGCTCGCGGCGTGCTGGCTGAACATCACCGACAACTTCTGGCCCATGACGGCGAGTCCGAAGACTGCCGTGCAGGGGTACGTGAACTCTCTGCTCACGGCCGTTATTATGGTGTGTGCGGTCATCGTCCTCCTTGAAGCGCTGAAGCGATGGTATCGCGTCATCGTGCGGAAGGAATATCTCATCGCCGGGGAAGTTGTGTCGGCATCCGCTCCCGATTTCACGCCGCCGACATTCGGTTGTTGCTAAGCAACGTTGTTTGTCCGTCTGAAAGAGGCCGTGAACGTGCAAGTTGTGAAGGCGGTTCCGGCCTTTCCTTTCCGCCGTCAATTCCGTATATTTTACCCCGACCAGGAGAGAGCTGCCCTTCGTGCCCAAGCGCACAGATCTTCAATCCATCCTCATCATCGGATCCGGTCCGATCGTCATAGGCCAGGCCTGCGAGTTTGATTATTCGGGAACGCAGGCCTGCAAAGTATTGCGTGAAGAGGGATATCGGACCATCCTCATCAACAGCAATCCCGCGACAATCATGACCGATCCGGATCTTGCAGATCGGACGTACATCGAGCCCATTACCCCGTATTTCGTTGAGAAAATTATTGAGCGCGAGCGCCCGAGTGCGATTCTCCCGACAATGGGCGGACAGACCGCGCTGAACACAGCTGTCGCCCTTGCGGAAAACGGGGTGCTTGAGAAGTTCGGCGTCGAATTGATTGGCGCCAAGCTGGATGCCATTCGGAAGGCGGAAGACCGCGAGCTCTTCAAAGCGACAATGGACTCTGCCGGGCTGGAGACACCCAAGGGCGGGTTTGTCCGCTCTCTCGAAGAAGGCGAAAAACTGGCCGGCGAAATCGGATTCCCCATCATCATCCGTCCGTCGTTCACCCTCGGCGGCACCGGCGGCGGCATAGCCCGCAGCCCGGAGGAATTTGAGGATGCACTGATCCACGGCCTTGAATCCAGTCCGATCCACGAAGTTCTGCTCGAGGAATCGGTGATCGGTTGGAAGGAATTCGAACTGGAAGTGATGCGCGACGTGAAAGACAACGTCGTCATCATTTGTTCCATCGAGAACCTGGATCCCATGGGGATTCACACAGGGGATTCCATCACCGTCGCCCCGGCTCAGACCCTGACCGACAAAGAATACCAGATGATGCGCGATACCGCGATACGCATCATCCGGGCTATCGGTGTGGAGACTGGCGGCTCCAATATACAGTTTGCTGTTGATCCCCAGACAGGGCGGTGCCTGGTGATCGAGATGAACCCCCGGGTCTCCCGTTCGTCGGCCCTGGCATCGAAGGCGACGGGATTTCCGATTGCGAAAATCGCCGCAAAACTCGCAGTCGGGTATACACTTGATGAGATTCCGAACGACATCACGAAATTGACCCCCGCTTCATTTGAACCAACAATCGACTACTGTGTCGTCAAGATTCCGCGGTGGGATTTTGAGAAATTCCGAGGCGTCGATCCTACCCTTGGAGTGCAGATGAAATCCGTGGGCGAGGCCATGGCGTTCGGACGGACTTTCAAGGAGGCGCTCCAGAAAGCGCTCCGGTCGCTGGAGCAGGGACGCCTGGGACTCGGTACAGACGGGAAGGATGAGTTCGACCCGACCCATCTCACACCGGCGGAGAAGGAGCGATGGCGACAGACAGTTGCGGACCGGCTGGGGACCCCGCGGCCCGATGCAGTCTTCAACATTCGATACGGCTTTCAGCTTGGCTATACCGTCGAAGAACTTCATGCCTTGACACGCATAGATCCGTGGTTCCTGGAGAACATTCGCCAGATGACGGAGCTGGAAGCCCAGATCAGGGAGAACGGCATTGGCGATAGCGCGGCGATGCTGCGCGCCAAGCAATATGGGTTCTCCGACCGTCAGCTTGCCACGCTCCTCGGGGCCACCGAGTCGGATATTCGTGCACGACGGAAGGCACTTGGCGTGGTTCCCGTCTTCAAAACGGTGGATACATGTGCTGCGGAATTTGCGGCTGATACGCCGTATCATTACTCCACCTATGAACGGGAAAACGAGGCGAAGCCTTCGACCAGGAAACAGGTCTTAATCCTTGGCGGCGGACCGAACCGCATCGGTCAGGGAATTGAGTTTGATTACTGCTGTGTTCATGGCGTCATGGGGCTTGCGGAGGAGGGGTACGGGACCATCATGGTGAACTGCAATCCTGAAACGGTCTCGACCGACTACGACACCACGGACAAGTTATATTTTGAACCGCTGACGCTTGAAGACGTGCTCAATATCTGTGAGCAGGAGAAGCCCGAAGGAGTCATCGTCAGCTTCGGTGGCCAGACGCCTCTGAAGATTGCGAAGGCACTGGAAGCGAACGGTGTCAGGATTCTCGGTACATCCACCGAGGGGATTGATCTTGCGGAAGACCGCAAGCGCTTCGGCAAGCTCCTTGAGGAGTTGCAGATTCCATGTCCGCCGTATGGAACCGCCTCCGAGCTTACGGGAGCCCTGGCGGTCGCACAGCGGGTTGGCTATCCGGTACTCGTCCGCCCATCGTATGTCCTTGGCGGAAGGGCTATGGAGATTTGTTACAATGATGAAGGCTTGCGCGAGTACATGGTCAAGGCGGTGCACGTTTCGCCTGATCATCCCGTGCTCATCGACCGGTTTCTCGAAGACGCATTCGAGTTCGATGTCGACGCGGTATCCGACGGCGGGAACGTCTTTATCGGCGGTGTCATGCAGCACATCGAGGAAGCCGGCATACATTCCGGCGACAGTTGCTGCGTGCTCCCTCCGTACGCCGTTACGCCGCAGCAGCTGCAGACGCTCATGGCATATACCCGGCGACTGGCACTTGCTCTGAAGGTTGTCGGGCTGGTCAATGTTCAATACGCGATGCGCGACGGCGTGATCTATGTCTTGGAAGTCAATCCCCGGGCTTCACGAACAGTTCCCTTTGTCAGCAAGGCCACGGGTGTGCCGCTCGCAAAAATCGCTGCGAAATTGATGGTTGGACGTACGCTGGAGGAACTGGAAGTGAAGGGATACGGTTGGGCGAAGCACGTGGCGATCAAAGAGTCGGTGTTTCCATTCCCCAAATTCCCGACTGCGCGGCACTTTCTCGGGCCGGAAATGCGTTCAACAGGTGAAGTTATGGGAATTTCGAACAACTTCGGCGTGGCATTTGCCAAGGCTTCAATGGCCGCCGGAACGACCCTTCCGCAAAAGGGAACCGTCTTCGTCAGCCTGAACGACAACGATAAGCGTGATCGGGCTGTAAACATTGTTCGGGCCTACGTGAGGCTGGGCTTCACGGTCATTGCAACCGAAGGAACTTCCGCCTTCTTGCGCAGTCACGGGATTCACAACAGGCCGGTATTGAAAGCAAGCGAGGGAACGCTGAATATTATCGACATCATCAAAAACGGATGGGTGCAACTCATCATCAACACGCCGCTCGGCCAGGTGTCGAGACAGGACGAGCATGCGATAGGGAAAACTGCCTACGAGTATCGTATTCCTTTCATCACTACACTCTCAGCTGCGGCTTCGGCAGCACGGAGCATTGAGCAGCTCCGGGACCGCCCCATGGACGTACGGAGCGTACAGGAGTATCATGAGCTTGCGGCGCAGGGGAGTGCAGCAGGCCAGATTGAAACCCTCGAAGACTGCACGCGTCTCGTCGAGTACATCAAAGCCTTCCAGATGTAGGGCCGGGGGAACCTGCCATGCACATCCTCGGCATCTCCTGCTTTTACCATGATTCGGCCGCTGCCCTTCTTAAGGATGGTGTCATCGTCGCGGCTGCTCAGGAGGAGCGCTTCACCCGAAAGAAGCACGATTTCGGTTTCCCCGCGAAAGCGATCGCGTGGTGCCTGGAACACGAGGGCATTACCGCATCTGGCCTTGCCTGCGTGGCCTTTTATGACAAGCCGCTCGTAAAATTCGAGCGCATCCTCGAGACCTACCTCGCATACGCCCCGCGCGGCATCCGCTCTTTTCTTATGGCGATGCCACTCTGGCTCAAAGAGAAACTCTGGATTCCCGGCCTGATCCGCGATGCATTGCAGTATGACGGGCTCATCCTGTATGGCGAGCATCATGAATCTCATGCGGCTTCGGCATTTTATCCCTCCCCGTTCGAGCGTGCGGCATTTCTGACCATGGATGGCGTCGGCGAGTGGACAACCACGAGCTATGGGACGGGGAACCGCGAGAAGCTTGTCATTCTGGGGGAACAGCGATTTCCGCATTCGCTGGGGTTGCTGTACTCGGCCTTTACGTACTACACCGGATTCAGGGTAAACTCCGCAGAATACAAGGTGATGGGTCTCGCGCCGTACGGTGAGCCGACATACGTCCGTGCCATCTATGACAACCTCCTCGACCTGAAGGAGGACGGATCTTTCAAGATGAACATGGAGTATTTTGACTACTGTGCCGGACTAAAAATGACCGGGACGAAGTTCGACCGCTTGTTCGGGGGTCCGCCACGCGAGCCCGAATCTCCGCTCGGCCAGAGGGAAATGGACCTCGCCCGGTCACTTCAGGAAGTGACGGAGGAGATCATGCTCCGTCAGGCGAGACATGTTCACGCCGAAACAGGGGAAGAAAATCTTGTGCTTGCAGGGGGTGTGGCGCTGAACTGTGTGGGGAACGGCAGGATATTGCGTGAAGGACCGTTCAAGCGTCTCTGGATTCAACCGGCTGCCGGTGATGCCGGCGGCGCGCTCGGAGTGGCCCTTCTTGCGTGGCACGATTACTACGGGAACGCGAGAACTGCGGATGGGAATCAGGACCGGCAGGAGGCGTCCCTTCTGGGTCCTGCTTTCAGCGATGAAGAGATCGGGCAATTTCTCGCTTCGACGGGCGCTGTATCCCGGAAGCTCAGCCGTGAGGATCTCATCGAGACCGTGGCCGATCTCATCGCCGAGGGAAATGTTGTCGGCTGGTTCCAGGGGCGGATGGAATTTGGCCCGCGCGCTCTTGGGGCCAGAAGCATCCTGGGCGACGCACGGTCGAAGACCATGCAGTCGGTCATGAATCTGAAGATCAAATTCCGGGAATCTTTCCGGCCTTTTGCACCGTCGGTTCTTGAAGATCATGTAGCCGAGATTTTCGAGATCGATCGTGAAAGCCCCTACATGCTGCTCGTGGCCCCTGTAAAAGAGGACCTGCAGATTCCCATGTCGGAAGCAGACCAGCGACTAACGGGAATCGAGAAGCTGAGTGTTGCACGCTCAACAGTACCTGCTGTAACGCACGTCGACTATTCCGCACGTCTTCAGACAGTGCGCCGCGCTGATCACCCCCTGTACTATGACCTCATCGAGCGATTTTATAAGAAGACCGGCTGTCCTTTGATCATCAATACATCGTTCAACGTGCGTGGAGAACCGATTGTCTGCAGTCCCGAGGAGGCATGGAAGTGTTTTCGCCGCACGGAAATGGATTATCTTGCCCTCGGGAGCTTTCTTCTTGCGAGAGGGGACCAAGAACCTGTTGCCGAGTCTGCTGACTGGAGGAAGGAATTTGTCCTTGATTGATCAGGTTGACACCGCTCCGAAAAAGGTCCGTTCATTCGGGCTGCTGTTCGGATTTCTTTTCCTGGCAATCGCGGCATATCTTCTCTATCGGGAACGCGCGGAGTGGGTCTGGCTTGCGGTCCCCGGCATCCTCTTTATCCTGGCAGGGATTGCGCTTCCTTCGGCTCTCAGGCCCGTGTACGTCGCCTGGATGAAGTTTGCATTTGTGCTGGCCTGGATAAACACGCGACTGATTCTGGGCATTTTCTTCTACTTCGTGTTGACCCCGCTGGGTTTCCTCCTGCGCATGATGGGAAAAGACCTCCTGGAGGAGCGCATCGACAAGAATGCGAAGAGTTATTGGATCCCACGGGAGCAGCGTTTCCCCGACCGGAAACGGCTCGAACGGCTCTTCTGACACTTCTGTTCAAATTTTCAGGGAAAGGCGACGATGGGAAAAAGCGGGAAATGGGAAGTCTTGAGCGAGCTCTGGAGTTTCATGAAGGTGCGGAAGAAATGGTGGCTTGGACCAATCGTAACGGTGCTGCTCCTCCTGGCGCTCTTGATTGTGTTGACCCAGGGCTCAGCGCTTGCGCCCTTCATTTACACCCTGTTCTGATCAGAGAATTCCATTCTCGCGGTACCACTGGAAAGCCGCGAGAACGGCATGATCGAAAGTGCCGGGAGAGTATCCTAGGTTGTCCCTCGCCTTTGCGATATCGTACCAGAGGTATCGGCCGGCGAGCGCTGCAAGGTCGGCGGTGAAAATCGGTTCGACCCTAATGACGTTTGCGCATCTTTCGGCGACGGCTCCGGCTGCACGCAGGAGGCCCAGCGGGAGCCTGGCGAAAGGACGTCTCCCTCCGATGAGGTCGGCAGTGCGCATGAAAGCATCTTTGTGTGTCATGTTTTCTCCCCCCAAAATGTAGCGTTCCCCCGTCGCGCCCCGTTCCGCGGCAAGCATCATACCCTTCACAACATCCCCCGCGTACACAATATTCATCCCTCCGTCAACGTAGAAAAGTATCCGTCCTTTCCAGATATCACGAATCAACTGACCACCATGAAATTTCGTGTCCCGCTCGCCCATGATTACCGACGGACAGACTATCACGGTCCGGAGGCCGCTGGCTGCTGCATTGCGGACTTCATCTTCGGCGAGGAGCTTGGAGAGCTTATAGCCTGAGGCGGCGGCGTGATCGACGCGGGTATCTTCATTTGCCAGTGATCCTGACGGGGGATACCCGACCGCGCTCACCGAGCTTACATGGACCAGTGTGGCGGCGCCTGTTTTCGTGCAGGCGTTAACCACGTTCCTCGTTCCGAGCACATTGACACGGTATTGTTCCGCCCTCTGAGCGCGCGCAAATGTCACCAGGGCCGCAGTGTGAAAAACTGTGTCACAACCAGCAACAGCTTTCAGGAGAACGTTTTCATCACAGATGTCGCCCTGGATGACGGGGATGCCAGCTTTCCTCAGAAAAGAAACGTCGGATGAGGGGCGCGCCAGAGCTCGGATTCCGATGCCCGAAGCAGCGAGGTGGAGTGCGAGGTTCGATCCCAGGCACCCTGTTGCACCGGTGACCAGAACGGTTCGCACGCTATTTCCCGGATGCGACTTTCTCCAGAAACGCTAGGAGGTGGCTGTTGAATGCGGCAGGATTTTCGAGATTGCTCATGTGGGCTGCGCCAGGGAGAATGTGCAATTCGGATCCTTGAACAAGCTGGTGCATGGCTTTGGAGGCCGTGGGAGGTGTCGTCACGTCGTGCTCGCCGACGAGAATCAGCGTTGGAACTGTGATCTTCGGGAGAGCGGCAGTGGTATCCGTGCGGGCTGCAAGGGCGAGCAGTGTTCCCGCAATGCTGAGGGGAGGCGTATGGGCAATAATCTCGCGGATCTTCCGGACTGCGTCCGGATTTCGGATGAAGGAATCCGCGGCAAAAACGGCTTTGACGAATCCTTCTGCAAACGCATCAGAACCGTCTTTCTTCACCTGCATCATCTGAGCTGCACGGCGGACTCTTAGTTCGTTGGAGTCCGTTTCGCTTCGCGTGTCGCACAGAACTGCAGCAAGGAATCTCCCGGCATCACGCTCGAGAGCGCGCAGCGTGATGTATCCGCCCATGGAAAGTCCCACGATGACCGCATGCGGTATTTTGAGAAGATCGAGAAAGCTGAAGAGATCATCGACATGCGATTCGATCGTGTACTGACCGTCTCCCACATCGCTCATCCCGTGTCCCCGGAGATCGTACGCCAGCGTGCGGAAGCCCTTTGAGGAAACTGCCTCGAGCTGGTCCCTCCACATTTCGTGGCTGAACGGGAAACCGTGGAGAAAAACGACGGGGACGCCGGACGGCTTTCCGGACTCTTCGTAGTAGAGGTAACCGCCGTTCACGAATGCGCGCACGGTTCAACTCCCGATCGTGATGAGAATCGCCGCGGACGTTGAGGCGATGATAGTTTTGACCAACCAGCCGAGAATCCTCCCGGCGAGGAACTGTTTCTGCGACTCTTCAACGTAACGGGACGTAAACAGGACAGGGATCGTCACTGTGAGCCAGAGGCAAGCCCCAACCAGATATGCGTCCGTTTCCCGATGACCTACCACGGGGTAGATGAAGGCGACGACCGCGCAGGCGAATAGATCGAGTACAAGAGACATCATTGTCCGACCGAATGCGCCAAACCCTTCCGGGCTGTACACACCCATTCGGGCACGCTGCCACTTTTGGAGAGCGAAGAGCAAATGATCGAAGAGAACACAGGGGATGGCAGCGCAGGATGCGGAAAGAAGGATCTCTTCGTAATTCACGGATTTTGCATTTGATGATGTTCGATACTATATTAAAAAAATCGCAGATTTTCAAGGCTGTCAGCGACCCGCGCAGCTTGCCTCATCTTCATTCACGTCGGAGTGATTTATGGCATCACCTGTATCGTACATTGATGGAAACAAAGATCGTTACCTCAGTGAGCTCAGAGAGCTCCTTGCAATACCGAGCGTCAGCACAAATCCGGACAATGCGAAGGATGTCCGCAGGTGCTCAGAGTGGATGGCGGGGCACATGCGTTCCATCGGATTGGAGAACGTTCAGATTTTTCCCACTGGGGGACACCCGATAGTCTACGGCGACTGGCTGCATGCGGATGGAAAGCCGACCCTGTTGTTATACGGGCACTATGACGTTCAGCCACCTGAACCATTAGAACTCTGGACTTCTCCGCCTTTTGAGGCGACGATACGTGATGGGAAGCTCTATGCCCGCGGCTCGGCGGACGATAAAGGACAGGTCTTCGCCCATCTCAAGAGTATCGAGGCGTTTCTACGAACGGGCGGCGCTCTGCCGATAAACATCAAGCTGATAATTGAAGGAGAGGAAGAAATCGGAAGCGATCATCTTGAGGGTTTCGTCCGGGACCACAAGGATCTCCTGAGGGCGGATCTCGTCGTTATTTCCGACTCTTCGATGTTTGCAAAGGGCGTTCCCTCTATTTGCTATGGGCTTCGCGGCCTGGCGTATATGCAGATCGATCTTATCGGGCCGAACAAGGACCTGCATTCCGGCTCATTCGGAGGGACGGTTCACAATCCCATTCAGGCCCTGGCCGAGATCATTGCCCAGCTTCATGACAAGAACGGCAAAGTGACGATTCCCGGCTTTTATAAGGATGTCCTTGCACTCTCCCAAAAGGAGCGCACGGCCTACAAAAAGCTCCCCTGGAGCGACAAGAAATACGCGAAGGACCTGGGTGTTGCGGCATTACACGGAGAGAAGGGATTCACTACGCTGGAGCGTGTCTGGGCAAGGCCAACGCTTGAATGTAACGGCATCTGGGGAGGCTTTACAGGGGAGGGCGCCAAGACTGTGTTGCCTGCTCGCGCGTCGGCCAAGATTTCGATGCGCCTCGTTCCAAAGCAGTCTTCGGCAAAGATCGCAAGGCTTTTTGAGCGCCATATCAAAAAGATCGTCCCCAAAACCGTCAAGGTCGCAGTCAGGAATCTCCACGGCGGAGAACCGGCCATCACTCCCATCGACAGTCCCGGCGTGAAGGCGGCTGTTGCTGCGCTTGAAAAAGGATTTGGCAAGAAACCGCTCTACCAGCGTGAAGGTGGTTCAATTCCGATCGTTGTGCAATTCAAGCAGTTGCTCGGCATTGATACTGTGCTGCTGGGCTTCGGTCTTCCCGATGAGAACGCGCACGCTCCCGATGAATTTATCGACCTGGACAATTTCTTCGGAGGCATTCGCACTTCGGCGTATTTCTTTGAAGAGCTGCCCAATTTCATGCAACACGCCGGTTAGCGAATCAACGAAAGTTACCGCGTAGTCGAAAGCCTCCAACCTGCGAGCGTCAAAAGCACAACCCGGTGCTTGAAGTAACGTCTCCCAAATCGAGGCGTGGACGTTCGATCGCCCCTTGGCGTTTTGTGAACCTCAGATTACAGATTCACCCGGGGAACGCGCCCGCGGCGCGTTCCTTCCTCGTCTGATCGAACACATGCCGGAGCATCGCCTCTTCCACCACCGAGAGCTCGAGTTTCCGGCGTCCCTTCACCCGCCGTGCGACATCGAGCGCCTTGTCGATGGCATAGGTCGTCAACCCCTCCGCTCCGCCCCAGGCAAATGACGGGACGGACTTCGGGGGGAACCCGCTGCCGAACACGTTGCTCGAGACCCCCACCACTGTCCCGGTGTTGAACATGGAATTGATGGAGCTCTTTGAATGGTCGCCCATCACCAGCCCCATGAACATCGACCCGGAGTCGACCACTTCGCCGTCGATCACCATCTTCACGTTACCGTAGTTGTTTTTCAAGTCGCTGTTGTTCGTGTCAGCCCCCAGATTTACCCACATGCCCAGGTACGCGTGCCCGAGGAATCCGTCGTGCTGCTTGTTCGAGTACGAATGAATGACCGAACACTCGACCTCTCCTCCG
>Ga0326726_10002295_pt1 | contig 17610 bp, 12 predicted proteins | sample MHFenrmetagenome_2_FD_207603 | JGI IMG/M metagenome (GOLD analysis project Ga0326726, IMG submission 207603) | Lab enriched peat soil microbial communities from Michigan Hollow, Ithaca, NY, United States - MHF15MN | ecosystem: Environmental > Terrestrial > Soil > Wetlands > Peat | place: USA... | reverse complement strand
CAGTACGCCCCGGTCCGAAATCTCGATCGCCTCGGCCATGGCCTCGAAGCTCTTGTCGGCCTCGTCGCGGGAATGTGTCATGTAGAAACCGCCGAAGCCGGCCGCCGCCTTCGAGAGCTCGACGAGCTCGTCGGTCGACGCGTAGCTGCCGACGTCGTATTCGAGGCCGGAGGAGAGGCCGAGCGCCCCCTCCTGCATGCCCTGAGCGACGAGCGCCGCCATCTTCGCGGTTTCCTCGGCCGTCGCCTTGCGGCGGAAGTCTTTGCCGAGAACGAGGCTGCGCACGGTCTCGTGGCCGACCATCGTCATCACGTTGACGGCCGCGGGAGCCTTCTCCCGCGCGGCGAGGTAGTCGGCGATCGGCCAGGGCGAGTCGCCGTCGGGCCCGAGGACGAGGGTCGTGATGCCCTGCGAGATCTGGGTCTCGGCCAGCGGGTCCGTCGCGAGGCCGTCGGTCGAATGGTTGTGGACGTCGATGAAGCCGGGCGCGAGAACGAGACCGTCGCCGCGGATCACCCGCTCGCCCTCCTTCGGCGCGAGCCTGCCGACCTCGGCGATGCGATCGCCGACGACGCGGACGTCCGACGGGACGAGCGGCGTTCCGGTTCCGTCGGCGACGCGGGCGCCAGCGATCAGGAAGGATTTCGCTTCGGGTTGCGGAGAAGCTGCGAGAAGCAGGAGGGCGGCGAGGCCAGGGATCATTCGAATGACCTTCATGACGCCATTCTGTCATCCCGAGGAGCAACGCGACGAGGGATCCCGTACTCACTTGCCACCGTCGCTCGTCGAGCCTCGGTCCAACCGCCTGTCATCCCGAGGAGCAAGGGCGACGAGGGATCCCGTACTCGATTGCCACCGCCCGTCGTCGAGCCGGTCCAGGCGCCTGTCATCCCGAGGAGCGAAGCGACGAGGGATCCCGTACTCGATTGCCACCGTCCGTCGTCGAGCCGGTCCAGGCGCCTGTCATCCCGAGGAGCGATGCGACGAGGGATCCCGTACTCGATTGCCACCGTCCGTCGTCGAGCCGGTCCAGGCGCCTGTCATCCCGAGGAGCGAAGCGACGAGGGATCCCGTACTCGATTGCCACCGTCGCTCGTCGAGCCCGGGATCCCTCGCTGCGCTCGGGATGACAGCGGAAAGGGTCAGAGCCTCGGGATGACAGCGGAAAGGGTCAGAGCCTCGGGATGACAGTGGAAAGGGTCAGAGCCTCGGGGCCGCCTAAATCCCCTGCCGCTTCATGTCGGCCAGCACCGCGCGCACCTGCGCGATGTCGTTGCCGTATTGCTTGCGCGGAGCGACGGCGGCGAACCGCTCGAGTGCCGCGCGGGCCTTCTTCCAGTCCTGGATCTGGCCGGCGACGCGGCCGATGTTGTAGAGCGCGTCGTACTGTTCGGGATTGATCTCGAGGCAGCGCTCCCAGGCGTCGATCGCCTTTTTCGGGTCCCCGAGACGCATCCACGCGACCCCGAGCGCGTTCCACGCCCGCGCGTGCCGCTTGCCGAGGCGCAGGGCCGCTTCCAGATTCTGGCGCGCCTCGTCCACGCGGTCGAGCTTGAGCAGCGCGATGCCCGTGTTCTGGTGGGCGACGGCGTTCTCCGGGTCGAGCTCGATGACGCGCGCGAACACCCGCAACGCTTCGGCCGGGCGCCCGGCGTCGGTCAGGGCGATGCCGAGGGCGTTCAGGGTCTCGGGCTCTTCGCTCTCCTGGTACCGCACGAGCAGGGCGAGAGCATCCCGGGGATGCCCCGTCTCGGACAGGATCATGGCCCGCTGCCGGTCCATGCTTTCGCCGCCGGCGCCGGCCGCGTCGGCCCTCTCCAGCACCCGGCGGACTTCCTCGAGGTCTCCCTTGCACCGCAGGACCATCGCCAGGTGCGAGTAGCCGAGCCGCATCTTCGGGTTCTCCGCCACCACACGGCGGGCGATGGGAAGCGCCTTGTCGCACTCGCCGCGCTCGCGAAGCTCCATGACCTCATGCAGCTTCTGGTCGACGGCGATGAGCGATTTCGGATCGTCGGCCGGGCCGTACGAGATCTTCTTTTCGCCGGAACCGCTGAGGTAGCCGAGACTGCGCAGCTTGGCCGCTTCGTCCGAGCCGATCGTGCCCCTCTCGAGGGTGGCCGCGGGCAGCTCGAGCAGGCGCTTGCGCAGCCGGCGCAGGGCGTCGGGCGCCCGGGGGACGAGGTTCGTCGCCTCCTCCGGATCGGCGGGCAGGTCGTAGAGCTCCGGGATCGGCAGGTCGATGTACTTGTCGCCCCGCGCGGCGATTCCGCGCAGCGGCGCCCATCCGCGATTGAACGCCACCGAGAGCGCCTCGAAGTAGCTGCCCTCGGGCGCCTCCGTGCGCCCCGCCGTCAGGAGGGATTGGCCCGTGAGCTCCTTCGGCTTCGGCGCTCCGAGCGCGTCGAGAATGGTGGGCAGGATGTCGATGTGGCGGGCCCAGACGTCGTCGCGCCCCGCCGGGGCGAGCCCCGGAGACCAGAGGAAGAGAGGGATGTGGAGCGTCGGCTCGTAGCAGAACACGCCGTGCGTCAGCTCGCCGTGCGAGCCCCGGGCCTCGCCGTGGTCGCCCGTCACGACGAGCAGCGGCGCGGGTTGTGACTGCCGGACCTCGGCGAGCAGCGGCGCCAGGGACGCGTCGGTGTACGAGACCTCTCCGAGGTAGAAGTCGTCCGGGTACCGCTGCTTGTACTCCTCGGGCGGCTCGTACGGGGCGTGCGGGTCGTAAAGGTGCACCCACAGGAACCGGGGCTTGCCGGCCTGGCTGCGGTACCACTCGAGAGCGGCCTTGACCACGTCCTCGGCGCGGGCCTGCTGGATGTCGAACTCGAATTGCTCGTCGAGGTGGCGGTAGAGCTCGTCGTAGACGTCGAAGTCGTGGGCGAGGCCGTAGCGCGAGTCGAGGACGTAAGCGCCGACGAAGGCGCCCGTCGTGTAACCAAGGGCCTTCAACCGGGTGGCCGCGGTCGGAATCTTCGACGAGAGCCGGAAGCCCGCGTTCTCGCGCACGCCGTGCTCGTAAGGAAGCATGCCGGTGAGGATGTTGGTGTGAGAAGGCAGCGTGATGACGTTGTGCGAGTGAGCCTGCGTAAAGACCCGACCCTCCGCCGCGAACCGGTCGAGGTTGGGCGTCGTGCCCCGGGGGTTGCCGTCGAAGCCGACCGCGTCGGCCCGCAGGGTGTCGATCGTGATGAGGACGACGTCGCGGTTGACCCGCGGAGCGGCGTTCGGGGCCGGCCCGGCTCCCGGCGCCTCCCGGCGGCAGGCCGCCAGGCCGAGCGCGAGGGCCAGGACGGCGCCGCGAGGGACCCTTTTCAGCAATTGCGCCACGCCGCGAGAAAACGAAAGGGCCCGCCCGGAATTCCCGGACGGGCCCCGAAAGAGCCTTTCCTGCCTAGAAGTTGACCTGGATGCCGAGCCTCATGATTCGCGGGCTCTGCACTTCGATGATCTGGTTGAAGTAGTCGCTCTGCGAGAACGCGCCGCTCGAGGCCCGGTAAGTCCCGGTCCGCTGGTATCGCTGCAGGACCGTGTTGGCATTGGCGACGTTGAAGATCTCGACCGCGGGGATGATCGAGACACCGCTCACGTTGATGGTCTTCGAGAGCCGGAAGTCGAGCTCGTAGACGTCGTCGTACCGGTACGTGTCCAGCTGGCCGATCTGGGTGAAGTAGTAGTGGTTGTTTCCGGCAGCGTCCCTCGCGCGCGTACGGACGTAATAGGGATTCGGGTAGCCCTGCCGGCCGAAGAAGTTGGCGCCGAAGTCGAGGCCCCACGGCCCCTGGTAGAGGGCGTTGACGTTGAACTGCCAGCTTCCGTTGAGGAAGACCGCGTTCTTGGACGAATAGCCGGCCGCGAGGCAGGAAGTCTGGGGCACCGCGCCGCAGTTGGTTCCGCCCCAGGTGTTGTTGGGATCCTGGATCGAGGCAGAGGTCAGGTATTGCTTGAAGCTGTTCCAGCCGAAGTTGCCTCGGAACGACCAGTGATCCGACAATCGTTTGACGAGCGAAAAATCGACCCCGTAGTACCGCTGCGTCGCTCCGGGCCGGTCGGAAATCGTTACGCCGGAGGGCTCCGTGTCGAGCGTCATCGCGTAGAAGGGCTCGTCGAAGGAGATCGAGAAGCCGTTGGCCGCGGTGGCCGTGCAGGGGACGAGCGGAGAATTCTCGTCGTCGGGATTCGACAGGCACTCCGTTCGCCCCGCGAGCGCCCAGTTGCCGGGCGAGCCCGTCGGCTGGTTCTGAATGAGATTGTTCGTGTTGCGATAGCTGAAAGTCGCCGACGCGGCGAACGTGTCGGTGAACTGCTGGTCGACGCCGACCGTGAACTCGCTGGTCTTTGGCACCTTCAGGTTCGGTTGGATCGTGTTCGGGACGTTTGGCAGGATCCTTGGATCGATGTCGTTGTAGAAGCCGGTGTAGCCATAGTTGAAGTCGATCTCGTTGCGCTGGACGATCTTGTCGCCGTTGGCGTCCTGCCAGTAGTAGTAGTAGCCGTTCGAGATCGGCACGCCGCTCGCGTAGTACCCGATGTAGCCCAGCTGGTCCGCGAACTGGGCGTAGGACGCCCGCACGAGCGTCGTCTTCTTCTCGCCGAGGGCGTATGTCGCCGAAACGCGGGGCTGCCAGTTCGTAACGTCGAACTGCCAGTCCTTGGCGCCGTGGTACTGGATCGTCGGAAGCAGATCCGGGACCAGGGTGTTTCCAAAGGACGTCCCCGGAAGGTTCTTCGCCTGCTGCTGGTCGTAGCGAACTCCCACCTGCACGGTGAGGTTTCCCGTCGTGATCGTGTCGCCGAGAGTTCCGCTCCAGAATTGGTTCTTGTAGACCGGCCGCACGCCCCTCGAGAGCAGCACGCTGTTGTATGACGGGGAGTCGACGTATTCCGAGCCGTAGTTCTGGTCGCCGGGCCAGCCGGTCGCCGAGTCGGCGATCTGCTGCCGGTAGTTGAAACTGAACTTCAGCTCGTGGTTGAGGCTGCCGGTGTTGAAGAACTTGGAAACCTGGAGGTTGGCCTGCTTCTGAGGGTCCTTGGCAATGAAGTACGAGTAGTTGTTGTAGTACGTGCCATCCTGGTAATAGGCGTCCCTCGACGAGCCCTCCGCCCCGCAAACGACGTTGAAGTGGACGGGCGCGCAGCCGAGGGAGCCGTTCCCGATGTTCGTGTAATCCGGGTTCTGGTAGGCCCCGAAGATCGAGGCAAAGAGGTCCGAGGAAAAGACGTTGGAGTCCTCGGCCTTGTAGAAGTTGGTCGGGATCGCGAACTGGGTCGCCGCCAGCGGCGCGCGCGTGGCCCCGACGTTCGTGTTGCTCTGGGTCCGGTCGCTGCGCTGGTAGTAAAGCTGCAGCGAGTTCGCGTTGGAGACCTGCCAGTTGAGCTTGGCGCTCCAGGGCTCGAGGTTGATCGTCGAGGGCGCGGTGATCGTGCCGAAGTTCGTGCTGAACGCCGTCTGATTGGTCGAGATGGTCTGGTAGGACCCGGCGAACCAGAGCCAGAGCTTGTCCTTGACGAGCGGGCCGCCGAGGTCGGCGCCGTACTCGCGGATCATGCGCGTGTTGTTCGTCGGCAGGCCCTGGTCGATCGCCTCCTGCGGCTCGTTGTTCGACTGCCAGTTGCCCGAGGCGTAGAGGTAGCGGGCCGCGCCCCTGATCTCGTTCGTGCCGCGCTTGGTGACGACGTTGATCGTCACGCCGGAGGTCTGCTGCTCGACGAGCGAGCCGCCGGTCGACACCTCGACGTCCTGGAACGTCGCGAAGTCGAAGAAGGTGTTCGTGCCGCCGTTCTGGCGCGAGAAAGGATTGCCGTACGTATTGTCCGTGGTGGTCGCGCCGTCGACCTGGTAGACGACGTTGCCCGAGCCCTTGGCGATGAAGTCGGGGCCCCCGGCGACGCCGCTCTGGTTGCCCGCGACGTTGACCGTGTCGATCTGGACGCCAGGAACCTGCTGGATGAGGGACCACACGTCGCGCGAGGTCGGAATCTCGGCGAGCTCGTCGTGCGAGAAGCTCTGGCCGGTCTCGACCTTGCGGGTGTCGATGAGAGGCGTCTGGCTCGTGACCGTCACCGCTTCCTGGACGGTGGAGAGCTTCAGCTGCATGTCCACCTGGGTGTTCTTGCCGACCGAGACGGACACGTTCTCGCGCGTGACCGTCGTGAAGCCCGGCATCGTGACCGTCACCGCGTACTTGCCCGGCGGGACCTTGAGGAACCGGAAGAGCCCGTTTGCATCCACGCTCGTGGTCGTCGACCCGGACGTGCCGATGAGAGTGGCCGTGCCGCCGGGGATGACGCCGCCCTGCTCGTCGATCACGTTTCCGTACACGTTGCCGGTGTTGACCTGGGCGGCGAGCGGCGCTCCGAGACAGAGCGCGAGGGTCACGGCGAGAAGGACTCCGCGAAGCGCCCTTGGCATTGCGACCTCCCTCAATTTCGAAGAGAACGGCTCGGGAACTGTTGCAGTTATGCTATCGCGGTTTTTGCCGAGTCAAGTCAGGAACTCGCGGGCCGTGCTCGACCTGCTCGCGATTCGGCCGCGCGAACACGGCATTCGAATTTCTGGAACGCGTGACTGTAGGTCACAGGAGGCGGACCGCATGCGCAGCGCGAACTCTCGGATTCTCCTTGCCGTTCTCGCGACGTCCGGCCTGGCGGCGCTGGCCTGCGCCGGGGCCGGAGCGCAGACCGCGACGGGCGCCACACCGGCATCGGGCGCGGCGCCGCGCGGCTCGCTTCTCATCGTGGGCGGCGGCCCGATCCCCGACGCGATTCTCGAGCGCTTCGTGGCTCTCGCGGGCGGACCCGGCCGCGCACGGATCGTCATCTACCCGATGGCCTCCGAGTACCCCGACGCCGGCCTCGATCTCGCCCAGGACTTCCGCAAGCTCGGCGCCGAGGCCGAGCGGATCATCCTCACGCACGAGCAAGCCGACACCGAGGCCGCCGCCGGCCGGCTCGACGGCGTCACGGGGATCTGGTTCGGAGGCGGCGACCAGGTCAAGCTGACCGCCGCAATCGGGCACACGCGCGTCGAGGCGGCCATCCATGCGCGCTACGGCGCGGGCGCCGTCGTCGGCGGGACGTCCGCGGGCGCCGCCGTGATGTCGACGCCCATGCTGACGGGCGACGAGCGCCACCCGGGCGGCGACCGGCCCCCGGAGAAGGACTCGAGCGACGCCTTCATGACGATCGCTCGCGACGACGTCGTCACCGTCGAGGGCTTCGCCCTGATCCAGGGCGTGGTCATCGACCAGCACCACGTGCGCCGGCGCCGGAACAATCGTCTGCTCTCGGTCGTGCTGGAGCATCCGGACCTCGTCGGCATCGGGATCGACGAGTCGACCGCGCTCGAGGTCGGGCCTTCGGGGCCCTGGCGGATCCTCGGGGCGAGCGTCGCGGTGGTCTACGACGCGCGGCAGGCCCGAATTACGCCGCCGTCGGCCGCCAGCCTCGGCGCTTCGGGAGTACGGCTGGCCGTCCTGCCGGCCGGCAGCACTTACGACCTCGCGACCGGGGCGGCGGCGCTGCCGTAGGGTCAGGCGGCAAGGCAAGCCACTGCCGGGGCAACAAAGGGCTGCGCTCGGGATGACCCGCGGGCGCGCCCGTCGGGCGTCTCGGCGGGTCAGTCGGCGACCGACAGGATGCGGGGAACGGCCGCAACACCGCGGCGGCGCTCGCTGCGGCGACGGTCGCCGCGGCGACGGTCCCCCAGGCGGCGATCGTGAATGAAAAACTCCGCCGGGTCCACGGGCGTGCGGGGCAGGGGGTGGACCCGGATCGAGAACTCGCTCGTCTCGGCCGGCCGCGGCACGAGGATCTCCCGGATGAATCCGGCCTCGAGCGCCGCGGTGGGAATTCCCAGAACGTCGTTGACGGCCGCCACGATGCGCCGCGCATCGGCGTCGAAGATGGTTTTTGCGAGCGTCCAGCCCGCGGCATTCAGAATCGCGCGGCCTTCGGATTTCCAGGGCTCCGGCTGGTGCTGTTCCTTGCCCCGTCCCGCCATTGGACGTCCTCCTCGAACCGCGACCCGGCATGCTCGGAGCAACGGGTCAGGTTCGACGAATGTTAGCAAGAAACGGCCTCTCCGGGTGAGCCGATCGAGTCCTCAGCCGAGCGCGATGATCCGGAAATTCAGGAGCTGGTTCTTGCTTCCGCGAAGGACGCGAAACACGCCGTCGACCGGCCGGCCGCCGTTGGTGAGCTGACGGATGACGTACCAGGATTGGACCAGACCGATGCCGCCCGTGGACTCGGCGCCCCAGAAGGCGGGATTTCCGACGGCGCCCGACACCGCGGGGTCGAGATTCATGCTCATGAAGGAATTGATGTAGCGCCCCGGCTCGGTGATCACGATGTGCCCGGGAGTCGACGATGGCCCGCCGGGGATGATCCGGTTGCTCGAATCCACTTCGGCCAGGACGTAAAGGCGATTTGGCACCATCTCGTCCACGTCATGGACGACGACGCCGCCCGGACCGTTCATGATCTGGGTGATGGTGGAGGAGGGCCCGATCGCGCTGTCGGAAACATTCGAGCGCCACCCGTTGCCCCTCAAAACCCGGAAGATGTAGTTGCCGACGAAGCCGTTGCAATCGAGGCCGAGGTGGCTGTTGCAATACGCCTGCAACGTCGACTTCCCGACGTTCGGGCGAAGCAGGACCGCCAGCTGCAGCACGATCTGGCAATCCTCCGGAGAACCCTTTCCATAAAAAGGACTGACGACGCGGTACCGCAGTTCTTCGGCGTTCGAGAATTCCGCGGGTTCGCCGTTGACCCGCAGCCGAAGCCTCCACCCGGGACTCTTCTGATTCTTCTGGACGTGCTCTTTGAGAGCCTGCCAGAGAAGCCCCTGCTCCGAGTCCGGATCGCCGATGTGGTACTTCGTGATGCCGACGGTCTTCGGCCCGTCGTCGAACGAGACTTGCAGGTTGAGATAACGCTCCGCGTACCGGACGGGCGACATTGCGCTCATGGCTTCCTCCAGTCTTCTCTTCGCGCGTTGATGAACCGCCTACGGACACGTTGCGAAGGCCGACGTGTCCTGGATCGGCGCAAATGGGGTGCCCACCACATTGAAGTACGGCCTCGACGTTCCGGTATGCGTGTCGAGCACCGACAGCGTGATTCCGACGTCCGTCAGACCGGCAGAGAACACCCAGTAATTCTGGTTGACGCCGCAGCCGTTCAACACCTTGACCACCGCCTCGATGTTCGAGGAATTGAAGAACCAGAAGTACCCCGAGTCCGACGTCAACGGCACTGCCGTGCCCACGCCCGACGACCCGTCGGATTTCGACCAGGCGATCGTCACCTGGAACCGGCCCCCGTTCAAGCACAGCGTGTTCGGCCCGCGCGTGCAGGTCGTCACGGCGGGGGCGACCGTGACCGTCTTCGACGTCGAGCCGGATCCGTTCAGGTTGCCCGCCGTCAGTTTCACGGCGTACGTGCCCGGGGAGGAGAAGACGTGGGTCGCATTCTGTGTCGTCGCCCCGACCGTCCCCTGGGTCGGGTCGGCGAAATCCCAGTTCCAGCCCGTGGGCGATCCCGTGGACGCATCGGTAAACAACACCGGAGAGCCGGCCGCCGGGTTGGCCGGCGAGAACGTGAAGGCGGCGTTGGGAGCCGGCCCCACGGCGGCCGTGCCGTAGTAATACCGAACCGCCTGGATGTCGTCGGTCTGAGGCGTGTCCGGCTTGTTGTTCGAGATGACGGAGTGCATCACGGCGTTGTTCCAATCGTCCGCGGTCGTGGTGCTGTGGATGCTGACCGCCTGGTCCGGGTGGCTCAAGCCGATGACGTGGCCGACCTCGTGGAGCACGGCCGAGCGAAACGTCGCCGCCGAGTAGCCCGAGGTGCAGGTCACCTTGCGCATCGACACGGTCCCGTCCCTCGGATAGTAGTACGGCGTGTCGCCCCTGTACGTCAGACCCGACCCATAGCCGTTTCCGGGCCCGCCGAGACCGATCGTGCCTCCCTCGCAGCCGATCGGCGTCGTCCAGGTCGTGCCGTCGGGAGACGCCGTCGAGTCGAGGTTGACCTTGACGTTGCCCGGCGTCGTCGGGCCGCTCAGGCGAATGTCGGTCGAGGCGACGCCGTGCCAAGCGGCGGCGGCGTTCGTCACGTCGCAGATCGAATCCGTGCCGCAGGCCGGTTCGTCGCCGCCATTGAGGTTCGACTGCGTACCGTTGACGGACAGGACCGCGCTGGGCGAGGTGCCGGTGTCCCAGTACCAGCGCCAGAGGCACGGGTCCCCACCCTGACAGAGGCCGGGCTCGCGGCCGCCGATGTTGGACCACTTCGCGCGCGTCATGGCGGGCGCCGCCAGCGCGGCCTCGGGGGCTTCTTCGTCGCGAGCCATCGACCGCAGGAACGCCAGGAAGGATTCGGCGTCGCGCGCGGCCGTGGAGGAGCCGCCCGGCTCCGGCGCGCGCTTGGCCGCCACGAGGTCGTCTCCCGCCGTAAAGGCCGGACGAAGGGCGAACTTCCGGCCGGTGTCGTCGGAGACGAGGTCGAATCTCGATAGTCCGAACTCGGTCAGCCGGAACTGGCCGGCGTGGTCCGCCTGGGGCGCGAGCATGAGGACGACCTCCTGCCCCGGCGAGAACACGGGCGTCCCCGGAATCCACCAGACCGAGTCCCCGACGCGCCCGCCCGGCAGGCGAACCACGAAAGTCGCGCCCGGCGACCCCTTGATCGCCTCCACGAGCGCAAGGGTGACGAGGGTGACCGGCCGGTCTTCGCCTCCGATCGGCTCCAGGCGCGCCGCGGTCGCGATCACGGTCGCGTGCGCGATGACCGGCGCCTGCCGCGCGAGGTCGGTGTCCGACATCGGCAGGTAGGTGGCTGCCGAAAGGACGAGGCCAGGGAACAACGCGATCAGCGCGAAAAGGATGGGGCGCGAGCGGGCTGGCAGGGTCATGGGTTCCTCCGAAGACCCGAGGATACCGGGGTTGTTTGAGGTCAGGTCACGGCAGGCCGTCGACGAGGTAGAGCTCGGAGATCGATGGGATCGTCATGGCACCGCTCGGCCGATTCTATGTGCGAAACTCCGCATCCTCATGGACGAATCAGCGGCAACGGCGCGGCGCCCGAGGCTCTCGCCGGGCTTTCTGGGCATCATCGTGTTCAAGTGCGCGAAGGCGGCGGCGTTTCTCCTGCTCGGAGCCGTCGCCCTGCGCATCGCGCGGCTGCCGCATCACTCCGAACCGATGGAGATCGCGCATTTTCTCGGAGTCAACTCGAGAAACGTTCTGGTCCAGCACCTGTCGTTCATGCTCACGGCGTTGACGAGCCGGCAGGTCGAGGCCATCGGCGCGGCGGCCGTCCTCATCGGCCTGGTCTTCACCGCCGAAGGCACCCTGCTCGCGGTGCGCGTGCCCTGGGCGCCCTACTTCACGATCGTGCTGACGGCGCTCGGAATTCCACCGGAGCTGATCGAGATCGCCCGCCGCCCGGGCAGCGGCCGGCGCTACGTGCTGCTGGCCGTCAACGTCGCGATCCTCGTCTACCTCTGGAAGCGGCGCAACGAGTTCAGGATCCCGAAGGAGCGGTGACGTCCGGGAAGCGCCTGGCCAGCCACGCCTCGACCTCTTCCGGGTGGTATCCGAACGGCCCGGGCTTGCCCTTGTAGACGATCGTCCCGCTTTCGTCGACGATGTAGAAGCGTTCCGGCCATCCCGCATAGGCCGCGTTGGCCGGGTTCTCGATCGGGTCCACGACCATCGGAATCTGATAGTCGAAGCGCTTGACGAAATCGTTGGCGATGCGGACCCGGTCTTCCAGCGTCGTCGGCTGCGGGTAACAGACGCCTTCCTTCACGTTCGAGTCCATCTGCCACTCGTCGAGCGGATGGGCCTCCTTGATGTAGAGCGTCAGGAACTGGGCGCGCTCACCATATTTCTTCCGGATCGCGTCCACGCGCTCGACCGAGCGGCGGAACGGCGGTCAGGTGAAGCTGCCGAAGATGAGGACCGTAGGCTTGCCGCCGAGCCGCTCGGAGAGCCTCACGGGCGTCCTGCCGTCGAGCGCGAGCAGCGCAACCTCCGGAGCCCGATCGCCGACCTTGAGCGTTCCTTCCTTGCGCTGGTCGTACCGCAGCATCCCGATGAGGTTGCGGGGCCCGCCGATCATGTAGGTGATCGCGCCGATGGCGAGCACCACCACGGCCCCGAGCCCGATCAGCACCTTCTTCCACATCCTCATCTCCCGGAGTTTACCTTGGGGTCAGGTCTGCATTTTCCACAAACCGGGGTCAGGTCTGCATTTTACAAATTGCTGACCTCATCCGGCTGATGCGATCCCTGAAGCGCGAGTCCAGTTCCATCAAGCGCTCCGCGCTTCGAGCCAGGGTCGACGCGGCAGAGACGCCGACGCCAAGGCTCGGCGCAAAGCCTGCCAGTCCGAGCAGCGCATCTCTCTTTGCGAGGTAGGCGACTGCAAGCCGAGCGGACGTTCGCCGCTTTCGCAGGAGGGTGCCTCGGTCGGCGCCGAACTCCGCCTCGGCCGCGCTCAGAATCGCGTCGAGCCCCGGCCTGACCAGGCGCCGATGCGCTCGGGGAATCTCGGGGCTTCGGTCGGACTCACCGACCATGCGCTGGATTTGCTCACGAAACTCTTCGCTTCCGAGAAAGATCTGACTCCTCAGCGCCTCCCATGGCGTCGCCCGCGAGCCCATCCCTCGTGCTACGAACTCTCGGTACCGACGCAGGGCCGCGGCGCCGGTCCCGAATTGACTCCTCGTCCATGCCACGTGCAGAAAAGGCGGAACGAGGGCGATGCCAGCCGTTGCGCGATAGTTGCTCCATCGCCAGGCGCCGGCGTCTCGTGCCACCCCCGCCCGGACCGGGTTGAGAACGATGTATCGGACGAGCTCGAGCAGGTGGGTTTCCTTCTCGACCAGGATGGACTTGAACCGCCCTTGAAACAGGTGTCCCACGCGCCCATGCCGCGCGTTGAATTTCTGCGTGTGAAATCCGTTGAGCCGATGCATTCCCCGCGAGAGGGTAGGCTCCGGGGTCTCGACGAGCAGATGGTAGTGGTTCCCCATGAGGACGTAGGCGTGCAGTGTCCAGCCGCAGACTTCGACGACGCGCGCCAGGCCCGAGAGGAACCGGGAGCGGTCGCGATCGTCTCGAAAGATGTCGCGCTTCTCGTTTCCACGGCTCGTGACATGCCAGAGCGCCCCGGCGTGTTCCAGTCGCAACGGCCGACTCATCAATATCTGATTGTCGCGAGACCGTGCCCGGTGGACGGAATCTGCAATTTGGAGACCTGACCCCAAATTATGGAATTTGCAGACCTGACCCCGGCTGCCGGCTACCGGGGTAATCGGGACTTGGGGATCTTGACGAGGACGGTGTAGAGAGGGTCGACCAGCTCGGTCACGGGGGCGACGGCGTTCTGCGACACGAACTCGTAGGCGTCCATCAGGCCGAGGCCGGTCTTTTCCATCACCCACTGCACCATGTCCTTGAAGGCGATGCGCGCCGCGTCTTCGAGCGGCCGCGCCGCCCCGAGCGACATCATCCACTCGGCGTTCTCGATCCGCGGCCAGGCCGTATCGCGGTGCTTGACGAGCTCCACCGTCAGCTCGACGTTCATGGCGCCCTCGATCGCGGTGCCGATGATCTCGCCGTCGCCCATCGCGAAGTGACCGTCGCCGAACGAGACGAGGCCGCCCGGCACGCGCACGCCGAGGTAGACGGTATTGCCCGCCCGGACCTCGGGGCAGTCCATGTTGCCGCCAAAGCTGTCGGGCACGATGGTCGAGCGCGCCTCGCCGTTGGCCGGAGCCACGCCGAGGCAGCCGAGAAAAGGCGCCAGCGGCACTTCCCACGTGCGCTTGCCGTCCGTCGAGTGCGTGCGCGCCACACCCCTGGTCCGGTCGACCTCGTAGAACCAGACCGTCTCCGGCAGATCTGCCTGCAGCATCGCGGTGCGGTCGCTGCCGTTCAAGGCGCCGAACCCCGGGAAAGACGACGAGATCCCGTGCGCGCGCGCGGGCTCGAGCTTCTCGATGTGGATCGCGAGCGTGTCGCCGGGCTCGGCGCCGTCCACGTAAAAGGGCCCCGTCTGCGGGTTGTCGTGGCCGATGGGCGCGACCTTCGACGGCAACTGATCGGGCCGCGTCACGGCTCCGTCGTAGCAGTCCTCGGTCCAGGTGACGATGCGCGTCCCGGACGCGATGTGACGCACGGGCGCCGCCCCTCCGAAGGTGTACACGAGCTCCTCGTGCTTCGGGACATACCGCAGGACCGGCTGGTCGGCGGCCGCGAGCGCCGCAGCGGCGCCGCAGAAAACCAGCGCTCCGAGGATTTTCCGCATGGCAGCCTCCTTCCCGACGCCGCCATTATTGAACGGGCCGGCCGTATCCGCGCGCTCCGGTCCTGTTAATCTAGCCGCCGCTGAAAACAGGAGAACGCATGCTTGCAAAGATCCGAGCCGCCGGACTGACGCTCGCGGCCGCCGTTGCCTTCGCGAATCCGGCGCTCGGCCAGGCCTCGAACCCCTTCCAGCAGACCGGTACCGAGATCATGGCGAACCAGCGGATCGCCGAGCGCGTCCAGGGACCCCGGCTGCTCGCGCCCCGTTTCACGAGGCCGCGCCGGGGCTTCGCGCCGTCCCCGCAGTCGCCGGCGTCCGCGGTCTTCCCCCCCGGCGCGCCCGCGGTGGCCCCGCCCTCGCCGGGGTCGCCGCAGACCCTCGGCGTCAACTTTCTCGGAGCCAACCTCGCGGACTCGAACGCATTCCCGCCGGACACGATGGGAGCCGTCGGGCCGGTGCAGTTTCTCGTCGGCGTCAACGGCCACCTGCGCACCTTCGACAAGGCGACCGGCACTTCCGACGGCGGCTTGAACGCGGACCTGGACGTCTTCTTCAACCTGGTGCGCGGCGGCCAGCCGACGTTCTCCCCGCGCGTGCGCTACGACCGCGTCTCCGGCCGGTGGTTCATAACCGCCCTGAACTTCGGCGCCTCGTTCTCGAACAACCGAGTCCTGATCGCGGTCTCCAGCGGCGGCACGATCTCGATCGGCACGATCTGGACCCTCTACTATTTCGAGCACGACCTCGACAGCCCGACCGGAGACACCGGCGACTTTTTCGACGTCGGCACGCTGGGCGTGGACGCCAATGCGCTCGTCATCGGCGGCAACGTCTTCGACGGGACCGGCGCCTACCTCGGCACGACCGTCCATGCCGTCCGCAAGAGCGCCGTCGTCGGGGGCGGCGGCGGGAACATCGCGGCGAGCGCCGTCGCCTACCGCAACCTCACGGGAACTCCGAACGGCGAGGGCCCGTACACGCCCCAGGGCGTCGACAACCTCTCCGAGAGCGCGCCGACGGCCTCCTGGGTCATCGGCGTCAACAACGTTCTGCCGGTGACGAGCGAGCTCGTGCTGCGCCAGATCACCTTCAGCGCGCCGGGGGACTGGCCGCCCACGTCGATCTCGAGCAACCTGACGCTGCCGGTCCCGACGACCGCGCTTCCGCTGACGGTGCCCCACCAGGGCAATACGGGCGGCGCGGACGGCCAGCTCGACGCGCTCGACGACCGGCTCTTCGACGCGAAGCTCCGCGACGGCCACATCTGGACGGCGCACAACATCGCCGTGGATGCGACCGGCGCCGGCTCGGACACGGGCGACCGCGACGGCGCGCGCTGGTACGAGATCGACGTCACGGGCACGCCGGCCCTCGTGCAGTCGGGAACCCTGTTCGACCCGGCCGCCGCCAATCCCCGCTTCTACTGGATCCCGTCCATCATGGTGACCGGACAGGGCCACGCCGCCCTCGGCGCCAGCGCCTCGGGAGCCAGCCAGTTCGTCAACGCCGCCACGGCCGGCCGGCTCGCCTCGGACGCCGCCGGATCTCTCGAGGGACCCCTGCTCTTCACGGCGAGCGCGACGGCCTACAACCCCGCCGCCGATCCGGGACCGGCGCGCCGCTGGGGCGATTACTCCTACACCAGCCTCGATCCCGACGACGACATGACGCTCTGGACGATCCAGGAGTACTGCGCCTCCCTGGACGCCTGGGGCGTTCGCGTCGTCCAGCTGCTCGCGCCGCCGCCCCCGACTCCGTCGACCGCCACGCCGCCCACGATCGCCTCGGGCCAGGCCTCGGTCTCCGTCGTCGTGACGGGAGTCTCGTCCGCCGGCTCGGGCTACTTCGATCCAGGGCCCGGTTACGCGAAGCGGTTGACAGCGCTCGTCCCGACCGGCGTGACGGTCAACGGCGCGACGGTCACGAGCCCGACCTCGGTCACGCTCGACCTCAACACGGTCGGGGCCCCGTTTGGCCCGCGCACGATCACGATCGCCAACCCCGACGGCCAGTCGCGCACGAGCGTGGCCCCGCTTCTCACGCTCGGTCCGGGCGGACCCGGCCCGACGGTCACGTCGATCGCGCCGGGTTCGGGCGACGCCGCCGCCAGCAACCCGATCGCCTTGACCGGCACGGATTTCGTCGACGGCGCCTCGATCTCGATCGGCGGCGTCGCAGCCTCCGGCGTCGCCGTGGCGGGGGGAACCTCCGCGACCGCGCTGACGCCGGCGCTTTCGCCGGGAACCCTCAACGACGTCACCCTCGTCAACCCCGACACCCAGAGCGCCACGCTGTACGCCGCCTGGTTCGCCGACTTCCTCGACGTCGCGCAGGACGACATCTTCCACGCCTACGTCGAGACGATCTTCCGCGACGGGATCACGGCGGGGTGTACCGGCGGGAACTACTGCCGCGACGACGCCGTCACGCGGGCCCAGATGGCGGTCTTCCTCCTGAAGGCGAAGTACGGGGCCGCGCACGTGCCGCCGCCGTGCACCGGCGTCTTCGGAGACGTGACGTGCCCCTCGCTCTTCGCCGACTGGATCGAGGAGCTTTACGGCATCGGCGTGACGGGCGGCTGTCAGGCGAGCCCGCTCCTCTACTGCCCGGCGAATCCCGTCACGCGCGCGCAGATGGCCGTCTTTCTGCTCAAGGCCTCGATCGGCTCGAGCTACACGCCCCCCAACTGCACGGGACTCGTCTTCACCGACGTGCCCTGCACGGGCGGCGCGTTCGATCCGTGGATCGAGGACCTCGCCGGCCGGGGCATCACCGGCGGCTGCGGCGCCGGCGCCTACTGCCCGGCCGCCGCCAACACGCGTGGCCAGATGGCGGTGTTCCTCACGAAGACCTTCAGTCTTCCGTGAGGCCGGCGGCCCCCCGGCGAGCTAGTAGCCCTCGAGGAGCGAGGTCTCGGGCCGCTTGTACTGCTTCTCGGAGCCGTTGCGGCTCTTGATGACGAGCAGCCCTCCCTCGATGCGAAAGGGATACTGGCCCGGCGGCTGGTCCTGCATCGTGACCGTCAGCGTGTCCCCCGTCACGGAGTAGCGCCCGCGCAGAACGACGACCGGCAGCCGGTTGTACAGGCGGTCGCCGGTGAACTCGCGGTAGGACGTCAGCGTCTCGAGAAAGAGGAAGCACCACTTGCCGACGATCGGCGAGCCGTTGCGCGGCGCCTCGCCGACACGGTCGTACCACGTGTCGCCGCTCGCCTCATCCCCCTGCTCGAGAACCTTCCGGTCTCCCTCGAACTCGATGTGCGTCTCGACTTCCGAGACTCTTCCGGTC
>Ga0326726_10002294_pt1 | contig 17613 bp, 14 predicted proteins | sample MHFenrmetagenome_2_FD_207603 | JGI IMG/M metagenome (GOLD analysis project Ga0326726, IMG submission 207603) | Lab enriched peat soil microbial communities from Michigan Hollow, Ithaca, NY, United States - MHF15MN | ecosystem: Environmental > Terrestrial > Soil > Wetlands > Peat | place: USA... | reverse complement strand
CAAGGCGCGCATCGACGAAGCGCGCATCGCGGAGCTCGAGGGCGCGATCGACGCCGGCGACGTCGAGCTCGAGCCGCTGCGCGCGTTCATCGTTCCCGGCGGCACACCCAAGGCCGCGGCGCTGCATGTCGCGCGCACCGTCTGCCGCCGCGCCGAGCGCCGCGTCGTCCAACTCTCGGGCGAGACCGAGATTCCGTCGCTCGTCGTCATCTACCTGAACCGGCTGTCCGACCTCCTGTTCACGCTCGCGCGCGTCGCCAACCGGCGCGCCGGCGCCGGCGAAGCAACGTGGTAGAAGCGACGCGCGAAGTCGCGCTGGCCTCGTACCGGGTGCTGATCGGGAGCGGCGTCACCGAGCGGCTCGGCGAGATCGTGCCCGCGGTGGCGCCCGCCCACCGCTACGCGATCGTCACCGACACGAACGTCGGGCCGCGTCACGCGCCGGCGGTGCGCGACGCGCTTGGCTCGTCGCGCACGACGATCTTCACCATCCCGGCCGGCGAGTCCCACAAGACGCGCGACGTGTGGGCGAGCGTCACCGACGATCTTCTCGCCGCGGAATTCGGCCGTGATTCGACCATCATCGCACTCGGCGGCGGCGTGGTGGGCGACCTCGCGGGCTTCGTCGCGGCGACGTTCATGCGCGGCGTGCCGTACGTGCAGGTGCCGACGACGCTGCTCGCGATGATCGATGCATCGATCGGCGGCAAGACGGGCGTCGACACGCCCGCCGGCAAGAATCTCGTCGGCGCATTCCATCAACCCGCGGCGGTCGTCGCCGACATCAGCCTGCTCGCGACGCTGCCGGCGGACCAGCTGCGCGCCGGCTTCGCCGAGGCGATCAAGCACGGCGTGATCGCCGACGCCGCGTACTTCGATCGCGTCCGCGACGCGGCGTCGCGATTGGCGACGCTCGACCCGAGCGGTGAGAGCATGCTCGATCTCGTGGCGCGAAGCGTCGAGATCAAGGCGAACGTCGTCGGCCGCGACGAGCGCGAAGCCGGCGCGCGCAAGACGCTCAACTTCGGCCACACGATCGGGCATGCCGTCGAGACGTGCAGCGGGTATTCGCTCCTGCACGGCGAAGCGGTGGCCATCGGGATGGTGTACGAGAGCGCGCTCGCCGAGCGACTAGGCGTCGCCGAAGCGGGAACCGCGGCTCGCGTGCGCGACGCGGTGCGCGCCGCCGGACTGCCCGACGTGCGTCCGGCATCGATCGGCGTCGACGCCATTCTCGAGGCGGCACGCGGCGACAAGAAGGCGCGCGCGGGCCGCGTCGAGTACGCGCTGCCGGCGAGAATCGGCGCCATGGCCGCCGCGAATCGCGGCTGGGCCATGCCGGTGAGCGACGCGGCCGTGCGCGAGGTGCTCGCGTGAGGCGATGGGGCGCCGTGTTGGTGGCCACCGCGGTCACGGGATGCGCCGGCGACACGGCGCCGCTGCGCTATCCGCCGGTCGTCGTGATGAGTCCATTTCGCGCGCCGGGCGTCGTCGTGCGCGGCGCGGCGCGCGGCTGGTGGAAGCTCGCGACGCAACCCGTGCGCTACGGAGATCCATTGCCGGTGGGTGTCACGATGTACTGTCTGCAGGGAACGACACGTCGCGGACGCTACGTGCGCGCCGGCATCGTCGCCGCCGATCCGCGATTGTTCCCGCTGTCGAAATACGTGGAGCTGTACGTCGGCCGGCGCTACATCGGTCGCTTTCTCGTGGATGACACGGGGAAGCGAATTCGCGGTGCGCGCATCGACGTGTGGACGTCGAACTGCCGCGAGGCGCGTCGCTTCGGTTTGCAGCGCGGCACCGCCGTTCTCGTGCAAACGCCGCACGCCGACGTGCGACAGGCGGGCGCGGCGTTGACCACCAAGTAACCTCCGGCTCGGTGTTTGCTTGGTGGGCATAGCATCCTCAACGAGTAGCTCGAGATCATGTCAGCGTTCGCGACGTACCTCATCGGATATCTGATCCTGGTTGGCGGACTCGCCGGCGCGGCGTACCTGCTCAACATCCCCACGGTGTGGATCGTCGTCGGCATCGTCGTGCTCGTCGGCGCGGGAGTGTTGAGCGCGACGAGTCGGACGAAGATGCGCGATCCAACGGACGGTCAGCGGAGCGGAACGAAGCCGCCGACGACCGGGCCGACCGCGTGAGGTACGAGCGCCAGACTCGCGATTTTGCGCTCAGTGATGGGGCGTCCGCCTGATGTGACGAAGCGCCACAATCGTGGCGTGATCGGGGCAGCAAAGCTGGCTCAGCAACGCGAATCTGGGCGATTCGGTCAAGGTGACCGAATCGCCCCGTCGAGTCTCGGACGGTGCGAAGTAACCTTTAAATCTCTGTCAAATCAACGACATAGAATCGGTCGACCAGTGTGGTCCGCCAGTGTGGGTCAATTTTCTGTTGACGCTTTTCTAGCCCACCGTTATCCTGCGCGTCCCTGCCAGATCGCGCGAGCGGACGTACGCTCGCTCCACTAACCGGCCTTCATCGGGAAGGAGCGTGTATGGAGCAAGTGACCGAGACCAGATCGTCGAAGGGATACTTCCGATCGTCTCCGTCCACCGCGTTCGACCAGTACTTGCAGGACATACAAAAGCTCCCGCTGATTGACGACCCGGAAGAAGAACGACGCCTCGCGCGACGAGCGCAGAAGGGCGACGAGAAAGCGGCGGAACGACTCGTCACCGCCAACCTCCGATTCGTCATCTCCTACGTCAAGAAATATCAGGGCCACGGACTCGATCTGAGTGAGCTCGTCGCCATCGGGAATGAAGGCCTGCTCAAGGCCGTCCGGAAATTCGATCCGGATCAAGGCGTGAAATTCATTTCCTACGCCGTGTGGTGGGTGCGACAAGCGGTTCTCAAAGCCCTCGCCGAGCAAACGCGCTCCGTCCGCATCCCGCTCAATCAGAATTCGCAGCTCATCCGCCTCGCCCGCGCCGAGACGATCCTCGCCCAGGTTCTCAAGCGCGATCCCACCGAAGACGAAGTCAGTCGCCTGCTCGAGGAGACGCCGGAAGTCGTCCGCGCCGCGAAGCAGATGTCGGCCACCGAGGTCTCCCTCGACGCGCCGATCGACCGGTCCGACCGCGAAGCCTCCACGCTCGGCGAACGATTCGCCGGCGTCGATGGCACCGAGATCGAAGAGGTCACCGACTACAAGCTGATGCGCGAATTCATAGATCGCGTATTCAAGAAGTATCTCACGCCGCGCGAGCGAAAGATCCTCTATCTCTACTATGGGCTCGAGGAAGGCTCCGAGGCGATGACGCTCGAGAAGATCGGCGCCCTCATGGGCGTGACCCGCGAGCGGATCCGCCAGATTCGCGAGCGGGCGTTCGAGAAGCTCCGCGAGAGCCCCGACGGCAAAGCGCTCTGTGGGTTCTGGGCCGCCTGACGGCAATTGATTCCAGCCAAACGAAACGGGGCGACTGCGAGAGCAGTCGCCCCGTTTCGTTTGAATCCGGGCGGCGAGCCGCTCGCCGCTCCCCGTTCGCCGCTCGATAGGCATATCGGTAACGGCCCTGCCAGTCATTCGTCTTTTTGCGTGCCTCTACGTGACCATGTCCAGCGCCGTCGCGGCGCGGTCGCGGTGGTGGGAGCGGGCGGGATCGGCGTCGCGTTGTTGATCGGCATCGCGGTGCACGTCTCGGATCTCCGGTCGACCACCTTCGCCGCCGCCCAACGTCGATTCGTCGCCGGCGCCGCCGGCGCCGCGCGTATGGTCGACACGTGGATGGCCGAGCGCGACGGCGACGCCCGCTCGCTGGCCGAGGCGGCGGGAATTCCCGCCAGCGACTCGGCCGCCATCTCGCCAACCATGGCGTCACGCCTGCTCCGCGCGCAGATGGAGGCGCTCCGTCGCCGCGGGAACTACACCGCCATCTGGATCGTCGACACCGCCGGTCAGGTCGTCGGCTCGGTCGGCGACCGAAGCTTGAGTGACGACGAGGCCGACGCCGCCGCGCGCGCGATCGCCACGCGCACCGTCACGCTGGGCATTCCGGCGGGCCGCGACAGCACCGTCACGGTCGGCATCGCCCATCCGATCTTCACGGCCGCCGCCACGGGACCAGAGGTCGAAGCCGCCGCCGTCTTTCGCGCCGACCTCAATCACGGCTTCGCCTCGGTGACGCCCGCGGTCCGGCCGCCCTTCGCGCCCGTGATCGTGGTTCCGGACAACGGCCACCCGATCGGCATCTCGCTCTGCCCCGCCCCGTCGATGGCGATCTGCCTGGTGCCGGTGACGGACACGCTGGCGCGTCTCGCCGTCGTCGCACCCGACACTTTCGCCACGATCACGCCGCGCGGCGCGAGCCGCCTGCTCGTCGCGACGCATCGCGTGGCCGCGCTGCCATGGAGCGTCTACTTCGCCGGCGACGAGCGGGCGCAGTTCGCGCCGATGCGCGACCGGCTCCGCTTCGAGGCGATGGTGTTCCTCGGGATCCTGCTGATCGTGGCGCTCGGACTCTACGCCTACGATCGCGCGGCGCACCTCCGCCGGGTCACCGAGCGGGCACAGACCGAGGCACACTTCGCCGCCATCGTGAATACCGCGATGGACGCGATCATCATCGTGAACGAGGAGTACGAGATCGCCGCGCTCAATCGCGCCGCGGAGACGCTCTTCGGGTACGACGCCGCCGACGCCGCCGGTCGCTCGGTGCTCGAGCTCATTCCGGAGGCGGAGACCGATCAGCTCCACCGGACGTTCGAGCACGCGCTCACGTCGCCCGAGCAGGGACCGGTCCTCCGCAGCGAGCGCTATGCCGCCGGCCGCCGTCGCGACGGCTCGACGTTCCCGATGGACGTGAGCGTGTCGCGGACCCAGATCGACGGGCGGCCGCACCTCACCATCGTCGTGCGCGACGTCACCGAATGGAAGCGCGCCGAGGAGACGTCGGAGTGGCAGCGCGGCGTGCTCGAGGCGGTCGCGACGGGCGTCGAGCTTCGCGAAGTGCTCGCCTCGATCGCGCGTTTTCCCGAGAGCCAGTGCCCGGGCATCGACTGCGCCATTCATCTGATCGACGACGACGGCCTCACGCTCCGCACGGCGTGCGCGCCGTCGATGCAACCGGCGTTCGTCGACGCGATGGACGAGATCGTCATCGGGCCGCGCGCCGCGACGTGCGGCGTCGCCGCCTATCGGCGTGAATCGATCGTCACGACGGACATCGCCACCGACATTCTGTGGAACGACTACCGGGCGCTGGCGATCGAACAGGGCTACCGCTCGTCGTGGGCGTCGCCGATCGTCTCGCCGGACGGCCGGCTGTTGGGCGCCCTCGCCCTCTACACGCGCGAGCCGCGCGCTCCCACGGACAACGAGCGGGTCGTGGCCGAGTCCGCGACCCAGCTCGCCGGCATCGCCGTCGATCGCGCGCACGCCGCGGAATCGCTGCGCCAGTCCGAAGCCAGCTTCCGGTCGTTCGTCGAGAATTCTCCGATCGGCATCTACCGCGCGACGAGCTCCGGCCGCCTCCTCGCCGTGAACGCGTCGCTCGTCGAGCTGCTCGGCTACGAATCATCGATGGAGCTGCTCCAGATCGACATGACGCGGCACCTGTTCGTGTCCGTCGCCGATCGCGAACGGTTGTTCCATCAGCTCGAGACGCAGGGCGAGCTGCGCAGCGCCGAGATGGAATGGCGGCGCAAGGACGGCACCACGCTCACCGTCCGCGTGAGCGCGCGCGCGTACAGCGACGATCGCGGCCCGCTGTGGTTCTCGGAGGGCTTCGTCGAGAACGTCACGCCGCTGCGCGCGGCCGAGCAGGCGCTCCGCCAGTCGGAGAAGCTCGCCGCGCTCGGTCAGCTCGTGTCCGGCGTCGCCCACGAGTTGAACAACCCGCTCGCCGCCATTCTGCACTTCGCCGAGGAGCTGCTCGACGACGAGCGCACGGCCGAGGACCTCGAGGCGCTGTCGGTGATTCGGGACCAGGCGCGCCGCTCGCGCGCCATCGTGCGCGACCTGCTGTCGTTCGTCCGCTTCCGCGACGCGGCGCGCGAGCGCGTGAAGCTGACCGACGCCCTCACGACGAGCGTGCGCGCGCTGCAGCCGGTCGTCGCCGAGATCGGCGCGCGACTCACCGCCGACCTTCCGCCGAGCGAGACCGTCGGCAACACCGATCGCGCCGGCCTGCAGCAGATCGTCACGAACCTCGTGATCAACGCGGCGCAGGCGACGGGCAGCGGCGGCACCGTGGGGCTTCGCGCGTGGATCACGGGCAACGAGCTCACGATCGTCGTCGAGGACTCGGGCCCGGGCATTCCGACCTCGGTGATGGACCGCATCTTCGAGCCCTTCTTCACCACGAAGCCGGTGGGTGAAGGGACGGGGCTCGGCCTCTCGGTGACGCTCGGCATCGTGCAGCAGATGGGCGGACGGATCTCCGCCGAAAACCGATCGCCGTCCGAGGGAGGGGGCGCGCGCTTCACCGTCGTGTTGCCCGTGGAGCGCGCCGGAACGCTCGAGCTGGCCGATGGCGGCCCGATCACGCCCGCGTTCGGCGAGGGCGGGAAATCGGCGCGCGGGCCGCGCGTGCTGATCATCGACGACGAGCCGTCGATTCGCGCCGCTTTGAAGCGATTCTTCTCGCGCCGCGGCTGGCAGGTGGACGAAGCGGCAGACGGCGCCGACGGGCTCTCGGCGTTGCTCGACGGCAAGTCGAGCTTTGCGGTCGTGATCTCCGACCTCAAGATGCCCGGCTGCTCCGGCATGGAGCTCCACGACCACGTGGCCGCCGTCGCGCCCGAGCTGCTCGACCGCGTCATCTTCTCGACCGGCGACGTCGCGTCGCGCGACGCCGCGGAGTTCGTGCGGCGGACGCGCTGTACGGTGCTGCAGAAGCCGTTCGAGCTGCGCGCACTCGAGGCACTCGTGAACCGGATGAGGCAGAAGGCCAGCGCCTGACGGCGCTCGGCCGAGTGCGGTACGCTTCTTGTTTGTTCGTCGGCGCGATGACCCACGACGTGCGAACACCCATTCCGGCATTCGTGAACCCGCGGGCGGGCAAGGCTGCCGCCGCGCGTCAGGCGCTTCGCGCCGTCGGCGGATTCGACGTGCTCGAGGTGACACCCGCATCGCTCGCCGCTCACGTGCGGAGCGCGGCGGCCGGCGGTGCGCGGCGCGTGCTCGTGGCGGGCGGCGACGGCTCGATCGCCGGCGCGGCGAACGCGCTGACGGGCAGCGGCGTCGAGCTGGCGATCCTTCCGTGTGGAACGCTCAACCATCTCGCCAAGCATCTGTGCCTGCCGCTCGATCTCGAGCAGGCGGCCCGCGTCGCGCGCGCCGGACACGCGATCGCGGTCGACGCGGCGGCGGTGAACGACAGGATCTTTCTCAATACGAGCGCCGTCGGCGCGTACGTGACCTTCGTTCGCACGCGCGAGCGGTTGGAGCGCACGCTGGGCTACCATGTCGCGTCGTTCATCGCCGGCGCGCGGCTGTTCGTTCGCCTGCCGATCTTTCGCGTGACGGTGCGGACCGACGACGTCGCGCGCGACTATCTCACGCCGCTCGTCTTCGTCGGCGTCGGGGAACGCGAGCTCAGGCTGCCGGCGCTCGGGGCGCGCGTCGCCGGCGGCCGGACGGGCTTGCACGTCATGGTCGTGCGGCGCCGGTCCGGAGCGCGCGCGCTGGCGCTCGGGCTCGCCGCCGCGGCGCGCGGCGTGAGCGCGGTGGCGGCCACGCCCGCCATGGACGCGTTTCTGGTCGACTCGATTCGGATCGAGCCGCATACGCACGTCGTCTCGGTCGACGGAGAGCTCGTGCGCGTCGCGCCGGTGCTCGAGTACCGCCATCTCGCGGGCGCGCTCCGGATCGTAGTCCCGTCCGGCCGCACCGAATCACGCTGAGCCGTCTACCCCGGCCGTGCGACGAGCGCGTACCTTTCATCCGTGGCCTCCGTCGCGCTGACATTGCCGCCGCAACCCTCCTCGATCGACCAGGCGCTCGCCGACCGTCTCGCGCAGATCGTGGGCGCGAAGCGCGTTCTGTTTCGGCGGAGCGAGCTGCTCACGTACACCGCGGACGCGCTGCCGTCGTACAACAAGCAGCCCGCGCTCGCCGTGTTTCCCGGATCGCGCGACGAAGTCGTGCGCGTCGTCCGCGAGCTCGCGGATCGACACATCCCGTTCGTGCCGCGCGGTGCCGGCACAGGCCTCTCGGGCGGCGCGCTCGCCGACGGCGTGGTGCTGATCGGGCTCAACCGGCTCACACGAATCATCTCCGTCGACGCCGAGAACGGGCTGGCCGTCGTGGAACCCGGCGTCGTGAACGTCGCGCTCTCTCGCGCCGTGGCGATGCACGGACTGCACTACGCACCCGATCCGTCGAGCCAGGCCGCGTGCACGATCGGCGGCAACGTGGCGGAGAACGCGGGCGGCCCGCACTGCCTCAAGTACGGCGTGACGACGAACCACATCATCGCGGTCACGGTGCTGCTGCCGAGCGGCGAGATCGTGACGCTCGGCAACGCGAGCGGCGAGACGGATGGCTACGATCTCGTCGGCGCGTTCGTGGGATCGGAAGGCTGCTTCGGCATCGCGCTCGACATCACCGTACGGCTATCACGAAATCCCGAAGCGATCCGGACGCTGCTCGCCGACTTCATGACGCTCGACGCCGCCGCGCAGGCGGTCTCGGCGATCGTCGCGACCGGCATCATCCCCGCCGCGCTGGAGATGATCGACCAGGCGACGATCCGAGCCGTCGAGTCTTCCATCTACGCCGCCGGATATCCGACCGACGCCGCGGCCGCGCTCCTCATCGAGGTCGACGGCGCGCTCGCCGGACTCGAGGCCGACGTCGCGACCGTCGAGAACCTGTGTCGGACGCACGGCGCGCGCACGGTGCGCATCGCGCGCGACGAGGTCGAGCGCGTGCGGCTCTGGCAGGGACGCAAGAAGGCGTTCGGAGCAATGGGCCGCGTGTCGTCGCACCTCGTCGTGCAGGACGCCGTCGTTCCGCGCACGAAGCTCCCCGAGGTGCTCGCCGAGCTGCATCGCATCGGCAAGGACCGTCGCGTCAACATCTGCAACGTGTTTCACGCCGGCGACGGCAACCTGCATCCGAACATCACGTACAACGCCGCCGACGCGGACGAAGTGGAGCGAGTGCATGAAGCGATGCAGGAGATCATGGAAGTCTGCGTGAAGGCGGGCGGCACGATCACCGGCGAGCACGGCGTCGGACTCGACAAGCTTCGATACATGGACCTCATCTTCTCGCCGGATTCGCTCGCCACGATGTGCGCGCTCCGCGACGTGTTCGATCCGGAACGGCGATCGAACCCCGGCAAGGTGGTCCCCGTCCACGCCTGTCGCGAATGGCACATGGCGCCGGCGGCTCGCCCGACCGCGAAATGACCGTGGCCGCGCTCGATTCGGTCGCCGCGATTCGCGACGCGGTGCTCGACGCGTCGCGCGGCGGCAGGACGCTGCGCATCGTGGCGCGAGGCACGTGGCTCGACGCGGGGCGCCCCGTGCACGCGACCGAAACGCTATCGACCCGCGAGCTGGCCGGCATCACCCAGTACGTGCCGGGCGATCTCACGCTCACGGCGCTCGCCGGCACCACGCTCGGCGAGATTCGCGCGGCGACCGCGGTGCACGGACAGTGGCTCGCCCTCGATCCCTACGGCACCGACGAGGGCACGATCGGCGCGACGGTGGCCACGGGATCCGCCGGTCCGCTCGTCACGTTCTTCGGCCGGCCGCGCGACCTCGTCCTGGGGGTGGAGTTCGTCACCGGCGCCGGCGTCGTCGCTCGCGGCGGCGGACGTGTGGTGAAGAACGTCGCGGGGTTCGACCTCACGCGGTTGCTCACCGGCTCGTGGGGAACCCTCGGCGTTCTCACCGAAGTCACCGTTCGGCTCCACGCCCGTCCGGAATCCGACGAGTCGATCGCGATCCGGCTCGACGAGCGTTCTACGCCGCCCGCCGAGCGCGTGCGGCAACTGCTGCGCCGGCTGCCGTTCGCTCCGTACGTGTGCGAAGTCGTGAACGACGCGCTCGCCCGCCAGCTCGGCGTGGGAACCGGCATCACGGCACTCGTGAGACTCGGCGGAAACCGCGAGTCAGTGCGGGCGCAACGCGCCGCGTTCAACGAGCTCGGCGACGCGCGAGACGTCGATCCGAACGTGTGGAGCGCTCTTCGGGGCGCGGAGCCTTCCAGCGCGAACGTGCTGCGGCTCTCACGGCTGCCGTCCGAGATCGGCGTGACGTGGAGCGATGCCCAGACGCTCGGCGCGACGTGCGGTGGCAGTGCGCTCATTCACGCCACTCCGTCGCGCGGCATCGTGCGGTGTATCCTCCCGCGCGGCGACGTCGCTGGGCGTGCGCGACTGCGCAATGCCCTCGACACCCCGACCACCGCGACACGAATCGGCGAGCGTCTCGAGGCGGAGCTCTGGCCGCTCGTGACGAGACCGGCGTCAAGCGGTTCGCTCGCATCACGCATCCGATCCGCCTTCGACCCGCGGGAGATCCTGAATCCGGGCATCCTCGGAGCACTGGAATGAGCGGTTCCGACCTCGCTCCACCCTGCGCGCTGCCGAACAGCCCGCTGGCCAAGGAACGCCGCGGGATCGACGCCTGCGTCCACTGCGGGTTCTGTCTCCAGGCCTGTCCGACGTATCTGACGCTGGAGGACGAGAACGACAGCCCGCGGGGCCGCATTCTCCTGATGCGCGCGATGCTCGAGGGCACTATCGCGCCGAACGACTCGAGCATCGAGACGCACATCGCGCGATGCCTCGGGTGCCGCGCCTGTGAGACCGTCTGCCCGTCGGGCGTTCCGTACGGTCACCTGCTCGAGGGCACGCGGGCCACACTCGCGGAACTGCGGCCGATTCCCTTCGTGGCGCGAGTCATTCTGCGCGTCTTCGAGCAGCCGTGGCTCACACGCTTGGCGATGATCGGGGGACGCGTGATGCGCGCCACGGGCATCGCCGGCGCGCTCTCCGGGCTCCCCGGCCGCGCGGGCTTCTCCATGGCGATGTTGCACTCGACCCGCCGCGACCCGGGCGCAGCGCCGCGCACGCCCGCGTCGAACGGCTCGCGTGGCTCAGTCGCCCTCCTCACCGGATGCGTGATGGAGGGTCTGTTCGCCCGAGTCAATCGCGCGACCGAGCGGGTGCTCCTCGCCAACGACTACACGGTCCGCGCCGCGCCGGGACAGCGGTGTTGCGGCGCGCTCCACGCGCACGCCGGCGACGCGGAGGCCGCGCGACGGCTCGCCCGCGCGAACATCGCGGCGTTCGAGCAGGCCGGCGTCGAGCACATATGCGTCAACGCCGCCGGCTGCGGCGCGATCATGAAGGAGTACCCGCACCTCTTGGCCGAAGACCGCGAATGGCGGGACCGCGCGGTCGCGCTCGCTTCGAAGGTCCGCGACGTGAGCGAGCTGCTGTCCGACGCCGGGCCGGAGCGCGGCGCGCCGCTCGCGCGGCGCGTGTCGTACGACGCCCCCTGCCATCTGATTCACGCACAGCGGGTCTCCACGCCGCCGCTCGACGTGCTGCGCGCCATCCCGGAGCTCGAGCTGGTTCCGCTCACCGAGAGCGACGTGTGCTGCGGGAGCGCCGGCATCTACAACCTCGTCGAGCCGGACACGTCGAACGTCGTCCTCCAGCGGAAGCTCGCCCACATCGCCGCGGCGAACCCCGACCTGGTCGCCACCGGCAACCCGGGCTGCATGATGCAGATCGGCGCCGGCCTCGTCCAATCACGCTCGCGCATGCGCGCGGTGCACCCGGTGGAGTTGCTCGACGAGAGCTACCAGGCAGGCCCGCATGGTTGACTCGCGCTCGAGAGCGTTCCCCCGACGTGGCGCCGCTTGAAGGGCGCGATTTACTTATCCCGTATGGTCGATGTAGTGCTGTTCGAGCTCGAAGGAGTGCTGTTCGATACGCAGGCGCTGCGACGCGGCAGCCTGCGCGACGCGTGCGCGGCCCACGGGATCGACGTGGCGGCGGACGCCGACGCGTTTCCCGCCGCTCCGGTGAGAGCATCCGTGGTGGCGGCGCTGGCGGCGACGCGCGCGGCCAGTGACGACGTCATGGTCGACCTGATCGCGCGCGACGCCGAGCGTGCGTTCTCGAGCCGGCTGTCGCTCCGGGGAGTCGCGCTCCAACCCGGCGCACGCCGGTTCATCGAGCGCGCCGTCGGCAACGCGCGGCTCGCCGTGGTCACCCGCGCGCGTCGCGGCGATGCCGAGCTGATGCTCGGGCTCTCCGGCTTCGACGGCGCGTTCTCCTGCGTCGTGACCGCCGACGATACGCTCGATCCACCGCCGTCACCGGCGGGCATTCAGTTCGCGTTCGGTCGGCTCGCGAAGCAGCGAGCGGTGTCACGCGCCGCGGCAGTCGCGCTCGCGGATGGCGCCGACGGCATTCGCGCCGCCCGCACCGCGCGCATCCGGTGCGTCGCGGTGGGATCGGTCCCGCCCCACATCGCGATCGAGGCCGACGCGTTCGTCGCGTCGCTCGGCGACCACACGCCGGCGTCGATCGACGCGCTGTCGCTGCCCGGCCGGGAGCGGGTGCAATGACCAACCCCGGCGTCGCGCAGCCGCTCCCGCCGCGTGGCGGTACGCTCGCCATTGCCGGTCAGGACGTCGTGGTCGCGTACGCGGACGTCGCCGCGGAGTACGCGGCCCTTCGCTCCGGCGCCATCGTCGTCGACCGGAGTCACCGCGGCCGCTTGCGGATCTTCGGCGAGAAGGCGGGCGAGGCGCTGACCGGGCTTGTCACGAACGACGTGCTGTCGATGCAGGCGGGCGAGGGGCAGTACGGCGCCGCGCTCACGGCCAAGGGACGCATCGTCGCCGACACGCGGATCTTCGCGTCGCCCGGCGCCTATCTGGTCGACACGTCGGCGCGTGCGTGGCCTGGCTTCTTCGGCATGGTGAAGAAGTACGTGAATCCGCGCCTCACCGGGTACCGCGACGACTCGCACGCGGTGCGCGACGTCGGCGTGTTCGGGCCGGACGCGCGCCGGATCGTCTCCGGTCTGTCGTCGCTCACCGCCGACGCGCTCGCCGCGTTGCCGGCGTACGGGCACCTCGCGGCGACGATCGCCGGCGCACCGGCGACCGTCGTTCGATCGCCGGACATCGGCGTCGAGGGGTACGAGCTCTTCGTGCCATTCGAGATCTTTGATGATGTCTGGAGCGCCGCGGTCCGCGCGGGCGCCGTGCCGGCGGGACTCGCTGCGTGGGAGATCGCGCGCGTGGAGGCGGGGCGTCCGGAGTGGGGCATCGACATCGACGACTCGACGATTCCGCAGGAGGCGAACTTCGACGAGCTCGAGGCGATCTCGTACACGAAGGGCTGTTACATCGGGCAGGAGGTCGTGGCGCGCGTGCACTTCCGCGGCCACGTCAACCGGCACCTTCGCGGCCTCCGCGTGTCGAGCGCCGACGCGCCGCCCACGGGCGCCCAACTCGCGGACGACGCGGGGAACCACGTCGGCGAAGTCAGGAGCTCGGTCGCGTCGCCGCGTCTCGGCGGCATCGCCATCGGCATGGTGCGCCGCGAGGTCGAGCCTGGCACGAGTCTGACCGCGAAGTGGGAGGGTGGCGAACGGCGCGTCGACGTCACGACGCTTCCCTTCCCCGCGTAAGTGCCGCGCGCGCTCGTCACCGGCGCGACGGGCCTCGTAGGATCGCACATCGTCGAGCAGCTGCTCGCGAAGGGGTGGGCCGTGCGTGCGCTCGTCCGGTCGCCCTCTGCTGAGCTCTCGGCGCGGGGCGTGGAGCTCAGCGTCGGCGACGTGCTCGACGGCGCGGCGCTCTCCCGCGCGGCCGCGGGCGCCGACGTGATCTTCCACACGGCCGCCGCCATCACGCCGCGCGGCGGCTGGGAGTCGTTTCGCCGGCCGAATGTCGACGGAACGAGCAACGCCATCGACGCCGCGGAGCGCGCGGGCGCGCGCCTGATGCACCTGAGCAGCGTCGCCGTCTACTCGGGACGGTATGAGAATCCGTCGGAGAAGATCCACGAGGACGTTCCTCGCGAAGCGCTCCCCGAGCGCGCGTACTACGCGCGCTCGAAGCGCGAGTCGGAGGACATGGTGCTCGACGCGCACGCGCGCGGCCGCATCTGGTCGACCGCGGTGCGGCCCTGCGTCATCTACGGCACGCACGATCGTCAGTTCGTGCCGCGCGTGGCGCGCGGGCTCCGCTACCGCGTCGCGCCGGTGATCGGCAGCGGACGCACGACGCTGCCCGTCGTGGGCGCGGCGAACGTCGCGCAGGGCGCGCTCCTCGCCGCCGCGCACGAAGGCGCGGGCGGCCGCGCGTACAACCTGGCCAACGATTTCGACGTGACATTGCGCGACCTGTACCGCTTCGCCGCCGAGGGACTCGGGCGCCGCATCCGCATTGTCCCGATTCCGCTCGGCCCCGCGAGGCTCGCCTTCGGCGCCTGGCTGCGCATCGTGGGGCTCTTGAGCGGCGTGTCGGCCGTCATCTCGAGCAGCACGCTCGACATGGTGACGCGCGACAATCCGTACACCTCGGCGCGCGCGCGGTTGGAGCTCGGGTGGACGCCGAGCGTGCGTCCCGAGGAAGGACTCGTCGACGCATTTCGCTGGTGGCGCGCGCGCGCCTGACGCGAATGACAAGGGCGCGACGAGATCGTCGCGCCCCGTGACACGTGGGTCGAAGGGACTACGGCTTCTTCTTCGTCGTGTCCTTCTTCGTGGTGTCCATCTTACCCTTGGTCGTGTCCATCTTCATGCCGGTGTCGGTTGCAGCCGCCGCCGGCGGGGCCGCCATCGCAGGCTTGCTCGTGTCGGTGGTGGCGTTCTCGGACTTCGAGCATGCGGTGATCGCGAGCACAGCGGCGACGAAAGCCAGGCGCTTCATGACATTCTCCTGAGTGGGTCGATGGATTCTCACGCGTGGTCCGTGCACGCGATCGGGGCTCGGGGGCGAGCGGCTTGAAACCTACCGCCGCCTGGGGGCCTGTCAAGAGCGAGGAGCCTCCGCCAAGTTGGCACCTGGCAATGAGTTTCCTTCGTGGTAGGCGTCCCAATGAAGAATTGTTCACGAGCGCCGCTCCGGACTGCCCGCGCCACTGGTTGCCGCGGAGGGCCGATCGTAGTTTGCGAGGACCGTCAGATGAGAGCACGTGATGTCGCAGCCAGCGACCACTGAGACCGCGGAGACCGCGCCGGTCGCCACCGAGATCGTCCGCGCCGGGTGTCCCCACGACTGCCCCGATGCGTGCGCAATGCTCGTCACCGTGGAGTCCGGTCGTGCCGTCCGGGTGGCCGGAGATCCAGACCACCCGTTCACGCGCGGGTTTCTCTGCACCAAGGTCAATCGCTACGTCGAGCGGACGTACCACCGCGACCGGCTGCGCCACCCGATGCGCCGGATTGGGCCGAAGGGCTCCGGGCGGTTCGAGCGCATCAGCTGGGACGAAGCGCTGGACGAGATCGCCGATCGGCTGAACGCCATCCGCGCGTCGTCCGACGGGCCGCAGGCGATCCTCCCCTACTCGTACGCGGGTACGATGGGGCTGATTCAAGGGTCGTCGATGGACCGGCGCTTCTTCCACACCATTGGCGCGTCGATGCTCGAGCGAACGATCTGCTCGATCGCCGGCACCATGGGCATGCGGATGACGGTGGGCGGCAACATCGGCGCCGATCCGGAGGGCATTCCCGAGAGCGACCTCGTGCTGCTGTGGGGCACGAACACGCTCACGGCCAATCCCCACCTCTGGCCGTTCGTGCTCGCGGCCAGGGAGCGGGGCGCGCGGATCATCGCCATCGACCCGATCCGCACGCGCACCGCCGCGCAGTGCGACGAATGGATCGCGATCCGTCCCGGCACGGACGCCGCGCTGGCGCTGGGCATGATGCACGTACTGTTCGAGCGCGGCCTCGAGGACGCCGACTACATCGCGCGCCACACGCTCGGGATCGACCAGCTTCGTGAGCGGGCGCGCGAATACACGCCGGCCCACGTCAGCGCCATCACCGGAATTCCTGCGGAGCAGATCGTCTCGCTCGGCGAGCGATACGGCCGGTCCAAGGCGGCCTTCATTCGGTTGAACTACGGGTTGCAGCGGCACGCGGGCGGCGGCATGGCCGTGCGGACCATCGCCTGTCTGCCGGCGCTCACCGGTCATTGGCGGCGACCCGGAGGCGGCGCGCAACTCTCGTCGAGCGCGAACTTTCTGTTCGACAGGCGCGCGCTCGAGCGTCCGGATTTCTCGCCGCCGGTGCGCATGATCAACATGATCCGGCTCGGCGAGGCGCTCACGACGCCCAACGCCGGCGTCGGCGGTCCACCGGTCCGCGCGCTGGTCGTGTACAACTCGAACCCCGCAGCGGTTGCCCCGGATCGCAACGCCGTGCTACGCGGGATGGCGCGTGAGGATCTCTTTACCGTCGTCCTCGAGCACTTCCAGACGGACACCGCGGACTGGGCCGACATCGTCTTGCCGGCCACGACGCAGCTCGAGCACTGGGACCTGATGCTGTCGTACGGCCATCACTACGTCACGCTCAACCGGCCGGCGATCGAACCGGTCGGCGAGTCGTTGCCGAACAGCGAGATCTTCCGCCGTCTCGCCGCGCGGATGGGGCTCGACCACCCGGCGTTCCGCGACGACGACCTGACGATGATCCGGCAGGCGCTCGCGTCGACGCAGGAGAAGATGCAGGGCGTCACGCTCGACACGCTGCTCGAGAAGGGCTGGACCAGACTCAATGTGCCGACGCCGTACCTGCCGTTCGCCGACGGCGGGTTCTCGACGCCGTCGGGCAAGTGTGAGTTCTACTCGGCGCGGATGGCGGAGATGGGGCTCGACCCGCTCCCGGCGTTCACGCCGCCCTACGAGTTCCCCGAAGCGGTGCCCGACCTCGCGGCGCGCTACCCGCTCACGCTCATCTCGTCGCCGGCGCACCAGTTCCTCAATACCACTTTCGTGAACATCGATTCGCTGCGGCGGGCGGCGCGCGAGCCGGAGTGTCTCCTCCACCCCGCCGACGCCGAGCGGCGCGGGATCGGCGTCGGAATGCGGGTCGTCGTGCACAACGACCGCGGCGCGTTCACGGCCGTCGCGCGCGTCGAGGAGTCGATCCGTCCGGGCGTCGTCTGGGCGCCGTCGATCTGGTGGGGCAAGTTTGCCGCCGACGGTGCCAACGCGAACCAGACGACGTCGCAGCGCGAGACAGACATGGGCCACGGCCCAGTCTTCTATGACAATCTCGTGGAGGTCGGGCTGGCGGACTAGCCGCGACAGGTTGCGGCGATTTGCGCCGCAGTGAGTCACGGCGATGCGACGTTCGTCGTCGCGAGGCATTCCTTTGCCGCGGACTTCGCGGAGAGCACGGAATGACGCGGAACGAGAATCGGTCGATGGATCAGCCCGAGCTCCTTCACCGAGAGATCACCGACCAAATCCTTGGCGGGTTCTTTCAGGTGCACCGAGAGCTCGGCTTTGGCTTTTCGGAATCGCTCTACGGTCCCGCGATGGAGTGCGTCCTCACCGATCTCGGACTCCGCGTGGAGCGCGAGATGCCGATTGCGGTTTATTTTCGCGGCAAGCAGATCGGCGCGTTTCGAGCGGACATGGTCGTTGAAGCCGCCGTCCT
>Ga0326726_10002293_pt1 | contig 17623 bp, 10 predicted proteins | sample MHFenrmetagenome_2_FD_207603 | JGI IMG/M metagenome (GOLD analysis project Ga0326726, IMG submission 207603) | Lab enriched peat soil microbial communities from Michigan Hollow, Ithaca, NY, United States - MHF15MN | ecosystem: Environmental > Terrestrial > Soil > Wetlands > Peat | place: USA... | reverse complement strand
CGAGTGGCCGCGTCCGGGGATGATCCAGCTCTCGGCGGCGGCGCCGGCCGCGGCGGCCAGGCGCCGGACGTTCGACACCGGGATCACGACGTCATCCGTGCCGTGGATCAGCAGGAACCGGGCGCGGGCGCGCCCGATGAGCCGCACCGGCGCCGCGTCGCGGAAGCGGAAGCCGACGCGCCGCTCCGCGAGAGCGAACGCCAGCGGCACGCCGGGCGCCAGGACCCACCAGAAGCGTCCCAGCAGCACCCGCGGCTCGGACGGGTCGGCGAACGCGCCCACGGTCGCGACGGCGGCGATCCGGGGATCGTGCGCCGCCGCGTGGATCGTCGCGGACCCGCCGACCGAAAGGCCGAGGACGCCGACCTCCGGCTTCGGCGCGCCGCTGCGGCGCACGGCGAAGTCCACCGCCGCGCGGGCGTCCACCGAGAACTTGACCATGGAAGCGAACTCGTCGCCGTCGGACAAGCCGTGGTGGCGCGCGTCGAACGCCAGAAGGTCGTACCCGGCCGGGTGCAGCAGCTCGATCCACGGGAGCATCCGCTCGACGTTGCGCCCCCAGCCGTGCGCCAGGACGAGGCACGGCGCGCCCGGCGTCCCCGAGGGAATCCACCACCCGTGGAGCGATTTCCCGCCGGCGGTGGGTATGCGGATGGTCTCGAACGCGAGGCCGAGCGCCGACGGGTCGCGGCGGTGCGGCACCCGCGGGTTCCGCCACAGCAGCCGCACCGCCAGCACGACGGCGCCCTGGTAGAGGACGAGGGCCCCCACGACGAGCAGCAGGACCTTCATGCGAGAACAGAAGCCGGGCCCGCGCGCAACGCGCAATCCCCGTCTATCTTCTCAATCTCGATGAGACCCGCATGAAGCGAAACATCCGAGCATTGGCGGTCCTCGCGGCAGCTGCGGCCTGCGCCGCCTGCTCCGCCGGGCGGGCGTCCCGAAGCGACGTCGTGCGCTGGGAGCGGGAGGCCCGCGACGTCACGATCGTCCGGGACGACTGGGGCATCGCGCACGTGCACGGGAAGTCCGACGCCGACGCGGTGTTCGGGATGGAGTACGCGCAGGCCGAGGACGACTTCGACCGCGTGGAGACGAACTACCTCAACGCCCTCGGGCGCGTCGCGGAGGCCGACGGCGAGGCGGCGATCTGGCGCGACCTCCGCATGCGGCTGGTCGTGGACGAGGACAGCCTCAAGGCGATGTACGCGGTGAGCCCGGCCTGGCTCAAGGCGCTGATGGACGCGTTCGCCGACGGCCTCAACTACTACCTCTACACCCATCCCCGGGTGACGCCGAAGGTGATCAGGCACTTCGAGCCCTGGATGGCGCTCGCCTTCAGCGAGGGGAGCATCGGCTGGGACATCGAGCGCGTGGACCCGCGCGGCCTGCAGGCGCTCTACGGCGGCGCCGGGCCCGCGGGCGCGCCAGGGCTCGGAGCGGGAGACGGCGACGACGTCTACAGCGAACCCTCCGGCTCGAACGGCATCGCCATCGCGCCGAAGAACACGAAGGACCGTCGCGCGCTGCTCTACATCAACCCGCACACGGACCATTACTTCCGCTCCGAGCTGCAGATGGCCAGCGACTCGGGGCTCGACGTCTACGGTGCCGTCACGTGGGGCCAGTTCTTCGTGTACCAGGGGTTCAACGCCACCGCCGGCTGGATTCACACCTCCAGCGGCGTGGACAACGTGGACGAGTTCCTCGAGACGGTGACGCGCGACGGCGACCGGTACCTCTACCGCCACGGCGACAGCGTGCTCCCGGTCACGACGCGCGCCATCACCGTCCGCTTCCGCACCGACACCGGGATGGCGGCGAAGACCTTCACCGTCCGGTACACTCGGCACGGGCCCGTCGTGCGCACCGAAGGCGAGAAGTGGGTCAGCGTGAGCCTGATGCAGAACCCCGTCAACGCCCTGATCCAGTCGTACACGCGGACCAAGGCGAGGGACTACGCGGACTTCCGCCGGACGATGGAGCTGCACACCAATTCGTCGAACAACACCGTGTTCGCCGACGCCGGAGGGAACATCGCGTACTTCCACTCCAACTACATCCCGCGGCGCGATACGTCGTTCGACTGGACGAAGCCGGTGGACGGGAGCGATCCCGCCACCGACTATCGCGGGCTGCTGTCGGTGGACGAGACACCGCACCTCCTGAACCCGCAGAGCGGCTGGCTCTACAACTCCAACAACTGGCCCTGGTCGGCGGCGGGTCCCTCGAGCCCGAAGCGCGAGGACTTCAGGCGGTACGTGGAGACCGGCACGGAGGAGTCGCCGCGCGGCTACCACGCGCTGCGGGTGCTGCCGGGGCACAACGACTTCACCATGGCGTCGCTCACCGCCGCGGCCTTCGACAGCTGGCTGCCTTCGTTCGCGCGGATGATCCCGCCGCTGCTCCGCGCATTCGACCGCGCGGCAGCGTCCGACCCGCTCCGGGCCCGAGTGCGCAGCCAGATCGCGGTGCTGCGCGGCTGGGACCTCCGGTGGGACAGCAGCTCGGTGGCGACGGCGCTCGCCGTGTTCTGGGGGACCGAGGTCCAGCGGCAGGTGTTCCGCGACGCGCGGCAGGCGGGCCTCTCGCCGGAGACGTACGTGATCGAGCGGGCGCAGCCGGCCCGGCTGCTCGCGGCGCTCGCCGCAGCGTCCGACAGTCTGACGGCCGACTTCGGGACGTGGCGGACTCCGTGGGGCGCGATCAACCGGTTCCAGCGGATCAACGACTCCATCGAGCCGCAGTTCGACGACCAGAAGCCGAGCATCCCCGTGGGCTTCACCTCCTCGCGCTGGGGCTCGCTCGCCTCCTTCGGCGCGCGGCCGCGAGCGAACACGAGGAAGTGGTATGGGAGCAGCGGGAACAGCTTCGTGGCGGTGGTCGAGTTCGGGGACAGCGTGCGTGCGATGGCCGTGACGGCCGGAGGCGAGAGCGGCGACCCGGCCTCCAGGCACTTCAACGACCAGGCGGAGCGCTACGCCACGGGCAATCTGAGGCCGGTGTACTTCTACCGCTCCCAGTTCACCGGCCACACCGAACGCGAGTACCATCCCGGCAACTGACGCGCGTTGTGCGAAACCGAACGAGGATTCCCACGGTCGGACACACGCGCGGCCCCGCGCCCGGGAATTGAATTCACAACCTCATGTGACACAATAGCTTACGGGCGTGCCTCCGGCACGGCTCTTGCCCCTCTCCTCCTCACCGCCACCCGACACAACCGAGGAAGAGATGGTCCTCATCGTCCAGGACATCCGCTACGCGGCGCGCCGGCTCAAGAACGCGCCGAGCTTCAGCGGCGTCGCCGTCACGACGCTCGCGCTCGGCATCGGGGCGACGGTCGCCGTGTTCAGCATCGTGTACGGCGTGCTGCTGAAGCCGCTGCCCTACGCGGAACCGGACCGCCTGGTGCTGGTGGCGAGCGCCGTGAAGGGCCGGCCCGTCTCGATGTCGCCGCTCGACTTCATGGACTACCGGAGCGCGAGCCGCAGCTTCTCCGCGATGGCGGGCACGGACGACATCACCCTGAATCTCACGCGGAGCGGCGCGGCGCCGGTGCGACTGCACCTGGGGCGGGTCGGCGCGAACTTCTTCGACCTGATGGGGGTGCACGCCATCCGGGGGCGGACGTTCGCCCCGGACGAGGAGCGCCAGGGCGCTGCGCGAGTGATCGTCCTGGGCTACGGGACATGGCGCGACGCGTTCGCCGGCGACACCGCCCTGATCGGGAAGTCCATCACGCTCGACGGCAATCCCTGCACGGTGATCGGCGTAGCGCCGAGCTGGATGCAGTACCCGAAGGGCATGCAGGGTTGGGTGCCGATGCAGTGGTCGAAGGACGACCTCGACCCGGCGAACCGCGGGGCGCACTCGATCCGCGGCGTGGCGCGCCTCAAGGCGGGCGCGACCGCGGAGCAGGCCGGCCAGGAGCTGCGGGACATCGCCGCCCGCCTCGCGCTGCAGTACCCGGAGACGGACGTCGGCTTCAGCGCGGGCGCGTGGCCGCTGCAGGACCAGATGGTCCAGGGCTCGCGCAAGGCGCTGCTCATGCTGCTGGGGGCCGTGGGGCTCGTGCTGCTCGTGGCGTGCGTGAACGTCGCCAACCTCCTGCTGGCGCGCGCGGCCTCGCGCGAGGGCGAGATGGCCGTGCGCACCGCGCTCGGCGCCGGCAGATGGGACCTGGTGCGCCAGCTGCTGGCGGAGAGCCTGCTGCTCGCGCTCATCGGCACCGCGGTCGGCGCGCTGCTCGCGCGCTGGCTGGTGGACGGCGTGGTCGCGTACGGCCCCGGGGGGCTGCCGCGGCTCGACGAGGTCGGCGTGGACGGCCGGGTGCTGGCGTTCGCCGCCGCTCTCGCCCTGCTGACGGCGATCCTCTTCGGGCTGGCGCCGGCGCTGCACGCCGCGCGCCTCAACGTGAGCGGGGCGCTGCACGCGAGCGGGCGCGGCTCGAGCGGCCGCCGCGGGACGCAGCGGACCCGCAGCACGCTCGTGGTCGTGGAGACCGCGCTCGCGGTGGTGCTACTGGCGGGCGCGGGGCTGTTCCTGCGCAGCTTCGCGCGGCTCGTGGGCGTGGATCCCGGGTTCAGCCCCGGGAACGTCGCCGCGGTGACGCTGTCACTTCCCTCGATCAAGTACCGGACCGACCACGCGGTCGGCGCCTTCACCCAGCGCCTGCTCGATCAGCTCCGGGCGCAGCCCGGCGTGACGGACGCCGCGGTCAGCTTCGGCCGCCCGCTCACCGATGAGCACATGCGCGTGACGTTCGAGGTCCGCGGCGAGCCGCCCAGCACCCCGGCATCCCGCCGCGTCACCTACATCCGGCCGGTCTCTCCCTCGTACTTCCGCCTGCTCGGCGTCCCGATCGTCGCGGGGCGCGCGTTCACCGAGGCCGACCGCGCCGACGCCCCGCAGGTGATGATCGTGAGCCGGGAGTTCGTGCGGCGCTTCTACCAGGCCGAGTCGCCGCTCGGGAAGTCCGTCACCCTCGGCTACGGGCGCGACAGCTCGGAATGGGGCGCGAACGCCAACATGGGCGGCGAGATCGTGGGCATCGTGCCCGACATCACCGAGCAGGGCCCCGGCGCCGAACCGCAGCCCTATGCGTACCTGCCCTTCGCGCAGGCGCCGCTCAGCGACGTCTTCGTGACGGTCCGCTCCTCGCTCGCGCTGCCGGCGGTGCTCGCGGAGACGCGGACCGCAGTGCACGCGCTGGACGCCGACTTGCCGGTGTACGGCGAGACCACGCTGCGCGAGGAGCTGTCGCGCAGCATCGGGCAGCCCCGGTTCTACGTGCTGCTTCTCTGCGCCTTTGCCGCCGTGGGGCTGCTGCTCGCGGCGCTCGGCATCTACGGCGTCATCTCGTACGGCGTGAGCACGCGCCTGCGTGAGATCGGGATCCGGATCGCCCTCGGCGCGACGCGGGCCCGGGTAATGGGGCTCACCATCCTGCAGGGCGTCGTGCTCGCGCTGATTGGCATCCCCATCGGCCTGGTGTCGGCGTACTGGCTGAGCCGCTACGTCGCGGCCCTGCTCTTCAGCCCCCGCGCGGCCGACGCGGTCGCGTTCGCGTTCGCGGCACTGATCCTGCTGGGCGTGGCCGCGCTCGCCTCGTACGTGCCGGCACGGCGCGCGGCCGCGACCGATCCCGCGATCACGATGCGCGCCGAATAGGCGCCGGAGGACACGCGATGGGCTCCATCGTCCGGGACATCCGCTACGCCGCGCGCGGCCTCAGGAACGCACCGGGTTTCACCGCCGCCGCCGTACTCACGCTGGCGCTCGGCATCGGCGCGACGGTCGCCGTCTTCAGCATCGTCTACGGCGTGCTCCTCAAGCCGCTGCCGTACGCGGAAGCGAGCCGGCTGATGGTGGTCACGAGCGCGCAGCATGGCGAGCCGTCCTGGATGTCGGCGCTCGACTTCGTGGACTATCGCAGCCAGAGCCACAGCTTCGCCGGGATGTCGGCGGTGGACTACAACACGGCGAATCTCACGCGGAGCGGGGCGGCGCCGCTGCGGCTGGTCGTGGGACAGGTGAGCGCGAACTTCTTCGACTTGCTGGGGGTGCCCGCCGCGCTCGGGCGGACGTTCGCCCCCGACGCGGATCGCACGGGAGCGCCGAAGACGATCGTCCTCGGCTACGGGACGTGGCGCGACCGGTTCGCTGGAGACCCGGCCGTGATCGGGCGGACCATCACGCTCGACGGCGATCCGTTCACGGTGATCGGCGTGGCGCCGGGCTGGCTGCGGTACCCGCGGCAGGCGGAGGCGTGGGTACCGATGCAGCTCAAGGCCTGGCAGATGGAGCCGTCGGGGCGGGGGTCGCACCAGTTCCGCGGCGTGGGCAGGCTCAAGGACGGCGTGACGGCGGCGCAGGCGGACCAGGAGCTGCGCGACATCGCCGCGCGCCTCGTGACGCAGTACCCGACGACCAACACCGGGGTCGGCGCGGGGGCGTGGCCGTTGCAGAACCAGATGGTGCAGGGCTCGCGGAAGGCGCTGCTGACGCTGTTGGCCGCGGTGGCGTTCGTGCTGCTGGTGGCATGCGCGAACGTGGCGAACCTCCTGCTGGTGCGGGCCACGGCGCGCGAGGGGGAGATGGCGGTGCGCACGGCGCTCGGCGCGAGCCGCTGGGACCTGGTGCGCCAGCTGCTGTCCGAGAGCCTGCTGCTCGCCGGCGTGGGGACCGGTGTCGGCGCGCTCCTCGCGCGCTGGCTGGTGGACGCGGTGGTCGCGTACGGGCCTGCGGGGCTGCCGCGGCTCAACGAGGTCGGCGTGGACGGCCGGGTGCTGCTGTTCGCGGCGGCGATGGCCGTGGCCACGGCGATCCTGTTCGGGCTGGCGCCGGCGCTGCACGGCGCGCGCCCCAACGTGAGCGCTTCGCTGCACGCGAGCGGCCGCGGATCGGCCGGGCGCCGCGGGACGCAGCGGACCCGCAACGTCCTCGTCGTCGTGGAGACGGCGCTGGCGGTGGTGCTGCTGGTGGGGGCGGGGCTGTTCCTGCGCAGCTTCGCGCGGCTGGTGGGCGTTGACCCGGGGTTCGCGCCGGGCAACGTGTCGGCGGTGACGCTGTCGCTGCCCGACATCAAGTACCCCAACGACCACCAGGTCGCCGCCTTCAGTGAGCGCCTGCTGGAGCGACTGCGCGCCGCGCCGGGCGTGACGGACGCGGCCCTCGGTTTCGGCCGCCCGCTGGCGGACGAGCACTCCACGGTGGTGTTCGAGGTCCGCGGGGAGCCGCCCAGCACGCCGGACACCCGCCGTCCGACCTTCATCCGGCCGGTCTCGCCCTCGTACTTCAGGGTCCTGAGCGTGCCGATCCTCGAGGGGCGCGCCTTCACGGACGCCGACCGCACCGACGGGCCGGAGGTGGCGATCGTGAGCCGGGAGTTCGCGCGCCGCTATTACCGCGGGAAGTCGCCGCTCGGCAAGTTCCTCTCGCTCAGCTGGGGGCGGGACAGCGCGGAGTGGGGGGCGAACACCAACGTCGGCGGCGAGATCGTGGGCGTCGTGCCGGACATCACCGAGCGCGGGCCCGGCGTCGAGCCCGAGCCGTACGTCTACCTGCCGTTCGCGCAGGTGCCGATCCACGACGTCTTCGTGATGGTACGCTCCACGCTCGCGCTCCCGGCCGTGGTCGCGGAAACCCGCGCCGCGGTGCAGGCGGTGGATCCCGACGTGCCGGTCTTCGGGCAGACCACGCTCCGCGACGCCCTGTCGCAGAGCATCGCGCAGCCGCGCTTCTACGTCCTGCTGCTCTCGGGGTTCGCCGGACTCGCGCTGCTGCTCGCGGCCCTCGGCATCTACGGTGTCATCTCCTACGGCGTGAGCACGCGCATCCGCGAGTTCGGGATCCGGATCGCGCTGGGCGCCACGCGCGCCCGGGTGATCCAGCTCACGATCCGGCAGGGCATGGTGCTCGCCCTCATCGGCATCCCCATCGGTCTGGTCACGGCGTACTGGCTCACGCGGTTCGTGGTCACCCTGCTCTTCAACCCGGGGGCGGCCGACGCGGTGGCCTTCGCCGTCGCGGCCGCCGCCCTGCTGGGCGCCGCCGCGCTCGCCTCGTACCTGCCGGCCCGGCGCGCGGCCGCGATAGACCCGGCGATCACGATGCGCGCGGAGTAGCGCGGGAGCCGAAGCTCGGCCGTCAGAGCGGCCGGCCGATTGACCCTCGACGCACACGCCGCTAAGGTGCGCCTGTGCGCCGCCTCGTGACTCTCGTCGTACTGGTTCTCGCCGCAACCACCGGCGCGTTGCACGCGCAGGAGCGCCCACAGGGGCCGCTCGCCCGCACGCTCGCGCCGCTGTTCCAGGGCCGGGCCTGGCGGTACGCGACCTGGGGTGCGCTGGTGGTGAGTCTCACGCACGGCGACACGCTGCTGTCGTACCGGGCCGACCTGCGGTTCGTGCCCGCCTCCAACGCGAAGCTGTTCACGACCGCCGCCGCACTCCACTATCTCGGCCCCGAGTTCCGGTTCCTCACGGTGCTGTTCGCCGACGGGGTCGTGCGGAACGACACCCTGGACGGCGACCTCGTGCTCTACGGCACCGGAGATCCCACCTTCGGCCTCGACACCGCCGAGCTGGTGCCCTTCGCCGACAGCGTGGTGCTCGCCGGCATCCGGCACGTGCGCGGCGACCTGGTGGGAGACCGGTCGTTCCTCGGCCAGGAGCTGGCCGGGCCGGGGTGGACGCCGGACAACCTCGACCAGTGGTTCGCCGCCCCATCGTCCGCGCTGGGCGCCGCGGAGAACCGGATCCAGATCACGGTGGAGCCGGGCGCCGCCCGCGGCGCTCCCGCGCTCGTCACGATGGACCCGCCCAACGACTACTTCACGATCTCGGGCACCGTCGTCACGGGCCGACCGCGTGGCCGCACCCGCATCGCCGTGCGGCGCGGGCGCTCCCCGAGGGATCTCACCGTGAGCGGCGTCGTTTCACCCTGGCGCCACGCGTGGACTACCTACGCGGTGGTGCAGGAGCCCGCGATCTTCGCCGCCGGACTGCTGCGGTCCCTGCTGGTCGCCCGCGGCGTCACCGTGGCCGGGACCACGCGCGGCGTGACCGACGACGCGCCGGAGCGGGCCCGCCGGCTGCTGGCGCGCGCGCGCGGCGCGAGCGACGCGCCGCTCGCGGGGGCAATCGCGCTCAAGCGCTCGGCGAGCCTCGGCGACCTGGTGGCGATGATGAACCACCGCAGCGACAACCTCTCCGCCGAGTTGGTGTTCCGGTGCATCGGACGGAGCGTCGGCGGCGCCGGCACCTACGCCAGCGGCGCCCGGGCGGTGACTCGCTTCCTCCGCGACGACGTCGGCATCGCGCCGTCGAGCTTCTCCGTCAGCGACGGTTCCGGCCTCTCCCTCCTCGACGAGGCCACGCCGCGGTCGCTGGTTCAGCTCCTCGCCTACGAGCGGAGCGCCCCCAACGCCGACGTCTTCTGGCGCTCGCTCCCCGTGGCGGGGGACGGATTGGGCGGTCGGATGGAGGACACGCCGGCCGAGGGGAGACTGCGGGCGAAGACGGGGACCCTCAAGAACGCATCCACGCTCGCCGGCTACGTCTCCGCGGCGAACGGCGAGGAGCTGGTCTTCTCGATCATGGTGAAGGATGCGTGGCGGATCCAGAGGGCCCGGCAGGTACAGGACCGGATCGGGGCGACGCTGGCTCAGTTCAGCCGATGAGACGTGATGAGTGATGGGTAATAGGTGATTGGGTGATGAGGCTCGTGCCGCGCAGCCCCTCTCACCTAATCACTCATCACCCATCACTTGTCGGCCAACCCCGGAATCCCGTCCCGTCCCTTCGCCGTCCTGACGGCGCGCTCCACCGCCATCTCCGTAGCCACGCGCGCCATCTGCTCGACCTGCATCGCGGGGGCCGGGACGGCGCCGGCCGAGCAGGCGAAGACGACGTCGCCGTCCACCGCGGTGCCGGAGGGCACGACGCGCCGCGCGAGCGCATCGGCGCCGGCGCGCGCCACGCCGCCCAGCGCCATTCGATCGAGCGCGGCGCTGGTGGCCACGACGACGAGGGTCGTGTGATGCGCCGCGCTGAGGGAGCCGCCCGGCTTCCCTCCGCCCGCCAGGAACGCCGCCGCATCCGCGAACGAGCCGTCGGGCGCTCGCGCCCCCGCGAGCACCTGCCCCGACCGGTCGAGCACGTCGCCGAAGGCATTGACGACCGCGATCGCCCCCACCACGACCTCGCCGGAGCGCTCGGACCAGGTCCCGACGCCGCCCTTCATCGCTTTCTCGATCCCGAGAGCCTTCCCGACCGTCGTCCCCGTGCCCGCGCCGACGGAGCCCTCGGGGACGGTCGTCGCGGCCGCGTCGCACGCCGCCGCCCCCATCTCGGGCGTCGGCCGCGCGGCGAATCGGCCGAGCGGCATCAGATCGAACACCACCGCCGCCGGCACGATCGGCACGGTGCCGACGCCGATCCTGAAGCCGCGGCCCCGCTGCTCCATCCACCGCATGACGCCGTCCGCCGCCGCGAGCCCGTAGGCCGAGCCGCCGGTCAGGACGATCGCGTCCACCCTGCCGGCGAGCGACTCCGGCCGGCAGGCATCCAGCTCGCGCGAGCCGGTCGCCCGCCCGCGCACGAACACGGTGCAGGGCATCCCGTCAACCGGGCCGAGCACGACCGTGCAACCGGTCGCGCCCGCCGCGTCGGTCGCGTGCCCCGCGAGAATCCCGGGAACGTCCGTAATCGAAGGAGGCATGGTGGCGTGCCAAGGCTAGCCGCTCGCGCGCCGGAGCGTCAAGCGCACGATGCTTGCCGCTCCCGTCGCCGCGCCATACCTTCGCCCTCATGCCCGCGCCTGCCGCAGAAACGTCCGTCCTGGTCGTGGAGGACGACCGCGCGGTGCGCGGTGTGCTCGCGTCGTACCTCAAGCGCACCGGCTACAAGGTCCTCCAGGCGGAGAACGGCGAACTGGCCCTCCGGCAGCTCATGGCCGAGCGGGTGTCCGCGATGCTGTGCGACATCCGGATGCCGGTCATGACCGGCCTGGAGCTGCTGCCCAAGGCGCTGAGCGCGGACCCCGACATCGCCATCATCATGCTCACCGGCGTTGACGCGCCTGCCGAGGCCATTTCGTGCCTCAAGCTCGGCGCGGCGGACTACCTGATCAAGCCGGTGGACTTCGACGAGCTGGGGCACGCGCTGCAGCGGGCACTGCGCAAGCGGCAGCTGGAGATCGAGCGGCGCGAGCTGGAGCAGTGGCTGGCGCGCGAGGTGGCGCTCCGCACCAGCGAGCTGGAGAGCCAGTCCCGCCAGCTCGCGCAGCTCTCGGTCAACGTGCTGGGGGCGCTGGTAGACACGCTCGAGGCGAAGGACCCGCCCCTGCGGGGTCACTCGCAACGCGTCGCCGACCTGAGCGTCCGCATCGCCGTGCATCTGGGACTGCACGGCAGCGACGTGGAGGCCATCCGCACGGCGGGCCGTCTGCACGACATCGGGAAGCTCGCGCTGCGCGAGCCGGGGCTGACGTTCGGCGCGCCGGGCGGCGAGGAGATCGGCGCCGGGGCCGGGGATCCCGAGCTGGCGCTCCATCTCCTGGAGCCGCTGGTCCAGCTCAAGGGCGTCGCGGAGATCGTCCGGTACCAGCACGAGCGCTATGACGGCAAGGGGGTGCCGGAGGGGCGGCGCGGCGAAGAGATCCCGCTCGGCGCCCGGATCGTCGCGGCCGCCAGCCTGTACGACGAGCTCGCGGTCGCGAGCGTGGACGGCGCCGCCCTGGCGCCGAGCACGGCGATCGCCAACCTGCGCGGTCTGGTGGGACTGATGCTCGATCCGACGGTGTTCGCGGCGCTCGAGCAGGAGGTGCTCGGTCTGACCTAGCCGGTCTTCTTCGGCGCCGGCGGCGGCAGGTTCGCCGGCTCCGCCATCCCCCGCTTGCCGCGGCACGCCTTGCACAACGTGATGCCGCGAAAATCGCAGATCAGGCAGATGAAGGTCCCGCAGTCCGCGCACGGGTTCCCCTCGGACGCCCGCTCCTCGTTCCCGCACGACCGGCAGACCATCATGTCGATTTCCACGGTCCCTCCCGTCAGACGTCCAGGGCGTACGTCTTGATCTTGTTGATCAGCGTGGCCCGCGAGATGCCCAGCTCCTCGGCCGCGCGGGTGCGGTTGCCGCCGTGCCGGCGCAGCGTCTTTTCGATGTGGCGCCGCTCCACTTCCTGCAGCGACACCGTCTGGACCCGCCCCAGCGGCTCTCCCGCCCGGCGCCCGAACTCCGCCGTGAGGTGCTCCGGCCCCAGGCGCTCCGCCCCGCGCCCCACGATCAGCGCCCGCTCCAATACGTTCCGCATCTCGCGGATGTTCCCCGGCCAGGAGTGGGCGAGCAGCCGCTCGAGCGCCTCGGACGAAATGTCGGCCGGGCTCTCGGGCAGCTCCACGCGGAGATCGGCGAACAGGTGGTTGAGCAGGGCCAGGCGATCCTCGCGCGCCCGCTCACGGAGCGGAGGCAGGTGCAACGGAATGACGTTGAGCCGGTAATACAGGTCCTCGCGGAACCGACCGCTCCTCACCGCCTCGCCGATGTCATGGTTGGTCGCCGCGATGAGCCGCACGTCCACCACGAGCTCGCGCGTCCCCCCCAGCCGGCGAAACGCCTTGTCCTCCAGCGCCTTGAGGACCTTGGGCTGCAGCTCCGCCGCGAGCTCGGCGATCTCGTCGAGGAAGAGCGAGCCCCGGTCGGCCACCTCGAACAGTCCCTGCTTGAGCTCCTTGGCGTCGGTGAACGCCCCCTTCTCGTGTCCGAACAGCTCGGAGTCCAGAAAGGTGGCCGACAGGCCCGCGCAGTTCACGTCCACGAACGGCGCCTCGCGCCGAGCGGAGAGGCGGTGGATCAGGCGGGCCACCCATCCCTTGCCGGTCCCGGACTCGCCCGTGAGCAGGACCGTGGTGCGCTCCGATTCCGCGAGCAGCACCACCTGCCGAGCCAGATCGCGCATCGCGCCCGACACCCCGAGGATGGCGTCGCCGCCCGGGGCCTGCTTCGAGACGAGCAGCGCATTGTGGCGCTTCAGCCGGACCTTGTCGAGCGCACGCGCCGCCGCGGCCGCGAGCAGCGGCATGTCCACCGGCTTCGCCAGGAAGTTCTCGGCGCCGAGCTGCATGGCGCGCACCGCCGTCTCGATGTCTCCATGCCCCGTCATCAGCAGCACCGCGGCATCGTGGCGCCGCAGCTCTTCCAGCACCTGCAGCCCGTCGAGACCCGGCAGTTTCAGATCGAGGATGACGATCTCGGGCCGGTGGACCGCATACGCTTCGAGCGCCGCCTCCCCGCTGTCCTCGCGCCAGACCTCGTAGCCGAGCCGCTCGAAGTAGTCGCCCACCGCCCGCAGGACATCGGCGTCGTCATCCACGATGAGAACGGAGTCGGACATCGGCGTCTCAGGCCAGCAGCGCCGGCGAGCGGTGCAGCACGTCGAGCGCGGCGTCCACTTCGGCGGCGCCGAACTGCAACAGCCGGCCCGCGCGCAGCTCGTCGAGGACCGACGAGGGTTCGCGCCGCGTGCGCCACGGCCGCGCGGCACACATCGCCGCAATCGCCGCGGCGGTGCCGAGGGTGCGGGCCAGCGGCGGGATGTCGTCACCGCTGAGACCGCCCGGGTAGCCGTTCCCGTCGAACCGCTCCTGATGCGCGGCCACCGCCGCGACGATGGCGCGGTCGGCGCCCAAGCGCTCGATCCAGCGGGCCCCGAGCGTCGGATGCACGCGGATCAGGTGCTGAGTCGGCCGATCCATCCCCCCGCCCTGGTGCAGCTCGGAGGGGGGAACGGCGAGCATTCCCACGTCGTGCACCCTCGCGGCGACCACCAGCCGGTCGCTGTCCAGTCCCAGCACCTGGCCGATGGCCCCTGCCAGGCGGGCCGTGCGCGAGGAGAAACCCGCGCGGAAGGGGTCCGCGCGCTCGAAGGCGCTGACCACTTCTCCCAGGACCGCGAGGGTGGTGCCGGCGGCGAGGTTGGTGCCGGCGGACGCCACCTGCCGGAGCGTGCGCAGCTCCATGGCGACGGCCGCCTCGTGCGCCACCAGCTCCGGGTCGAACGGCTTGAGGACGTAGCCGTCCACGCCCCGCGCCAGCGCCTCGACCACCACCGCGAGCTCGCTGTGCGCCGCCATCACGATCACGGAGGGCGGCTCCGCGAGCTCCTGGACGCACTGCACCAGGTCGAGGCCCGACTTGCCCGGCATCTGGATGTCGGTGATCAGGAGGTCGCACGGCTCGCCCGTCAGCCGCTCGATGCCCTCGGTGCCCGAATACGCGGCCACGCACACCGCGCCGTCCAGCTCCAGCCGCCGCACCACCACCGCCGCGATGGCGCGCTCGTCGTCCACGACCAGGACCCTCCGGCCGGCCAGCGGCGTGCTCATCGGCCCAAGACTAGGGGGCACCGAACCTCCAGACCGGGCGGCGGCGTGCCGGCACGTAGATCGCGAGCGCCCGCGGCATCAGCTCGACGCTGAGCGGCGTGGTGCCCAACCCGTCGCCGTCCGACTGTACCGGCAGGGTGGGCTCGGTGGTCACGCGGACCGTCCGGCCGCGGTAGAAGGTGATGCCGCTGTCCGCATCGGGCCGCCGCTGGAACAGCCGCCACACCACCCGCAGCGCGGCGGCGTACGACGCGGCGTCGAGCACGACCACGTCCAGCATCCCGTCGTCGGGCTCGATGTGCGACCCCAACGGGAGCACGCCGGGGACGATATCCCCGCAGTTGGCCACGATCACCGTGGCCGCGTGGCCCTCGTGCACGACGCCGTCCACCTCCACCCGGCTCGCCGCGCGCACCAGGCCGGTCGCGAGCACGAGGGCCCGCGCCAGGTAGGCGGTCACCCCGTAGCGCAGCTTGTGCCGCTGCTCCGTCTGCGCCATCAGATCCGCGGCAAAGCCCGTGGCCGCGTTGACGGCGAAGTAGCGCGTGCCCGCCGGCGTGGTCAGCCGCCCGAGGTCTATCGTGCGCGTCGCGCCGGCCAGGATCGTCGCGGCCGCCTCGACGAACGACCGGCTCACCCCGAGGTTGCCCGCCAGGACGTTGCCGGTCCCTCCCGGCAGCAGGCCGAGCGGATGCCCGGTGCCGAGCAGCCCGGTCGCGACGTCCATCGCGGTACCGTCGCCGCCGTGCGAGATCACGACGCCGACGCCGTCGGCCACGGCCGCGCGCGCCAGAGCGGCGCCGTCCCCCATCGTCCGCGTCTGCTCGACGGTGACGCGCAGCCCGGCCGCCTCGAACCGGCGTCGCGCCGCCTCGAGTCCGCGCATGCTCGCACGGCTCGCCGCCGGATTGGTGACGATCAGCGCACGCGTCACGGAACCCCGGATTGCCAGAAGAGATCGAGTCCGATCTGGTACGGCACCGGCGGGCGGATCTGGAACCCCACCTGACGGCACTCCTGCACCGTCGGCTCCACGCTGGCCTCCATGCTCCAGCGCCGCGTCAGGCGGTACTCGACGCTGGCGCCCAGGGCCTGCGACGACAGGCCATGCGTTCCCTGGCACAGTCCGGCGTTGAGGATCAGGAAGGTCCGCTCCCCGATCTGCTTGCCCGCCTCCACCCGCGTGCTCCCGAAGATGTCCCCCACCGACCCGCCCCCCGTCCGGATGGCGATATAGTCCACCGGGATGCCGAGATCGGTCACCAGCGTCTGCTCCAGCTCGCCCGACAGCACGCCCGCCAGGCCCACCAGTGCGCCCTGGAAGACGGCCTGCTCGCTGCTCGACCCGAAGGCTCCGCTGGAGGCGAGATCGAAGGAAGGACGCCCGAACATGAGATACGAGACGATCTCGGTCTCCGTCAGAGGGGGGCGCTCGTCGCTCTCCAGCGACAGCCGCGGCACCAGCAGTGTGCCGCCGATCACCGCCCGCACCACCAGGTCGTTGCCCTGCACCGCCTGTACCGAATGCTCGGCGACGATGTCGAGCACGGGGTTCAGGTCCGGCGTGCCGAAGAAGCGCACCGTCCCCCGGGTCACCCGGAATTCCTTGCTGGTGGGCCCCACGACGAGCCGGTAGGTGCCGCGCTCCGCGCGCAGCTCGCCGTCCAGGCGATACCGGCTCTCGCCGCTCTCGATCTCCTTGGCGACCGTGAACTCCCCGGCCATCTGAATGTTGGCCTCGTGCGACCGCAGCCACACGTCCGGGCCCATCGCGACGGTGAGCCCGCTGATCCGGAGGCTGTCGAGGAACACGCTCTGGACGCTGGCGCCACGGTCGGTCGCGAGGACCAGATTCGAGTCCACCATCGCCTGGAATTCGGGATCGTCCAGGTTCACGATCCGCTTGTTCACCAGGTCCGCGAACGCGAGAAACCCCGCGTCCACCGTCATGCGCCCGCCGAGCGTCGCGCCGATCAGCGGCCCGGTGAGCCGCAGCTTGCCGGAGGCCGTGAGACCGGCGAAGTCGCGCTTCGTGAACGCCGCGAAGCCGCGCGCCGTCAGCGTGAGGTCCACGACCGGGTGCGCGAGCGCCTCGAAGCGGACCTCGCCGGCCACGTCCAGCGTACCCGATCCGCCGGTGAGACGCACCTCCTCCAGAGCGAGCCGATCGCCCTCCAGCTCCACCCGCGCCTCGATCCCGGTGTAGCGAACCCCCAAGGCGGGAATCGTCGCCGCGCCGCCGCTGATGCGCACGCTGCCCCGCAGCGCCGGCCGGTCCCAGGTCCCGCGCATCTCCGCGTCGGCGGTGAGCTGCCCGCGGACGTCGCGCACCACCGAGGTCAGGGCGCCCAGCACCTCCAGATCCACCGAATCCGCCCGGACGCGAATCAACAGCGAATCCGGGAGCCGGCGCCGCTCGACACCGCGAAGCGCGAGGTCGAGCGGGAGCGAGCCGGACGCGGTCATCACCTGCTCCCGCTCGCTCCACAGCCCGGCGCGGAAGGCGAGCCGCTGGCGGTCGTAGTCCGCCGCCACATCCACCCGGGGCGCGCGGAAATCACCCACGCGGCCGTCCGAGACGGCCCACGCAGCCCGGATGCTCGGCTCGGCGGCCGTGCCCGACAGGCGCAGCGTCCCACTCAGCACACCCCCGATGCCCGTGGTGTCCTGTTGCGCCAGCGCGTACAGGTCCGCGATCGGCAGGCTGTCCACCGAGAGCGAGACGTCGCCCGCGCCCGCCAACGGCACGCGGCCGCCGACGCGCACGCGACCGCCGCTCCCGGACCGCAGCTCGACCGTGTCGATCGCGATCCAGTCGCGCGTGACGGTGATCCGGGGGGAAGGCGCCAGCGTCCAGACTCGCTGCGGCAGCGTGAGCGCGCCGTTCTCGAGGCGCACGCCCCAGCCCGCGGAGTCCCGGGCGAACACGAAGTCCGCCGCGAGCGAAGAGCCCAGCGCGAACGCGCCGCCGACGTGGATCCGGGCGCTGTCCAGCGGGCCCTCCGCCGTCACGACCACGGCCGTGTAGCGCATCCCCGCGATGTCCAGCGTATCGGCCGCCGCGCGCAGGGCCGGCGCCAGCCCGCGCGCGGACCGCTGCAGCGAGCCCCTCACGCGCGCACCCCGCAAGCGGAGGGAGCCCAGGGCGAAGTTGTCGGAGACCAGCTCTCCCTGAGCTTCCCACGCGTCCACCGTCCCCACCAGCCGGCCGCTGATCCGTCCCGCGCCGTGCAG
>Ga0326726_10002292_pt1 | contig 17626 bp, 15 predicted proteins | sample MHFenrmetagenome_2_FD_207603 | JGI IMG/M metagenome (GOLD analysis project Ga0326726, IMG submission 207603) | Lab enriched peat soil microbial communities from Michigan Hollow, Ithaca, NY, United States - MHF15MN | ecosystem: Environmental > Terrestrial > Soil > Wetlands > Peat | place: USA... | reverse complement strand
GGCACCTAGGTTCCGCCCGCTTGGATCGCGCCCCAAAGCCGATCGCGTGTGCAGGCGTAGCTCAGTTGGTTAGAGCGCTGGTCTGTGGAACCAGAGGTCGGTGGTTCAAGTCCACCCGCCTGTACCAGAAAAATCTAACGCTTAGGAAAAGGGGAAAAGGCGCCAAACGGACTTTTCGTCAGGGGTAACGTTTCCGTACGGAACACCGCGCCTCGCCTTGCCTTCGCTCCCCGTTCGGCATGTCCGCTCTTGTCCAAGAGCGGACAAAGGCGGCTACGGCTGCTTTGCCCGATTGTGCCAATAACGGACATCGCCCCGCTTTTATTCGATGACCTCGTCGGCCCGCCCAATCAGTGTGTTAGGGACTTCGAGGCCGAGCGCCTTGGCAGTCTTGAGGTTGATGCGTAGCTCGAATTTAGTGGCCTGCTGGACCGGTAGTTCGCCGGGCTTCTCTCCCTTGAGGATGCGATCGACGTATTCGGCAGCGCGTCGGCACTGGTCGATCACGTCAGGCCCATATGACATCAGGCCGCCATTAGTGACCATTTCGGGGAAAGGATAGACCGCAGGCAGCTTGTACCGCGCCGCAAGCTTGACGATCAGACTATAATGAGCCGGCATCGCGGCCGCATTCGGTGTCAGGATCAGACCGCCATTCGGAGAGCGAGCAAAGGCTGTGATTGCGCGCTCAATCTCGTCGGCGTTGCGGCGGCTATCAACCGGACTCACCTCCACTCTGAGCGGTTGCGCTGCGGCTCGAAGGGCGCTGAACACGGCGACCCCGACAGGATTGTCTGGGTTCCGAATAACGACCACTCGCGTGATGCTCGGCGCAATCTGCTTGAGGAGTTCAAGCCATTTTCCGCTCAAATTGTATTCGTAAATCATAAAGCCGGTAACATTTCCGCCCGGCCGTGCCAGGCTATCGACGAAGCCAGCACCGACCGGATCGGTCACGCCAACGAACACCATGGGCAAGGTGCGGCTAACATGTTGCAAGGCCGTCACGCTGAGGGTGCCGCTGGCCAAAACAATGTCTGGCGCGAGTGCGGCCAATTCTGCCGCGTATCCGCGTTCGCGGTCGACATCGTCTGCACCCCACCGGGTATCGATCCGCACATTGCGGCCTTCGGTCCAACCCAATTGTTGCAGTGCTTGCTTGAACGTCGCGACGCGAGCCTGACCTTGGGGATCGTCGGCGGCCCGGTTCATCAGCACACCGATGAGCCGCATCCCCTCAGACGGCTGTGCACGCGTCACCACCGGCCATACGGCCGCGCCGCCAAGTAAACTGATGAATGCGCGCCGCCTCATGGCCGCCCCTCAGACAGGGCATCGTAACTGCTCAAACCACCCTATTGAAGGGGCTCCCCGCACTACCGTAGTTATGTCCGCTCTGGGTCATTAGCAGACATTTCGCAGCGCAATCATCATGTCCGCTTTACCCCCCAAAGCGGACATCAGCTGGCGTCCGTGTCATGTCCGCTAAGTGCCAATAGCGGACTTCGGATCGGTGACCTCGGCACTGGCACCCCGGGCTTTATTTGCCGCTTAACCCGTTACAGGTGCGGCTACCAACGCCCGCCTCGCCGGACCAGCCTCACGATCACGAGCAACAGTACGGCGCCGATGGTGGCAGCAATGATCGCGGCAACAATGCCAGTACCAAGATGAATACCGACCTGGGGAAATAGCCAACTGGCGATGAAGGCGCCGACGATTCCAATTATAATGTCGCCAACCAAACCAAAGCCTGTTCCTTGCACGATTTGGCCGGCCAGCCAGCCGGCAACAGCGCCGACGAACAATATAACGAGCAGACTTTCAGCAGACATATGCATGACGGCTTCCTCCGGTGAGCGCGACTTCGTACGATTGTTAGCTGATGATTATTTGTGCCAGCAGAAGAAAGATTACTGGATCGGCCTGATACCCTCTAGGGCGTGGACTCATTGAGTTGTGCGGTACATCTGCATTGTACCACAAGCCGCCGTCTGACCAGCCTAATAGCCATGATTTTTTGCGACACTGGCGAAATTTTCTGGCTAGTGTTGCCATTCAAGTGAGCTCGGCGCTCCGGCAAATGCACGACCAAACCACGGTAGAGCGAGCAGCGAAGAATGATAGGGCTAGGCGTTGCCTTGCTGCGGGAGTAGCTGTTTTTCTCTGGATTGTTTCACCGCAAATTCGCGCGCTGGCTGAAGACGATCCGCTGCAAAAAGCCGTCAACTATCTTTTCACGGGGAGGAACAATCCCCAAGATGCCCCCGAAATTCTGGATCGAAAACTATGCGTGGTTGTCGTGTCAGACCCGAAATCAAAACAGTCCATTAAATATTATCTAGGCCGGTTTAGGATTGACACCGCCTTCATCAACAAAACTTATGCCGGCTCCGAAACTGTTTACAATTTGGACGTCAAGGGCGCTGAGGTAATTGTCGAGTACCTCGATCTCGACAAAAGCAGGGTCCTCCATGGGCACAAGTCCGCGCAAATATCTCTGCCGGGAGATATCGATCAAACAAACAGAGCACTGGCATTAATCGCTAGCCTCTGCACGAGTGGCAAATCGAAAGCTCAATGAGGCTGACTGATGTTCAAGAGAATGCCCAGCTTGTGGCACCGAAGGGATCCGGCAGTAGCCTTAAATTGATGGCTCATCGGAGCTAAACTGACATCAACCTATTGACGTGGCACAATCAAATCCCTCCGGAACGGAGCATTTGCAATGCCGCTGCAGCGAGGCGAGGTCCAGGGTTACGACTTCAATAGGTCAGTAGTTGAGTTCACGATGCTCAATCACGGCAAGGTAATTCTGTGTGCGATCAGCACCGCGGCGATGGACGATATTGAAGGTAAGCGTAACGTGAGGCCGCATCAGCGCGTAGATCAGTTTATGCGGTTGCGTGAAGTGATTGAAGAGCGTGCATCGCGCAAGTTCTCCGAAGGGCAGGCCCAGGCCGACCGACTGATGGTGTTGCGATCCAACGATTTCTCTAGATAATCGTCACTTTCCTACACCGACAACTATTGGGGCACCGCCCGACGCTGATGCGCCCAATGTCCGCTTTGGGTCATTAGCGGCGTTGTCCGCTCGTGTCCAAAAGCGGACATGGCTCGGATAATCGCTCAGCCCTCTGGGACCACCACCAACGACGTCCGATTCTGGCGGTTTAGCTAACATCGACTAAGCGGCCGGTCGCGTTTGAACCGGGCAACAAATCGTCTTGCCCCCGCCCCGCCAATGTCCGCTATTACCCCAAAAGCGGACATAGCTCGGATACAAGCTAGGTAAACATCGTAGTTGATGACACTCACTGATTTAGTAACTGCTCGCGTCATGAGACCGCCCTCGAACTCCGAGCCACCAAAACCTTGTCCTGCCTGTCAGGTGGCGATGCAAACCACCGAAACAGCCCACATCATCGTTCATCAATGTGTTCGGTGCGGTGCAGTCATAACCGTTGCCAAGCTGGCAAAGAACGTCGTCCTCGCCGAAATTGTTTGATCCAGATCAACATGGTGTGATCATTGCGGGCGTTCATTGATTTTATGTTGAAAGATCAATGGCCACCTGACAAATGGCTGCCAGTTTCCATTGCGCCATCCGGTGCCGACCTTGAGGTCAGTGTGATGGACAAGCGAGGCATCCACGCGCTGGTGTTCCCGGTCCGCAAAAGCGGAACTGATTGGGTGGATGCTTCGAATAAGCGCATCGACATAGCGCCGACACATTGGCGCAAATGGCCCGACAGCCGCTAAATTAATAAGCCTTAGTTTCATTCTTGTCGTACGCAGGCAGTTGTTTCTGCTTTGCCTCCTCCTCGGCGAGAAGGCGTCTTTCCATTGCGCGCTTTGTCGGGTCAGTTTCTGTTTTCAGCAGTTCTTTGAGCCTGTCGATATTTGCTTGGATGATCCTTCGCAAATCGAACTCCCATTCCCGCCGCAGCATGCTTGCAGGCTGCGCCTTTATGGCGGAGTAGTCGAGGCATTATATGTCTGATGGCAGATTAAAAATTACGACAGTAGGGCAGATCCTTTGTCACAAAAGCGTCGTCCCGCAGTTTTGCGTGATGTCCGCTTTACCCCCAACAGCGAACATTCGCCGGTAGCTCTCAGATGTCCGCTTTGTGCCATAAGCTGACAAGGCTACATTTAGCCTGATGGCGTTGATCCCGACCGGCACAAAAAAAGAAAGAGTTCGCCAACTGAGGCGGCCTCAGACGCGGCCCTCGGGTCCGGGAAGTTTGGACCAATCGAGGCCGAGTGCTTCGCAGACTTGGCGAACCGAACGCGGGTCGAGGCTATGACTCGCACCGACTAGCGGTAGTTCCGCAGTCCGCCCCGCACGGTGGATCGTCACAGTCCCATGACCTTCTCCGCGTTTTTCGGACTGCGTATCGAAGCGACACCCATGCTCGTCCAGCCACTTTCGGAACGTTGCATATTCCATCGATCCCCTCCGATCTTCGCTGCTACCACGCAGCGCAGCGTTCGCGCGCCGTCTATGTCCATCCATGTATCATGCTGGATATCTCGAAGCCGATGAACAATGTCGCGCTGACAATCAGGATAGCAATCGCGCTCAGCGTCCACCTGACAAACGCAAAACCATACTGGCCAGCATCGGTTGGGCGATGGTGCAGGCGATAAGGATGATGGGATGTCATGGCGATCTACTTCGGTTTCTCAAAGTTAGTGCGGTCGAAACGTCTGCTAACTGCCAATGCCAGAGTATCGGGCCCAGGACATAGATCAACGCGACGCCAATAATAAGAAGACGAACGGCAAAATGCAGCTCCATGTGAGACATAATCAACACGGCTCCCGGCTCAGTGGAACCGGGAGCCGTGGCTTACAACACCCAGGTCACAAGTGGGGGACACAGGGGATGCCTGGGTTATCGTTTGGACATAAGCAGTAGCGCCAACTTAACCAAGAGCAATTCGGGCATACCGCGCTCTGCTGCCATGCGTTGCGCGCGACGACATTCCCTGGACCAATGTCCGCTTTACCCCCAATAGCGAACATCCGGCCGATGAGCTGCGATGTCCGCTAGGTGCCAATAGCGGACTCATGCAATGCAGCAAAACGGATTGTTATTCGATCACCTCGTCGGCAGCTATCTGCAAGGTAGGCGGCACTTTGAGGCCAAGCGATTTGGCTGCTTTGAGATTGATGACAAGTTCGAATTTGGTCAGCCGTTCGACTGGCAGGTCGCTTGGCTTGGTGCCCCTGAGGATACGACCAACATAGAGTCCGGCATGACGATAAGCTTCCACCACACTATTGCCATAACTCATCAAGCCGCCAGCGGCGACGAACTCGCGATACATGGCTGCCATCGGATAACGGGCTGCGAGGCTGACTATTTGTACGCGCCGGCTAAATAAGAACGGATCGCTGGCTACAACCACGGCCCCAATTTGCTGCTGAGCGAACGTCGCGAATGCTGCATCGATCTCGCGCTCGGTACTCGCATTCATAACCACGAGCTTGAGATTAAATCGATTAGCGGCTTCTTGGGCATCGGCTCGCTGTGAGGATTCCTCTGGATCACTTGGGTTGGTCAATAACCCAGCGGTCGAAATGTTGGGAACGACATCGTGCAAAAACGCAAGGCACTTCCCGGCCAGATCACCACCGAACCAGGCGACGCCGGTAATGTTCTCTTCTGGCCGGTTCAAGCTGGCAACGATCCCGGCTTGTACGGGGTCGGCGGCGTAGGTGAAAACGATCGGAGTGGTTTTTGTCGCCGCTTTGGCTGCAAGTGCGGAGGGACCTCCGCCGGCTGCCACGATGACTGAAACGTGAAGGTTATCAACCAGGTCCGCCGCCAGCACCGGCAATCGATCTTTTTGGCCCTCGGCCCAGCGGAAAGCGATGTGGACATTACGACCCTCGCTATAGCCAATCTCCGATAAACCTTGGCGGAACGCTGTTACCGATCCCGCAGATTCGTTCGCTGATCTGAAGCTTAGAAAACCAATCACCGGCACCGTTGGCTGCTGCGCGCGTGCCGTATGCGGCCACGTGACCGCCGCGCCGCCAATAAGTGCGATGAACTCGCGCCGCCTCATTGCCTCCCCCAACAGGGGTATCGTAGCGGCTTAAACCAGCACTGGAAAAGGGGTGGCCAATGTCCGCTTTGGGTCAAAAGCGGACATGTGCAGTGCAACGAGGGATGTCCGCTTTGTGCCAATAGCGGACATGACGCTTATTCGATCACCTCATTGGAACGAGCATGAAGGGTAGCAGGGATATCGATATTGAGTGCCGCTGCGGCCTTGAGGTTGATCACCAGCTCAAAAGTGGTGGGTTGCATGACTGGAAGCTCGGCGGGGGACATACCCTTAAGAATTTTGCCCGCGTAGATGCCTGCTTGCCGATATGAATTTGCGATGTTGGCACCATAGCTCATCAAACCGCCAACGGCCGCATACTCACGAAATGGATAGATGGTCGGAAACTTCGCGCGTCCGGCCCGCGCAACAATCGCCTCACGCTGCGTAACGAAAAAAGGATCCGTGCCCACCAGGAGAGCATCCGGCCGAAGCTCGGCAATGCGATCAAATGCCGCTTCGATCTCGGCAGGCGTACTGGCGTTGAACATCGTAAGCTTGAGGCCAAGGGCCTGTGCACCGGTTTGCACCGACCGGATTTCAGAAACAGAGTCGGGACTGACCGGATTGACCAGCATCCCGACCACCGACGCCTTGGGTGCCAGATCACGCACCATTTCGATACGCTTCTGCCCGAGGATAGTGCTGATCAATGTCATGCCGGTGGCATTGCCGCCGGGCTTGTTCATATCTGAAACCAGACCGGACCCAACCGGATCAAGCCCGACGACGAACACGATAGGAATGCTCGCGGTCGCCGCCTTCGCGCTCAGTGCGGCAGGCGGCGCTTGCGCGAGGATGAGCGAAACGGGACGCCGCACCAGTTCAGCCGCCATGGCCGGCAGGCGTTCGTATTGGCCCTCAGCCCATCGGTATTCGATCGTAACGTTCTGGCCTTCGACGAAGCCCGTTTCGCCTAGCCCTCGACGGAATGCACTGAGCAGCGCGGGAGCCGTGGCCTCGGACAACGCGCTGAGAAACCCAATGACCGGCCGTTCCTGTTGCGCATGAGTTATGGTCGGCCACGTCGCCACAGCCGCAAGCAACTTAACGAACTCGCGTCGCCTCATCGTCGCGCCCCCATGCTGAAGTGGCCGCCCATCGTAGCGGAACAACCAATCGCACTGGAAGCACCAATGTCTGCTTTGGGTCAAAAGCAGACATTCTGCAGCGCAATCGCCATGTCCGCTTTACCCCCGAAAGCGGACATTCGTGACGCCCTAGCGGTGTCCGCTTTACGAAAAATCAGGCCCGTCTCAAAGAAAAATCCAGACTATCTTCAAGCTTGCCACCTGTCAGGCATCTATCTGTACAGCACCAAGGTTCTCTCCAAACTTTCCTCCACGCAGGCGGTAGATACGTTGCCGCCTGCGTTTTTTTGCCCCGCGAGCCCACATGCGAACGCTCAACGTTGCCCTAGTCGTGACGGGCATTTTGATCAGTGTGGTGGCGGCATCGAATAAGATCGTTGATGCCGTCACGCATGCCAGCAACGAATTGCACCATCCGGCGGTGGTCTACGGTCTCCATGTTGCGCTACCCGATGACATGAAAGCATTTCCGGCCGAATTAGTGCCGCTGCCCTAAGAATGAGTGTGGGGGGTATGTGCGCCGGTGATGTGATGGAATCGATTGTCGTTTTTGGCCAATAGATGGGCGCTTGTGTCCAAGTCTTAGGCCGACAGCCAATCTACTTTGTCGCCGCAAACCGGACGTACGAATGCGGCGGCTCCCGGACACAAACGTTCTGTCATTTTGAATGAAAGAAACCTTTGCGAGGATCGCCGACATCTGCCTCGACATCGGCATTATTGCGCTAATGCTTGTCTCGCCGTTCTGGAACCCGCCCGCATTCAAAACACACGAAAGCCCAGCAGCCGCGCCGCCCGAAAAAACAGACGCTCGCTAGCCACGATGGGCGCGGACGACAAGGCCGTGGGATGTCCGCTTTACCCCCAACAGCGGACATTAGGTAGCGTCACTCGGATGTCTGCTTTTTGCCAATAGCGGACATTCTCACCATTTCAAGCTTTGCTATCTTACCGGGAACAGAAGCGCGACCGTGGTCCGCAATTGCCAGTCTGATGCGCCGGTCGGGCGTACCGCGTTGTAATAGGCTGCAATCTGTGCGTTCACCGGTTGATCGCCCATTTTGAACACTCGACCGAAGCCACCGCCGACCGGCACGGTCCATTGCTGACCCGGTGCTGCAAGCCAGTTCACAGTCATGATGGGTGATGTGGTCAGGTACCAGCCGTGCTCCATGTTGTAGTTGACGAAGGGCTGGGCGAGACCGGTGTTCACGGCAGGTCGCATCGGATTGCCGCCGACCGACCACTGATTGTTGAGCAACACACCGAGCACCCAATGTCCTGGCGTGGTCAGGAAGACGGCCGTCGGCCCGAACAGGACCTTGCCAGTCCCGAGAATAGGATCACTCGCGGACGGAATGGTGAAGACCGGTCCAACGCCCCAGATCAGCTTGCCCGGGTTAGACGGTGACAGAAACAACGATTGAGTAATGTCGCCAATGCCATTGGTGCTGCTGTTTATCAGCGGATCGGGTTGGCTCACCAACGGAATGATGGTGCGCGAGATCACGTTCCAGTCTTCGTTCAAGTGCATCGGCACGACTGGCTGAATGTTGAATATCTCCTGCGTGCGATTGAACGGCCCAGAGTTAAAATTGGTGTTGCTCTGGAACGGCACGCTAACGAGGTCCGCGATCGGGTTCTGTGATGCCTTCTGCAGGTCTTCGTCTTTTGCAGGCGCACCAGAGCGACCGGCACGCGAGGGCTCGGCCCCGACAGGTAAGCCGCTCTCGAACTTATAGTTGATGCCGGCCTTGACCATTTGAACGTCGCGGTTCAATCCCACCGCCGGGACCGTGGCCGAATTCCAACTTGAGAGTGCGAGGTAGTCGTATTCGAGTTTGACGGTCCAGTGCGCCTTGAAGCCGTATTCGATGCCGCCGCCGACCAGCCAGCCACCGTTGGTGCTCGATCCGTTCCAACTCGGCGAGCCAGGGAGGTTTACGATAGCGCTGCTTTGCACCCAGCCGCCGCCCAACTTGGCGAATACAAGCCAGCGGTCATTCACGAGGCCAACGCGGCCCCCAACTGTGCTCATCCAGTGGTTGCTCACGGAGCCCAACGTCGGAGCCGGAAGAGCGGGATGATTGAAACTCGCCCAATCGAAATCGCCTTCGACGCCTAAAAGGAGGTGACCAGCCTGGAAATTATAACCAGCCTGGACGCCGCCGATGAGCTCGGTGATGCCGCTATAGAAATTGTTGCCGGGAATGTTCAAGCTGCCGTTGGTCCATGCCCCGCCGAAGTTGGCGCCAACATAAAATCCAGACCAATTGTAGGGCGGCGGCGCGATTGGAGTTTTGTTGACCGGGGCTTTGGTGGGCAGGTCAGATGCAAGAGCAGACGCACCGAATAATCCGACGACTGCGACGCTCGCCAGGAAAAGTGTTTTCACTAACGCCCCCGAAATTAAAGTCGAGCCGTCTCTAAAACTGAAAGTCCGTTTTGCAAGTAACGATAGCAATTGCCGCAGCCGCGATCTGCGTCCGTTCATCCAATTTTCGGTGCTGTGCTGTGTTTGCCACATACCATAGCAGTGGTAATTAGATCGGCTTGGGAGGATTGCGCACGCAGCTGGTGAATGTCCGCTTTGGGTCAAAAGCAGACAGACCGTTTCGGCCTGAAACCCGGCGAATGTCCGCTATTGTCCAAAAGCAGACATTCACGGCCAAATTTGAAATGTCCGCTAAGTGCCAATAGCGGACATTCAGCAATCCCCAAGGTCTGTCCTATCTCGCGTCAGTGGCGAGCCAAGCGCGACCGAGAAGGGTTGACAGAACTGCGTGAAGCGCAACCGCGGGCCATAGAAAGACGCCAGCCAACCCGCCTGCGAAACCAAGGTAAGCAAGATACAGCGTGACCAATGCGCTGTAGGTCAACATGCCAAGCAGCGGTGGGCCCGGCCAGCAGGCGATCCCTAAACCAATCAGACCGACGCCGGCCACGCGCGCAACCGGTATGGCGACGCCGGTAAGTTCCTCACCCAGCAACAACTGCCCGACAAGCGACGGGACAATCAACAATGCCATTCCGGTAGCAGCTTCGGCGACGGCGGCGAACGTCAACACCTTTTTCATTGCTCCGATGTCACTCAGTGCTTCGCGCTGGCGACTAATGGTTGGAAGCTGCTAGCGCTTCGGCGCTTCAATAGGGTCCGGTTCCGGTGCTGCCATAGGCGCGAGTTCTGCCTTCGACTCCGGTGCTGCCTTAGGCTCCGGTCCAAGCTTGAACGTCAGCTTGTTGATCTTGCCGGTGAACTTGAACGGAACATCGTAGCGAAACTCCAGCAGCGCGACCCCGGTGCGGGTGTCCTGCCCGACGTCAAACGACTCGTCCTCCGCGAACGTGATCGGCGTGGTGTGCTCCATGGATTTCCTGTCCGCTTCCTTACCGTCCACGTAGAGCACGCCCGTGCCGCCCTTGCCCAAGCCGGGACCGTCGGACTTGAAGTCGAAGACGATGGTGTGCTTGCCAGCGCCCAACTCCGGCCCTGACCATATCGTGCGCTTGAGGTTAAGCAGGTTGTAGAGGAACACCGGTTTGCCCGCGCGAATGCCCGCCACGCCTTTGCTCAGGAAAAGACCGTAGCCGCCGAAGCGCCCGCCTTCGGTAACGATAATGCCTTCCGCACCGCCCTTGGGGATCTCGACTTCGGCAGTGATGGTGTAGGACTTGTTCAAGATGCTCGGCGCAGCGCTGTCCGGCACGCCGGTCAGTTCGCCCGAATACGTGAAGACCGTTCGCCCTGCCGTCAGACTCGGGCGCGGCGTATTCCAGCGCGGGAGCGTCGTGTTATCGAGCGGCAGTACGTTGTACTTCTTCGCCTCGGAATCGAAGAGGGCCTGCATCTCCTTGACCTTGTCCGGCATCTGGGCAGCCAGATCGTTGAACTGGGTGGGGTCCTCCTGGAGGTTATAAAGCTCCCACTTGTACCCGGTGATGACATCCGGCGGCGGGGCGGAGCTCAGCTTCCACGGGAGGGTCGCCGGGGTCGTGGCCGCCACCCACCCATCGTGATAGATGGCGCGATTGCCGAGCATCTCGAAGTATTGCGTCGTGTGCCGGGTTGGGGCGTTGGCGTTCGCCTTGTCCCATGTGTACGCCATGCTCGTGCCTTCCATGGGGCTCTGCTTGATGCCGTTGATCGTCTCAGGTTGCGGAATGCCGGTTGCTTCAAGGATGGTCGGGGCGATGTCGATGACGTGTGAGAACTGGCGGCGGATGCCGCCCACGTCCTTGATGTGGCCGGGCCATGACATCGCCACGCCCTGGGCCGTCCCGCCGAAGTGCGAGGGCACCTGCTTCACCCACTTGAACGGAGTGTCCATCGCCCACGCCCACGGCGCCGCAAAGTGCGGGAAGGTACGGTCGGACCCCCAGAACGGGTACCAGAGGTATTGAGCCTTCACCGGCACGGGGACACCATTGAAGGTGGTGAACTCATTGGGTGTGCCGTTGAGCATGCCTTCGGCGCTCGCGCCGTTGTCGCCGCTGATATAGATGATCAAGGTGTTGTCGAGCTCGCCGAGGTCCTCGACGGCCTTAATGACGCGGCCGATCTCATTGTCGGCGTAGGCAAGGTAGGCCCCGTAGACATCCGCTTGCCTGATAAAGAGCCTCTTCTCCAGCGTGCTGAGAGAGTCCCACTGCGGCAGCTCTTTCGGCCAAGGTGTCAGCTTGGCGTTTTCTGGCATAATGCCCAAGCGCTTTTGGTTTGCAAAAATCGTCTCCCGCAGCTTGTTCCACCCGTCATCGAACAAGTGCATGTCGCTGATCTTCTTGATCCACTCCGGCGTCGGATGATGAGGCGCATGGGTGGCACCGGGTACGTAATAGACAAAGAACGGCTTGTCGGGCGCGATCTCCTTGAGCTGCTTCATGTACTGGATGGCCTCGTCGGCCATCGCCGTCTCCAGGTTCCAGCCGGGGTTGCCCTGGAAGGGATAGATTTGTGTCGTGTTACGGAACAGGTGCGGTTGCCACTGGCTGGTGTCGCCGCCGACGAAACCGTAGAAATAATCGAAGCCCATGCCGTTGGGCCATTGATCGAACGGCCCGGCTTGGCTCGATTGGTAAGAAGGCGTGTTGTGGTCCTTACCGAACCACGAGGTTGCGTACCCGTTCGCCCTCAGGATTGTACCGATGGTGCCCTTGTCAATCGGGATGATTGAATCGTAACCGGGGAACCCCGTCGCTATTTCGCCGACCACCCCGTTACCCACCGAGTGATGATTGCGGCCGGTAATCAGCGCCGCCCGCGTCGGTGAGCAGAGCGCAGTGGAGTGGAAATCGGTATAGCGCAGACCCTGCGCGGCGATACGGTCCATCGCTGGTGTCGGGATCACCCCACCAAACGTGGACGGCGCAGCGAAGCCGACATCGTCCGTCATAATGAGCAACACGTTGGGCGCGCCCTTCGGCGGCACGACGCGCGGGGCCCACCACGGCGTCGACTCCGAGGCCTTCTCCTTGATCACCCCGCCGAATGTTGGATCGGGCGGCGGAATTTGTTTTCCGTCGATTGTGGTGGTGGCGCCAGGCGAACCTGGGACACCTGTGACCTGCTGAGCCAATGCCGAGACACAACTAAGGGCGAGAAGGCCCGCGGCCGCAACTATGCTGCAACTGATTTTCACGGCGGAAATCTCCCGTTGAGATGCTGTGCCTTGGCAGGGTCGCGCACTTTGGCGGGAGAGAATGGTCGCATTGAGCGAACCGCAGTTTGACTCAGATCAAATGCTCCTCCGGTTCCCGCTCTATGCCCCTAAGCCGTTCCTCACCGACTTACCTCTTGTCGAATTGCTTATCGTCCTTTGATTTGAGTCAAGACTTCATCCTTTCGATCCACTACGCATCGTAGCTTCGATTCTTGATCAAAAACGGCAGCGCTGAATGACAGCAGGAGGATCTTCTATGCTAAACATCCGGGCCACGTCAGTGGCGATCGCTATCGCCGGCATGCTCTGTGTGCCTCAATCGGGATTTGCGCAGTCGGCTGCAAACGCCGAACCACATGTCCCGCTGCAGAAGACAATCGGTCAGGCGAAAACCACCGTAGTGCCCTCTCTCATTGTGTTGAACTCGCGCGGTGTGAGCTTGCAAGGCGACAAATTGGTTTTGAGCGGCATCGCGCCGAACTCAATCATCTTTGCCGATCGCCCTGTACGGTCCGCAGGTCACGATCTTACAACGCACGTTATTGAAGACTGGGCAAAGGGCAGCGACAACTTCGCCAAGGATCCCCCGAACGCTACGGTTTCAGGGTTCACCAAAGACGGATCAGGCGTGAAGGACGCCGTAGTGGTGCTGAAGTCGCCCAAGCTTGAGGGCGACAAACTCACCTTCGACGTCGAAGTACTCGAAGGCGATCTCACCGGTGTCGACGGCGCAGCCGCAGTGTTCATCGACATTATCGGTAGGCCATTGACGCCTATGTCGTTCGCTGGTGTCGGCCGTCGCACTGCGTATCGAGGGGCGTACTATGCCGGAGCCGCAGCCACCGTCGGTGCGGCGGCGGCCTACGGCGCATATGCAGCGCCTTACTACGCTCGTCCCGCCTGCGGCTATTACCCATATCCGCCTTGCTACTGATGTGCGCGGCGTAGCGCGCACGTGCCGAACGAGGCGAGTTGAACAATATCAGCGTCGCGCAGGGTAATCTGAGCTTGCGACGAAACTCAAAGCCCCGGCATCGTTTCCGGGGCTTTCTCTTTTTGTGGCCGAGTTACGATGTCCGCTTTGGGTCAAAAGCAGACATTTTGCGATGCGGCAGCGATGTCCGCTTTACTCCCCCAAAGCGGACATCAGCTGGCGTCCGCTCCAGCATGAAATTCATCGGAATCGAGAGAAAGACCGGTCCCGTAGGCTGAAGTCGCGCCTGGAGGTAGCAACGCTGCAGCGCCACCGAGAGATCGTCGACACTATTCACTTCATAAGAATATTTGGTCGCCGTTTCCGCAAGCCGCATTCAGCGCCCACGTTGGTGCTTGCAGTGGAACCAGGGGTCGGTGGTTCAAGTCCACCCGCCTGTACCATCCTCAATCGCGCATTGCCGAAAACAAAAAACGCCGGCGAATTTGTCGCCGGCGTTTCCGTTGATTGTTGCTCGTTTAGCGCCAGCTGTAGCGGCCGTTCCCATTGCGCGGCGGCGGAATGTTACGCGGCGGATAGGGGTGGGGCCCGCCCTGCGGTCCGCCGAATATCCAATCGAAAAAGTTGTTGCCGCCGCCATAGCTGTAACCGCTGCCGCCGCCGTACATGCCGACTGGCATGCGCACCGGCTTGGACGAGGTGTTCGGCGCCCGCTCCACTGCAATATCGGCGACCTTACGCTCGTTGCTCTTCAGGATCGCGAACATCTTGGCGTCGCGGCCGTAAACATCCTCGCGCAACTGCAGCTTGCCGGCTTCGTCCACAAAGGCTGTCTGATAGGTCAGATGAACCGGGATGAATGTCGGGAAGTTGATGTTGATCTCGCTACCGCCGAACATCGATTCCAGGCGGGCCTCGGTGTAATGCTCTTTCGGCAGCACGAGTGACAATAGCTTCTCGCCGTAGGTCAGCGGATTCTGTACTCGCATGCAGCCGTGGCTGAACGCGCGTTTCTCCTTAGCGAACAGATGTTTGTCCGGTGTATCGTGCTGATAGACCAAAAACTTGTTCGGGAAGTTGAACCGGATACGGCCGAGCGCGTTACCCGCGCCTGGCGGCTGAGAAATGTGGATGGTTCCGTCGGCGTCCTGCGTCAACTTGAGGCCGATTCGGTCAAGCGCCTGCGGGTCTTCCTGTAGGGCCGGCAAATACTCTTTTTCGATGATGGATGGCGGCACGTTCCAGGTGGGATTGACGGTGATGAACTTCATCTCCGCACTCACCATCGGGGTCGCAAGCCCCGGCTTGCCGGCCACGATCTTGGTGTGCCAGTACACTTTGTCGTTGTTGTAAAGCGTCAGCGAGTAGTCCGGGACGTTGACGATCACGTGCGGGTTGCCGAGATTGCGTGGCACCCAGCGCCAACGTTCCATATTGACGATGATCGTGTCGATCGGATCGGCAGACGCGTAATGTGTCTCCTTGCGCTCACCGTTGAGCGCACGCACGGTGTTGGGACCGAGATTGCCGTCGACGCCGATATCGCTTTCCGTCTGGAATGTCTTTACCGCGTCGCGCACCGCGTCATCATAAAGCGGATTTTCTTTGTCGCCGGCGATGGCAAGACGTTTGCGCAGCGCCACCACACGCGCGTCCTTCATGCCCGGACGAATGATCTTGCCGTCGGGAACATGCACGCGCGGCTGCTCTGGTTTGCTTTCGGGTTTGGTATCGGAGACAGCTGGTCCCTTGCGCAGTTCGGCGAGCTTGGCCTTCAGCGCCTTGAATTCAGCATGCGGTGGGTTGAAGCCGTCGAGAACTTTTGCGGCGTCGTTGCCGTCAGCGAGCCTGGTCAGCACGTCCGCCGGCTCGGGCGCATTCAGATCATACTGAATGTCCGCGCCGACACGGGTGAAATTGATACGCCCTATCTGCGCGTGCCGCGCGAACGTGAGCGCGGAGGTGGTGAGCTTGAGTTCGGCCTCGGCCAGCGCATCAGGCGTTGTTACTGATTTGAAATCGGGCGTCGGATAGTCGCTCGGGTCGAGACCAACCGCATCAGCCTGCGCCATGTAGGCGATTGCCGCTTTCGCACGTTCATTGGCGGCGTTGTTGCTCACCCAGAGCGGCGCGTAGTTGCGAGCACTGTAATAAGCCTCAATCCCGGCGCGGTCCGCCTTGCGGCTGACCAAACGGTCCAATTGCCGGCCCGTGATCAATTCGCGCAGCTTGTCGGCAACCGGGTTGTCGGTGCTTGCCGTGGTCGAGGCAGTCGCGGCCTTGGCTGGTTCGGCGGACGGCGCCGTCGCATTCTGCTTGGGCTCATCCTTGACGACACCGACTGGCGCGGCCTGTTTGGCCGGCGCCGCCACGTCTTTGGCCGTCAGCGGTGGCGGCAGCGAAGTGTCCGGCACCGGCACCGACGCCTGGACCGGCTCGTCGGTTTGCTGCGCCACAGCCGTGTGGCTGGACAGGGCCAGAACCAGCACGAGCGCGGTTGAAGCTAACAGCCGGTCGAATCGAGTACTTTCCACCACGGTCTCTCCCAAAAACTGCCAGAGGGCACGCGGGCCCTCATTTGTCCAGCCCAGTCTAACTGATAGCGCACACCCGGTTACGTTTTTCCCAATAGCCCGGCCAGAACAGGTGTCTACTGTGGCTATTTAGCACGAACGGCCAAAATCCCACGATTCAGGTTGATTTTAGCTGATCGCACGAGCGGAGGCCAAGGCAACGGACAGGGAGACAGACGGTTCCGGCGGATTTTCACCAGTTATACCCATGACTTTTACATAAGGCGCGTTTATGGCCGGCGGGCATGACAAAGACGTGATGCCTCATAGGTAGTCCAATCCGCCCCTTGCGGCATTTCAGGCCTGCGTTAATGTTGCCGCTTAGAACCGCCGGTCAAAAATTGCGGTCGAAAGGAAACGCCATGGCTTGGACGACCCCGATCCTCGTCGAGATCTGCATCGGACTCGAGATTAACGGCTATCTGCCGGCCGAGTTCTGATTTCCTGATTCGTCCTACCCCACCCCGTTAGATGGGGCGCCTCACCGCTATTGTGCTCGGTTCGGCGGCGGGAGGCGCTTTTCCGCAATGGAACTGTCGATGTCCTGTCTGCGCATTGGCGTGGGCGGGTGATTCTCGCGTCCATCCACGTACGCAGACCAGCATTGCGATTTCTTCGGGCGACGGCCGATGGACGCTGATCAACGCTTCGCCCGATTTGTCCGCGCAGATCCGCGCGACGCCTGCGCTCCAGCCGCGTGGCCCTTTGCGCAGCAGTCCAATTGACGCGGTAGTCCTGACTGGCGCCGAGATAGACCAGATTACCGGACTATTGTCCTTGCGCGAGAGCACTCCCTTTACGCTCTATGCGACGCCTGCCAGTCACGCGGCAGTCGCCGCCAACGCCATGTTCGGAGCGATGACGTCAATGGCGCGCCGGGCCGTCAATCCCGGCGAGCGCTTTACGTTGGCGGGCGGCGTCGAAGCAACTTTGTTCATGGTGCCGGGCAAGCTGCCGCTCTATCTCGAGGGCGAAGCCCCCGAAATCGAAACCGAAAGTGCGGCCAACGTCGGCGTCGAACTGCATCGCGAAGGTGCGCGATTAGTATTCGTGCCGGGCGCCGCGGCGGTAACCGGTAGCATGCGCGAACGCATTGCACGGGCCGACGTCGTGCTGTTCGACGGTACGCTGTTCGTGGATGATGAGATGATCCGTGTCGGTACCGGTCAGAAAACCGGCCGACGAATGGGCCACATGCCAATCGACGGGGAGGGTGGTTCACTGCGCGCCCTGGACGCATTGTCGGCTC
>Ga0326726_10002291_pt1 | contig 17627 bp, 15 predicted proteins | sample MHFenrmetagenome_2_FD_207603 | JGI IMG/M metagenome (GOLD analysis project Ga0326726, IMG submission 207603) | Lab enriched peat soil microbial communities from Michigan Hollow, Ithaca, NY, United States - MHF15MN | ecosystem: Environmental > Terrestrial > Soil > Wetlands > Peat | place: USA... | reverse complement strand
GATCATTGAACTTCGGGGACTTCCTGCCTTTATTATTGGAGTCAACTCATCACCTGCCTGCGGCGTAACAAGTACATATTATGGAAGCGAGGGCAGCACCCCTCCAAAAAAAGCAGGTCGGGGTGTGTTTCTGAACCGATTCCCTCAAATCAGGGCTTTTGATGTGGCGATGTTTTCTCAATATCGCGTTTATCTTGCAGCTCCTCTGTTTTCAGAAGCGGAACGTATTTACAATTTATCGGTAGCCGGGATTTTGAGAAAAAACTTTTTTGACGTCTATCTGCCTCAGGAAGCGGGTGATGATTCAGATTCGAGGAACAAAGCAGAACAGGCCCGGCTCTTTTCGGAAAATTTGAGAGTTCTTAAAAATTCCGATATAATCGTGGCAATTATCGATGGTGCGGATGCAGATTCGGGGACAGCATGGGAGATGGGGTATGCGTCCGCCAACGGGAAACGGGTAGTTGCATTACGAACGGATTTCCGTAGATCCGGCAGGAATGAAAAGGTAAATCTTATGCTCGGGGAATCGGCAACTTTGGTAACCAGTATCGAGAATCTCCTCGAAGCAGTTAAATCGCCCTTAGTTATGAAATATGATTTATAAACCTTCATTGTGAACTGATCAAAATAACCGCGATTTTTATTAATTTTAAAGAAAATTTCTGAAAATTGATTGCAATATATGCTGTTCCAAACCTGTCCGGCGAACGTGACATTCCGATTATTCCTGATCCAAAACATGGTTCAGAAATGGAAATACAAGAACTTTCAGCGCCGCCTCTTCAAAGGGATAATTGAGGAGAAGTCATTGTTTTGACGATTTACTTATCAGCTATAAGCCCCGTTCGTATAAAATCTCTTATTTCCAAACATCCAATGATTCTCTATGTCCAACCTTACCGTGGCAATCCTTGCTCCCCCCGACTATGCCAAAGATCTGGGAAAGAAAGGTACGACCAGTGATATAACTTTTTATAATCTGAAAAAAGGGGATGCTACTGTTACCTTCATTGAACCGACGCGATATCCGGAAAAATTATCATCGCTGTTTTATACGATATCTATTGCGGATCGTGTAGTTCTGGTAGTTGATGAAATCAACGCTACTTTTGGTGAGTGCGTTCTGATGCTCCAGTGCGCAGGTAAATCAAATGGATATCTTATCCTAAAGAATTATATTTCACCGGATCAGATTGCACCGCTGCTCAAGGGAACAGTTCTTGAACATTACGAAGTGATTGAAGAGGATATTGTCGGCCTTCGCGAGAAGCTGACCGATATTTCCGTAAAACAGACAGCCCACCAGAAAGCTCATGATGCCGGAGGAAAAGGGGTAGTTCCGGTTGATGCGCATTTCAATGTGAAAGGAGTAGGAGTAGTTATACTTGGCTTCGTGGCACAGGGAATGATAAAGAAACACGATATCCTCAGGATCCTTCCGACCGAAAAAACGGCCCAGATTCGCTCGATTCAGAAACATGATGACGATGCCGACGATGCGATCAAAGGTGACAGAGTAGGACTTGCCCTCAAAAATATTGAATCTGAAGACCTGGACCGGGGGTTTGTTCTGACAAATGATCCCGCAATAAAACATGCCACCACCATATCGGGAAAAGCCCAGCTTGTGAAATATTGGCCAGCCCCTCTGAAAGAAGGCATGGTGTTATATGCCGGTCACTGGATGCAGTTCCTCCCCACCCGCCTGGAAAAAGTTATTGTGGATAGTGACTGGAGGATGCCAACCCTTACCCTTTCTATGGAAAAAGCGCTTATTTACCCTCCGGGTGCACGCGTCGTACTCCACTATCTGGAAGGAGGAAAGCTGCGTGTCGTAGGGAGTCTTATCCTTTCTTAATTCTTTTGGTTAGTACCATTTTAACTACCTGCCCAAAAATATTCAGGTCTCTTCCAGTTCCTAATACTTATGTATTGGTAAGATTATCTGTACATTGAAAGTTATGGAGATCGTTGGATGGATTATATTGGGCGTCATAGCCCTTGTGATTGTAGGACTGATCATCTGGGCTGTCGGCATCTACAACCGTTTTTACAGCCTGAAAAATTCATCCGAGGCAACACTCGGACAGATCCGTGTAGCCATGAAAAAAAGGCTGGATATGATCGACCAGCTCCTTGGTGCGGTAAAGAGCTATGCGAAGTTTGAGAAAGAGACATTAGAAAAGGTCACCGCTATGCGGGCAAGTGTTGCAACTGCCGGACCCGGCGACCTGAACAAGGTTGAAGCCGAGTCCCGATCTATCTTTGGACGCCTGTTGGCCGTTGCAGAGAATTATCCTGATCTGAAAACCAATACGACCGTTATGAGTCTTATGGATGCGGTAAAAGGGATTGAGGATGAAATTGCCCGACAGCGCTACACGTACAACAACATCTCACAGGAATTCAACACGATGATGGATACAATCCCTTCCAGCTTCATCGGGCGAATGGTCGGACTTATCAAGCTTGAATACCTGCAATTTGAAGAAGGAATCAAGACCCCACCTAAGATTGAGTTTTAACGGGTAATAGCTGTGAGTGAAATAAAAGAGCTGGCAATCCTCGTTATCGCAACTCTGGTTCTCGGTATAATCGGGCTGGGTCTCGTAACGGTGATTCCTCCATTGTTCGAAGGCGACCTTGTAGTTGACTCGTATAATGCCATCCTGTACGAAAACGGGACTCTGACGGAACAATATTCCTATGATGTTAAAACATCTGGTCAGTATCGTATGCTGTACCGTTCATGGGAAGTCCCCCTGACTCTTGGCAGAGGTTCAAGTCCGTCGGTACAGTTTATTTCCGCAAATCCCCCCTCTGGAACAATCGGGTATGCTAAGGACGGGGAAGGCAATGTGGTCATAATCGGTGTTCCCGATAGTAATTCATCGAAAGCAACCATCAGAAATCTCGCCGAAATCAATGAAGTCGGAATATTCAAACCGGAATATTACAATCAGGGCAAATATTCTGTTGGATATACTTACCTCCTTCATCCTCCTATCGAATACGATACCACTTCTTCGCATCTTAACCTGAAATTTGCAGGAGCTAGTCACATTCCTTACCGGAATGTCAAAATCACTGTCCCTTCAGGCAATGTTGAAAATCTTTATGTTTATCCTCCGGTGATGAAAACCGAAAAGACAGATGGAGTATATGTTATTACCGGGAGTGTTGCAGAAAATGAAAATCTGGCTGTCGAAATCCTCTCGAATGCCGATGGTTTCAATGAGATCCAGGGATACAGGAATAAAATCGGAAACGTCAGGGAATCAACCAGTACGGCTGCTTTCTGGTACAATCTTGCATATTATGTGGCGTATTTTCTGAACTATTGTGCAAAAATAGCGGTCATATTAATCCCGTTCCTCTTCCTCGCTATTTACCACTGGTACGGCAGGGAAAAATCATTCACGGTTCCCGAGTACCTGAGCACGATTCCCAACCCCGCTCTGAAACCGTGGCAGGTGAACCTTCTTTTCAAAGGCGATGCGCTCGATTTCGATGAGGATGGGTATTACGCTTCGCTGCTCGATCTTCACCGGAGAAAGATTATCTCAATCACCGAAAAAGAAGAAGGAAAGGGTATTGAAATCAGGGTACTTTCCGGTGCAACATCGGATCCCTATGAGCAGCGCGTACTCGGGTTTGTAGATCTTGTATCAGAAAACAGCGTGTTTGATACTGCCAGAATCGAGGCACTGGCTCTTCTTGCACAGACAAATACTATTGCAGAAGAAAAAGCGTTGAAATACCAACGCACGCTCACAGATGTAACACACAGGGTTGATACATCCCTTGTTACTCAGTATATAGTTGATGGACGAGATCACCTGATCCCGCTCCTGCTGACCGGTATCGTTTTGTTCGCGATTACCTTGATCCTTTCCTTTGTGATGTCGATTCAATCGTATATTCTCATTCCCGCTGTCGTGCTTTGGGGTGTAGTTGTAGCTCAGATAATCCTATCTATCGCTGCTCCCTCCACGCTTTTCGGGCATTGGAAAGATAACCGGTATAAAGAAAAACTTGAATGGAATGCCTTCACCCGTTTTCTTTCTGATATGGCAATGATTCAGAAGTATGCGCCTGCAGATCTGTCAATGTGGGGTGAATGGCTGGTCTATGGAACCGCACTGGGTGTTGGGGACAAAGTAGAGCGGGCAATGAAAGCACTCAACATCCGAGTAGCAGAAACAGGGGTCCCCATAGGTGTTATGGGAATGAACGCCGCATTCGTTCCCCTTATGCACTTCAGCCCTCCAAGTCACGGAAGATCGGGAGGTTCTGGTGGCTTTGGTGGCGGTGGCTTTGGTGGCGGTGGGGGCTTTGGTGGCGGTGGGGCCGGGGGGAGATAATATTTGTACCTGCAGATTCCTGCTATGTGTAATCAGGAAATATTATCATTTCCTGACATTTGCAATAATTTAAACGCAATTCCGGCCGTAATAATATAAGATATAAATCCGCACAAACCATATGAATATCAAAAAGGGATTCTGATAACATGCAATATACGGAAGGGCAGATCGGCAGAGTTTTTGTCGTGAGAATCGATGACGGCGAAGATATGTTGATTTCGCTGCACCAGTTCATCAATGACAAAAGTATCCAGGCTGGCTCGATTCTCTTCCTCGGTGCCCTGATGAACGGGAGGATGGTAACCGGACCTGAAGAACCGGTAATCCCCCCGGTTCCTCATTTTGTAATGTTTGAAGGGGGTTGGGAAGTCTTTGGTATAGGAACTATTTATCCGGGGGAATGTGGCCCGCACATTCATTATCATGCCTCGGTAGGTCGTTCCGGGCATGCCCTCACCGGGTGTCTGAGGGAAAAAGCAATAACATATCTTATTGTTGAAGCTGTTATTTTGGAATTTAACGGTCTTTCTGCACGACGGGAATTTGATAAAAAGACCCAGGTTCACCTTCCGGTACTGGGAAAAGAAGAGGGGATTGCCACTTCAGGCCCAATCGAAGAGGAGGATTCAGGCGAATTCAAAGAAGAATCCCCATTCGATGGAGAAAATGTGGACGATCTTCCCGAAGGACTTGCAGATATAATCCGTGACCTGACCGGCAGATCTTCATTGTGAAGAATATTTTTGCTTGTCAGAATCTTCACTAATCCTATATATTCGTTATGACACATCAGCCAGAATTTCTTCCCCTGTCAGATATTGAGAAAAGCAAGCTTGGCATCCGGCAATTTGATATCGTCCTGGTAACTGGGGATGCATATGTTGATCATCCCTCTTTTGGAACTGCTCTGATTGGCAGGGTCCTGTGTGATGCCGGTTTTACCGTAGGAATCATTGCACGGCCCGACTGGACCACTTCTGCGGATTTCACCGAGTTAGGAAAACCACGACTGTTTTTCGGTATATCTTCAGGAAATGTTGACTCCATGGTGAATAATTTCACTCCGAATCTTAAACGGCGGAGTGATGATGTCTATTCTCCTGGGGGGATTCCCGGACGACCCGATCGGGCAACCATCGTTTACACTAACCGGGTGCACGAACTGTTTCCGGAAACTCCTATCGTCCTCGGAGGTATTGAGGCAAGTCTTCGAAGGTTTGCTCATTATGATTACTGGCAGGATCGCGTCCGGCAGGCAATTCTTGCTGATGCTCCGGCAGATCTTCTTGTTTTTGGCATGGGAGAGAGACCGATAGTGGAGATTGCCCGGCGGCTTTCTTCCGGTGAAACCGTTGCATCGCTACGGGATATCCGGGGAACTGTATTCAGGATGGATATAGCAGATTGGCGCAGTGAACGACCGGAAGGGATAATTGAACTCCCAGGATTCAATGAAGTTGCCCGGGATAAAACGTCATATGCCCGTGCTTTTGCGATGCATTATCGCGAACAGGATCCCGTTCGGGGAAGTACACTTGCCCAACCGCACCCGAAGACTGTTGTGATCCAGAATCCCCCGGCACTGCCATTATCAACCTATGAACTCGATCACATCTATGATCTGCCCTTTTCGCACCGTGCTCATCCATCCTATAAAGAAAAAGTCCCTGCTCTTGAACCCGTACAGTTCTCTGTAACGAGTCACCGGGGATGTTTTGGTGCCTGTTCGTTCTGTGCCTTAACTCATCACCAGGGCAGGATTATCCAAAGCAGGAGCAGTGATTCGATCATCCGCGAAGTAACCCGAATGACCAGGATGCCGGAATTCAAAGGTATAGTTCAGGATGTGGGAGGTCCGACAGCGAACATGTACTGTCTTTCCTGTGTCCTCTGGGAAAAATATGGTGCATGTAGGGATAAACACTGCAGCCCGTCATGTAAAACGCTGGCTACAAGTCATCGGGATCAATGCCAACTCCTTAAAAAACTCCGCGAAATTCCGGGTGTGAAAAAAGTCTTTATCGGGTCGGGAATTCGCTATGATCTTGCGCTTGCTGATAATTCCGGCTATCTGGAAATGATTTGTGATCATCATGTTTCAGGGCATCTCAAGGTTGCACCGGAACATGTGATAAAAAATGTCACCGATGCAATGAACAAACCCGATCGTGATGTTTTTGATCAGTTCTGCAAACGTTTTGAAACGTTGCAGAAGGGCAAAAAGAAACGCCAATATATCCTCCCGTACTTCATGTCAGGCCATCCAGGCTGTTCTATCCCTGATATGATCGAGCTTGCTGTCTATATTCGCGATCACCAGCTCTACACCGAACAGGTGCAGGACTTCACACCGACACCAATGAGTGTATCGACCTGTATGTACTATTCTGGCCTCAATCCCTTCACTCTGGAGCCGGTTTGCATACCGAAGGGGCGTGAAAAGAAAATACAGCGTGCCCTGATGCAGTATCGTGATCCAGAAAACCGGAGATTAGTTATTGAAGGACTCACCGCTACGGGAAGAACCGATCTCATAGGAAATGGGAGGCATTGCCTCGTACCTGCCATTAACAAGGGGATTAATAAATACGCATTAAAACACAGCAGAAATTAAAAAAAACTGTGATGTCTCCCTTTTTTGTAAAACATCCAGATCCGGTAAATGCCATATTTTTATTATAGCCTAGGACCTGTCTACGGGAGTTTTACCTTGATCTGTACTAAAATCTGGTGAGTAGTAACTATGCATGAGAATTATATCCCGCAACACGAGTGGTGTTGGAGCAGTCAGCTAAGAGCAGAAGAATTTTTTATTCATTTCCTTCCATATTCATCGTCGAATCTTAAAATGTCATCCTCTTCAAGGTATTCTCCAAGCTGGACCTCAATGACTTCAAGTGCTATAATGCCCGGATTTTTTAAACGATGCTTCATACCACTGCGGACAAATGTACTTTCACCCTGCCTAAGTAACCTGGTTTCCCCGTTCAGTTCGACTTCCGCTGTCCCGCTCACAACAACCCAATGTTCACTCCGATGGTGGTGCAACTGAAGCGAAAGTTTCTGACCTGGCTTGACACTAACGCGTTTGATTTTATAGATTTCCGTTTCTTCAAGAACCGTGTAAGATCCCCAGGGGCGGTGCACCTGACGGTGGAATTTGGTAACCGGATCATCCCGTTCATTATACCTGTTGACAAGGTGTTTTACATCCTCCGAATGCCCGGCATCACAAATAAGGAGTGCATCGGATGTGTCAACCACAATGAGGTCATGAACTCCGATCATTCCTACATGTTTTCCCGGTGCCTGCACAAAATTATTTTTCGCTGAAAAATATTCTGCGGTACCCACATTACCCTCACTATCACGAAGCTTGGTGTCGTAGAGAGCTTTGAATGTACCAAGATCGCTCCACTCAGTATCAAGGGCCACAACAACAACCTTTTTTGAGTGTTCCAATAACCCATAATCGATGGAGATCGATTCAAGCTTTCTGTAATCTGTAACGTGACCCTCGGAGAATTCTTTGAACAGTTCCGGACAATATTTTTTCAGTTCCTGAAAAAAAGAATTAATCGAGAGCAGAAATATCCCGCTGTTCCAGAGATATCCATTCCGGAGATATTTTTTCGCCGTTTTTTCATCAGGCTTCTCTTTGAATTCATCAACAACATTTCCTAAGGCAAGCGGTTTTCCAGGTTTGATATACCCATATCCTGTATGGGGAGAGGTTGGTTTTATTCCGAAAGTGACGAGGTTTTTTATGGACAGATGTTCTGCAGCGCGAATCTGATCGAGTGCGGAATCGCCCAGTATGTGATCACTGGGAAATACAACGACAGTGGCAGAACCAGAAATGCTCCGGATCCTCTGCATAGCCCATGTTATGGCAGGTAATGTGTTTTTCCCTTCCGGTTCTGCAAGAAGATGATCATCGGGTACGGTATATCCAAGCTCTTCAATCTGGTTACGGGCGAGATACTGGTGAATTTCGTTAGTCACCACAAATATCCCGCCAGGATCTGAAAGCCGGTATGCCCGTTCGTACGTCTTTTGAAAAAGTGAATGACCGTCAAAAGGGATGAACTGCTTGGGATAGTACTCACGGGAAAGTGGCCATAATCTCGTCCCGACCCCTCCGGCAAGAATGATGGATTTCATATTGGTTCCGCATCCTGAACAGGTTTTAATGTAATATCGTTCAAAAGTATATCACATAACTCTATCCGGAGTCACTATTTAGAGAATTCGATCCCACATACCGTTGTAAAAAATGGACCCCTGAATGATAAAAAAAACTGGGTGAGTAAATCTGCACAGACGAAGGAAATATCATTTCTTTTTCGAACATGTGGTTTTTCGTCTTGCGTTTACTTTGATCACTCCTTTTGTCTCACAAGGTATGCATCGTTCCATCTTCTCGTCAAAGATACGGTAAGAGTTCGCCAGCACCGAAGAATTTGAGATCATGCCTGCAAGCAGAATCACCTCCAGGATCTCCTCCCTGCTCGCACCCATTTTGAGCGCAGCCTGCATGTGGTATCCCGTACAGTGGGGACATTTGAGTGCTGCTCCGACGGCCAGGCTGATTAGTTCCACGTATTTTGGATCGAGCGGACTTGTCTGAGCCACCGTACCCTTGTAGAGCAGATGAGAAATAAGTACTTCAGGACGTTCCCCCATCCGTTTGAAAATAAGAGGAACACGCCCGTATTCCATTTCAATTTCCTTCATCCACACATCGGCCGTGACATCCGCGCCTCGCGCCACAATCTGTGCAAGACGGTCCTCAAATTCTTCTTTGGTTGTTTTTTCCATTATATCACCATATTTGTCTCGGAAAATGGCAGAATTTTTACAAGGATGTAGTCCCGCATTCGTGAAGGAACAATTTCAGAGAGATCCCCAAGTGTTATCCCATCCTCAATCTCAAGTTTTCTCAGGTCTCCGGCGAATGTGTCGTAGGGCAGCTTGACCCGAAGCCCGGCCAGCTGTACTGTGAGTGGTGTCGGAGAAGTAACCCCATTTATCGCAGGGACTTTTTCTTTGATTAAAGCCATAAGTCTCGCAGGAGAAACGGAGAGGGGATCTTTCTGGATTTCTTCACGTTTCTTTTCAAGTACGCGGATGATCTCTGCGATGATCTCATCGAGTTTTTCAATTTCATCGGCCTCTTTTGTCCGTCGCATGAACCTGCCTACATTGCCGACATATCCGTCAACTGGTGGATCAATGATTTTTTTGAGGGTCTCTTTATCCGGGCCTCCGCAGAGCACGATAGGTATCTCGATCCCTCTTCGTAAAGTTGGCATTTTATATTCAATGCAGCTTTCGAAATTACCCATAAGATATACCGCAATATCATGTTCGTTGATGACATCCCGCTCCTCATCATTTAAGCCGGCAATCCTTTTTCCCGGGCCGCGTGCAAGACTGACCATATTGCTCTTGGCCCCGATCCGCCGCACATATTCCGCAATATCGCAGGAAGGGTGGGGCAGGTGATGGATTTCAAGGCTCATACTGACAATCGCAATCTCTGTACCGACGAGCGGAGTATCAGTTACTTCTCCGAAAAGCGGTTTTGCGGTTTTGCGGATAAGTTCGATATCGTCACGGGGAACAAAGCACTGGAGCACAACCTCCGCGGCGATTACATGTTTTTGGATTATATACCCGCCAAGATCCTCGATGAGATCAGTAATTATATCATGCTGGTAGATGCCTCCCTTGTAGGTAATCGGGACAAGAGTCATGGAACCTCCCCCATAAGAGAAAATTTTTCCCTCACAATCTCATCGATGTTTTCGGCAAGGGTGTTTTCACTTGCCACAAATGAGAATTTTTCTTTATTAAATTTCTCACTTCTCAGGCGGAATCCTTCCGGTGCAATACACCGGAATGCATAGATAAGATCCTTGTAGAGCGACTCACTTGGGTCAGCGACAATGATCTCTTCAATCTCTTTTAGTTCCGCCGTGACCCCATAGAGGATCACAGTGAAACGGTCCGGTTGTTCCACGTGGTCTTTGCCGAATTTCTCCCAGAAAATCCTGAGCATCGGTGCGAGATAGGTTTCATCTGAAATAACGAGCGTAATCTTGCCTTCCTGAGGATTCACATTGGCAAAATCACCGACCCGGACACGTGTGGTGATCTTTTTCAAAATGCCCACCGCCACAAAAATCGGCACTTTTGGATCAATGAAAATATGAAGTTTATGGAGAACTCTCAAGAGATTGTGGTCCAGCAGGACATCGTTTGCTATCTGCCTGTAGTACTCAGCTCCCAATGGCTCCGGGCATTCGACTTCAAAGTACTCAATTGCAGGCATCTAATCGTCCTTGATAAATCCCGAAACAAGCAACGCCGATCCCACAGCTCCGATATACTGTGAATAGGGAGGGACGACGATCTTCGTCTGAAGCAGCTCGCCCATGGCGAATACAAGCCCCTGAATAAGTGATGTGCCACCAACCATGATCACCGGCTCCTTAATATCAATTTCCTGCAGTTGCTGTTCGAAAACCTGTTCGGCCACGCTGTGACACGCCGCAGCAGCCACATCCTCGCGGGTACTGCCCGCTGCGAGTGCATTGACCAGGCTCTGGGTCCCGAAAACGATACAATAGCTGTTCATAGGCACACGCCCGCCGAAACCTTTCATGGAAAGCGGGCCGAGTTCGGTGATATCGACACCGAGCCGCTTTGCCGTCATTTCCAGGAACCTGCCGCTTGCCCCTGCGCAGATACCCCCCATGGTGAACACACCCGGAATGCCGTCCATCACTGAGATCGCTTTGTTGTCCATCCCTCCAATATCAATCACCGTTGCTGGCCCACGCTGCCGGTCGGCAAGATATACAGCTCCCTTCGAGTTTACCGTCAGTTCTTCCTGTATGAGATCAGCATGGATCTCTTTCCCAACAAGGAAACGGCCGTAACCCGTGGTGCCTACAGCCTGGACATCATCCCTTGTGATTCCCGCTTCCTGAAGGGCATGAGCAATTACTTCCTGTGCGCTTTTTAGAACTTCAGTGGTAGGTTGCCAGCCTGTACCAATGATCTTGTTGTCCTTCATCACGATGGCTTTTGTAGTTGCGGAACCCGAGTCGAGCCCCAGTGTAATGCCCTGCTGGGTCTCACGTGCAAGCAGTGCGCGACGCCGGGCAATGGTCGTAAGAGCTTCCATCCTGGTGAGGAGGGTTCCCGCAGTGGTGCGTTCGGTAAATGAGTAACTGACTACCGGCAGTTTTGAATGTTCATTTATATAACGCCGGAGTTCGTTACGAACGATCGCAGCCTCTGCGCACCGGAAACAGGTGGCGATAAAAACAGCATCTGCCTCGACCCGCCCCTCTACAAGAGCTATAGCCCTGGCAATGGCAAGTCTTAAGTCCGGGCTCCTGACATCCAGCCCAAACCTGTCAAAATCGCGGCGTACGTCTTTAAGCGCAACGTCCGGGTAAAAAATCTCGCCACCGACTTCCCTCGCAGCGGCGTCGATCTCGTGTTGGATCCCGGAATATTCCGGCCCACAGGAGAGTTGTGCAATACGAACAGGAGGTGTCATTTCACTGCTCCCAGCTCTGAGAGGAACCGCTTGATGGCAGCAACGAATTTCACACCTTCTTCCTCATTCTTTGGGTAGTACAACTCGAGCGTAGGCATATCTTTCTGATGGAGGAGGAACTTAACCAGCTCATTTGTCCGAGCACATCCCATACACCCGAATGCGAGATCTGCATCGTTGATGATGATCGCCGCTTCACACTCCCCAATCATCGGGCCATAGAGTGACATACGCCCGCGAACACCGGATGGTACTTCGACTGCAGCCCACTTTAGTCCCTTTTTAGGCTCCTCGGGAGTGATCTGCAGTGGAGGGGATTCGAGTCCGGCAGTCTGGATGCGTTCACGGATAGCTGTTGCAGATGAAAGGGGGGTGTGCCCAAAGCGTGCCACCATATCAGAAAGAATCAGGCTCGTTGAAGGGTAGATGAATACTTTTACCATGTTCAGGGCTCCTGCGCATCGATCAGTTTCTTGAGTTTATAGATGTCAAGTAACGGGTGTTCCCGTGGATTTTCCGGGGGGGAGATCGTCTTCTCATCGCACTTTTTAAGCTCTTCAAGCCCGTGCGAGACATACGGAATGATGGTCATCTCATGTTCTAAACCAGTGTACCCGGGCCTTGCACCTCCAAGATTCGCCCGGCAGCGGCGGGCATCGCCAGGGGGAAACCCGCGGTCTTTGATAAATATATGATCCGGGTCAAGTTTCCGGAGCTCTGCAATAATGCGATTGACTTCATCTTCTTTGCCGTTAATGACAATCCCAAAACAGGTCTCCTTGATAATTGCTCCTCCGGAGATCTCATAGGCACGTAGTGCAAGATCGGCCGGTGTAACGTCGAATGACTCCACCATCACATACTTAGTTACACTACCTACATGCGTTGGGGTATATTCGGTCACTGCTTCACCACCCTGATATACACGTTCTCCTTCTCCTTTACTTTTTTCAGTTTTTCCGTATCGATAACCCGCCCGAGAATATTGGTACCTTCAAAAGGTTCGGATGTGGGACCGTAATCTTTGTTTGCCGAAAGGCGCACTCCCACAAATCCGGAAGCCTTGCGGGAATCATTCGTGATGCCAAGCGCGGCAGCAGGAACCTCCCCAATGGGCGTATTCTCCGGATTAATTTTAGTTCCTGCCGGGATTGTAGATCTGAATAAAACTACGTCATCGAATTTAAAAAAGACCGGTATCATTCCGGCATCGTGTTGTTTAAGCCCTGTGATGCGGCGGAATATATCGCAACTGATCGGGGCTTTTTCGTCATAAAGCTCAATATCAATTACTTTTTCAAGGGGCGCAGTTGTCACTGTGACCATCTGCTCTTTCAGGACATCCAGGGTATTACCTGGATCCTGCGAGACGACAATTCTCTCACCTTCATCTTTATCAATGATCAGTGAAACTTTCTCTCCGGTGGTGATTTCCTTTGCCTTTGAGAGAGAGAGTCCGAGAAGATCGATCCGTTGTGGCAGAACATTGATTGTAAGGGTATCCTGTTCTTTAGCTAGTTTTACCAGTTCAATGCCATGAACAACCTGGCCGACTACATCGTGAACAAGACTGCTTGGGACATCATTCCGGTAAATATAGATACCTCCGGCCAGTTTTCCCGTGGTTCGCACGGTAACCGTCCCCTCTCTGCGGGGATGTCGGAATTCCGGTTCGATATCTTCCGTACCTGCGAGCCGGGAATCAAGGATGTGGGTGCTTGTAACCCGGCTGACAGAAAATTTCCCTGACCGAAGTGCAAGAAGCATGTGTTCGACACTACCAGAGGCCTCTGTCGTAATCAGCTCGGGTGTATACCCTTGGGCGATCACATTTACCTGTGTAACAATTTGCATCCCGTCTTCAATGACCTGGTTCATATCAATAGTGGTGAAGGAACGACTTGTATCCGCCCAGCTTATGACCGGCTCGATTTTTGTAACACGGTCCCCTCTGGTCCAGCGATCGAATATCCCTCTGCCGCTAACAACTTTTGCAAAGACCCCGCCGCTTTCATCAGCCCCATGATCTGCAGAATGGCGGGATTTTGAGAAAATCAGGTAGGACCGAGCCGGCTCATAACCTCCGCAGCCGAGAATAACATCACCTCGCTCGTAGAGGTGGGGTTTACGTACCGGATGAATCGGTGAGGGGAAGGGCCCAAACGCTGTAGCGTAACGATCTTCCCAGTGAAGAGTGAGTTTTTGCAAAATTTCAGGAGATTTGAGGAATTCCCCGATCCCCCCGGCAATCTCAATAGCGATTTCCCCTTTTGTGGTGCTGATTGCGAGAGTGCCCGTCTGTGACTGTTCCTGAGTTTGAGGGCGAATAATTGCTACACTACATCCGGGAGGATGATGGGGAATAATAGAACCGAGAGTCCTCTCCTCTCTCACCTCCATCCTCTCGCCATCGAGGTGGATGGTAATCATTCTCTCCTCATGCGGTGGGCTGACTCATAAGCTTGCGTTCTTCTTCGGTGAGGATAGCGAGTACTTCCGCTGTTTTACCAATCTGCACAATCTTGCCGCCACGCATGAGTGCGAGCCGATCACAGGTATCCCGCACAAACTCCATATCATGCGAAACGACGATAAAAGTCTCCTCCATCTCTTCTCGTGAGTGCATGATTGAATGTTTCACATCGATCTTTGTAATGGGATCCATTGTGCCGGTCGGTTCATCGAGTATTACAATCCGAGGTTCACGGATGAGGACCTGTGCGAGTGCCACACGGTGCCGTTCTCCCTCTGAGAGTTGGCCCGGCATCCGTTCAAGGATCTCTCTGCTCTTTTCATCGGAGAACCCTGCCATCCTCAGCGTCACGAGCGCCTTTCGCATCGCGAGCTCTTTTGGGAATTCCAGTCCAATCGCATCGGTAAGGTTGTCAAGAACCGTGCGGTGGGGAAAAAGATCATATTCCTGGTGCAGGAGTCCGATATATCCTGTAGCTCTCCCCCGCTGCTCAATCCCGGGTTTGGTCATATCGATCCATTCTTCGCCAATCCGGATATTCATCTCTCCACTTGTTGGCTCAACAAGACCGGCAATAATCCCGGAGAGGGTTGTCTTTCCCGCGCCACTCTTCCCTATGATCCCGAAGATCTCTTTTGTATAAACCTCAAAAGTGACCCCGTTTACCGCTCTCACGACCCCGCGATCTACAGATATGTAGCGTTTGAACAGGTCACGTGCAACAACTACTTTTTCCCCTAACTCGGATTCTTCAAATTTTTCAGTGTCATCATATCCTTTCATGAATTCTGCGATAACTTCCCTGGGGGCTCCAATTTTGGCAATCCCTCCGTCAACCAGAAGAATTGCGCGATGTGCAACATCTTCAATAACCTGAGAAAAGTGGGAAGTAACAACCATGCCCATATTGTTTGTCTTTGCCGCGTCGATAAGCATTGAATGAACAATTCGAGCGGTGCCAGGATCGAGGGTGCCCGTCGGTTCATCAGCAAAGAGCATGAAAGGTTCCTTCGCAAGCTGTCTTGCGAGAACGACACGCTGTTTCTCCCCTCCTGAAAGATCACGCGCGATATGCATCATTCTATGGGAAAGTTTTACCTGATCGATTAGGTCAGCAGCACGGTTGATGGCCTTTTCCTGAGGGTAATCAATATCATCGAGAGCATGAAGCACATTTTCTATGACCCGGTCATCACCGTACAATGCAAATGTACGCTGGAACATGATTGCGGTACGCCGCATCAGTCGGCGTTTCAGTGTCTCGTCTTCTTCATTCCATAGATCCACGTTGAGTGCAAAGAGTATGCCACCGCAATGAGGGCAGTTTTTCCCGGTGGAACTCCCGACATCCATATAATCGCATCCGCTGCATGCCGCTACATGGTAAATTATCTTCCCCTTTGTCGGGGGCTGTTCTACACCCCGGATGAGATGCATGAGTACGGTCTTACCTGCGCCACTCCTTCCAATAATTCCCAGAATCTCCCCTTCGGCAATCTCAAAAGAAATGTTCTTGAGTACCTCCGTGCTATCAAAATCCATGCAGAGGTTTTCTACCGTTATCAGTGGAGCCTTCATAATACCCTAATACCTAATGTGATACTTGTGACATATTACCTTTTATATGATGCATCACAGTCGTCACGATCGAAACGACCTGCTTTTGCGAGCAACTTCTGCACGATGGTAACAACTTCATTCACGTTTTTTACTACATAATCAGCTTCCTTGTAAAGTTCTTCCGGCCGGTCGGCTGCCTGCTGGACAGTAAGAATTGCAATATCGGCATTCTGCATGGCACAGAGGTCATTGATCCCATCGCCGACCATCAGCACCTTGTCATATTCCTGACGCAAGTCGTTTACAATCTGTGCTTTAACGGTTGGTGTTGCTACCCCGTACACCCTGTCGCGGGGAATACCAAGATGGTCTGCCATTTTCTCGAGTTTTGTTACCCGGTCACCGGATGCAATGAAAGTCGGCACCCCCATACGGTGGAGGGAGGTTATCGCCTCTTTTGCACCATCAAACGGCCAGCCGCCGGCTGTTATGGCAAATTCCATGCACTTGTCAGCCATGTTGATAATAGCCCCGCTGTTCAAAGTAACAATCGCCTCCGCTTTACAGACCGTCCAGACATTCCGAATACATTCCTGAAGATCACTTACCCGGACCCGGTGGTCGGTATAAAGCACATCTCCGATCTCTTCTGCAGTAACAATTTTTCTGGTACAGCTTACTCCGAAACCGACGTTATGTTCTACCAGGTAGGAAGAAAGGAGCATTTCGCCCGGTGTTTTTATGATATCTTTTGAGTGTACGGGCAGAACGACAAGAACGCGATCAGGAGAACTAAACGTAAGTGTTGTGGTTTCTATACCGGGCAGGAGTTTTTTGTTGCAAATATCTTTTGCAACCCGGTAGGTGTTCAGGAGCGTTCCCGCACTGTCAAAAACGACAGCTATTGACATGGTAAGACCCGGAGATAAACTCTATGTACTTTTCTGAACATTGAATCATTGAAGCTGATGTTCGTAACTGAAACCGCCAAGAAGATAAAGGGCATGGAGATACGGGGTGCTGGCAGAATTGCGCGTGAGGCTGCGGAAGCGCTTCGTTGTCATGCGACGGAAATCCGGGCTGGCGATCTTGAGTCTTTCCGGCGGGAAATGGACCGTGCTGCACAAACTCTTATCGGAACGCGTCCGACAGCGGTGTCCCTGCCAAATGCTGTACACATCGTTATGTCGGGCATTGATCGGGCTTTAACACTTGAGGATGCTCAAAATGGAGTTATCCTCCGTGCGGAACAGTTCATACAATCGTCGCAGCTTGCTGTGGAAAAGATTGGACAGTTTGGGGCACACCATATACGCGATGGAGATACAATCCTCACGCATTGTAATTCTGAAGCCGCACTTGGGTGCATTATTGAAGCGCACCGGAGCGGAAAGGATATTGAAGTTTTTGCAACAGAAGTGCGCCCACGAAACCAGGGGCTTATTACGATCAGGACACTCAACGATGTCGGCATTAAAACCAATTTTATTGTTGACTCGGCAGTGCGCTCGTTCATCCACGAAGTCAATCTTGTTATCGTAGGTGCGGATGCAGTCACCGTTAATGGCGCAGTTGTGAACAAAATCGGGACATCACAGATTGCCCATGCAGCTCATGAAGCGCGGGTGAATGTTGTGGTTGCAGCAGA
>Ga0326726_10002290_pt1 | contig 17631 bp, 11 predicted proteins | sample MHFenrmetagenome_2_FD_207603 | JGI IMG/M metagenome (GOLD analysis project Ga0326726, IMG submission 207603) | Lab enriched peat soil microbial communities from Michigan Hollow, Ithaca, NY, United States - MHF15MN | ecosystem: Environmental > Terrestrial > Soil > Wetlands > Peat | place: USA... | reverse complement strand
CGGCGAGACGCCCTTGTGGGGGCGGATTCCCGTAAGGACCTCGTAGAGAACGACGCCCAGGCCGTAGAGGTCGCTTCGGCCGTCGATCTTCTCGCCCGCGGGAAGCGAGCCGAACTGCTCCGGCGAGGCGTATTTGAGCTTTCCGAGAAAAACTCCCGTGCCGGTCATGTCCATGCGGTTGACGGCTTTGGCGATGCCGAGGTCGATCAGCTTGACGACCGGGCGTCCCTCCTCGTCGTGCGTGAGCATCAGGTTGTCGGGAGCGACGTCCCGGTGAATCACGCCCTTGCGGTGCAGGTATCCGAGCGCGAGGAGGGCCTGGTGGCCAATCTCGATGGTCAGCCTGGCCCCGAGGGGGCCGCGGGCCTTCAGGAGATCGGCCAGGTTGGCGCCGTCGATGTACTCCATGACGAGGTACGCGGTTCCGCCCTCGTCGGCGGCGAAATCATGGATCGCGCAGAGGTTGGGGTGCTTGAGGCGGATCGCGGTCTTGGCCTCCTCGAGGAAACGCCGCTTCAGGTCCTCGTCCGCGACGACGTGCGGTCGCATGACCTTGACGACCCGGACCTCGTCGAGAAGGCGGTGGCGGACCCGATAGATAGTCCCCATCCCCCCCTCGCGGATCTTGGCGAGGATCTCGTACTTGCCCTCGAAGAGAAGTTTGGGTTGCTCCACGGCGGTCCTGCGCCTCCCGGGGGGACTCGATCGGGATTGTAGAACGGAACCCCGGTGGTCCCGGTTGGCGCCCCCGGCGCTGGCGGCCTGGCCGGGCCCTCGGTAGCGGCTGCCAGGGCCCCCGACACCGCGGGAGGGGGCCTCCGGGAGCTGAGATTTGCCCGAGGCTCGGCCCTGGCGGCGGCCCGAGTATGGGTGAAACCCTCGAATGCCGGGGCCCTGGCGCTACTCGCTCTGGCGCCGCGGCCGAGGCGACAGACCGCTAGCCGCCGGCTTGCCACGGACCCGAAAGGGCCGTCGGAGGATCCGCGATCGACTGGAACCGAACGAGACGGATCTTGTCGTGGTCCCTCATGGAAACCAGCGGCATCAGGCCCGCGTCGAGGATTCGCTGTGCGGCACGATCGCTCAGGATCACCTCGGCGCAGGGCTGATTGATCGCCCGTCCGTCCTCGCGGCGCGTGTGGAGCGGCAGGTTCTCCACGTCGCGCCGCGCCCCCGGATCGAGCTGCCATCCCGACTCCGAGAATTCCTGGCCGAGCAGACAGACGCAGGCGAGGGCCGGGTTGCCCCAGAGATAGTCCTCGTGACCGTAGGTCTCGCCGAACTCCTCGAAGGCGAACCGCTCGATGGCATCGGTGTCCTTACCGTAGGGCAGGCGCAGAAGAAATCGCGGGAGGGCGAGGCCCAGGAACGCGGATTCCGGAAGCTCGCGAAGCGCCTGCCAGAGCTCCGCACCTGTGGCGTCGACGCGCCGCCAGCCGTCGGGATCCGGTGTCTCGGAAAGAGACTCGCAGGCCGCGATGTGCGGACTCGCCGCCGCGACAAACGGCGCTCCGGCCGCGTGCGCGGTCCGGGCGAGCCGGCCGAGCATCGCGACGTCCTCCAGGGACTGGTCGAAGGTGTAGAGGCCGGCCAGGGCAGACCAGCGCTTGGCGCCGGGTGTCTCGACCGTCTCGGAGACGAGAATCCTGTACGGCGCGCTCGTCTCGAGGTCCTCCGCCGATCGAAGGGCGGCGGCGAGCTCCGTTTTCGTGACGTCGAGCACGAAGACCTGCAACTTGCCGTCGGTTTCGAGGCGCCGAACGAGAAAGTCCAGTCCCCGCCACGCCGCCTCGAGCGCCTGGAAGTCGGGGTCGCGCAGGATGGTCCGCATCCACGACGCGACCGACGCTTCCACGGCGGCGACATTTTCCGCCCGCTCCCGCCGCTCGGCGGGCGCCAGATGGGGTTGCACCACCTGTTGCACGAAGGCGTCGAAGTTCGCGGAGCTGGAGGCCTTTTCGCGTGCGGCGGCGGCGCTCTCGAGCAGTTCCGAGACGAGGTTCTCGGACGTCGTGCGTCCCGCGGCTTCCTCGGGCGGGGTGTTCGGAGGCTGAGGGGGCGGCAGGCCGGCTCGGGGAGAAAACCAGGACCGGACCTCGGCCGCGGCGTCCTCGTAGCTCGCGGGATCGTCGAGTTTCTCCCGGAGGCGGCGCAGCCCCGAAAACGCGGCGGCCTTTTCGTAGATCCGGTCCGGGTGCAGGTCGTCGATCTCGCGCGCCCGCAGGGTGATCGCGGGGCTCGCGTCGGAGTGGAGCCGGAGGCGCAGCTCGACGGCCAGATCTTCCATCACCTCTTCGAGATTGTCCCGGTCGACCCGGATCGGGAGCCGATCGAATCCGAGGGATTCGGGATCCTCGACGCCGCGGCTCGACCGGCCGCTGAAGTCCCCCATCAGGAGGATCCGAAACGGAGAATCCGGGTCGGGCCTCACGCGCTCGGACTCCTCCATCGAGGCGGTCAGTCCGATCTCGGCCCGCTCGGAGGATGACACCTTCGTCATGCCGGGTGGCTCGTCAGCTCCGGTGGTACGAAATCGTGACGGGCCCCATCTCGATTCGGTTGCCCTCCACGAGGGGATGCCGCTCTCCGGACCGCAAGGGTTTTCCGTCGACCCTCGTCGTGTTGGTCCGAGACAGGTTCTCGACCAGGTACGTCTCATCCTGGTACACCAGGCGGGCCTGAAGGGCCGAGACCGTCTTGGACGAGAGGATGATCGCCTCTTCTCCCGGCCCGGGCTCCGGCAACCTTCCGATCACGATCTCCTTCGGCCAGGGATGCAGGTCTTTTCCGTACCAGATGTCGCGCGGAGGGCCGTCCCCCGTGATGACGAGGTGGGCGACGGGCATCATGCCGGCGGCGAGGTCAGCGAGATTCTCGATTCGGACCGTTCGGCCCGTGAATCGCGGTCCCTCCGCGGTCTCGGTGACCAGGGGGGGCGCCGCCACCGGCTCCGGAACCGGAGCGGCGATCGGCGCGACCTTCGGGGCGGGCTCGGGTGCGACGACCTTCAAGGTCGGCGCAACCGTTGGTTTGGGCGGCGCCGTCGGGCGCCGCTCGATCGGCGGACTCGCCGGGCTCTTCGCGCGAGCGTCCGCGGTTCGACGGGTCCAGGCCCACCCCGCCGCGACGGCGCCGAACAGGATCAGGATCACGGAGAGCGCTCCTCCCGATCCGGCGCTGAGCAGCAGCAGGCCGCCCGCGACGAGAACTGCTGCGATGACGGCGAGGCCCTGTGCCGACACGAAGCTCTCGGTTGTGTCTGGGTCGTTCACGGCGATGTGTCGAAACTATATCCGCTCCGAGGTCGTCGACCAAGGGATCGGCGCGACAGGGCGCGCCCGAAGGTCAGGGCAGCGGCGTGACGACGGCGCCCACGCAGGCCGCCTGTTTGGTCGCCCAGAGGTATGCGGCATATGCCGCCGCCGCCGCATCGAGCTGGTCGTCGTGGACGGCGGCAAAGCCCACCGGGAGCTCGAGGGCCTGCGACCGCAGGATCTCGTAGCGCTTGCGGCGCCCGGTCTTGCCGCGCAGCGCTTCTCCCTGCGACCAGGCGCGCCACAGGGCGGCCGGTTTCGCGAGGACGACTTCGACGGCGGCATCCGGCGCCTCGCCGGCGATCGCGCGCCCGTCGCCGCGCAAGGCCTCGAGCAGGGCCCGCGTCGTCGCCTGGCCTCCGGCGGCGAGGGCGAGGACGAATCCGTCGCGCTCGACCTCCTCGGGCAGGAGGCCATGCCCTCCCGGCTCGTAGCTCCAGGTCGTCAAGCGACAGCGGCGCCAGCGGTCCATGACGCAGACCGCAACGGGGCTGCCCGGTCCGACTCCCCGGCGGGAGAGATCCGCTCCCACGAACCAGGGCCGCGTCGCCGGGTCGGCCGAAGCGGCCCGGACTCGCGCGGCCTCCGTCGGAGGCGTTGCGCGCCGCTGCAGCCGCTGGAGGCCGTCGTAAGCCGCGTACTTGAAGGCCTCCGAGTACGTCGGGAAGTTGAAAACCGCGTCGATGAAGGCGTTCAAGGTACCCCCGAGCGCCATCACGAACATCGGAATGTGGACGAGCTCGGTGGCGTGCTCTCCGAGAATGTGCGCGGCCAGGAGCTTCTTCGTCTTCGGATCGAAGAGCAGCTTGATCATTCCGTCCACGTCGCCCGTCACCTGTCCGCGGGCGTTGTTCTCGAAGCGCGCGCGGCCGATCTCGTAGTCGATGCCCCTCTCGCGCAGCTCCTGCTCGGTCGGGCCGATCGAGGAGATCTCCGGAACCGAGTAGATCCCGTAGGGAAGCAGGGGCGACAGGCCGGTCTTGTAGGCGAGGTCGAACGCGTGGCACATCGCGATCCGACCCTGCTCCATGGACGTCGAGGCGAGCGCCGGAAACCCGATCACGTCGCCGACCGCGTAGACACCGGCGGCAGAGGTTCGGAAATGCTCATCGACCTTCACGTGCCCCCTATCGTTCAACGCGATCCCGATCGCCTCGAGGTTCATGCCGCGTGTGTTCCCGGTGCGGCCCGCGGAGAAGAGGAGTTTGTCGGCGCGAACTTTCCTTCCCGACGTCAGGGTCAGGCGCAGGGCGTTGGTCCGGGCGCCCGGGTCGCGCTCGATCGATTCGACGGCGTCCCCGAGCACGATTTCCGCCCCCATCCGCTCGAGGGAGAGCTGGATGACGGTGGAGAGCTCCTCGTCCACACCGGCGAGGAGGCGGTCTCGGCCCTCGACGAGCACGACCTTCGTGCCGAGCGCGGCGAAGAGGCAGGCGTATTCCGTCCCGATGACACCGCCCCCGACGACCGTCAGGCGACGCGGCACGCGATCGAGGTTCAGGATCCGGTCGCTGTCGACGACGTCGGGGTCGTCGGTCGAGATGCCCCGCGGCGGCGTCGGCGAAGAGCCGGTGGCGACGAGGAAGACCTCGGCACGGAGGCGCCGCGTGATGCGGCCGTCGGCGCCGCGGACGACGACCGTCTTCGAATCCTCGAACGCCGCGAAGCCGGGAACGAGCGTGATGGCGTGGCGGTCGATGTTGCGGTGGATCTGGTGCGTCTGCCGGTCGGTGACGTCCTTGAGCCGCCCGACCAGCTGCCGCAGACTCTTCCTGCGGTCGAGCTTCAGGCTCATCCCGTAGAGCTCGCGCCGCCGGAATCCCGTGAGGTAGAGCGCGGCCTCGCGCAGCGTCTTCGAGGGGAGGGTGCCGGTGTGGACCGAGGCGCCGCCCACTTCCGCGGCGCGCTCGACCAGGGCCACGCGCTTGCCGAAATACGCGGCCTGCGCCGCGCCCTTCTCTCCTCCCGGACCGGACCCGATGACGACGAGGTCGAACGTCTCGGTCGGCGGAATCACGCTGGTCTCGCCTCGATTCCCGGCACGGCGGCGCCCCGGGCGGGGCTCACGGAAACTGAAGGCCGAGCGCCTTCGAAATGAAGATCGCCATCTGCCGGCGCGTGACGGGGCTGTCGGGACAGTAGTTGCCTCCCCCGCAGCCGCCCGTGATCCCGGAGGCCACGAGCGCCTCGACGTACTGGAACCCGAAGTCGGTCGTCGGAACGTCGGGGAAGGTCGCCACGGCGGGCGCGGGGCTGACCTGGAGCTTGTAGCCGACGACGGCGCCGACGAAGTCGACGGGCGACGCGACGTTGAAGCTCACCGAGAGCCTGTTCTCGTGGTTCTTGAAGACGATGTTGCTGGCGGTCAGGTCCTGGACGACCGTGCGGCACCCGGCCGCGACCGGGACCGAGTTGACGGCGCTTCCGCCGGGAATCTCGTTTCCGGTGCGGTCGAGCGGGAAGACGTCGAGGGTGGGAGAGAGCCCGTCCGCGGCGAGGCAGAAGTCCCACTCGACCGAGGTGAGCAGGGCCCCGGAGGGAAGCTGCGGATAGGTGATGAACGTGCCGGAGCTGGCGCTGAGCCGATAGACGACCGAATACGCCTGCGTGGAATTGATGGGTTGAAACGACGCGGGCCCGATGCTCAGGTACGACGTCGCCGTCGTGCCGAAGCTGGAAGGTTCCGCCGCGGCGCCGATGGCGGCGATCCCGAACACGACGAGCCCGATTGCGGTCCGCGTCCATCGCATGATGATGTCCTCCTTCTTCTTGTCAGAATTGTCAGGCCGGCCACAGGCAGCCGGAGGATCCCACCCAGGTCCTGTCCTTGTTGTAGTTGACGCCCATCATCTTGCCCTGCGACAGGCGAGCGAGCGTGATCACGGGGATGGGCTTGCCGTTCTTCCAGACGAACATCACGCGCACTTCGACCTTCGAAAAGCCCCCGTCGGCTGTCGCGATCGCCGGCGCGTACTCGACCTTGCGCATGAGAAGCGTGTGGGCGCGCTGGTCCTCCGGGACGACGGCGACGTCCTCGGGCCTCACGTCGACCTTGACGCCCGAGCCCGCGAACGAAAAGAGAGGCTTCAAGACCCAGTTTTCGAGGTCTTCGGGGGGCGCCCCGAGATCCGAGAGAAAAACCGCCTCGGGCACGCACGGGTGCCTGAGCCCCGGCAGCGCGTGCTTGCTCCACCGGTAGTACCAGTTGGGATGGCCTGCCCATGAGATGTCGAGCGGTTCCCTGAGCTCGAAGGGGAGTTTGCCGCCGGTCGACTCCAGTTCGTCGAAGATCAGTCGGTTGTAGATGCGAAGAATCCGCGTGCGCTTGCCATCGCGGGTGTACCAGAGCTCGCGCCCCCGCCTCTCGATCTCCCCGAGGTCGACCGCGCGCACGCCCCAGAATTGCTCGGTGAACGCGAAATCGATCGCGGTCTTCTGGCGAGGCGGGTCGAGGTCCAGAAGCACGACGTTGTCCGAGGGCACGCCCCCGAGAATCGCGTCGCCCACGACCTTCCGGTACGACGTCTCGCCGAGTCCCGAAAGGAACCAGCGCAGTTTTCGCGGCTCGGGGCACAACCGCGCGAGCTCCTCGCTCTGGACGACCTGGAAGGCATAGAGAGTGGGAAAGGCCTGAAGCTCGATGAGCTTCGGTACGAGCTGCCCGCCTTCGCCGCGCGTGATCGCGAAGTCCACAACGGCGAATGTCGGCCAGTCGTCGCAGCCCGGGACGTCGAGAGAAGGCGGCACGGCCCGGAGGGAACGCGCGAGCGCCTGCGGCGTCGAGAGCTGGCGGAAGATGTCGAGCGACGCGGCGACCATCTCGTCGCGCAACGCCGGCGGCAGGAAGACCGGTGTCTCGGCGAGGCGAAACGGGATCGCCATGCCTCCGCGCTCGGAGAGCCGCCGCTCGTAGGCGCGGTACTTCTCGTCCGAGTACTCCGCGTTGTACGCGGTTCGCAGCGCATCGATCATCCGGATCCGGATGCTACCCCCGCGCCGCCGTCCCGCGCGAGAAGTGTTTCGTCCGCGCCGCTGCGGGCCCTGGCCCGGGCGGGAGGCCGCGCCGGGCGGAACGGAAGAGACTTGGGGCGCCGGCATGGAGATCCGACGCGGCGTTCTGGTTGCGGTGCTCGTGGCGGTTGCCGCCGGGCCGCGCCCCGCCCGCGCGCAGCCGGCGGGCGCCGTCCAGGAACGGGCGGGCGCGACCGTCATCGAGATTCCCGTCAACGTGATCGGCCGTGACGGGCGGCCGGTCGCGGGACTCGAAGCGGCGGACTTCGAGCTCTACGACGACGGCAAGAAGCAGACGTTGAACGCCGTGGAGCTCATCGAGCTGTCGGGGGCGACTCCGGCCGGCCAGACGCCCGAAGAGCTGCCCGCGTCGGCGCGGCGGCTCTGGCTCCTCGTGTTCGACCTGTCCTACACGAGCTCGTCGGGCCTGCTGCGCGCGCGCGACGGCGCCCGCGACTTCGTCACGGCGTCCATGTCCGACCGCGATCTCGCGGCGGTCGGGACACTGTCGGTGGACACGGGCTGGAAGCTGCTGGTCAACTTCACGCGGGACCGCGGGCAGCTCGCGGCGGCGATCGACACCCTCGGGTTGCCCGGCCTGGCCGTTCGCAGTCCCGATCCCCTCGGCTTCGCCTTCGCGCCCCCCGGCACCAGCGGTACGAACAGCGGCGCACTCGCCGGCGGCAAGGGGATAAAGGGCGGGGAGGTCGCGGAGGCGCTGCGCGAGATCCAGGGCCTCCAGCGCCAGTCCGACGACGGGCAGCAGCGCGGCCGCGTGACGAGGCTGATGGACTCGCTCGCCGGGATCGGGCGCGTGCTCGATTCGGTGCGGGGCCGCAAGCACGTCGTGTACTTCTCCGAGGGGTTCGAAACGCGCCTGCTTTCGGGCCGGGCCGGCGGCGCGTCGGCGGGATCGCGGGAGACGCAGCTGCAGCTCGGATCGGGCGCCGGCGGGGCGCTCGACCCCGGAACGACGCAGGGGGCCAACGAGGCCGCGATCTCGGGGGAGATCTGGAAGGTGGACAACGACGCGCGTTACGGGAACTCGTCCCTGCAGGAGCGGCTCACGGCTTCGCTCGGGCTCTTCGGCCGTTCGGACGCGGTGCTGGACGCGATCGACATCGGCGGGCTGCGCGCCGAGGGCGACGCGGCGGGCCCGAAGGCCGGCAGCGGCACGGACTCTCTTTCGACCATGGCCGCGGAGACGGGCGGCGACTTCGTGCGCAACGCGAACGCTCTCGGCAGCGAGCTGTCCGCGGTGGCCGAACGGACCGGGCGCGTCTACCTTCTCGTCTACCAGCCGAAGGCGCTCTCGAAGCCCGGCGCTTTTCACAAGCTGAAGATCGAGGTCAAGGCCTCGGGCGCGAAGGTGCTCGCGCGCTCGGGCTACTACGAGCCGCGCCCGTATGCGAACCTGTCGCCACTCGAGAGGCTGCTCGCCTCCGGCGACCTCCTGACCGGGGGCGTGCCCGGCGAAGGGCTCGATGGGCGCCTCGTCGTCGCGCCTTTTCCGTCGCCCGGCGCCGTGCCGCAGGTGCCGGTCGTCGTCGAGCTCTCCGGAGCCTCCCTTCTTGCCGGTGACAAGGGCGACCGGGCCACCGTGCAGATCTACGCTTACGCGAACGACGCGGCCGGTGCCCTTGCCGACTACGTGGCGACGGAGGTCGCTCTCGATTTGACGAAGACGCGTGAGAGCCTCAAGGCCTCGGGCGTCAAGTTCTACGGGACGCTGTACCTGCCACCGGGCGAGTACGGCGTGCGGGTTCTCGCGCGCAACGCGGCGACCGGCCGCGCGGGCGTGTTTTCGGCCCCCGTGTCCGTGCCGGCAATTCCGGGTGGAGCACCGACAGTTCTGCCTCCCTTCTTCGAGGAGCCCGCGGGCCGGTGGGTCATGGTCCGCGCCAAGGCGCGCGCGGACGCGCCCGAGCGGGAGCCCGACTACCCGTTCGCGATCGGCGGGGAGGCGTTCATTCCGTCCGCGCTCCCGAGCGTGCCGGCAGGCTCCGAAGCGCGCGTGGCGGTGTTCGCGTACAACTTCGGAGGCGGCAAGACGTCTCCGCTCTCGGTAACCGGATCCGCCGTCGGGGCCGATGGCGCCAGCCGTCCGATCGCCGTCACGGTCGTGAAGGCGTCCGACGCCGAGCGCGGCGGCGGGCGAAAACTGTTGCTCGCCTTCAAGCCCGAGGGGCTTCCGGCGGGGTTGTATCGGCTCGACATCGCCGTCAGCGACGCGGCGACGAAGGCGTCCGGACTGGCGTCGAGCGCGTTCCGCGTGCCGTGACGTGAGGCGGGCCCGGCGTCGTCGACGGAATCCGAGATCCCCTTGGGAATCGGAGCGAGACTCGAAAGGGATCCCTCGGGCCGCGGCCCTCGGGATGAATTTGCGGCGGCTAACGCTGCCGCAAATTCATATGAGGAACTTCCCGGCTTCCATGATCGGGTTGCCGTCGAACCAGACGTTGAAGTGGCGGCCGACGATGTCGATGTGCGTGGTGCTTCTCCAGGGGGCGCCCGTGTGCTCGGCGTACGGGTGGCCGAACGCGATGTGCAGGGTCGGCAGCTTCTCGTCCTGGAGGATGTTGCCGATCACGTCGTGAACCGCGATGTTGGTCCCCATGGCGAACTCGCCGACGCGATTCGAGTTCTCGTCGGTGGCCGTGTAGGCGAGAAAATCCCTGACGAGGTCCTGCCGCTCGCATTGGACGTCCCTGATGCGGCTGTTCTCGATCGTCACGGTCAGGGGGTTCTCCTTGAGGTCGCCGTAGCGGGCGCACAGGTAGTCGCCCACGACGCCGTCCGCGACGTAGACCCCGTCGACCCGCGCGGGCGCGGTGAGGACCTCGCCGCCCGGCAGGTTGCCCCACTTCGACTTCGAGATGATCCCGGAGGTCTTCAGCCACTTGATCGCCGGGTCGAAGGTCGCCTCGAGGCGCGAGCCGCCGGGGGAGGTCGCGAGGATCTTCTTGGCCTTGAGGGCCCGTTCCAGGACCCGGCAGGAGATCGCGTCCACGTCGTCGAAGTTGGCCCGCATGGCCTCGACCATGATTCGGTGCGAGATGGAAACCATGTGCGCGTGGCGGATCTGGCGCCGGTCGATGATCGCCGTCAGGGCCCGGCGAAACGCGAGCTCTCCCTGCTTGGGCTGGCCGGCGTAGATCGAGACGTCGGCGCGCTCGAGGGCTTCGGTGACGAGCTGCGGCAGCGCCAGCATCGGGCGCGGCCCGTAGTCCTCCATCACGAAGACCTCGATCGGAGAGCCGACCCCTCGGACCTGGTCGGCCAGGCTCGCGCTGATCTCTTCGGTCTCGAGGTCCGTGACGATGACGACGCGTTCCGAGGGTTGAATGCGGAGGCAGGTCCGGATGGCATTGCGGGCGCCGGGGACGAGGTCCTCGGCGTAGGTGGTCTGCAGTTCCCTCAGTTGATGGGTCAGAATTGGGGTGTCTTCAGCGGCGCTCGACGCGCCGCCGTGAGCGGGGAACAATCTCGTATCGTTCAATCAGGCTCCTAAGTCGCAGATCGGCTGTCTACGAGGCCGTGCGCGTGAGTGGCGTTTCGATCGGTAGTCCGTGCCGTGTTTCCTCGCAGATGTAGTCGACGACCTTCTTCAGGTCGCCGCCGGAGGATTCGTACGTCCGCAGCTGGCGGTCGGCGCCCGTTCCATTCTCGAGGATCCAGTTTACCGCCTCGACCTCGCGGCGGGAACCCAATTCGTCGACGACGTCGTCCACGAACTCGAGCATCTCCGCGATGAGACTCTTGAACGGCACCTCGATTTCCTTGCCGAAGTCGATGAGCTTTCCCTCGATGCCGTAGCGGGCGGCGCGCCACTTGTTCTCGAGGATCAGGGCGCGCCGGTAGCGGCGGAAGCCCAGGTTCTGCAGGCGCAGCTTGTAGAGCTTGACGCAAATCGCCTGGAAGAGGGCGGCCAGCGTCACGGTCTCGTCGAGGCGCATCGGGACGTCGCAGACGCGGAACTCGATCGTCTCGAAGAAGGGATGGGGGCGCACGTCCCACCAGATCTTCTTCCCGTTGTCGATCGAGTTGGTGCCGACGAGGATGCGCACGAACTCGTCGAACTCGGCCGGGGTCTCGAAGTACTCGGGCATTCCGGTCCGCGGAAACCGGTCGAAGACCTTCGTCCGGAAGCTCTTGAGCCCCGTGTTGCGGCCCAGCCAGAAGGGCGAGTTCGTCGAGAGGGCGAGCATGTGGGGCAGAAAGTAGAGCGCCTCGTTCATGATCTGGAAGGCGAGCGAGCGGTCCTTGATCCCGACGTGAACGTGCAGGCCGAAGATCAGGTTGGCGCGCGCGAGAAGCTGCATCTCCTGGACCACCGAGTCGTAGCGGGGATCGGGAAAGATCTTCTGGTCGGCCCAGTTGGAGAACGGGTGCGTGCCGGCCGAGGCGACGTGCATGCCGTTCTTCTTCGCGAGACGGATGATCTCGGTCCGCATTTCGCCGACGTCGTCCCGCACTTCCTGGATGTTCTTGCAGATGCCCGTGCCGATCTCGATGACCGACTGGTGCATCTCGGGCTTGACGCGCTCTTTCAGGACGAGCTTGCCTTCCTCGAGGATCTCCTGGACGTGCGAGCGCAGCTGCCGCGTGTCCGGATCGATGATCTGGAACTCTTCCTCGACGCCGAGCGTGAAGGCGGGCTTTTCCATCCGGGCCGGAAGGGCTAGGCCTCGCTGCGCGGCCGGGGCGCGGAGGAACGCGGCGGGGAGGCCTTGCGGGTGCGGCTGGCCGGGCGCTTCGGCGCCGAGGCGTCGCTGCCCGCGAGGAACGTCGCCCAGTGGTAGCTCGTGATCGGGTCGGGCTCCTGCGCGACCCGCTCGATGAGCCACTGCGTCGAGTGCTCGAGAACCCACTGGAAGTTCTCCTGGCCGACCGAGTGGACGTCGGCGTCGGGAGCCGGGTTCAGGAAGTCGATCGCGTAGGGAATTCCGTCGCGCACCGCGAACTCGAGCGTGCCGAAGTCGTAGCCGAGGGCGCCCATGAGCTTGAGGCAGTCGCCGTGGACGCGCTCGTAGAGCGCGGGGGCGATCGCCTGCGGGCCCTGGACGTAGCGGTTGGCGTGCGGCTGCCTGGGGTCGTACGGCATGATGCGCACGTGCTTGCGGCCGATCGCGTAGCAGCGGAAGTACTGGTCGAAGACGATCTCCTCCTGCAGGGTCATCACGTTCTGGCCGGAATCCTTGTAGGCGGCGAAGAACTCGTCCGGGTTGGCGACGCGGTACACGCTCTTCCACCCGCCCCCGGAGTACGGCTTGAAGTAGGCCGGGAAGCCGATGTGATGGAAGATCTCGTCCCAGTCGAGCGGGAACGTCAGGTTCGACATGGACTCGGCCGTCGTGTCGGGCGGGTGCTGGTTGGACGGGAGGATCACCGTCTTCGGCACGGCCACGCCGAGCTTGCGGGCGAGCACGTTGTTGAAGAACTTGTCGTCGGCCGTCCACCAGAACGGGTTGTTGACGACGATCGTGCCGTCCACGACCGCCTTCTTCAGGATCGCCCGGTAGAACGGAATGTCCTGGCTGATCCGGTCGAGGATGAGGTCGTAGCGCTTCGGGCTCTCGAGCCCGATGCCCCCGATGCGCACGGGCTCGGCGACGACGCCGGCGGCCGCGCCGGCGCGGTTGATGTGCTCGACGAGAGCGAGCGGAAAAGAGCGTTCCTGGCCGAAGAGAATACCGATGCGCTTCATGGATGGTCCTTTGCTTCTGTTTTGGTGCGGCGGATGCCGGAGAGCCGGAGATTATCTCACGGCCTCCACCGGGGCGTGTGACGGGGAAATCGCTGCAGGAACAGGGTTTACTGCGCTGCGGGAGCCGCCGACACCCCTCCCTTCACGTACCTGTCCATCCAGGCGAGGTTGCGCACTCCGAGGTCGAGGATCAGACGCGGCTCGCGCACGCCGTGGGGTTGGCGCGGATAGACGACCATCTCGACCGGCACGCCCAGGCGTTTGAGGGCGTTGTAGAGCTCGTAGCCCTGCGAGATCGGGACGCGCACGTCGGCCTCGCCGTGCTGGATGATCGTGGGCGTCTTCACGCCGGCCACGTGCCCCATGGCGGAGTGCGCCCGGTACACCTCGAAGTTTCCGTCCGCCCAGAATTCGCCGCCGAAGTAGTCGGGCAGAAATGACGGGATGTCGCTCGTTCCCGTGAAGGAAACGAGATCCGTCACGCCGGCCCCGACCGAGGCTCCCTTGAAGCGGTTCGTCTGCGTGATCGTCCACGACGTCATGTACCCGCCGTAGCTCCAGCCGAGGACGCCGAGCCGCTCGGGATCGGCGATCCCCATCGCGATGACCTCGTCCACGCCCGCCATGAGGTCGCGGTAATCGCCGCCGCCCCAGTCCTTGTCGTTCGACTGGCGAAACGCCGGGCCGTAACCCGACGACCCGCGCGGATTCGCGCGCAGGACGGCATAGCCCTCGGCCGCGAACGCCGCGACGGGGTAAGGTCCCGGCGCTGCGATGTGAGTCGCCTTGTAGACGCCGGCGGGGCCGCCGTGGATGACGAGCAGCAGGGGGTAGCGCCGCCCGGCCACGTAGCCGACGGGCAGCGTCAGGAGGCCCTCGATCGCCTGGCCCTTGTCCCCCGTCCACGTCAGGACGCGGGTCTGCCCGAGGTCGTACTTCGGCAGGTCGGCGTTCACGCTCGAGACCCGCACGGGAGAAAAAGGCGAGATCGGCGAGGCGTACGCCTCGGCCGGATCGGTCGGCGTCTGGCGCGCGAACCCGATCCAGGTTCCCGGCGCGTTGACGCTGGCGGCGCTGACGACCGCGCCGGCTCCGGTGATCGCGTGCAGCGCTCCGGTCCGGACGTCGAGCGCGTAGAGGAGGTCGTAGACGCCCTTCGCTTCGGAGAAGTAGAGCCTCGCGCCGTCGGCCGACCAGCCCGCCGGCTGCGGGTCCTCGTCGAACGTGTGCGGCAGATCGCGCGCGGGGCCGCCGTCGGCCGGTGCGATCCGGATCCAGCGGCGGTGCGCCCAGCGCGGTGGGTCGTCGGTCGTGAGGTACGCGATCCAGGCGCCGTCGGGCGAATAGAGGGGCTGTGTTTCGGCGGCGCCGGTGTGGGCGAAGGGCCGCACGCGGCCGGTCGCTACGTCCACGAGCGAAATGTCGGAGGTCGGCCAGTCGTTGGCGACCGGCCGCGCGGTGTGCGAGAAGGCGATGGTCTTCCCGTCCGGCGACCAGGCGAGAGCATCCCCGGCCCCGCCCTCGGGGACCCCGCCGACCGAGACCGCGGAAGACATCAGCTGTCGTGCGCTGCGCTCGCCGTCGGCCTCCGGCGGCACGGAGATCAGCCACAGCCGGCCCGGCCGGTCGTCGCCTCCGACGATTCGGGCGTCGTCCTTCTCGCGGTCGCGCCGCTCCTTGTCCTCGGGCGCGGGCTCGGGCGCGATGAACGCGATGGACTTTCCGTCGGGGGACCAGGCCGCCTGGGCGACGTCGGACTTCGAGTCCGTCAGCCGCCAGGCCTCGCCACCGGCGGTCGGGAGCAGCCACACGTTGGCGAATTTGTCGCCGCGCTTGGAGAGCAGCGCGATCCAGCGGCCATCCGGAGACCAGCGCGGGCGGCTCGACGCCTGCGCGGAAAACGTCGCCTGGCGCGAACCCTTTCCGTCGGAAGCGGCGATCCAGATCTGGGTCCGGTATTCGCTCCTGTCACTCTCCATGACCGCGTCGCGAACGACGAAGGCGACCAGCTTTCCGTCCGGGGAGACATGGACGTCGGAAACCGGCCGGTTCTTGAGCATCTCGGCAGGCGTCCACTTCCCGGGCGCGTCGGCCGCGAAGGCGAGTGTCGCGAGGGCAGCCGCGGTAAAGGCGGCGGAAATCCGGAAACACAGGCGCATCAGGAGGCCCCCCGGCCACGAATTCTATGTTGCGGTGATTAAAGGGATCCTTCGCGGAGCCTGCCCCGAGCGAAGCCGAAGGGCTCAGGCGAGGCCACGGCGGTCCAATGTCATCCCGAGGGCCCAGCAGGGCCCGGAGGATCCCTTTGGACGCCGTGCTTCGACTCGACCGGGGATGGCAAGGAAACGGCGCCGGCCCGCCACGAGGCGAACCGGCGCGCCCGATCCCTGCGGCGTCACCAGATCTGGCAGAGGTCCTTGCGCACCATCGGGTCGCCGTCCTTGCAGCCGAACGCCTTCGCGAAGGCGGGCAGCGTCGAGGGCGGCCCGATCGCGCGGAACTGCGACAGCGGGTGCGGGTTGGTGTTCATGAGGAGCTTGGAGAGCTCCGGCCGGATGTTCGCCGCCCAGACGCGCGCCCAGGCGAGGAAGAGGCGCTGGTCGCCCGTCAGGCCGTCGATCGGCGCGATGGTCCTGCCCGCGGCCGCGGTCTGGTACGCGCGGTACGCGATGGCGAGCCCGCCGAGGTCGGCGGTCGCCTCGCCGAGGACGAGCTTGCCGTTGACGTGCTGGCCCTCGTAGACGTACGAGTCGTACTGGTCCTCGATGCACTTGGACCGCTCCTGGTAGTTCTTGAGATCCTCCGGCGTCCACCACTCGCGCATGTTTCCCTGGGCGTCGAACTTGCGGCCCTGGTCGTCGAAGCCGTGCGTCATCTCATGGCCGATCACCGCGCCCATCGCGCCGTAGTTGACGGCGTCGTCCGCCTTCGCGTCGAAGAAGGGCGGCTGCAGGATGCCGGCCGGGAAGACGATCTCGTTCTTCTGCGGGTTGTAGTACGCGTTGACCGTCGGGGGAGTGATGTCCCATTCGGTCTTGTCCACGGGTCTGCCGACCTTCGCGAGGTCGCGCTTGAACTCGAATTCGTTGGCGCGCTGGAGGTTGAGCACGTACGGGCCCCGGTCGATCTTCAGGGCCGAATAGTCGCGATCCTTCTCCGGATAGCCGATCTTGGGGTCGAACGTTCCGAGCTTCGCGAGCGCGGCCTTGCGCGTCGCCTCACCCATCCAGGGCAGCGTCGCCAGGTCCTCGCGCAGCGCCGCGATCAGGTTCCTGACCATCGCGTCGGCGCGGGCCTTGGCCTCGGGCGGGAAGTAGTCGCGCACGTAGGCCTTGCCGAGGGCGAAACCGACGGCGCCGTCGGTCGAGGAGACGCAGCGCTTCCAGCGCGCCTCGTTCTCGGGCGTGCCCTGGAGCGTCTTTCCGTAGAAGTCGAAGTCCTCGTCCACGAACTTCTTCGAGAGGCTCGCGGCCGCGGCGTGGATGAGGTGCCAGCGCAGGTACGTCTTCCACACGGGCAGGGGTGTGGCGGCGATCTCCTTGTTGACGGCCTGAAAGTAAGCGGGCTGGCCGACGTTGACGGCGGCGACGGGGGGGACGCCGAGCTCCTTGAAGTACGCCGGCCACGAGAAATTCGGCGTGAGCGTGGCGAGCTCGGCGAGAGTCTTGCGGTTGTAGGTCTTGTCCGTGTCTCGCCGTTCGACGCGGGTCATCGAAGCCTCGGCCAGGTGTGTCTCGAGCGCCATGACCGACTTCGCGTCCTCGGCCGCCTTCGCCGGCGTTTCGCCCAGGAGGGCGAACATCTTCGTCACGTGGGCGACGTACTGACCGCGCAGCTTCTTCGAGTCGTCGTCGGTCTTCGTGTAGTAGTCGCGGTCGGGCAGTCCGAGGCCGCCCTGGTAGGCGCCGACGATGACCTCGCTCGCGTCGCGGCGGTCCTGGTCGGAGCCGAACCGGAAGACGGCGTTGGCGCCCAACATCTGGAGCCGCGCGATCTCGGCCTGGAGTTGCGCCGCGGTGCCGATCTTCGAGATCGCGGTGAGCTCGCCCTTCAACGGTGCGATGCCCTGGGCCTCGACGGCCGCCTCGTCCATGCACGTGACGTAGAAGTCGCCGACCTTCTGGTCGTCCGATCCCGGGACGTTCGACGCCTTCGAGACTTTCTCGAGGACCTTGTGGAGGCTCTCCCGGTTCTCCTCCTCGAGGATCGTGAAGGACCCCCAGTAGGACTGGTCGGCCGGGATCGGGTTCGACTTGAGCCACCCGCCGTTGCCGTACTCGTTGAAATCCTGGCAGGCGGCAACGGACGGATCCATGTCCGCCGGGTTGATGCCGTGGACTTCGGGCGCGGCCCACGCACAGCTGCTCACGGCGGCCGCCGCGAGGACGGACAGAATCGTTGATTTCACGGACCCTCCTTGTTTGTCGGGAGGATCTTATGCTGGCAAGCCATTCCTGAGGGAGTGGACCCTACCTCCCGTCAGTTCGCGACGCGAATAGTCTCCCGACCGAAGGGAGGGAGGAGGTTCGCGTCGCGGGAGCCGGAGCGCAGCGAGGGGATCAGGCGTCCGGTGGAGCCCCCATCCGGGCGAGCCGGACG
>Ga0326726_10002288_pt1 | contig 17641 bp, 18 predicted proteins | sample MHFenrmetagenome_2_FD_207603 | JGI IMG/M metagenome (GOLD analysis project Ga0326726, IMG submission 207603) | Lab enriched peat soil microbial communities from Michigan Hollow, Ithaca, NY, United States - MHF15MN | ecosystem: Environmental > Terrestrial > Soil > Wetlands > Peat | place: USA... | reverse complement strand
CTGAGCTGCGAGTCGTCGGAGACGAGGCGGCGGACCGCCAGGCTCGGCTGGTTGTCGAGGCCGCGGACGATCTCGGTCGTCGCCCGGATCTCGCGGTCGCCGAGGCCATCGATCGCGGCGATCGCGCGACCGAAGGCCGGCGAGCCCAAGGGAGCGGCCATCAGCCGGTCGGCGAACGCGACGGCCGTGGGCTCGATCCGGGCGGCGACCTCGGGCGCGACCGTGATGGCGGCGTCGAGTGCGACGGCGTCGTCGGCGGCAGCTCCGTCCGGTCCCGAGGTCGGTGTCAGTGCGGAGCGTCCCCGTCCCGAGGCGGCTCGGTGGCGAGCGGCGCCCGGCCGCGCCGCCGCCGCCCTCGATCCTCCTGGACGACCGCCGCGACGGGCGGCGGCTCAGGCGGATGCGCCGACCCGTTCGGCCCCGGGCCGTTCCGATCGGCCGGCGTCAGCCGCGGCATCAACGTGTCCCGGGCCATCCCGGCCAGGGCACCCGCCTGCTGGATCACCTCGGCCAGGGCGGAGGTCACGCCCTGGGCGCCGTTGAGCACCGTGAACGTGCCGACGTGCTCGAAGGGGGAGGCAGCGGCCCGGACGATGTCGGGCAGGTTCTCGGCGATCTGCTGGGCGATGACCGCCTCCTGGTTCTGGCTGAGGGCCGCGGCCCGCCGCTCGATGCCGGTGGCCTCGGCCTCCATCCGAGCCCGGACCGCGTCGGCCTCGGCCATCCCCCGCGCCCGGATGGCGTCAGCATCGGCCTGGCCGTTCAGCCGGGTGGCGGCTGCCTGCGCCTCCGCCTGGACCTTCATCGCCGCGGCGGCGGCCTCGGCCTGGACCCGTGTCTGGGCGGCGGCCGCCTCGGCATGGAGGCGAACCTCCTGGGCCTCCGCCTCGGCTTGCCGGATCCGCACGTCACGGGAAGCGGCCGCGAGCGTGGTCTGCTTGTACGCCTCGGCGTCGGCCGGCTTGCGGACGTCGACCTGGAGCTGCTGCTCCGTCTGCTCGGCCTGGAGCTCGGCGACCTTCGTCTCCTCCTGGACGACGGCCTGCTTGGCCGTCGCCTGGGCGAGCGGTCCCTGCTGGGCGGCATTCTGGTTGGCCCGGTCGATCTCGGCCTGGAATCCGGCCTTCTTGATCTCGGTGTCGCGGACAGACGAGGCGATCTGCGCCGCCGAGGACTGCTCCTGGGCCACGGCCTCCCGGTCGGCGATCGCGCGGGCGATCCGGGCCTTCTGCTCGACCTCGGCCTGGTGCGGCACGGCGAGGTTCTCGATGTAGTTGCCGGTGCTCGAGATCGCCTGGATCTGGAAGCTGTCGATGACCAGGCCGAAGGACTCCATCTCCTGGCTGCACCGGTCGCGCACCTGCTGGGCGAACTTGTCCTGGTCGCTGATCATCTCCTCGACGGTCATCGAGCCGGCGATGGCGCGGAGATGGCCGACGAACACGTTCTGGACCTTCGACTCCAGCTCCGCGGCCGGGCGATCGAGGAACCGTCGAGCGGCGTTCGCGATCGAGCGGTAGTCGTCACCGACCTTGTAGACGACGACGCCGCGGAGATCGAGCGTGATCTTCTGCTGGCTCACGCAGGGCACGCTGATCTCGCTCTCGTGGGCCTCGAGGGATAGCGTCCGGACCATCGTCACGCCAGGGATCACGAAGGCGCCCCGTCCGGTCACGATCCGGAAGCCCATGCTCTCGCCGGCCCCTTCCGGAGGGCCGTGCGATCGGAAGCCCGAGATGATCAGGGCCTCGTCCGGCTCGGCGATCCGCCAGCTCATCCGGAACACCAGGGCGATGAGGAGGACCACCAGCGCCACGCCGGCGATCACGGCCACGATTGCGACGTCGATCATCTCGGTAGCCTCAGGGTGTCGGTCGGTTCCACTTCGACGGTCCTTCCCCCCAGGCTGCCGACCACGATGACCTGGGTGTGCTTCTGGATGGTGGCGGTCGAATCCGAGGCCCGGGCGAGGAACCGCTCGGTGCCCTGGCGCACCTCGATCAGCACTTCTCCCAGGTGTCCAGGGGTGATGTCGGCGGTCACCCGGCCCAGCTTTCCAACCACGTCAAGCGCCACGCCCGCTTCGACTCCACTCCCTCGATGCCTGGACCTTGCATGGTATGCCCCTTTCGGCACGGCCACCATGGCTCCATCGCGCTGAGCCGGGTCTTGCGCGGGCCGACCCGCCCGCTACACTCCGCCGAGATGGCGACCGACGTCGTCCGCGCGGATCAGGCCCCGGCCGAAGCCACCATCCCGGCCGCGCGTCCGTACGCCCCGAGCTGGCTCAACATCCTGATCGACTGGATCGACCGCGCGCCGGGACCGGCGTGGGCCGCCTACGTCGTCCTGGGTCTCATCGCGGTCGTGCTGTCGGTGGGCCAGGGCTGGCTGGCCGGGATCGCGAAGGTCGGTGAGGTCTCGCTCGTCCAGGTCGGCTGGGGAGTCGTGACGATCGCGTTCATTGCCGCCGTCCACCTCTTCGAGCGCGTCGCCGAGTGGGCGTTCGACACCGTCCGGCCCCTGACGTCGCTCACCGACGAGGAGGCCGCGCGCCTCCGCTACGAGCTCGCGACCTTTCCGGCCGTGCCCGGTGCGATCGTGCTGGTTGCCGCTCTGCCGCTCACGCTCTTCGGCTACGCGACCGATCCGGTCGCCTCGGGGATCGTGGGCTATCCCCCTCTGGCGCTGGCTGTGCGGGGCGCCTACGAGTCCCTCTTCACCGCCGTCCTGCTCGTCCTGATCTGCCAGGCCGTTCGCCAGCTCAGGCTCGTCGGCCGGATCCTCGACCGCATCACCCGGATCGACCTGTTCCATCCTCGGCCGTTGTACGCGTTCTCGCGGCTCACGGGCGGAATCGGGATCGCCCTGATCATGGTCGTCGTCATGGGCTTCATCCTTGCCCCCTCCCCGACGCAGGCGACGAACCTGTACTACGCCCTCTGGTACGTGGGCTTCGTCGGGTTCGGGGTGATCGTCTTCGTTGTCCCCTTGCTCGGACTCCACGGGCGGCTGGTCGACGAGAAGGAGCGGCTCCAGGCCGAGGCCGACGATCGGCTCAGGAGCGTCCTGGCCGAGCTCAACCGGGACGTCGACGGCCTCGACCTCGGCCGGGCCGACGCGCTCAACAAGACCCTCGGCAGCGTGCTCCAGCAGCGCGAGGTGCTCGCCCGGCTGCCGACCTGGCCATGGTCGACGACGACGCTCCGGGCGTTCGTCTCGGCGATCCTCCTGCCGCTCGCCTTGTTCCTTGTCCAGCGGGCGCTCGGACAGTTCCTCTAGGAGCGGCCACCGCACTGCCCGGAGCGGCCACCGCCCTGCCCAGGAAGGTTCGGTCCTGAACTTCACGAATGGACAACCCATTTTCGAAGTTCAGAACCGAACGACCTCGAGCAGCGGACGGCTCACCCGCGAGTCAGTCGACGCCGGGCTCGACCATCCCGGACTCGTAGGCGAAGATCACCGCCTCGACCCGGTCGCGCAGGCCGAGCTTGGCGAACAGGCTCGACAGGTGGGTCTTGACGGTCGCCTCGCCGATCGCCAGCTCGGCCGCGATCTCGGCGTTCGAGCGCCCGCGGGCCACGAGCAGCAGCACCTCGCGCTCGCGCTCGGACAGGCGGGCCAGGTCGCGGGCGGACTCGCTCGGGGCGCGGCGCCGGCCGAAGGCGGCGATGACCCGCCGGGTGACCGAGGGCGCGAGCAGGGCGTCGCCCGCGGCCACGGTCCGGACGGCGGCGACGAGGTCGTCGGCCGGGGCGTTCTTGAGCAGGAACCCTGACGCTCCGGCACGGAGCGCCTCGAAGATGTACTCGTCGAGGTCGAACGTCGTCAGCATGATCACCCGCGGGACGGGCTCGATCCGGGGATCCTCGCGGTCGAGCAGCCGACGGGTGGCCGCGAGGCCGTCGAGGACCGGCATCTGGACGTCCATCAGCACCACGTCAGGGTGGCGCCAGCGGATCGTCTCGAGGGCCTCCGCACCATCGCTCGCCTCGCCGACCACCTCGATGTCGGGCTCCGACTCGAGGATCAGCCGCAGTCCCGATCGGACCATCTCCTGGTCGTCGGCCAGGACGACCCGGATCGGGGCAGCTGCACCCTGTGCGCCGCCCGACGTCCGTTCGCTCACGCCGGGCGACCCGCACCGGCCGGGCTGCCGGTCGGCGATCCGATCGGCAGCGTGGCGCGGACCGCGAACCCGCCGTCCGGCGTCGGCCCGGCCGCCAGCGCGCCGCCGAAGAGCGCCGCGCGCTCCTCCATGCCGACGAGCCCGAGCCCGCCGCCCGGCGTCCGCGGGCCGGGACCCGGACCGCTGCCCGGGCCGTTGACGACCGAGAGCTGGAGCCGGTCGCCGGCCACCCCGACGTCGACCGCTACCGCGACCGGGCCTGCGTGACGGACGACGTTCGTGAGCGCCTCCTGGACGATCCGATAGGCGGCGTGGTCGAGCGCCGGGTCGGCGAGCCGCAGCGCCGCCGGGTCGACGGTCAGCCGGACGTCGGCACCGCTCGAGCGGGCCTCCTCCGCCAGCGAACCCAGCCGGTCGAGCCCGGGTTCGGGGAGCGTCGACTGCGGCCGGTCGCCGCGGAGCGCCTCAAGCATCCGGCGCAGGTCGAGGTTGGCCGCCCGGCTGGCCGACTCGATGCGCTCGAGCGCCGCGGCCGCCTCGGCCGGGCGGCCGTCGATCGCTCGCCGCGCGGCGGCGGCCTGGATCCCGATCGCGCTGACGGTCCCTGCGACCGTGTCGTGGAGCTCGCGGGCGATGAGGAGCCGCTGCTCGACCGCCTCGCGGTCGTGACGCTCGACGGCGAGCCGCCGCCGGCGCGGGACGAGGTAGGCGACGACGGCCAGGGCCACGCCGAGGCTCAGGCCGCGGACCGCGCCATCGACCGTCGGGCCCCACTGGAGCAGCGACACCATGAGGACGAGGAAGAACGCGGTCAGGGCGGTCCCGATCTCGGTCGCGTCCGGGTGACGGGCGCTCATCGCGCGGAGCTCGGCGAGCGATCGCATCGCGCCAGCCTACCGCTCGGCGGGGAGCGCGGGCAGCGTCCCGGGCCCGGGTTCGGTGGGCCTGGCGCCGGACCGTGCGACGGCGCGTCGGGCGACCGCGAGACGGGCGACCCGGACGACGCCGTCGGCAACGCGCACGGCGACGATCGCCGCGATCACGAGCCCGAAATCGATCCTGACGAGGGTCGTCCACGGGGCGCCGAGGAGGTCGGGCATCTTGACGAGGAGCACGATCGGCACAACGACGTCGAGGTAGGCGCGGAATCCCAGCGACCCGACGAGCCGAAGCCGGCTCAGCCTGGAGCGATCCGCCCACGTCGGCCGCGGACCGATGGGCCGGCGGACGGTCCGGACGAGGCCGACCGCGAAGAGGCCGAGCAGGGTGAGCGCCGCCAGGTCGAACGCCGGGTAGAACAGCTGGAGCGTCCCACGCGGCTCGTGGCCGAGCAGGAGCGACACGACCCCCTGGCCGATCGCATCCGGCTTGTGGAGCAGCTCGTAGAGCGTGCTCTGGGCGTTGAACAGGACGGCCACGCCGAGGTGCCGGTCGGGCACGAGGACCTGGATCGCCGCCATGTCGGTCGTGCTCCCGGCGTGGGCCACGATCTGCTCCCCGTCGAGGGTCGAGGTCACCCAGCCCATGCCCATCCGCTCGTCGCCGCTTCCGGTTGCCACGGTCCCGGTCTGCATCTCGCGGACGGCGGCGGGCGAGACGACGCTCCGTCCCTCGTAGCGGCCGCCGTCCATCTCCGCGATGAGCAGGCGGCCGAGGTCGTCGGCGCTGGCGGTGATCCAGCCGGCCGGGACGAGGTCGGGTCGGTCGAGTGGAGCATGGTCATCGGGCAGGCCGAACCACAGCCGGTGGGCATCGCTGAGGCCGCCGGCGTGGGCGGTCGCCCGGTCGGTCGCCGCGTGGGCCATCCCGAGCGGGTCGAAGACGTGGGCCTGGACATAGGCGCCGAACGACTCTCCGGAGGTGACCTCGACGAGCCGTCCGAGGACCAGGTAGTTGGCGTTCGAGTACGCGTAGCGCGTCCCCGGCGCGGAAGCGAGCTCGGCCGTGGCCAGGTCGCGGACGCGGGCGTCGAGGCTCGACGCCGGTGTTGTGAGTGGGACGATCCCGGTCGTGGTCGAGAGCCCGCTCGTGTGGGTGAGCAGCTCGCGGACGGTGATCCGGTCGGAGGCGGCCGGGTCCGCGACGCCGAACTCGGGAAGGTAGCGGCGGACCGGGGCGTCGAGCACAACCTTGCCCGCGTCGACGAGCTGCATGACGGCGAGCGCGGTGATCGACTTCGACAGCGAGCCGATGACGAACGGGGTCCTCGCGGTTACCGGCCGACCGGTCGGGTCGGCGGTCCCGAAGCCACGCTCGTCGACGACCCGGCCGTCCCGGACGATGACGAGCGCGCCGCCGGGGATGCCGGCGTCGCGGATCTGGGCCTCGAGCCAGCGGTCGACGGTGGCGGTGTCGGCCGGGCCGCCCTGGAGGTCCGCGGGCTGGCTCGGGATGAGCATGTTCACGACCACGAGCGGGGCGAGCACCACGACGGCCACGACCCGTACATGGCGACGAAGCAGGGTCCTGAGGCTGGTGAGCTGCGTAGAGGGGCGCATCTGACGTTCTCCCATTCCGTGATCCAGGCTCGGGACGGGCCGGCCCTCGCCGGGTCCGCCTGGATCGAAACCAGCGTCGGTCGGTAGCGGTGGCCCGCCATCCCCCGGCGGGCGGAACCTCGGCTCCGCCGCGCGGTGGAGGCGGCCGTCGCGGCACCTCGGGCCGGGCCGGACGGTGGGCCGGGCCGCCTCGAGGCTCCGTCGCTACACTGGCCGCGATGGACCTCCACGTGGTCGCGCCGCTGGCGTCCCCCGCCGAGCGCGAGGCGGTCGACAGCGTCCTCGCGCCGGTCATCGGGCCGGCTCGAAGTGGCTGGCAGGGTGGCGTTCGCGACCCGGCGATCGACGGCCACGTCGCCCACGGCGGCCACGAGGCGCGGGCCCACCGCGACCTGCTCCTCCCGGCACTCCACGCGATCCAGGCCCGGATCGGGTACATCAGCCAGCCGGCGCTCGCCTACGTCTGCCGGCGGCTGACGGTGCCACCGGCGGAGGCCTACGGCGTCGCCACGTTCTACGCGCTGCTCGCGACGACGCCCCGCCCACCGGCCGTCGCCCACGTCTGCGACGACATCGCCTGCCGGCTGGCAGGGGCCGAGGAGCTCTGCACGATCCTCGAGCGGAGGCTGGGACTGGCGGGCGAGCCGACTCTCGACGGGCGGGCGACCTGGCTGCGAAGCCCATGCCTCGGGCAGTGCGAGCGCGCCCCGGCGGCCCTCTTCACGGTCGCCGGCGAGGCGCCCCGGACCTTCGCCGTCGCTCCGGTCGACGCCGTGGGCCTCGTCGGCCAGCTCGAAGATGCGACAACGCGCATCACCGACGGGGGACCAGGAAGTCGGCCGGGCGCCGCGGCAGTCGTCGGCCAGCTCGACGATGCGACAACGCGCATCAGGGACGGGGGCCCCGGCGGGCGGCCAGGCTCCGCTGCACCCACACCCGAGCGCCTGGCCGCGATCCGGGCGTCCGTCCCGCAGGCCGGCGACGACGGACTACGCCTGCTCGCCCGTGTCGGCCGCGTCGACCCGACCAGCCTCGACGACTATCGCGCGCACGGCGGCTACCGGGCCCTGGCCCGCGCCCTCGAGCTCGGGCCGGCCCGGGTCATCGAGGAGGTGACCGCGGCGAAGCTCGTCGGCCGCGGCGGCGCCGCATTCCCCACCGGACGGAAGTGGGCCGGCGTCCTCGCCCAGGCGGCCCGGCCGCACTACCTCGTCTGCAACGCCGACGAGTCCGAGCCCGGCACATTCAAGGACCGGGCGCTCCTCGAGGAGGACCCGTTCGCGCTCGTGGAGGCGATGACGATCGCCGGCTTCGCCTCGGGCGCCGAGAAGGGCTACCTCTACCTCCGCGGCGAGTACCCGCTCGCGGAGTCGCGCCTCGCCAACGCGATCGCCCGCGCACGCGAGGCCGGCTTCCTCGGCCCCGACGTGCTCGGCTCGGGAGTCGCCTTCGACATCGACCTCCGGCGTGGCGCCGGTGCCTACATCTGCGGCGAGGAGACCGCCCTGTTCGAATCGATCGAGGGCAAGCGCGGCGAGCCGCGCAACAAGCCGCCCTTCCCGGTCGAGGTCGGGCTGTTCGGGGCGCCCACGACCGTCAACAACGTCGAGACGCTGGCGAACGTCCCGGCGATCGTGCTCGACGGCGGCGCCGCGTTCGCCGCGATCGGCACCGAGGGCTCGACCGGCCCGAAGCTGTTTTGCCTGTCCGGCCACGTCGTCCGTCCGGGCGTCTACGAGGTCCCGTTCGGGGCGACCATGCGGGAGCTGCTCGAGCTCGCCGGCGGTGTCCCCGGCGGCAAGGCGATCCAGGCGATCCTGCTCGGTGGCGCGGCCGGGGTGTTCGTCGGGCCGGACGCGCTCGACACGCCGCTCACGTTCGAGGGGACGCGGGCGATCGGGGCGACCCTCGGATCGGGCGTCGTGATGGTCTTCGACGAGACGGCCGACCTCGTCGGCGCCCTCCGCCGGATTGCCGCGTTCTTCCGCGACGAATCGTGCGGCCAGTGCGTCCCGTGCCGGGTCGGCTCGGTCCGCCAGGAGGAGATCCTCGCCCGGCTCGCGGCCGGCCGGTCGAACGGCTCCCCCGCCGACGAGCTCGCCCTCCTGCGCGACGTCGGCCGGGCGATGCGCGACGCGTCGATCTGCGGGCTCGGCCAGACCGCCTCGAGCGCGATCGAGAGTGCCTTCCGCCAGCCCGGGATGGTGAGCCTGTGACCGTCGACCCGATCCTGTTCTACCCGCCGGCGCGCCCGACCCGGCCGCCCGAGCCGCCGCCGGCGCCGGCCATCGAGACGGTCGAGCTGTCGATCGACGGCCAGGCCGTGAGCGTCCCGGCTGGCTCAACGATCCTCGAGGCCTGCCGGTCGCAGGGGATCGATACGCCGACGTTGTGCTACCTGGAGAGCCTGACCCCGGTCAACGTCTGCCGGGTGTGCGTGGTCGAGGTCGCCGGGTCGCGCGTGCTGGCTCCCGCGTGCTCGCGCAAGGTCGAGCCGGGGATGGAGGTTCTCACGGACTCCGAGCGGGTACGGCACTCGCGCCGGCTCGTCATCGAGCTGTTGGGGTCGTCGGTCGACGTCGAGCTGGCGGGTCCGGCGGCGCCGGACGGGTCGCTGGCGGCCTATGCCGAGCGGTACGGGGCGGATCCCTCGCGCTTCGGCCCACCGGCGGAGCCCGCGGCGGCGGATGAGCGCGACGGGCGCGAGGCCGGCCACCACCACGCGGCCGAAGGCGAGCCGAGCGCGGCGACCATCGGCCAGCCGGTCAAGGTCGACAACGAGCTCTACGTCCGCGACTACTCGCGCTGCATCCTCTGCTACAAGTGCGTCGAGGCGTGCGGCGTCGATGCCCAGAACACGTTCGCGATCGCGGTCGCCGGGCGCGGGTTCGATGCCCGGATCTCGACCGAGTGGAACGTGGGGCTGCCCGACTCGGCCTGCGTCTACTGCGGCAACTGCATCGGCGTCTGCCCGACCGGCGCGCTGATGTTCCGATCCGAGCACGAGATGCGCGAGGCGGGGACCTGGGATGAGTCGGCCCAGACGGTGACCGACACGATCTGCCCGTACTGCGGGGTCGGCTGCACGCTCTCGCTCCACGTCCAGGACAACGAGATCGTCCGGGTGACCTCGCCGATGGACTCGTCGGTCACCGACGGCCACCTGTGCATCAAGGGCCGGTTCGGCTTCCAGTTCGTCCAGAACCGGGGACCGGGGGCGGGTGGTGGTGAGGCGCCGGGCGCAGGCGGTAGCGGCGCCGGTCGAGGCTCCGCCCCGGCGTCTGCCCCCGCCGACTCCCCCTCCGAAGGCTGACCGTGGCGGGTCCCCTGCCGACCAACTTCCGCTGGCTCTGGTACCTCGTCGGGCTGGCAGGGTTCGGGCTGATGGTCGTGGGGCTGGCCGGAATCCTCGGCTCGGCCTGGGACCTCGGGATCCTGATCCCGGTCGTCGTCTTCATCGCGATCGTGGTCGTCGGGGGGCTCCTGTGGTTCCGGCGGTCGCTCAACGCCGCCGTCGCGGCCGCCCCGAGCCGCCAGGGGTCGGGTGCCGGAGGGACCGCGAGGGCCGGAGCACCCGCTTCCTCGGACGCCGCGGCCCCGGGGACCCAGGATCCGGAGACCCCGTCCGCGGGTGGCGTCTCGTCGGGCTCAGAGGCAGTCCCTCCAAGCCGCCCGACCCCGAAGCCACCGGCAACCCCGCGCCGAACGAGCCGCCGCGGCCCCTGAGCGCGGGCGTGCTCCCGGCGATCGGCGGGCGGCCAGGTCCGTCCGTGATGCCGGTTGTCGCATCACGGCGGGTACCGGGCCGAGCCCGGGAGCCTCTCGTGCGTGGCCGCATCTCCGTCGTGATGCGCGTTGTGACGTCACCGCCGGAACGGGGCGTCGTGGTGATGCGACAACGCGCATCACAGACGAAAGCCTTCCCGGGCACAGGCGAGTGGCCTCTCTTCTCGGAGGCCGGGAGCTCCTACAGCCGGAGGCGCTCCTCGCCCGCGTAGACGTTGAAGCCGTCTCCGCGGAGGAAGCCAATCAGGGTCTGGCCGAAGCGACCGGCGGCCTCGACCGCGAGGTCGGACGGGGCGGAGACGGCGCACACGATCGGGATCCCGGCGACGGCCGCCTTCTGGACGATCTCGAGGCTGACCCGGCCGCTCACGAGCAGCACGAAGCCGTTGAGCGGGGTCCGGCGGTCGAGCACCGCCCAACCGACCAGCTTGTCGAGGGCGTTGTGACGACCAACGTCCTCACGGACGGTGACCAGCCTGCCGTCGGGCTCGAACAGACCGGCCGCGTGGAGCCCGCCGGTCGCCTCGAATACCCGCTGCGCCTCGCGCAGGGTTCCAGGCAGGCAGAGGATCACCTCGCGCGTGACGATCGGGACGCCGGCCGGGATCGGGTCACAGCGGACCGCGATCTCGTCGAGCGACGCCTTGCCGCAGATCCCGCAGCTCGCCGTGGCCACGAAGTGCCGCTCGGCGACGACCGACGCGTCGAACGGGCGGCGCAGCCGGACGATCACGGTGTCGTCGGGTTGGGCCAGCCGGCTCGCCTCGCCGAACTCCACTCCGTCGACGTCATCGTCGCCGATCAGCCCCTCGGTCCGGAGGAAGCCCACCGCGAGCTCCGCCTCCGAGCCCGGCGTCCGCATCGTGACCGCGACGGCGACGGGCTCCTGCCCCGGGCCGGCCGCCCGGATCTCGAGCGGCTCCTCGCCGACGAGCGTGTCCTCGCGCGACTCCATCGAGCCGCCCCGCACCGCGAGCACCCGCGTCGTCGTGACGTGGCGGACAGGCAGGGTCGGCTCGGGAGGGTTGACGCTCACCGGGCGAGTGTAAGCCGGGCCCGACACGGACTCCCGCGGAGCCCCACGGCCCACCGAGCGTTCAGGCCGGTGGCCGCCCCAGGAACAGCGCCGGCGCCGTTGGTCGGAGGCAGTGGGTCATGCTCATCGCCTGCTTGTAGCCGCCGGCGTTGAGCAGCGCGACGATGTCACCCTCGGCCACCTCGGGCAGCGGGTACGCCTCGGCGAACACGTCCCCGGCCTCGTTGATGTGGCCCGCCAGCGTGACGAGCTGCGTTCGCGGCGCATCGGGCGACCGGCACACCACCGCCTCCTGGGCGAACCGGTAGATGAAGTACGAGCAGTCGATGTTCCAGCCGAGGTCGAGCCCGACGAACCGGGTCCCGGCCCGGTCCTCGATCGTGACGATCTCGCCGAGCAGGATCGCGGCGTCCTTGACCAGGTAATCCCCCGGCTCCACGGCCACGGCGAGCCCCCGCGGCCCCAGCTCCCGGGCGAGGACCGCGGCGTACGCGTCCAGGTCGATCGGCCGCTCGTCCTCGCGGGCGGGCGCACCGAGCCCGCCCCCGACGTTGACCTCGTCGATCGGACAGCCGAGCTCGAGCAGCCGGTCGACCATCCCGACCGCCGAGACGAGCGCCGCCTCGAACGCAGGCAGCCCGTCGCCCAGCCAGCCCGAGCCGGCGTGTAAGTGGACCGTGTCGATCGCCAGGTCGTGCCGGCGGGCGGCCGCGACCGCCTCGTCGAGCCGGTCGGCGTAGATCCCGAACTTAGTCGGCCGATCGCCGCTGTAGGCGAGCCCGGCGTGGTAGCCGACGCCGCTGCCCGGGTTGACCCGCAGCCCGATCCGGAGCCCGGGCGCTCGGCGACCGACCCGCTCGACCTGGCTCACCGCGTCGAGGTTGAGGTGGACGCCCGTCGGCAGCAGCGCGTCGAGGTCGCGCTCGGACAGGTTCGTCGCGGTGAAGCTGATCTCGTCGGCCCGCCAGCCGTGAGCCAGGGCGTGGTCGACCTCGCCCGGCGAGCAGGCGTCGATCCCGACCGCGGTCGGCGAGCCCGGACCGCCGAGCCCGCGCAGGACCGCCAGGACCTCCGGCTCGCGGTTCGCCTTGAGCGCGAAGCGGACCCGGTGATGGACGCCGCTCCGGCCGAGCGCGCCGATGACGGCGCGGGCGTTCTCGGCGACCCGCTCGAGGTCGTACACGAACAGCGGCGTCCCGTGCTCGCGGGCCAGTCGCTCGGCGTCGCGACCGGCGATGGCCAGCCGTCCGTCGGCGATCTCGAGGCCGGGGCGAATCCACCAGCGGGGCGCCGACGACGGCACGGCCAGCAACGAGACGCCGGGCGCGGGCGACACTGACTCGGGCGCGGGCGACACTGACTCGGGCGCGGGCGACACCGGGGCGCCGCCGTCGGGCCCGGGCCCGACGGCGGTCATCGCGCGGTCGCGATCGTGTCGAGGAGCCGGCGCGACGCCTGGGCCACCTCGACCACGGCCTCGTCGAAGGCCTCCCGGTTCCGCTGCGACGGGACGCGATAGCCGCTCACCTTGCGGACGAACTGGAGCGCGGCGGCCGCGATCTCCTCGTCCGTCGCCGGCTCATCCGCCCGGCGCAGCGTCTTGATGCTTCGGCACATGCGCGAAGGGTAGCCGATGGGGGCGACGGCCTCAGCCGAGATGGGGCGGCGACAGGCCTCTGGCCGCAGCCCAGGTCGTCAGAGCGCCGCCCGGACCTGCTCGAGCGTCCGGCGCGCCTGCTCGACGTGCACCCGATCGTGGCCGGCGAGGAGCGCGAACGTCAGCTCGTAGCTCTCCGGACCGCGTTCGAGGTGCATCCCTACCCGGCTCCGATCCTCGACCGGGAGCTGCTTCCAGAGCGCCAGGTTGAGCGCCCGGAGCCCCTCGAACGCCGTCAGCAGGTCGTCCGGGTCGGCCTCCTCGTGGTGGAGCCGGCTCGCCCACAGGTCCTGGTCGTAGCCGGGCAGATCGGGCCGGTCGTGGGCGACGATCCAGCGGTAGCGGACCGACGACGCGAGCTCGCCGTCGACGATGTGCCCGATGAGCTCGATGACCGACCACTCGTCCGGCGCCGGCCGCGTCCGCAGGTCCGGCCCGGCCTCGGCGACGAGCGCCCGCAGGATCCGCGGAGTCTTCGCCTGGACCTGCGCCGGATCGTCGTTGCCAACGTAGGACAGGAGCAGGGACTGGTACTCGTAGCCCGGCTTGGTCGGGTCCAGCGTGATCGTCATGTCGGTCCTCGCGCGGTGGATCGGGGCGCCAGCGGCTCGCTCGCGCCAACGATACGAGCCCGCCCGGCCGGCGGCGCGGCGCACGCCGGGCACGGCTATCCTCGACCCGATGCCCGACACCTTCCGCACGATCATCGAGCCGTTCCGGATCCACTCCGTCGAGCCGATCCGGATCACGACCGTCGACGAGCGTCGGGCCGCGGTCCGGGCCGCCGGCTACAACCTGTTCGCGCTCCACGCCGACGACGTGATCATCGACCTCCTCACCGACTCGGGCACCGGCGCGATGTCGCGCGACCAGTGGGCCGGGATCCAGCGCGGCGACGAGTCGTACGCCGGGTCGCCGTCGTGGTTCGCGTTCCTCGAGTCGGTCCAGGCCCTCTTCCCGTTCCGCCACGTCATCCCGACCCACCAGGGCCGGGCGGCGGAGAAGATCCTGTTCTCGACCATCGCCGGGCCCGGCCTGGCGGTCCCGAACAACACCCACTTCGACACGACCCGGGCGAACGTCGAGTTCACCGGTGCGGAGGCGGTCGATCTCGTCATCCCCGAGGGCCGCCAGCCATCGCTCGAGCACCCGTTCAAGGGCAACATGGACCTCGACGCGCTCGAACGGTTCATCGGGGAGCGCGGCCGCGAGCACATCCCCGTGGTGTTCGTGACGATCACCAACAACAGCGGCGGCGGCCAGCCGGTCAGCCTGGAGAACCTGCGCGGCGTCCGGGCGATCTGCGACCGGTACGAGATCCCGCTCTTCCTCGATGCCTGCCGGTTCGCCGAGAACGCCTGGTTCATTCACGAGCGCGAGCCGGGCCAGGCCGAACGGCCGATCCCCGACATCGTCCGCGAGTTCGCCTCGCTGGCGGACGGGATGACCATGTCCGCCAAGAAGGACGGGCTGGCGAACATCGGCGGCTGGCTGGCGATGAACGACGACGGGCTGGCCGAGCGCTGCCGCAACCTGCTCATCCTGACCGAGGGCTTCCCGACCTACGGCGGGCTCGCCGGCCGCGACCTCGAGGCGATCGCCCAGGGCCTCCGCGAGGTCGTCGAGGAGGACTACCTGCGCTACCGGATCCGCTCGACCGCCTACCTCGGCGACGCGCTCCACGCCGCCGGGGTGCCGGTCGTCCGGCCGATCGGCGGCCACGCGGTCTACCTCGACGCGCGGGCGCTCCTGCCCCACATCCCGCCGCTCGCGTACCCGGGCCAAGCGCTGGCCGTCGCGCTCTACGAGGCCGGTGGGATCCGCGGCTGCGAGATCGGGACCGTGATGTTCGGGCGCCACCCTGATGGGACCGAGGCGCCGGCCGCGATGGACCTCGTCCGCCTCGCGATCCCGCGCCGGACGTACACCCAGAGCCACGTCGACTACGTGATCGAGGTCGTCCGGTCGGTGGCGGCCCGAGCCGCCGAGCTGCGCGGCTACCGGATCGTCGAGGAGCCGCCCGCCCTGCGTCACTTCACCGCCCGCTTCGAGCCAATTCCTACCTGACCGCCGGTCGTGGGCTGGACGACGCGCCGGGCGAGAGGAGATGTATGGTATTGTGTATGGCATGGAGAAGACCACCGTCTACCTGACCGCCGATCAGAAGCGCGCGCTCGAGCGGGCGTCCAGGGCGTCCGGCCGAAGCGAGGCCGAGCTGATCCGGGAAGGCGTCGAGGCGGTCACCCACCGTGTGGCCGAGCCCACCCTGCCGCTCTTCGAATCGGGCATCCCGGACCTGGCCGAGCGGGTCGATGACGAGCTCGCCGGCTTCGGCGAGCAGTGATCATCCTCGACACGAGTGGCCTGCTCTCCGCGATCGACGCGAGCGAGCGGCACCATCGGGCCGCCGCCCAGGCCCTCCGTGAGTCGCGCGGTCCCCTGCTCCTGTCACCGTTCGTGCTCGCGGAGCTGGACTACCTCCTGGCGGTCCGGGTGTCGTCCACCGCCAGCCAGGCGCTGCTCGAGCAGGTCGCAATCGGCGCCTATCGGCTCGAGCCGATGACCGGAGACGACGTCGGTCGGGCGGCGGAGATCATCGGGCGCTACAGCGATCTCGGATTGGGGCTGGCCGACGCATCCCTCGTGGTCCTCGCTGAGCGCCACGACGCGCTGGACCTGCTGACCCTTGACGAGCGGCACTTCCGCGCCGTCCGAGGTCCTCGTGATCGCCCGTTCCGGATCCTGCCCGCTGATCGGGGAGACACGCGGTCCGTTACGGCGGGCCGCCGCAGCCGGTCGGTCGGGTGATGGCCGGTCGGGTCGGGACGCGGCCAGCGGCGCGCGCGGGCGGTGCGTCGGGGGCTGCCGGGGCGCTCATCTCGGCGCTCGGGATGCAGCCCCACCCCGAGGGCGGGCACTACGTCGAGACGTGGCGCGACATCCCGGCGGACGGCTCGCGCGGCGCCGGCAGCGCGATCCTGTTCCTCCTCCGCCGGCGCGAGGTCTCGCGCTGGCACCGGATCGACGCGGCCGAGGCGTGGCACCACTACGGCGGAGCCCCGCTCGAGCTGTCGATCTCGCCCGACGGCCGGACGGTCGACCGGCTCCGCCTCGGCGATGACGTTTTGGCCGGCGACCGGCCCCAGATCGTCGTCCCGGCCGGGGCCTGGCAGTCGGCCCGGAGCCTCGGCGCGTGGACGCTCGTCGGCTGCACCGTCTCGCCGGCGTTCAGCTTCGAGGCCTTCGAGCTGGCGCCGGACGGCTGGGCGCCGGGCCCGTGACGGTGGCCTCGGAGCGAGATGGCGGCGGAGCCCACACGACGCCCCGTGACGCGCCCGACCTCGAGACCCGCCTGCCGCGACCCGAGCCGTACGAGCTCGTCCGGACGCTGTCGCCGCTCCGCCACGGCCACGGCGACCCGACCATCCGGCTCGAGACCGGCCGCGCCCGCCGGGCGACCCGGACCCCGGAGGGCCCGGCGACGATCGAGGTCGTCGACGCAGGCCGGGAGCTCCTCGTCCGCGCCTGGGGACCCGGCGCCGGCTGGGCAGTCGACCGCGCCGCCGACCTGTGCGGCCTCAACGACGACCCGGCCGCGCTCCTGGCGCTGAACCCACCGCACCGGATCGTGCTGGAGCTCGCCCGGCGCTTCGCCGGCGTCCGGATCCCGCGGACGAACCGGGTCGTCGAGGCGCTCCTGCCGGCGGTCCTCGAGCAGAAGATCACCGGCGAGGAGGCGCGCCGCATCTACCGGGCGCTCGTCCGGACCCACGGCGAGCCGGCGCCGGGACCGTTCGGGCTATGGCTCCAGCCGACCCCCGCCCGGCTGGCCGCGCTCCCCTACCACGCCTACCACCCGCTCGGGCTCGAGCGCCGGCGGGCCGAGACGCTTCGCCGGATCGGGGCGCTGGCCGACCGGCTCGAGGCGGCCGTCGACCTCCCGATCGACGAGGCTCACCGGCGGCTGAGGGCCGTCGTCGGGGTCGGGCCGTGGACGGAGAACGAGGTCGCCCGCGACGCGCTCGGCGACCCGGACGCAGTGAGCGTCGGCGACTACCACCTGCCGAACCTGGTCGCCTGGGCCCTGGCCGGCGAGCCGCGAGCCGACGACGCCCGGATGCTCGAGCTCCTCGAGCCGTATCGCGGCCAGCGCGGCCGGGTCGTCCGCCTCCTCGAAACGAGCGGGCTCAGCGCGCCAAAGCGCGGCCCGCGGATGCCCGTCCAGTCGATCGCGGAGCTCTGAGCAGCGTTGCCATCCACCGGAGCGCCAACCCGTGCTACACTGATCTCGTGTTACACGAGAGCGGTGTTCGACGATGGCCAACCTGACGATCACGATCGACGACGACGTGCTCCATCGAGCCCGGCGGCGCGCCCTCGAGCAGCGAACGTCGGTGAACGCACTCCTGCGCGACTACCTCGAGCGCTACGTCGGCGACGGCACGACCAATGCGGCCCTGACCGGATTCCTCGAGCTGGCTCGGTCGAGCCAGGCCCGCAGCGGTCGCAAGGGCCGGACCTGGACGCGTGACGAT
>Ga0326726_10002287_pt1 | contig 17644 bp, 14 predicted proteins | sample MHFenrmetagenome_2_FD_207603 | JGI IMG/M metagenome (GOLD analysis project Ga0326726, IMG submission 207603) | Lab enriched peat soil microbial communities from Michigan Hollow, Ithaca, NY, United States - MHF15MN | ecosystem: Environmental > Terrestrial > Soil > Wetlands > Peat | place: USA... | reverse complement strand
GATCCTGACTTGCTTGAGCAGCAGCTTCTTGGCGGTCCACTGCAGGCGTCCCTGCGGGGTGAACTCATCATCGTCGGTTTTCGGGTCGTCGTGAGTGTCGAACAGGTTCTCGACATTCCACCAGAGAATCAATAGCTCTTTTCTGTTGTTTGTGTAATATCTATTAATACTTGTATTTAGGTCATAAGTTGTGGTGTTTTCTTTCTGGTGATTTGTTGTTATTTGTGGTTTATTTGTTGCTAATATGCTATTATGAAGAGGTAGCAACAAAAATAGCAGCATGAAAAGGGCTGTTATTGGGGTTTTTAGGTAATGGGAGAAGGCTTTAAGTGTATATGAAAAAATGCTTTGCTGACGTTCCATTTTGTTGCTATGCCATAAAGTCAAACAGGGGGCAATCATGGACGTTTCATCCGTACATTTGCGGAAGCGGAAGCAGGGGAAGAGCGGGCGCATTAGCCTGTATCTTGAGTATTACAAGGGTGCGGTTCCAGGGCCTGATGGGAAGGTGAGGGTTCTCCGAGATTATGAATACCTGAATCTCTACCTTGACGACAAGCCGAGGACATCCGCCGAGAAGGAGCACAACAGAAAGATACTTGAGCTTGCCAAGTCGATCAAGGCAAAGCGGGAACTGGAGATCAAGAACGGGCAGCACGGTTTCGATGCCGGTGTGAAAAGGAAGTCTCTGTTCCTTGAGTATTTCAAAGCTGAGGCAGAGAAGAAAGCCAAGCCGGATGATACCGGCAATTGGGCCAGCACCCTGAAGCACCTTTCAGGCTTTGTGCAAAAGCGATATTCACCACGGATCACTTTCCGGGAGATCGATAAGCAGTTTTGTGAAGGTTTCAAAGAATATCTCCAGGATGAATCAAAGGCACGGACAGGGAAGGGTCTATCATCGGCTTCACAGGCCGCTTATTACGGGAAGTTCAAGGCATGCCTTAACAAGGCGATAAAGGACGGGATTCTAACCATTGACCCTGCCAAAGGAGTTTCACGCCCTAAGATCGTTTCGCACAAGAGGGAATACCTGACCTTTGAAGAGCTTCAAGCGATGGCAAAGACTGATTGCCGGAATCCGACCTTGAAGCGGATGTTCCTGTTCTCATGCCTTACCGGGTTACGCTTTTCGGACTGCCATAAGCTGACCTGGGGAGAGGTGCAGCAGTATGGCGATGGGTGGCGGGTCGTGTTTCACCAACAGAAAACAAAAGGACTTCAATATCACGATATTTCAAAACAGGCGCGGGAGCTTATGGGAGAGATGGGCGCGCCTGAGGGCCGTGTGTTTAGTGCCATTAGCAAGTATTCCGCATACCTGAGCATCGTTCTTCGGGAATGGGCATTGAAGGCAGGCATTACGAAGCACCTGACCTTTCATTCTGGCCGTCACACTTTCGCCGTATTACAGCTTGAGAATGGAACGGACATTTACACTCTCAGCAGACTATTGGGACATCGGGAGATCGAGGTAACGGCTATCTATGCCGACATTCTGGACAAGTCCAGGCGTGAGGCGATGACGTCGAGGATTCCTGCGCTTTCAGGGCTGAACACGTAACAGGGAGGCGAAAATGTGCAAGCTGGATAGGCCTGAATGGTTTCCTTCTGAGACGGAGCTAATTGACGAACTGTGCAATGCAAGAGAGATCGATTGGCCTGTTGAGGCATCGAAGCATTTTGACTATCGTGACGAATGGTTGATAACCACATTTTGCGATTATGACGCATATATGAAAGGGCTTTTAAAGGATGGCCGAAACTACCCTGAAACCCCATTGCGTTACATGGAGTCCCCCGCTTATTGGAGAGATAAGTCGCTCGAATTTATTCTCAATCAGATTTGGAGCAGCCCTGAAGAGTATCAGGGGTATATCATGGGAATAGTGAACCGATATTTAACTGCGTGTTTGAAAAGACTTGATGGGAAATGGCCTTCAGACCGATGGGATGGTTCCGGGAAACCATACTTTACCCGCAATTGTTACACATTTTGTTGCCCTGAATGGGTAGGTGATGATGATTTATTGAAAAAGATTATTGTCCTCCAGAAGCTTCAATCCATGATTTCGGAACGGGTGGGGCAGGATACTACGATCAAGTCGAACGAAGAGCAGCCCGGAGAACCGGCGGCGGGTGATGGCGCGGCGGATGGGCAGCGAGGCCGGAGAGTGAAGTTACCTCAGGAGGTTTTCGAGCATGAAATATTCCCCGTCCTTGATAAGGAGTTCCCTCTTAGTGGGGCTAACGCGGGGATAAAAAAGCGTTGCGCTGAGATCGGGAAAGCTTACGGCGTGTCAGAATCCACCATTAAAAGCAAATTCTACGATATGCAAGGCAAAAAGCGGGGCAATAAATCGGGGTAATATGGGGTTATAACCCGTATTTTTGCCCCTTCCTTCCTTTCCGATTTTACACCCATAGACCAACGGCATAAGCCGATTTTCTCAACCAAAGAAAATGAGCTATGGGACTCCCAGAACTTGAACAGATCAATGAACGCTTGCAGCGTATCGAGGGGCTTCTTGTGGCAAACAAGAGCGTTCTGAATATGCGCGAAGCAGCTATTCTCACAGGGCTTTCAATCTCTCATCTCTACAAACTGACCAGCACGGGCGGCATCCCATGTTACAAGCCAGGCGGCAAAGGGCTTTACTTCAATCGTGAAGAGCTTGAAACGTGGTTGCTCAGAGGCCGCAAGATGACGGCTGAAGAGATTGATGTGGCGGCCTGCACTCACGTAACCCTGAAGGGGAGGTGAGGCTATGGGTAGAAACAGGAAATCCCTTCCGGGGGCGAAGCCGAAAGGGATTAGGAAACAGGGCTATGCGGATCGGGCGAAAGATCAAGTACGTCTTCAATATAGCCTCCAGTTTGCAGAATCCAAACGTCACAGTCCTGGCACCAATGGGCGTGCAATCCGGCAGATGATGGCCGCAGCTTATCTCATGTCGAGAGAATTCCCGTCACGGTTGAGGTTCAGCTATTACGTGGATCGTAACGGCTGTTTGCGATGTGTGAGTGAAAGGAGGGTCGTAGGATGACAAAATCAATTCGTGATGCACTTCGCATTGAGTCGGGAGCCTTTCCTGTACATGCATTCGATGATAAACTGTTCAAGCCATTTGTCAACTATCTCAGCACACAGACCGACGCGCCGGAAGAGTTCCTGTATTGTGCAGCATTGATGACAGTCCAGGCTGCAATCGGAAACCGGGTTTACTGCCAGACTGGACGGCAGCAAGTGAAAACGAACCTTTATCTCCTCTTACTTGCAGGTTCAACAGTTGCCAGAAAGTCAACGGCAGTGAACATCGTGAAGCACTACGGGCGAGAGCTTGAAAACACCGTCAATGCCGCTCATGATGATTTCATTCCAATGGGAGCTTGCCCTGTTGGGTTCCTGATGCCTGATTCAGGATCGCTTGAAGGGTTGATCGAGTCCATGAGGGCTGCTGGATTTGTGAAGCGGTACGAAGGCAAAGGGAAGGATCGGATCGAGGTTGAAGAACCTGAACACAAAAACGTTTTAAACAGCGGCACAGCTGTTTATAGCGAGTTCGCCGGGTTCGTTGATATGATTCAGCGTGAGTACAACAAAGGCTATGAATCTTTCATCCTTGACGTTTACGACGGTCAAGACCATAAGCGGACGCTGAAGCGTGAACAGTCTTATATCAAGAATCCTTGCCTGTCCATTTTTGGAGCTTCAACTATGACTCAGTTCAGGCAGCGAATTCGTGAGGACGACAAGCACACCGGATATTTGCAACGCTTCATGTTCTGCCATGTGCCGGAATCCGCAAGGAAACGTTCCTCACTTGTCGAGATCGGCGAGCCTGATCGCGATAAAGAGTTGTGGTTTGTCGAAGCCCTGAAGAGCGTTTATCTGGCAGCAAAGCAGCTCCATGACCATCAAACACCTTTTCGCCTCTCTGATGATGCCAGAGCGGTATATCAAGGGGCTTTCGAGGAAGATCAGAAGTATATCAAGCAGTTATCGGCGAATAATACCGAGTTTGCCGGAATGCTGGACGGCTACTTTGGGCGGCTTGATGTGATGAAGATCAAGGTCGCTTTGATATTCGCTGTAGTCGAGCGGGTGTTCAGCCGTGACGGCAGTTTCCCATCTGTCTCAGGTGACGCAATGAAGCGAGCCGTTGACGTGATCGGTTATTTCCAGCGTTCAACAGAGCGGCTTCTCCAGGACGAATTCAAGTTCGGCAAATTCGACAGGCAGGTAAAACAGATCATCGACAAGCTCAGGGCAGGCGGTGGCAGCATGAGGCGGCGAGACCTTCAGAACGGTTTGAGATGGAACAGCAAGGAGTTCAATGAGGTGTTGCAATCCGGCATTGATTCAGGGCTTTGGGATACGGTAGACGAAAAGGAACAGTCCGGACAAACCAGCAAAAGGGTTCAGTTATGCGTAACAAGGTAGCATACACCTTTACGGCTATAAGTATGCATTCATGCGCTTTAAGTTGTATGAGGCGTATGAACCTTGTTTTAGGGTTAATGATGAATTCCGGGAGCTGCGATGACTGAGCAGGCATTACAGGCAATCCGGGCGAGGTTGCCGGAGTACGTCGAGGCTGTGACAACCAAGAGCAAGGGCGGGTTCTATTCCTGTCCCTTGTGTGGTAGCGGAACCGGGCCGAACAAGTCGGGGGCCTTCCGGGTGCATGGTGATCGATGGCGCTGTTTCTCATGCGGGCGCGGCGGCGATGTGTTTGACCTTCTCGGAGAGATCGAGCGGGTTCCAGACTTTCGGGATCGGGCGCGACGAGCTGAAGAGGTGTTCCGTATCGATGGCGGCATGAGACCGGTGACCGAGGCTCCAGTCGTCAAGAAAGAATCTAAGCCAGAGCTGGAGCCGTGCTTTATCCCTAATGAGGTCATGCAGGCCAGTTTCACGGCATACGAGCGGAACAACTTTGCTTTGTGGCTTTGCCGAGTGTTCGGAGGATCGAAGGCCCTTGAGCTTGCGCTTGCGTACCGGCTGGGAACATCGGAGCATTGGCCAGGCTCTGCGGTGTTCTGGCAGATTGACGATGCCGGGCGAGTCAGGCGCGGGAAGGTGATGCTCTACAGTGCCGAGACGGGCCGGAGAGTGAAGGAGCCGGGGAACATGATCGCCGGTTTTCATTGGCTTTTGGGGATGGCTGACCGGAAGCCGGAGCCGTGCCTGTTCGGGCTTCATCTTGCAGTGGTGGATCGGTCAAAGCCGGTGGCCGTCGTCGAGAGCGAGAAGAGTGCCATAATCGGAGCGGGGTTCGTGCCGGAGTTCATCTGGACAGCGACGGGCGGCAGCGGTACGTTGACCTGGGAGATGATCGAGCCGTTACAGAGCCGAAGGGTGGTGCTCTATCCTGACTTGGGAGCTTATGATAAGTGGCTAGAGAAGGCCGCCAGATTGCCGAGCGTGGAGGTTAGCGGGCTTCTGGAACAGCGGGCCACTGCCGAAGATCGAGCCGCCGGGCTTGACGTGGCCGATTACCTGTTGAGAGAAAACATTTAATTCTAATCAGCATGAACAAAAAACAAGCAGGGGCATTGACGTCTGGAAAAGAAAAAAAGCAATCGAAGAGCATCAATATCAAACGGCAAGATGGGGATAAAAGAAGCGAAGCGGAATTGAAAGCTGAATTTTTCCTTTTATGTGGCGCAAACGCAGCTGTCGTCTTAAGTGATTACAGTGAAAATAGATATGGTGAAGATATTGGGTTTTCCGAGTGGTTTGCTGGGGTGATTTCAATGCTTGATAATGCGGATGGTAAAGGCATGAAAAAGCTTGAATCGATGCTCGCCAGTCAAGCGATTGCACTAGATGCGGTATTCACTGGATATGCCAGAAGATCGAAAAGCAACGCTGAGGCGGGGTATGGCGATGCGGCAGAACGTTACATGAGACTGGCACTGAAAGCTCAAAACCAATGTCGAACAACAATAGATACCCTCTCAACCATCAAAAATCCTCGTCCAACTCTCATAACCAAACAGGCGAACATCGCCCATGGGCCTCAGCAAGTGAATAATAACTTCAATCAACAGCCCCAAGCGCTGGACGGTGATGAGCAAGGATGTGAGCCATCATCTCCGAAAAACTTCAAAACCGAGCAAAACGAACTATTGAACGCAAATGAGGAAATCGACAGGTTGGACACCAGAGCGGCGCGCCCGTCAAGCCGAGATGATCAGAAAATGGAAACCGTGGGAGAAGTCAACCGGCCCAAAAACCGAGTCCGGCAAGGCAACCGCAGCAAAGAACTCTGATAAGGGCGGTGAGTGGAGAAAGCAGCGTGAGCTTTTCAAAATGATGAATGAGCTGCTTCGTGAGCAACGGGAAGCCATGCAGGAGCTTACAGTGCCTGGCATTACAGCGCTGCTTGATACCGAAAAGACTGATTTGTAAATGTCAAGAAAATGGCAGGTTCTGGAGAGGTTCTTGTGGGGTTTGTGGGATTTGATGTTACTAAGGATTGCTAAGGTTTCGCTAAGGATTGATGTCCTCGATGAAGGCATTAGATTAGTGGGATTTCAGTGGGGTACGCCGGGCAAGTTCCCGGCTTTTTTATTCGAAATTATGGAGCTAAGTGCTATATATAAAACACGGGTGGACACGGAGTGAAAAGCCCAGTTGATATGTTTGTTGCCGGTTTAGGCTGATCTGTATAAACCGGGAGGTATGCAGAGTTTTTTTTGCTGTTAAGTTATTTCTAAATAGTCAATTGACTGGTCTGTAATTATGATTTTGTGGTTGTCTTACGCAGAATGAGGCTTTCTACCTCTTCCTGAATTAGGCGGATCAGTCTAAACTTTGTTAGCCACTCTTGAACCAATGTCTCGCTTATCAAAGATCATTCATAAGCTTGCTCCAGAGAGAATCCGCTTGGCGAGGTCTAGGCGGGCTATCCAGCGCGGCTACGGAAAGGACATCGCTGCGGCGAGAAGAGCCAAGAAGTTCAACGAGGTCACTGAACTCGAAGGAGCAGAAAGATTCGAGATGGAGTTACAGCAGGAGTTAGAGGACAGCTACCTCACATCGGAGCTACTACGACAGGCTAGGAGGCTAAGAGTTCCAATTCCTTACATCCGAAGCTCTGACGGTACGGAATCTGATCTTTGGTATGAGGGGCGGCAAACTGGCGGCTGGTACCTGACCAGTACCGGCGTTCGCTCTCTTCGGCAGGAGATTCGGCAAGAACTTAAAGATCGCCATGAAAGTAACTCTCGCTTTCTCGTCTGGATTACAGCACTGACAGGCATCATCGGCTCAGTTACTGGCCTAGTCGCAGTTCTGCTGCGAAATGGCTAACAATTCATTCAAGCCGACGCAGCTTCGCGGCGCGGCTTAACTCAGTCGTTAGCCCGGAAGAGATACAGATCCACATGACGTGAATTGCGATATGAAGAAGTAAAACCATGTTTGAACAGGCATTTAAGAACATCGACGATGTGCTCTGGAAGGATGCTGGGTGTACCAGCGAACTGGACTACACGGAGCAGTCGTCTTGGCTGTTGTTCCTGAAGTACCTCGATGCGTTGGAGTCGGACCGGGCCACCGCCGCCGCCCTGAACGGGAAGACCTACTACCACATGCTCGACGCGCCCTACTGCTGGTCGGCTTGGGCCGCGCCCAAGGGCTCGGACGGCAAGATTGATCACAACGCCGCCCTGACCGGGGACGATCTGATCGTGTTCGTGAACGGCAAGCTCTTTCCGTATCTGCACGGGTTCAAGCAGAAAGCCAGCGGGCCGAACACAGTGGAATACAAGATCGGGGAGATTTTCGGCGAGATCAAGAACCGCATCCAGAGCGGCTACAACCTGCGCGACATCATTGACCACATTGATGAACTGTGCTTCGCTTCTCAGTCCGAGAAGCATGAGCTGTCGCACCTCTACGAGGCCAAGATCAAGAACATGGGCAACGCCGGGCGCAACGGCGGCGAGTATTACACCCCGCGCCCGCTCATCCGTGCCATTGTCGCCGTTACTGCGCCAAAACTTGGCGAGACCATCTGTGATCCCGCCGTCGGCTCGGCTGGCTTCCTGTGTGAGGCGTTCGAGTACCTGCGGGCGCAGAACCCGAAGCGCACCACCGCCCAGGACCGCGCCTTGCAGGAGTGCACATTCTACGGCAAGGAGAAGAAGTCGCTGGCCTATGTCATCGCGATCATGAACATGATTCTGCACGGGATCGAGGCCCCGAACATTCTCCACATCAACACTCTGGCCGAGAACCTGGCCGACGTACAGGAGAAGGACCGCTTCGACATCATCCTCGCCAACCCACCCTTTGGCAGCAAGGAGCGCAAAGAAGTCCAGCAAAACTTTCCCATCCGCACTGGCGAGACCGCGTTTCTGTTTCTCCAGCACTTCATCAAGGTGCTCAAGGCCGGCGGGCGCGCGGGGATCGTCATTAAAAACACCTTTTTGAGCAACACCGACAATGCCTCGGTGAGCCTGCGCCGGAAGCTGCTGGAGGAGTGCAACCTGCATACCGTGCTGGACTGTCCCGGCGGCACGTTCCAGGGGGCGGGCGTCAAGACCGTGGTGCTGTTCTTCGAGAAAGGCCGCCCCACGCGCAAGGTCTGGTTCTACAAGCTCGATCCCGGCCGCAACCTCGGCAAGACCAATCCGCTCAACGACGACGATCTCGCCGAGTTCGTGGAGCTTCAGAAGACCTTCGCCGACTCGCCCAAGAGCTGGAGCGTGGACGCTAAGGACATTACCCCGGCAACCTTTGACCTCTCGGTGAAGAACCCCAACGGCGGCGAGGAAGTGAAACACCGCAGCTCGCAAGAGATCATGGAGGAAATCGCCGCCCTCGACGCCGAAAGCGCCGAAGTGCTGTCGAACATCCGGGGGCTGCTGAAATGAAGACGGGGTGGACAACGAAGCGGCTTGGTGACGTCTGCGACTTTGACAAGGCTCAGGGTGTCCATCGCGGTTTACCCTATGTCGGGTTGGAACACATCGAGTCGAACACCGGCAAGTTCATCGGTTCGTTTGACCCGCAACCCGTCAAGAGTTCGACTTTCCGCTTCTCGACAGAGCACGTCCTCTATGGTCGGTTACGCCCCTACTTGAACAAGGCCATCGCTCCCGACTTTGAGGGACACTGCTCGACCGAAATTTTTCCAATCAAACCGACCCCATCGTTATCACGCGATTACCTACTCTATTGGCTGCTCGCTGACGAAACGATGGACCGAATCAACGGCACATGCACGGGCGCTCGGATGCCTCGTGCCGACATGAAAGAGGTTCTCGGTTTCGAGATTCCCGTTCCTCCGCTAGCGGAGCAGCAGCGGATTGTGGGGGTGCTGGACGAAGCGTTTGCGGGGCTGGCCACCGCCCAAGCCCACACCGCTAAGAACCTCCAAAACGCCCGCGCCCTCTTCGAAAGCCACCTCCAATCCGTCTTCACCCACCGCGGCAAAGGCTGGGTGGAGAAACGCAAACCATTAACTGATTTGTGCGAATTGATCGTGGACTGTGAGCACAAGACAGCGCCGACACAGGAGCTTGGCATTCCGTCCATCCGAACTCCCAACATCGGAAAGGGAAGGCTGCTTCTAGATGGTGTGAATCGAGTCTCTGAAGAAACCTACAAGGCTTGGACACGACGGGCAGAACCTCAAGCCGGAGATTTGATTCTCGCCCGCGAAGCCCCCGCAGGAAATGTTGCGGTGATTCCGGAGAACACGCGGGTGTGCTTAGGTCAAAGAACTGTGCTGATACGTCCCAATACCACTGTTTTCGAGCCAGCATTCCTGGCATTCCTCCTTCTTGAACCAAAGACTCAAGCAAAGCTTCTGGCTAATTCGCGCGGAGCAACCGTGCAGCACGTGAATATGAAGGACATTCGAGCGCTGGATGTTGGTGCGATACCTTCGCTTGATGTGCAGCGGTCAGTTGTTTCCACGCTTTGGGATTTAGATGCTGAAACCCAACGGTTGACGCGGCTCTACGAGCAAAAGCAGGCGGCGCTGGGGGAGTTGAAAAAGTCGCTCCTGCACCAAGCCTTCACCGGAGAACTTTAACGTCATGAAAGCCACCGAAGCCAAGCTCCTCGATTTCCTCAAGAAGTCGCCGCTGCTCGTCATCCCCATCTATCAGCGAACCTATTCGTGGACTGAACGTGAGTGCCGCCAACTGTGGGACGACATCGTGCGGTGCGGCAGCAACGACAAGATCGCCGTTCACTTTGTCGGTTCAATTGTTTATGTCGAGAGCGGGCTTTCGCAAGTGACGCATCAAGCTCCGCTTCTGGTCATTGACGGCCAGCAACGCCTCACCACGGTTTCGCTGTTGCTGGCCGCGCTCGCCCAGGCGGTGGCCGAAAGCGAGCCGTTTGACGGTTTCTCGCGACGGAAGATCAAGAATTACTACCTAGTGAACCCGGAAGAAACCGGCGAGCGGCATTTCAAGCTGCTGCTCTCACAGACGGACAAGGATTCGCTGACGGCCATCGTGGGGGATGGCGAGCCGCCCAAACAACCATCGCTGCGCATCAACGCGAACTTTGACTCGTTCAAGCGGTGGATCGGTGAAGGCAAGGTCGAACTGGCGACCCTTTGCCGCGGGCTGGCGAAACTGGTGGTGGTGGACATCGCGCTGACCCGCGACCAGGACAACCCGCAGCTCATTTTCGAGAGCATGAACTCGACTGGCAAGGAACTGAGCCAAGCTGACCTCATCCGCAATTTCATCCTGATGGGGTTGGAACCAGCGTTGCAAACCAAACTCTACGAGCAGTTCTGGCGGCCGATGGAGCTGGACTTCGGACAGGAAGCCTACGGAACGCATTTTGATAGCTTCATGCGCCATTACCTGACGGTGATGACGGGCGAGATTCCGAATATCAACGCAGTTTACGACGCCTTTAAAAATCATGCGCGCACCACTCGGGCCGATTTTTCCGACGACAAGGCCCATATCGAAAGTCTCGTCCGCGAAATCCGCGACTACGCCCGGCATTTCTGCGCCATGGCGCTGGGGTGCGAACCCGATGCCGACCTCAAATTCGCGTTTCATGACCTGCGTGAACTGAAGGTGGATGTGGCCTATCCATTCCTGTTGGAGCTGTATCACGACTACAAGGCGGAGATGCTCTCGAAGGCCGATCTGCTGGCCAGCGTGCGATTGATCGAGGCGTATGTTTTCCGGCGGGCTATCTGCGCCATTCCCACGAACTCGATGAACAAAACGTTTGCCACGTTCACGAAGGCTCTGAAGAAGGACCGATATTTGGAAAGCGTTCAGGCTCATTTCCTCGGGTTGCCTTCCTACCGGCGCTTCCCTTCTGACGACGAGTTCCGCCGCGACTTTCAGACGCGCGACATCTACAACTTCCGAAGCCGAAGCTACTGGCTGCGCCGCTTGGAGAATTACGGACGGAAGGAGCGCGTGGCGGTGGATGAATACACCATTGAACACATTCTCCCTCAGAACGAAAACCTGTCGTCGAAGTGGCGTGAAGCCCTCGGCGACGAATGGCAGCGTATCCAGCAAACGTGGTTGCACACGCTCGGTAATCTCACGCTTACCGCCTACAACAGCGACTACAGCGATCGCGCCTTCACAGAAAAGCGGGACATGCCGGATGCACCGGAGAAGGGCCTGAAACAAAGTCCGCTGAGATTGAACCAGGGGCTCGGCGCTCTCGAAATGTGGAATGAAGAAACAATCAAGGCCCGCGCTGCGAAGCTTGCGGAAACTGGCATTGGTGTCTGGCCCGCGCCGAAACTCCCGCAGGATATTCTGGATGCCTACCGCTCGAAGCCTGACGTGGTCACAGCATACACTATCGACGACCACCCCAATTTGCTTACACCGGCGATGCGCCTCGTGTTTGATGCGTTCCGGAAAGCGGTGCTCGCGCTCGACCCGTGCGTAAGCGAGGAATTTCTGAAGCTCTACGTCGCTTACAAAGCGGAGACGAACTTCGTGGACGTTGTGCCGCAGGCTAAGCGTCTGAGGCTCGCACTCAATATGCGCTTCTCCGAGGTCAACGACCCGAAAGGTCTCTGCAAGGACGTCACAGACATTGGCCGATGGGGGAACGGAGATGTCGAGGTCGAGCTCTCAAACCTGGACGAGTTGCCGTATGTGATTGGGTTGGTCCGTCAATCTCTCGACCTGCAACTTGGCAATGGCGGCGAATCATGAACGAAGCTGAAACCAGAGCCGAACACATTGACCCCGCGCTGAAAATAGCGGGATGGGGTGTCGTCGATGGCAGCCGCATCCGGCGGGAGTTTCCCATCGCGCCGGGGCGCATCGAGGGGCTGGGCCGCCGCGGCAAGCCGCTGATTGCCGATTACGTGCTGGAATACCGCAACCGCAAGTTGGCCTTGGTCGAAGCCAAAGCCTGGGATGAGGCGCTGACCGAAGGCGTTGCACAGGGCAAGAACTATGCAGGTAAGCTGGCCATCCGGTTCACCTACGCCACCAACGGACAGGGCATCTACGCGATTGACATGCAGACGGGCAAGGAAGGCGAAATCACGGCCTACCCGACGCCGGACGAACTTTGGGCGATGACCTTTGCCGAGGAGAATGCCTGGCGGGACCTGTTCGCGGCGGTGCCGTTTGAGGACAAGGGCGGTTCGCATCCGACGCGGTATTACCAGGACATCGCCATCGAGCGGGTGATGCAGGCCATCGCCGAGCACAAGGAGCGCATCCTGCTGACGCTAGCCACCGGCACGGGCAAGACCTTCATCGCCTTCCAGATCGCCTGGAAACTGTTCCATGCCCGCTGGAACCATTCCCGCCAGCCGACGCGCCGGCCGCGCATCTTGTTCCTAGCCGACCGGAACATCCTTGCGAATCAGGCGTACAACGTCTTCTCCGCGTTTCCGGAGGACGCGCTGGTGCGGATCGAGCCGGGCGACATCCGCAAGAAGGGCAAGGTGCCGAAGAATGGCAGCCTGTTCTTCACGATCTTCCAGACTTTTATGAGCGGCCCGCCCAAGGAAGGCAAACCCAGCCCCTACTTCGGTGAATATCCGCCGGACTTCTTCGATTTCATCGTGATTGACGAGTGCCATCGCGGCGGGGCGAACGACGAGAGTACGTGGCGCGGCATCCTTGACTATTTCGCGCCGGCCGTTAAACTCGGCCTCACCGCCACGCCCAAACGCGACGAGAACGTGGACACCTACCGCTATTTTGGCGATCCGGTCTATGTCTATTCGCTCAAGGACGGGATCAACGACGGATTCCTGACGCCCTTCAAGGTGAAGCAGATCCAGACCACGCTCGACGAGTATGTGTACACAGCAGACGATACGGTGATCGAGGGCGAGATCGAGCAGGGCAAGCGGTACGAGGAGGTGGACTTCAACCGCATCATCGAGATCAAGAAACGCGAGGAGTACCGGGTACGCCTTTTCATGGAGCAGATCAACCAGAACGAGAAGACGCTGGTGTTCTGCTCGAACCAGGCCCACGCGCTGGCCGTGCGCGACCTGATCAACCAGATGAAGATGAGCCGGGATCCGAACTACTGCCAGCGGGTGACTGCGGACGACGGGAAGCTAGGCGAGCAGTACCTGCGCGATTTCCAGGACAACGAGAAGGCGATCCCAACCATCCTGACCACTTCACAGAAGCTCTCGACGGGGGTGGATGCCCGGAACATCCGCAACATCGTCCTGATGCGGCCCATCCACCGGCTCATCGAGTTCAAACAGATCATCGGCCGCGGCACCCGGCTATTCGACGGCAAGGACTATTTCACGATCTACGACTTCGTTAAGGCGTACCAGCATTTCAGCGACCCTGAATGGGACGGGGAACCCATTGAACCGGAACCCTGCCAGAAGTGCGGATGCCAGCCATGTGAGTGCGAGACGCCGCCATCGCAACCGTGCCCGGTCTGCGGTCAGACGCCCTGTATCTGTCCGCCGGAGCCCTGCCCGAAGTGCGGCCAGCGGCCCTGCGTGTGCGAAAGGCGGAAAAAGGTGAAGGTGAAGCTGGCGGATGGCAAGGAGCGGAACATACAGCACATGATGATGACCAGTTTCTGGCATCCCGACGGCACCCCCATGTCCTCCCAGCAGTTCATGGAACTGCTCTTCGGCAAACTACCGGACTTCTTCAAGAATGAAGCGGAACTCCGCGCCATCTGGAGTGCACCCGATACGCGCAAAAGGCTATTGCAGGGGCTCGCAGAGAAGGGCTTCGGGCATGACCAACTGGCTGAGATGCAGAAGATTATAGATGCCGAGAAGAGCGACCTCTTTGACGTACTCGCACATGTCGCCTATGCCTTGCCACCGCTCACTCGTGAAGTGCGCGCCGCGAATGCGCGGGTCCACATCAACACCCGATTCAGCGCCAATCAGCAGGTTTTCCTCGACTTCGTTCTCCAGCATTACATCACGGTCGGTGTGGAGGAGCTCGACCAGGAAAAGCTGACCCCGCTGCTCCTGCTCAAGTACCACAACTCTCTGGCGGACGCGGTGGCCGATCTCGGCGGACGGCCCGAAGAGATCAACAAAGCCTTCGCCGGATTCCAGCAGTATCTTTACCAGCAGACGGTTGCTGCATGAACGATTCGACAGAAAAGGCTAACGTCAGCGGTGGAACACTATGCCGCGAAGCGTGGCGAAGTTCACCGCTGACGTTAGCCCTCAAGACCGCACACAATGAACGCAGAATTTGAAGAGAAGACTTACGAACAGCATCTCACGTCTGAACTAGTACACAGCCGTCGATTGTTCTTTCCTCCGGGCCAAGTTCTCGAAGACATCGTTGGCTTTGATGTAGCGCTGAGAACATCCAACCACCACTTTTGGAAGTTGTTTCCTCATATGTACCCGTTGTGGCGCAGGATGTTCTTCATGTATCCGCCTGGAGTTCAAATGAGACATGAGTGGTGGCAAGTACTCGAACATGAAGTTGAGCATTTCCCGAAATTCAAATTCAACTGCTTCATACAGGCCAAACGACCGAATCGAATGGTTCGCTCTGACGCAGCGGAGTATGCATCTTGGAGCAAACCCTACTTTCGCTACGATACCTTTTCAAGCCAACAACAAGCTCTTGAATCTCTTGCGCAGAAAACATTTGGGACAGCAATCGTTGCTTACGCATGCCCAGCATTTCACACCTATAGAGAGCTATGGGATGCAATAAATTCCGGCAAACTAGTACAGGAATCTAATTTCTGCGAGATCGCAAAGCTAAAAGGTCATGGACGGTACAGCTTCGAGTCTCCCGGAAACTACGGCATTGCGCACTCAGAGCCAACTCCGATTGAGAGTTGGTCTTTTGAACAAGCACTCGAGTCCCTTCAAAACCAAGAACCTCGCCAGAGTAATTCAGCTTTTCTCGCGGAAACTGCTGATGTCATAGCCGCTGCCTCAGAGCAGCTTGGCAATTTGCGTGAAACATACTCATCTTTGTCGGCAACGCTCTTCAAGAAATCGGATAGTAAGTTGGCACAATCGCTTGCGAAAATCTATGCATTTCAGTTTGTATGCAATGTCCGGCTTCTAATTGGCTATGAGGGCTAACCTGTCAGTCGAAAGGGACGCTGCAACAGTGTGGCGCCCCTCACTTTTATGTTAGGCACAGTCAAGGAAGTCAAACGCGGTCTAATTGATGCAGATTACGGAGGAGGGGTTATCAAGCAGCAAATAGCTTGCAAGTGCGAAAGGAAATCAGGCGGATTTAGGAGTATTTTACTAATTGGCCGGTTGTGATTGTGATTATTTTGTCGTCTTATGCAGAAAGAAGCTTTCTGCTTTTTCTGGATTATAGACATTGTCGGGCACAATTAATTAGGAGCCGCTAGCTATGGATGGTAATCCAATCTCCGCGGAACTGAACCGACTAACCGCCGAAGGAAATGGTTACGGTGATCCGCAGGCTCAGTTGATCGACGACCGCAAGTTCCAAATGCTCATGAAGGCTTACGAAACTGCCGTCGAAACTCGAAAGCTCGAAATTGAACTCTTCTGGAGCAGGTCGCTATTCTTCTGGGGTTTCATCGCTTCTGCTTTCGTTGCCTATGCGACCTTAAGGCGTTACAGCTCTGACATATCGGTTGTTGTCGCGTGCTTCGGCTTTGTTTGTTCCGTTGCCTGGTCACTCGGCAATCGCGGCGGCAAGTTCTGGCAAGAGTCTTGGGAAAAGAAGGTTGAACGAATCGAGCCTTCCGTTACCGGAGCAATGTTTGCCCAACCGGAAGCCGTTCAAGCCAGTAAGAACTTTTGGCTGCGCGGCCGCCGGTTTTCCGTAAGCAAACTCGCCATTGCGCTGAGTGACTACACCATCATGCTTTGGCTTGTGGTTGTCGTTTGGGAAAGCATTCGCCTGTTCGGTCCGGCATTGCTCGTGGCATCTGCAAAGCCCTTGGCAATAGCTGCTTTTATTTCCTTCTCTGCAATCTATGGGCTGGCACTATTCATTGCGGGGCGTTCAACAAAGCTGGCCGAACAGGGCGCCCAACACGGCAGTCAACCGGACGCTGCGCGATAAATCCGCGCAGCGTCCGGTTAGTTCTACGTTATACCAAACAAATGAGACCGCTGTGAGCAATATCACCGACGTCTTCGAAGACCTATCGCACGCACTTAGAGTTCTTCTTGAGGCTGACGCACGCGCTCATCGACAAGGCCTTCTCAAGCTTGACCGAGATGAGGCTGTCGGAAACATTGAGACAGCGCTGGCTGCAGTTCTGAACGCGTTCCACAGCCTGTACGACGCCATGAAAAAGGAAGGCCAAGAGGGCATCATTGATTGGTACAAAACACCTGAGCTGGCTACTGTTCTGACGCTGAGAAATGCACGTCACCACAACCAAGCAAAAAAGATTCGTACGATGTACAGCTACTACATACAAGAGGCCGAGAAGATTGGTCGAATGGAGATGTACGTCCTTGTGGACTTTCCCGCCACAGAAGATGGCGCGGACACTTTTGACGTCTACATTTCATGGGCCGATTTGAAAACACTTCTTGCGTTGCCCACGCAAACAACCCGAATCCGAGAGCCAGCAGCGCAGGCTATACGCACCTACCTGGGCACAGCAAAGTTTCAAGGCTTCGCAGCGCACTATGAGCTTGAAGAGGAGCGAGTCTTCTTCAATGTCGTACCACTATTCGTCAATGCCGCAGTTAAGCTCATTCCGTTGATCAAACATCTTGTGTCACCGCGCTCGATGGAAGGCAAAACCTTCCTGACACTCTTTCAACATGTGCTGCCGGCCGACACTGCGAACCACGAGGTGAACTGTGAACCAATTGCACTCATGCCATGAGCCCAGAAATCTGGTCTAACCTGGCGCTCAACCTAGCTCTCTTCGGTCGCTGGGCACCGCGCGATAAAGCCGCGCAGGTCGGTGAATTCAGACGTTCGGCAGAATGAACAGAAGGCGCTTCTGGGTGACCATTTCAGGGGATTTTGTGCGTTATTGCTGCTATAGTGCGGTTGGATGGGTTTTGCGGCTCATCTAAAGTGTTGCAGATAAGCGCCATAGCTAAATCACTCCACATTCCACCAGAGCATCACCAGAGACTTCTGGCGCTCTTTGCCCGTTCCCATTCGTGAAGGGCAGCAGATCAGAAGCAGCGTGGCCAGAACAACAGCACGGGGGGCATGCATCTCATTCTCCGGA